>JAABUP010003469.1_pt1 | contig 27784 bp, 36 predicted proteins | sample 5559201 | NCBI WGS metagenome assembly JAABUP01 (sample SAMN10711887, study PRJNA513373) | rock metagenome | isolation source: Antarctica rocks | place: Antarctica | reverse complement strand
CTCCATGATTCTGGCCCTGCCAGCTCAGCCTCTGTCTGTCTGTGCGCAGGTGCAGCAGCCCCTGGTTGCCTTGTTAGGCTCCACGGTTCTGGCCCTGCCAGCTCAGCCTCTGTCTGTCTGTGTGCAGGTGCAGCAGCCCCTGGTTGCCTTGTTAGGCTCCATGGTTCTGGCCCTGCCAGCTCAGCTTCTGTCCCTGCCCCTGTCCCTGTCCCTGCTCATCCACTGCGTGGGCAAGGCCAACATGGCAGGCGCTGCCCCTGTAGCACAAACCCTGGTCAGTATTTCAAAGCATTCAAACCCTAACATGCTGGCCTGTGCTGCAAATCCAAACCTTGACATGCTGGGCTTACGCTGCAAACGCTGTGGATGGTCTGAATTTTACCTGTCACGCTTGCCTCTGTTGGGATGACAACCAAAGGTTTAACTAAGCATACATCTGGACTTGGTGAAATTAGCGCACCCTGACAAGAATAACTTGCCCCATGTACATACTTGTCTGTATGTTGCCTGTCTGTCTGTTGCCTGTCTGTCTGTCTGTCTCTCCTCTTGTCCGCCTGCTTGTCAAATTGCATACGTGCAGACACCACAACAGGGCAAGCTGTGATTGATCATCTCTAGACATACGTCAACCTGTAGACACAATGTATTCACATCGACGTGAGTAGGTAGCAACTATGAGCTATGCATTTTAGAATCTGGGCATGTCATCTCTAAGCTGTGTCAAACCTAAATCATAAACCCTAACACGGCCCTGAATACACTGCTGCTGGACTGGTCCACTGACCCACTGCCATGCATGGCCTAAACCCTATATAAACCCTAACCTTGTTTGTGTTGACCTGGCTCCGAATGGCTGCCTCAAAACGCTCACCTGAAGACCTTCTGTTCCTCTTCTTTCAGGTTCTGGATGCCGTCTCTGGAGCACTGATCGGCGCCTTCACGTGGTGGAACCTGGGCTTTGTAGTGCCGGCATTGGCCTTCGTCTACAAGCGCAAGCTGCCGGTGAGCCTCTGCACAAGCATGAACAAATTTGGCTTCATGAAAGCGCCTGCCTTGCTCTACGCAGGGCCGACAGTCTTGCCATAGGGTAGCACAAATGCCACATGTCAAATGGTTGATGTTCACTTTTTGTCCAGGATGCGTTCTAAGCCGAGCAGATCAGGGGTCACACTCTTCCTCCCCAGACTGAGAAGCGCTCTTGGTTACTAATCCTTTGCTAATCCAAATTGCACTATGCTGTCTGCTTTGAGTAGCAAGAAGTGGTACATTGTGACCATGCTTTGCTGAATGAAACAGCCTTGTCAGGAGTTTGGCTTGTTGACAAACAGCCCTGTTTTCCACTGAAATGAACAGCAGATGCCGCCAGGTTCGGAGCCTCAGCATGATTGCACGGTGCCTTTTTGCCGCGTGTTGAGTGCAAAGGGCTGCTATGATACAGTCACAGGCAACATGACAGACAGTCTTTGACCTGATACAGCTGCACGATGGCAGCTTGCACGCACATTGATCCGTACGCGAATGTCAGCGCAGGATGTTTGTGTGGGCGTTTGCATTGCGCCAGCTAACCTCACCTGACACTGGCTAACCTCACCTGACACTGGCTAACCTCACCTGACACTGGCTAACCTCACCTGACACTGGCTAACCTCACCTGACACTGGCTCACCTCACCTGACACTGGCCAAACTTGCCTGACACTGGTTAACCTCGTGTGGTGTCAATGATATGCATTAGCGCGTCACTAGTCACCGTCTTGGTTGAAAATGCAGCAGCACTGCACAAAGTCGCCAGGGCTGTCTTTCATTCAGTTCAGGTTGCAGCCTGTCATGCCGCTCCTTGATTCTGCTTCACCATATGTGTGCTGATGTGACGTGCTCCGACACCAACTACTGCCATCACACACACAAAGACATTGGGAACGTACTGGTTTGGCACTGACTCAGGACTGCTGCGCCTGATGTAGTTACCTTTCAGACTGTCACACGACGTTGGTGGTTGGGGTTAAAGCAAAGGACCTCAGCACGCTTGCGATGTAGCAGAAGAGTGACAGGCTGTGTGGACGGCCCTGTCACTCGACTGCTTCACTAAATATGTGCTAAGGTTATGCCCTGTAGTACCAAACACCATCATCATACGCATTGAAGGTGGACACGCACCGCACAATGTCAAGACTGTGCCTCTGATTCGAGGCCTTGCTGGCCATCGGTTGAAAGCAGACCTGCTGTGTCTGATCTTGTTCAATGCTTGCCTTGCAGGCTGTGCTGGCAGCCCTGTCCCTCTTCTGCTTCATCACATGCGTGCTGGCATCATGTGCTCCGACGGCATACAGCGACACCATGCCAAAGCGAGTGGTCCTGCAGCATCACAGCCGGCACGACGCTGCTGGCACAATCCTGACCACAAGGTGAATGACCCCTCCATGCTACATCCTGTCATCTTGCCGTACACATGTTTTGCCAAGCTGAGGGCAACACTGCTGCTTTTTGATGTTTTGCCATACAGATGTTGTGCCATGCTGAGGGCTGCAATGCTGCACTCTGCTGTCTTGCCATACACATGCTGCGCCTTGTTGAGGGCAACATTGAGGTGCACTTTGCTGTTTTGCCCCACACATGCTGCGCCTTGTTGAGGGCAATATTGAGGTGCACTTTGCTGCTTTGCCACACACGTGCTGCGCCTTGTTGGGGGCAACAGTGAGCTGCACACCTCCATTTTGATGGAGTGCACATGTTCAAGAGTTGTCTGTTCTTATGAGCAAGTCTGCACATTGAAGAGCTGCTTATCCTCCATAGTTGCCTTGTGATATGTCAAATCCTGCCCATTGGAGAGTTGCCTGTTGCCCATGAAAGGCCTGCTGGGGAATGACAAAGTCTGCCCATTGAAAAGCAGCTTATGCTCAAGTGTTGCTTTATACTGTGACAATGTCTGCCCATTGAAGGATTGCTTATGCCCATGAAATGCCTGTTGGAATGACAAAGTCTGCCCATTGAAAGGCTGCTCATGCTCAAAGGCTGCCTTTCGCGACTGGCAGGTGGACGGTGGCAGCAGTGGACAGTGTGCCCATTGACAGGGCCCTGAAGAACATCAACCTCACCTCTCTCCTGCCAATGGACAACCCCTGGCAGGTACCCAAAGCAGCACCCTGTACTTTGAGAATGTAAAAAAACCAGAAAATCCTGTTTTACAGAGTTCTGAATAATTCTTTTGAAGTTTTTTGATAGTTCTTTTCTAAGGGTGTGGACTATTTTGTCCTTGATTGGAGTAGACAAGATCACCAGTGCGTGTTTTGTAGCAACACCCCGGCGGTCATCCCGTTTGTGCTTGCATTCATGCAAACTCCCCAGGCTTGATTTTGTTGTGACATGTCCATTTGTTATGTTTGGTGTTGTCACTCTTATGTGGCCTTGTTCCTGACTGCTCGCTGTCTGAGGCGATCTGATTACGCAGTGCTTGTGGGTAAAGCATGTGTAGCTTGGGCCACTGCAGTCTGTACATGCAGGCTTTGGGTTTGGGTCTAGCTTTTAGGTTTCAATGTGGGCCCTGCATTGTGAGGCACCCCTTCTGACAGTGACGCGCATGTGGCCAACTGATGTATGCACGCACACACCTACACGTACATAGTCACAGGATGGCATGCTGTGCAGACGTTTTTTCCACTGGGGGCAATTTTACAGACCGTCCATTTTGAGGCGCCCCCTCCCCAGGTACCCCACAAGGGGCCCCTCACTACTGTCAAGGTGACCAAGGAAACAACTCGTGGATCTGTAAGACATTTAGAGGTATGCTCTCAACAACACTGAAACCTAGTGAACAAAAAAGAGTATTGCATAAGTTATGAAATTCCCAAGCTCTTTGTCAGAAACAAGACTTTGTAACAAGATTGTCTTGGCGCCAAGCACCAAGGTGTCACCATGCACACAGCCTTGCCCTGCCCTGCCTTGACCTGCCCTGCCCTGCCCTTCCCTGCCCTGCCTTGACCGTTCTGCCCTGACTTGAGCTGCCCTGCCTTGACCTGTTCTGCCCTGCCTTGACCTGCTCTGCCCTGCCCTGCCTCGACTTGCCCTGCCTTGCTTGCCTTCCTTGGGAGCTTTTTATGGGGCAAGGAGTGTACCGCCATGGTCCAATGGCCAAAAACAGCCTCTGCACATGGCTGTTGTAGCTTCTGTCCTATCTGGTGTGCCTATATGGGCTTAGGTTTCAGATTTTGCATGCAAAAAAAATATGCACTACTGGCCATCCTGCGTAATGGCGAATACAGCACACGCTGTTGAATCTGTGCCTTGTGGTATACATAGACAGCACAGGCTTCATCTATCATGTAAGAGCTTGATGAGGGAGCTTGCATCAAGCCTGAGGTCACTGTCATACTGGCAGGTGGGGATGTGGCTGCCAGCAGCAGGTCAAAGCAGGATGATCCTCACCGACTACACAAAAACCTCACAGACCAAACAGCAACTGAGTGCTGCATCATTTATACGGCTTTGACAAGACTGCTGCCACACTGCAGGTGGAGATGCAGCTGCCAGCAGCAGATGGGGGGGGTGTCACCCACATCAAGCCCATGTCAAAGATAGCTCATGGAGCTTGCATGAAGCCTGAGTTTGCTGTCACACTGCAGATGGAGATGCAGCTGCCAGCAGCAGGTGTGGGGTGTCATCCACATCAAGCCCATGTCAAAGATAGCTCATGGAGCTTGCATGCAGCCTGAGGTTGCTGTCACACTGCAGGTGGAGATGCAGCTGCCAGCAGCAGGGTGGGGTGTGATGAACATCACCTCCGCTGGCCTGAAAGCCTGGTCCTTCACAGACACAGTCACCTTTGCGGCTCAACCTTGTTACCCCAAGGTAAGGGCTGTTACGGTATGGTATCCTATCAGGTAAGGAGTGTTGAAGTATAGTAGACTATCAGGCAAGGGCTGTCACAGTAGAATATGCTTTCAGGTAAGGGCTGTCGTGGTGTACGACACCCTTTTTTGACAAGTGCTCGTATCTTATTGTAAATCTAGACTCAGAAACACTTGGGGACTGGTATCAGGCGTTTCTGCCTCAGGGAGATATCTTAGGCGGTTCATTGCAATTTTGTGAGGGAGACAATGCCAAAGCGAGCAGCCACGCTGAAGCTGCATGGTTTTGTGCCAGTGGTTTTATGATTCTGCGTCCAACATGAATCTGCACAGTCTTGCTTAGCGCACTGTCTGGCAACTGCGTTGCCATAAGCACATGCTTGACGATTGCATTTTGATATGCTGGCGCCCACAGCATCTTTGGCACTTGTTATGAGTCGGTTCTTAGATCGTGGGTGGTATCACAACAGTCTTGCTTAGTTCAGCAGTGCTCAGAAACACATCTTTTTGACAAGGACAACCAGTCATTGGCGCTGACCCTTCAACCCTGTGCAGTAGCACACTGCAGCTCAGCCCTGTGTGCACAGGCCAAGCATTATAAAACAACATGCTTACAATTGTGATTTGTTGCAGAGCGAGACAATGCAGCACATGCTGCGTTTTGCATGCAACCAAGGCTATGACAAATGGAACTTCTGGCTAGAAGTTGATGTCAACCAGCCTGAGGTGTGGCTGGATGTTGCGGCTAGTCTGCTAGAGCCCTCAGATGCAATCAGGGAGTTTGTGAGTCAGCTTCCAAGCTGGGCATCTGAAGTCCCTGCTACCACGTATCAGTCATCTTGGAAGCTGTGATGGCTCTCTGGATAGTCGCCTGCGACGAAGCCAGCAGCAGAGCCATGTTTTAGACGCTGTGATGCAGCCAATGAGTAAGTGGTGGGGGCTGACAACTTTGACTGCAAACTGTTCATCAGTGATGCAGCTGTGATGGAACTCTGTAGGTTGCTTTAAAGAGCATTGTTTTCCAAACTGGATGATGTCCTTGTCTAGTCAGACAACCTGTTTGGCACTTGGTTTAAATTTTTGGAACATTTCAGGATATCAGTGTCCAGTGTGTCATTTTAGACCATGAAACATCTGTGCTTCTGCTTAGTTCAGGCGGTAACCTTCAGATCTGTTTCAGCTTTTCTCACAATAACATCTGCACACTCTGGTTTCGGTTATTATATCCAGGCAGTCTGCGTCATAAAGGCCATTTTCTGCACAATTCAGATCAATGGCTAGGACATCTGCGTTTCTGCTTCTGCCAGTCGACAGCTGTTCAATATGTACGCCATCAGTGTGAAATTTTGCGTCATAAGCTGCTTTGTGCGTTGCAAACCGAGACTTGGCAGAAATTGCCTGTGAGGCTATCGTGTCAAGAGACCGGACAGCACGCAAGTAGCTTATTGCAGGTAGTTAAATCCGCATCATTTGTACATGTAACACTACTTACAAATGCTACAGCATTCTGTGCACATAATGCAGATAACCTCAGGCCAGGCACTTTAGGCTAAGTGACCAGAGACCACAGAGCTGTTGTTATGCTGAACCCCTACTTGCTGCATGGAGACCTTGAGTATACAGGAAACACTGGGATGATGCCAAATTACTGTTTCGACGGATGACAGTTAAAAACCCAAGAAACAGGCCAACAAGAATGCGCATGTTGATTGCATCCAGGCAGCAATGTCTTAGCTATGGTTAGGCAAATGCTGAAAGTCAGTCCATGTACACTCTGAAACACGTTTGTGGCGCAGATCAGTCTGAGCCACTCAATTGTGTATGTTGACTTGCAAAGTATGACAGTCGCGCCAGGCGTTTGATGCAAATTATGCCCCTCAGGAATGGCAAGGCATGCTACAGTACATCAGTAACACTGCGCTGGCAACCAGTTGCAAACTGTAGCTGAAGTTGCTGTGTCTGGGCTAGGCTTTGCAGCGCTGCTCCTGATGGCCTTTGCACCAGACAACAGAAAGCCAATGTTGCTTGGAAACAGCTTGGCACCTGCTATGATGTGACCTTCTTGAGCATGCTGTGTCGCAGCAGTGTTGCGCCTTCTTTGTACTTCTGATCCTGCAGAAACAAACGGGTTCCACAGAAACATACTTGCACTGGGTGCAGAAACAAGCACTGAACACTTCTTGGGTGCATCTTTGACATCTCATTTCTATATGGCTAATGACCTCTTGCAATTCCGATACATTGCAGGGCATTGCCAGATGCCAGACATTCATAATCTACATCTGATAGCTTACTGCCTGCCTGCCTGATTACTTACCTCATGACTTGCTTGCAAGTACTGCCATCCCATAGGAGAATGGCAGCCGCTGCATACGACGTCCATGAGAGTATACAGCCCTGTAGACAGGTGCTCATGGCGTGGAGAACCAGTTTGTTCCAGGTTGACTGTGCTGCGCATCAGAAAAGCTGGTTCTTGAGCTCCCATGTAGCCTTCCCAGATGATCCTTCCACAACTTGCCACATCACGTCTAAAAGCAGGGTATATATGCTTAGGATACAGCGCAAACAGCAGTGTGTGCTTAACATTGCTTGGCCAAAATTACGGACAACCTGCAGAGCTGTCTGACCACACCACATGATGGGATTTTGAGAGACTTACCCGCAGCTGACACACACCATCCTGGGGGAGTCGTCAGTGACGAACTGCGGCAACAGGCAAAACTGTCAGTGCAAGTGACAAGGATGCACTGACTAAATTCCTCATCGCAGGTGTGTGTCTGTGCTTGACAGGCTACTGGACCAATAAGACTGCTTTTGATAACTAACCTGCAGGAAGGGCCGCCCCATGCTGCGCAAACAGTATGCGGGTAGTCGACAGGCTGAGAAGCCTGGTGTTGCACAGTATCGGCGAACGATCAAGCAGGAGCAGCTGACGGACAGGCGCTCCTGCCTGCTGTCAACACATCACTTGTTCAGCAGCCAGTCTGCGGATTCGCGCATGTCCGCTTAATTATTGTGCTGTCGTGCCTGTTGCGCCCGGGCACACCACCTCGCGTTCGCGCCAGGTAGTCCAAGGAGATGATACAGTCAAGAGCTGATATTCGAAAACAACCCTCTTCTTCCCACTTCTGATTTCGCACTGGTTGTGCATTTTGTCTGGCTTGCAGGCAGCATTGAAGCACTCGCGGACCCCGCTCACCTAGAACTCTGTACGTCTGATGAGCAGACTTGGTGGTGGCTTAAACACTGCATTGCCCGTGAAATCTCACCTGACGAGACTTGCCCCGGCTTTGCAGGTGCGCCTCACAGTCAGGCGATCAAAGCAATCAAGCTACCGTGTGTGTTGCTGGAATAACACTCTCATGGTACGCAGACGGTGACACAAAGCCCCAGGAGGCCGCTGTTGACGCCTCTGAAAGCTTTGCATATTGATCGACGCCAACACTTAGAGTTAGCCTGGCAGCGTCAGCAAGGAGAGGAGGAGCTCCTGAAGCAGCATCTGACTGTCACGGTGCCTACTGTGATCGAAGTTCGGACCCTCGCTCACTTGGATCAGCTAGTTGACAGCGCTGGAAGTGCAATAGTTCTTCTGTACTTCTATAGCAAGGTAGAAAAAGCAAATTTTACTCGCTGTACTCGCTCCAACACTTTCCCCCACGTTGCTTTGCGATATTCTCGATATTTCTGCAAGGTGTGACTGTTGGATGGACTTGCACTGTACATACAACCTCTGCAAGTCATGCTTGCACAGCTTGCCAAGCATCTCTTGTACGCGTGGGACACGCTATACCTGCACTGAGTCTGTATTTGAGCTCACACAGCACAGACATTCCGCAGCCACAGGCCTTGTCACAGCTTGCACAACCTGTGCCATCTCTGCAGTCATGTGGGACGTGCAAAGAAGTGTTGCAGCACTGCAGCCAGCTTTGTCAGGAGAATAGCCAACAAAGGGCAGGAGTGCTGTTTCTGAAGCACAATATCTGGAACGACTTTGATGACCTGACAGATGTTGCACGTATGTACAAAGCAAAAGCTGTGCCAAGCTTCATATTCCTGACCGGTGGCGCCATGGTAGACTCTCACTCTCTGCCCAGCACTCTGCACTCATGCTCTGCGGCTCACATTTTGCAGTCATGTTCCATACTCTCATTCTGCTGTGCACTGTAATTTCCTTCATTCACCTCCCCATGACCTGTTGCTTTCTTTGTCTTTTCTGTCATGCTGCAGCATGCTGTCAGATGTGAAATAAATACTTGTGAGAACCGGTCTATGAGTAACACAGAAATCTGGACACACATACTTTCACAGGCTGTAACACAACTAAAGCGAGTGAATGCATTTCCTTTGATCTGCAAATTGCTGCAGGTGCGGAGACTACGCATGCCAGATGCCCGCAACATGTACGGCTCCACAAGTGTGCTCAACAGAATGTACGGCTATGAGAAGAAGAGACTACATGCGACTTTGCGTGAAATGCTGTTCAGGAATACGCCCAGTGCAAGGAGATAGCATGTGCTCTGCTGCTGTTTCCAGCAATTTGCCAAGTTGTATTTGTTTGTGCTATGACAGTGTCTGTACTCTTGTAGTGTACTGCATAGATAGTGGCTGCTACTTTTGTATATCAGTGTATATGCTTCAGGTGCAGGGTAGTCAGGCTTTGCAGAATTGACGTCTGTGTCGCTTGTACATTTGCAACTTCCATTGCAGCAATGCGTATGTGTGTCTCAGCGTCTGTTCCAATTCGGTTCTCCATGTTGCACGTTACAAATCTGTGAAGTTCGAATTGAAATGAAGTGTTGAGCAAGCATGTGATGTCTATGCTGATCAATGATAATGAAGGCGTTTTCGATTGCTGCTTTTGGCCCAGCTGCACAGCCTGAGCTCACAAACCAATGATGAAGGTCATATGCGTTTGATGCTGGCTGGACATCAAGAGCTTTTGGGCGTAAGTGCATCCTGGATGTTCCAGGGAGAATCCATGACTTAGTATTAGCTCAGCGTATCACATTGTTAGGGGTCATAGCGTGTGAGTAAGCCATGCCACGGCAGTCCACGAAGGGTACCTGTAGACGGCAACTTCAATGACAGGTCTCCTGTACACAATGTACAGTCACAGCATTCTTTAAGTATCACAGAATGGACTGAACAATTTGGCAGTGCAGACGACAAGCCTGCACCTGTGACAGTGTTGATTACATATTCAATGAACTGAGAAATTAAACAATAGGAGTCTTTGACTACAGTCATCTGGTTGGACAGACAATGACTGTACTGGCACAGGGCAGTGGTGCAGCCTTTGCAATTACTTTTGCACATGTTGCAAGTCTGCATGCAACTTGCGCATTGATGCACTCTGCGCATCTCATGTTTGCTTTGCTGCTGCAGTGTCAGACTTTTTTGGCCGGCCGGGTTTCCCAGGAGTTTTGGGCTTGGGTTCAGCTGCGGGTTTTGCTGTTTTGGGCCTGCCGAGCGGTTTCTTCTTTTTCTGCTGACCTGGATCAGCATCTTGTGACGCGGGCTGTGAGGCACTGGCCACTTCAAAATCAAGACCTGCGTCTTCTGTTTCTGACTGGCTTGCCAGAGGCATCAGCCCTTGCTCCCCAACCCTTGACATCTGTGCTGAATCAAATTGACCTACATCTTGCTGATGACTACTAGACATGTTTGCTGCTGCCTGCTGTTCAGATGCTGTTGCGCTTCCACTGGTGGTTGCAGCTGGCTCTGGGGGCTCATCCTGAGCATCCGGCTGCTGAGTCTGAGTGGACGAACTCAGTTGGGAGCTGAGCGCAGACTCGCTGAGCTCAAAGTCTTGGGAGGAGATGTCAGCATCTTCTTCAGCTTCATCCTGATAGTCATTCTCATCGTCATCATCATCTTCATCATTATGATACTCTGCAGACAAAATGCAATGTGTCACAGTGATGTGGCTTGTATTGATCAAATCAGAAACCCTAAACCACATGAGCCTGCATACAATCAGCAGTGGACACCTGCAAACCACTTGTGTTCCTTAGTCCTCTGTCTCATTTTGTTCATTGCTGAGTGGTCCCACGTGCAGCACAGCACAGCACAGCACAGAACAGCACAGCACAGCACAGCAGCAACATTACACCACCTTAGTGTACATCCAGAGCGCGTCCTGAAACAGGAGTGTCTTCTCTGTGTCATCAGACACGGTCAAACAAAGCATGAGTGCAGCAGGCTTGCTGTGGGCAAATGCATTCGCATAGCAACACTCTTTGCAAGCTGACAAAATTGTTGGCATCACGAGTGTGTCATCCTGTTACATTCATTCAGGATTTCAAAATAGTGGAACAGAGGGCGGCGCATGTCGGAGACACTAAAACTTTCAACACCAGTGATGTTATGAGACATGTTCAACACCAGGCATAGATCACGACTTCCGTACCTTCTTCTTCATCCTGCTCGTCTTCTTCTTCATCCCAGTCTCCTTCTTCCTCCTCTTCCTCCTCTTCTGCATCATCAAACTGGGCCAAGTAGTCTGTAGCCGCCTCCTCAGCCTTTGCATAGATCTCCTCATCTGCAATATCAGATTATCAATTCAGTAACCACATTACTTCTCCTAGCGTCAGGTAAATACATCTGTATCTGCAACACGCTCATTACAGGTATGTTGCATTATACATAGTCAGGCTCAGCATTAGCAACATTGTCATCACAAATAGCAATGGTAGGATGAATGTATGGCAAATTGCACAGCAACACAACATACAGACATGATACCTAGACTATACAAATCCATGACGTGCTTGGTAACAGTTGATATAGCAATGTTGCCATCGTCAACAAAAGTGGTAAGATGGATAGTGAGATGTATGGCAAGTTGCACGACGGCAGGACACACAAACATGATGACATAATTGCCACACCACCATGTAAGTGTCAAGGGTATGGTAGCGACAATGGCAGCCCAAGCAAACGCATCAAATGTGGCAGCACCTGATCCATGCACTTTATGAAGCTTTTTCTGCCTCTTTGCCTGCTCTTTTTCTGCTGCTTTTCGCTCGGCCTGCCTGCTAGCTTGCAGCTTCTTCAGGTTCGTGGTCTCCACATAGTCCTTCATGCGCGACATGCTGGTTTGTAGTATGTCATTCACATCTCCATAAATGGCCAAGGGTCCCACAAACTCGATCAACACGTCTGCACAGCAACACAACCCCTTCGGCACAGTGACGAAAACCCTGGTCGATTCAGGTTCATTCTCCTTTCTCCAAACAGTGATCATCGAAACAGTATGAGCCAAAACTCGTTCCTCTTCTTCATTTACTTGTTCAGTCAGGGCTCATGACTCATGCATGACTAATCACCAGAATGCTTTCCTGCAAACGATGCCCTGCAGTCATCATGACCAAGGAGTACAGCTGACATAGAATCATTTTCCCAAAACAGACTCTTTTGCGCTCATTTCTATCGTCGTTTTCCCAGAGATGAAAACAAGTAGAACACACATGTGAGCATGCACAGGGCACAAGCAGAAGAATCAAGCAAACGCACCACCAGATCAACACAGAAGTTGACAGTCAGGAGCATTGATGGATGTGAGCGCATTTGCACGACAGAGACTGATGACTAACCCTGTGCTGATGACTAAGCCTGTGCAGGTCAACCCTGTGCAATGAAGGTGAGGAGGTACCTGGTAGATAGTAGCCTAATCGCAAGGTGACATTTGTACCAGATCCAGTCTCAGAGTCTGAAAACATGACCCCGAGCACCATATCCATGCCATCAATGTTTTCTTCGACAATGAGCTCATCTTCTTCATGTTCGCATCTGCCAAGAGTGGTGTACAGCTCCAGCATGGGCGTGGTACCTGCACGTTTTCATTGCAATTGTTTTGCAATGCTTGTGCAAACGTTGCTGCTTTCTTTTACAATTGTTTGCGATTGCAGTGTTTATCGTGCACTGGTGTATGTGTCGATGCATGATGCATATGCATTTCTGCACAATACCATACAGAACAAAGCTACTGCATCCTGTTCTGTCCAGCTTGGCTATTGTCCCTGCTGCTGACACCAGAGTTTGCACAGGTCAAGAGGCAATCATTGCAGGTATGCTGTGTGACAGTTCCTGTCATGCTGTGTCGCCTGCAAAGGGCCTGCAAAGAACATTGATGACACTAGAAGATGAGCAGAAGACATGCCACCAAGCTGCTGTGAATGGACAGCAGACATGTGCTTGAAACATGCAGAAGTGTGCCTGCAGAGCAAGTGAGTTATTGCATCTCACAGAGCAGACAAATAGAGACTCACCCCATTGGTAGAAGACAAAAAAAGAATCCACGTTTGTCTCTTCCTTGTGCGTGATGAGCTGCAACAGAAACGTATGGTTCACATTACAGCCTGTATGATGCTGAGTGTGTATGTTCAGCTTCGGCATGCTGGAAGATGACATGACAAAAGAATCCATGCTATGCAGCCGTGTGTTGAGACCTGGGCTGTACTTCATGGGCGTTGACATGGGTTGCAATGACTGCTTGACCAGAAAAGAGCAAATGGATGCTCATGTAGAGGCGGTGCAGAAGCCATCACCAAAATGTAAAACCAAGACGTGCATTTGAAGCACAGAAACCATGGCACAACAGATAAGCAATATGCACAACAGGACAATCTGGAAAATGGTGCTGTGAGCACGATGGAAGCTGTGATCCAACCTGATATATGTTGCCAAACCACTCTAAGTAGTTAGCACGATCATTCCAAATCTGAAAGCATTTGCTTCTTGGCGCGTCCACATGCACTGTCAGTTCATGGGTCACATCTTCATCGCTGAATTGAAGTTGCTCAAACGGGGTGTAGCCCCCTCTTGATCGTATATCTTCGTCTGGGAGCTCAAATGCAGCCTCTTCATCGTCATCATCTGGGTCTGGTATTTCTAGCTGAGGTGCTGGAAGCACTGGAGCTAAAGGAAAGTCGGCAAGTCGACCGCTGCCATCTTCTGGAGCGGTCGTCTGAGGTGCTGAGGGAACCCGTCCCCTCTTGACCTTCTCGCTTGTGGCAGCTGCTGAAACCTTTCGGCACGAGTGTTTGTGGCTACAAAGCCTGTTGCTGCTCACACTGTGGGACCTGTTCGTCTTGGATCTGTTGCACCTATCAAGAAGCCACCAGATCTTCTTGAACTGACCATGCCATCGATGGTGGAAGCCCACAAAGCTATGCAAAGCTTACCTTTTCAGAGCATGGATTACAGACCTTAGCAGGACCGGTCTGACTCGGGTGCCGTTAGCTTGAACGCCTGCTCTTTGAAAGCCCCAGCAGTTATTGGACACGTAAGACATTTACTCTACTTACTGCTGGACCGCACAACAGCGCGCATTGCCGATCGACGCTGTTAGCGTTTGTTGACATTCTTTGGTGGCTTTGCTGGGTCAACGCTCTAGCCTTCTTCTTCATGCCTGGATGATCAAGCTCACCTTGATCATCCAGGCATGAAGAAGTTGACAAGGTGACTATTCAAACTGTTGACACCTGAACGGCCTTCTCAGAAACTTCCACAGCACACGGCCGGCAAGCAGGCAGCTGCTCAGTTGCAAGTCACTGCATAGCTTGAAGATCTGCTGTCAAACTCATCGCCTTGATCGGATAGCTTCATGAACTTGAGATGCAGGGGCCCTGACGGCCAGACCACTCTCTCAGGTCAGCCTCAGCGGTTGGCAATACCCCAATCCAAACGCGCAATGCTGCAGTTATCCACAGTATGAGTAAGCATGGCATCGACGACACTTCAAGCCAACATGATGTTGATGCGCAGGACTAGACCCTGAGATGACTGTAGCAGCTTTTCAGGAGCTTCTGGCAAGCCGTTTGGGAGTCCCCGTTGCTTACCAAGACCTTCTTGCTGGCTTTCCTCCCAAGTCTGTGCAGGCACGATTAGTCTGCAACATAGACTTTGTTTTTATGCACTGCTGCACAACATACCGCCAATTTCATGCACACAAACACACCAACATAACTCAATATAAATCCTGATTCAATTCATGAGTGTACGGGAAATAAGCTTTCACAAGATTTGGACAATGCAATCTACATACTCCATGGCTGCCTCCCTTTTACTGCAGATGCCGGCTGAGGCGTCAGCTATTGCTCTGTCATCCTTGAGGATTGCCAATGGCGACACAGTTGTCCTCAGAAGGTTGGCATCTTCAGCAGCTGCAACACCCTCAGCAGCGCCTACCACTGCACCAGGCTCTGCACCTACAGCTAGCACTGAAGCAGCAGCATCCATCAGCACCAGTGTGCCTGATCCACAGCCTTCAAGTCTGCCATATAAGGGTCATCCTGCACCCAACCAGGTCAGCTGCATTTGTTGCTGCCTTTCATCACTGCATTGCTTGAAATAATGGGACTGAGCACACACTGACATACATAGGCTGCACTGATTGCGCAACCTCATGATTTTTTGGTAAAGTTTTTAGCATTTGCAGTCGGTCTGATTTGCTGTGAGTCTGAGGGCCTCGTCCTGAGGCTCATTCTCAGCCAGGTCAGATACATATGGCAGCATCAAATAGAGCTGTCTGGTGAACAGAGTTGCCATTTGATGTCTTGTCGTTCATCCATTTGACACTATTGTCCGCTGCATTGCTGGACCTTCCTGGCGTGACACTGTGCAAGGTGTTGGCTATTTGTGACATTTTACTCTGCTCCCAATCAGCGAATTCACGTTAGAAATTCATTAGCACTTGCTTTTGGGGAAGTCATGTGAGTGCCAACTTTGTAAGCCTATACAGATTTTGCTGCAGGAATCTGAAGACGAACAGCTAGCACGAGCAATAGCGGCTTCATTAGGTCAGGAGACCACCTCGTCTTCAGCTTCTGAGCCAGCTTCCCAGGTAGCTCCTCAGGTAGCTGCAGCTCCCAACACCCCACCCATTTGAACATGCTGAAGCATTTCCTGCAGGTTCTGCATCGTCATGCGGCGCATCTTCATGCTTCACTCTTGCATTAGCGCTTTGTCTGCGAGACAGGTTTAGGGCCCGCACAAGGGAGGTGCTTTCAGCTGCATGAGATTGCTGTGCATGGGTCAAGCTCTGACATGTGCAACAAAGTTGGGGCAAGTTGCATCTTGAGTTGCTGCAACATTTATCATATTGCAGATATCCTTGCACCTGGCAGACAGACAGCTGCCGGCACGAGCAGTGCGTGAAGACGTCGGCTACTTGTGCTTTGTTTCCTTGCACCTGTGTCACAAAGGAGCTCAGCCCTTTGACTGCATCTGAAGATGTCAAATTGAAGTAAGGTTTTGGGTCCAGGCTGGCTCCTCCAGGGGACAAAATGGCTCCCAAACAGTGCAAAATGGCTCCCAGGCTTTTCAGGACGGCTCTGCAGCCAGTGCAAGTGGCAGCGCCTCAGCTTCAGTCACACTCCCAGATGGCAGCTGTGTTGTACGCCGCAAAGTGGACGATGACAACAGCTGCTTGTTCAGTGCTGTGGGTTATGTCATGGAGGGCAGCCGAGCACACGCTACAAAGCTCAGGCAAGCATGGGTCAGGATGATCAGCGGCTGTCTGTGTGCATGGGTGTTACCTATAGCCATCTGTGTGTACGTGTTATTCTTATTCTTATGATGCATCCAGCCTCACAGCAAGAGGGCGCCATGTGACACCTGCAATGTGTCTTCCAATGTCAGGTGCAGCAGCAGCAACAGCAGATTGCCACTTGCAGTGCCTGCTTTGTGTGCATGCGTGTCTGCACAAAGCTTTGGATGTTGCAAAGCATGTGCATGTGAGTGATGATCGACAGCAGTAATGGTGTGTAGGAGGGTAATAGCGGATGCAGTGGCAGCAGACCCCTTCACCTACAATGATGGGTTCTTGGGTAAGAGCAATGCAGAGTACCGGAAGTGGATTCTGGATCCCAAGAAGTGGGGAGGTGCCATCGAGCTGTCCATCTTCGCTAGGTAACTTTTGTTTCGTGCACTGGCATAAGTACCCATCTTGGAATCAGGAGGAAGCCAGTCAAGCGCCAGAGAAGTTGAGAAAACTGCAACTGGGTTAAGCCCAGACAATTGAAAGTGCCAAAATGTTCTTTGCCTGAAAGTTTCACAACCTTGAGCTCTACTGTCCAGTATTTGAAGCCCCATTGCAAACAGTACCAAGCAGTTCTGATGGGGCTCTGGCCCTGCTCAATTGGCCTTCCATGACTGCATATAGTGTTCGCATCAAGAACAAACAGAAACTGTATGCCGTCTGGCAGTCATGCGAGAGGCTTCTCAGAAGCAGAGGACCTGGTTGTCCAGAGCCAAACACTGATCTTTTTGAATGTGCCTTCACCGCGCTTGATCTGCAATCATGATGATTGTTTCAAAGATTGGCCATTCAGAGTGCCATCGTGGCCAGAGTGTGTTTGCAGCGTCTCCATGATGACATGCTCTTGGTGCAATGCGCAAATGTGTGCTGTCACAGACAGAGTAGTCTTCCGCTGATTATTCTTGCTGCAGCTCTTTGCCATGCAGCAATACCTGCACTGTTTACGTATGGTACTGACAGGATTACCAGACATCAACTTTGTCACTACCACCTGAGTGCAAGCCATCACCTGAATGGTTTTGAATATGCAGCCAGCAGGTGTTGGCTCACAGCAATGTTGCTGCGTTGTGTAAAGCTTACATCTCTACGCCGTACACACTGACAGTGTCCCTGCTGATACACTTTTCATACGCTCCACCTTGTAACACACCATTGACGCAAGGTGTCTGCCTTGTCTCACCATTAGGATGATTCATCTTGCTGAAGCAGGCTCGCTTCTGCATGCATGTCTCTGAGTTGTGGTCACAGGCCAACATGCATCAACCCATTGAACCTTTCATTGACTCAATGTTTCCCATCAGTGCAATCTATGGCAGTAGTCATGTTCAGCGCTGAGCTTGCGTTTGACTTGTTGCAGGCATTTTGCAAGGGAGATAGCGGCATATGACATCCAGACAAAACGGTGTGATGTGTATGGGCAGGGGGAGGGATACCGAGAAAGGGTCATGCTCATCTATGATGGCTTGCATTATGATGCATTAGCTCTTGCAGGTACATGTACTGCCTGACTTAATTAAGCTTTGCTAAGACGTGCTAGTCAAGCTTTCATAGCATGGATACAGGGAAGTATGTTGGCAGAATACCAGTGTCCTGCCTACCTATGTTCTTGCTTTGTGCTAGTGCTTGCCATGCTTATGCTGTTGAATCTCTCATATTTCATGCATGCTCCCTTGCTGCCTCTGCACTCTGACGCTGCATTTCACGCATAGAAACATTAGCACGTAGACATGACAGAGCGATCTGGGCAGCATCGTGGCTTGCTACTTCATGTAATGCCATTCAATGGGCATAACTGGACGTGAACTGCAGCATTCAAGGACGCTCCTGAAGAGTTGGATGTGACAATCACAGAGCAGGCCAGTCAGCAAGCTGCTGGTATTGAACGAGCGTCAGCAGCATTGACAGATGAGGTAAGCCTTTCGCATCAGGCATACAACAGTTCTGACACAACCATCAATGGAAATGTGCTGTGAGACACCAACATGACTGTCCTTTGTGAGAAGGTTGTGCATGTTTACAGCTTTGCATGTGGCACAGCCCCTCTCTTCTCACGCCATATTCCAAAAGCTGCTTTGTATCATTGTGATACAGAGTTGGCAGCGTGACCAGCAGCATCATGATGTCTGTGCAATGCCTGTGGAGTTCTATGCCACCCAGAGAGCCGTGCAAAGTTGCTTCTGCTCTGCCTCTCATGCAGAGCTTGCCGGATACATGTCTGATTGCTGCAGACCAGTGCATGCAACAGGAGGAAGCCTGATGTGGCAAGTGTTTTGTCATTTTCTTAATGTGGGTCTGTAAGGCATGCATCGTGATGTACTTGTGCATTGTGCAGGCAAACAAGGCACGCCAGTTCACAGACACAGCTAGCTTCACTCTGCGCTGTGGCACATGCAAGATTGGGGTCAAAGGAGAGAAGGACGCTTTGGAACACGCCAAAACAACAGGACATGCGAATTTCTCAGAGTATCATTGATCTGTTGACGTTGTGCTGATGTGACCATTGCATCAGCTGTTGAGTGTATACTGGCAGTTCAAAGACCAGAGCCAATATTCATTTGCTACAGAAGCAACTCTCACAGCTGAACAAGACTTTGCAGCAGTGCACACAAGATCATTGCCTGCTGGTTTGTCGTGGGGCCTAAAATATTGATGACATGATAACATTTGCTAGCAAACAGCAGCACTTCACACCAGGATAGTTGCTTGCTTACTGCTTTCATCTTGTGGTCCACTTCTGGAAAGTGACATGTTTTGATGGCGATAACTCGAACTTTCAAGATAGCACATAGTATGTAACGACGTTTGCATTTTAACAAGCTGCACCCCAGGGTGCCCGTTCCCACATTCTGTCATGGCAGTCACACCGGCCACAGGGTGGGTCTTCACCAGAATCCTCATAATAGCAATGATCACCGTAGCAATCCTCCAACATGCGCACTGTACACCTTATGTTGATAGGCAGAGCTTCCTTCAGGGACATCAAAGCTTCATCCTCTGCCTCTGATCGCATGGTGTTAGAAAAGGACGAGTCTCTGTCTCCGAGAAAGACGGACAGGGACAACAGATTCTCATCAAACTCGAATACAAGCTCCAGCTGCCTCAGTGACGAACACGATCCCAACAGCCCAAGGTGAGCTCCGGCAACTGCGTCTCCGATGCTGGCTTTCAGATGCACTTGTTGCAGTTGCTGCAAGCAGCCTCTGCGATTTAATGCGCTAAGTGCCCTCAAGTCTATGCCGCTGTTGATGTCTAAATCAAGTGACGCTGGACACACAAGCTGTTGGCACTGTTTGCTGGTGGAAGCAAAGCTCAGAGTACCAACAACTGAGAGGTTGCTGAAGACACAGTCCATTGTATCTTGAATACTCAGCATGTCACAAACAGTTTTGCAGTGTGGTGAACATTCTGGAAGTTAGGCATGCTAACACCTCTCGCTGGTGACGCGGCGTCAATCACACGGAGCAAAGGCTTGAAGCTTGGCGGAGCCAAGCTGAATCGGTTTGTGGCACAGTGGTGACGTTTGAATGGCGAGCAGAGCACAACTGTAAAGCAGGCGCCATTCTGGGCATGCTGTGCTGCGTTTGGTCATCATGCTGTGCTGCATCAGTACGCTGCATAGTTCAAACACTTTTGCGCTAGCCTGCCGCATCAGCAATATGCCTGTTGCTTGACCAACAGGTGAGCCCCTTCGGCGCCTGTTTTTGCGGCTTGCAGCCAAGTTTGTACATTGCTCGACTGATCACTTGACTAGACAGGCCAGCAAATTAGATTAGAACCGTGACAAGTACGATCTGCAGAGTCAATGGACATAATGCACACCGGTGAGAGCATTCTACAGAGTCAGTCACTCATCCTCATACAAGCTATGAGCAGCCACATCTGCTGGCACTTCTGATCTGTTTACAAGGGGTCAGTAAGTGAAGGCATCACTGTAGATTGGGTCTACGCTTTCATTCCACTCATTGTGATACTTTTCAAGCAGCCGCTCTGCATTGGTCACGCCACTCTGCACCAGATTCAAATGACACTCAGCTTTTGCATATATTGGTGCAACTCATGTCGATACATGCAACAAGTGTTGTTCCTGACATCAAGGGTAGGATGCCCAAGCTTGATTGCAACACTCTTTGCCTGCACTTAGATTTCGCGCTCCCTGGCGCAGAGATGCTGTCCTAACCAGTGGACTGACACACAGGCTGTATTGCTGCCTGTGCAAGCAAAGGCTGTCGAAACAACAGGAGACCCAATGATTGCAATCTCCTCAACATTAATGGCAGACAAGCATGCAAATGATATACTGTAACTATGCAGCAAGGCCCACCTCAGCAATCTCTTGCAGGGGCTCAAGAAAGGGCTCTTCATGGTTGCCCCTCCTGCTTAGACCGTTTTTGGACAGCTGCAGCATCTTTTTGGCCAGGTCTTGTACAGTGCCCTGCCTGAAGGGCGTTTTCAGTGCTGTCTTGGGCACCTGTACAAGAAGTGCAAGAAAACCTTGCCAAAATCGTTCTCTTAGTAGTTTTGAGGATGCACTACCACAAGATTTTAATGTTGCCACAGCATGGTCTCTAGACACCAAAATCATGTTTACTGGACTGTATACAGCATCAAACACTGTCTTGGGCACCTATACAAGAGTCACGGTGTCACAACAAGCTGTCTCAAAACAGCAACAGGTCAATTGGTTGTAGCTAGCCCTTATGATCTTTGGTCTTGACGACCAAGTGTGATTCCTGACTGACTGACTGAAAAGAAAAGACACTTGACTGAGCAAAATCGTGTTTGCCACACCCTGTACAGTATCCAAACCCTGTGTTTACGACCTGAACAAAATGCAAGAAGCATGACCACAAACAAGATGCAGCTTCCTGCTGGTCTGACCTTGTTTAGTATGTTGTTCGAAAATAATTCTCGGTGTCATCTCACACAACTTGGATGAACGATCATGGTGTGAACTAAAACATGGGGATCAGACAAATGCAGCATCATGTAAGTCCCATCCCAAGCACCTTGTTTTAAGAAAGTCTCCAGCACTGTTTCAAGGCGTGAGACAGTAGCAACGATGTGCCTGTCACACGCCATCTCATCATAGCTAAAACACGCATTCGTGCAAGTCCATGCATACTGCTCAGTTCTCTTTGTTTTTCTGAAAGTTGGGTTGACAAAGTCCACAGAAAAGAACCTTGTCCATATGCTAGTGACCACTCACTTCCAGTTCTGTGCCAGTCCTTTGCTGTCAGCTTCTTGTCAAGATAGACAAGCATCAGAATGCCTAGCTCTCCTGCTTGATCCTGGTGTTTATATTGTACACTTTGTCCTACTCACCAATACATTCTTTATATTATACCGCTCACGAATATTGAATCCCGTACTCTGACAATAATGTAACAAGAGCACCACAAGAGGGCGGACAGTGCGCAGATGATGTCACACAGCTTGTCAGGCTTCTCTGTGTTGTGTGAGTTGTTCAGCCTGGTGTAGAACACATCCACACAGATTATTGTTGGTATGCTGCCTGCCAACAGGACCTCATACAGGGAGCTACTCTGGACTGCACATACCTGACCCTAGCAGAAGACCTGTCCTCAATGAGGGGGTGAGTGAATGAATAAGTGAGTGAGTGAGTGAGTGAGTGAGTGAGTGAGTGAGTGAGTGAGTGAGTGATTGAGTGATTGAGTGGGTGGGTGGGTGGGTGGGTGGGTGGGTGAGTGAGTGAGTGAGTGAGTGAGTGAGTGAGTGAGTGAGTGAAGGAGTGAGTGAGTGAGTGAGTGAGGGAGGGAGTGTGTGAGTGAGTGGGTGAGTGAGTAAGTAAAGAAACCTTTAGTGGTTCTCAAGAAACTGACCTGCTCTCTCAGGTGGTCATGATCGGCTCTGGTCCAGTCTTTGATGAGGTCCAGCGCCGCCGCTTGGGATTCTGAGTCATACAGCAGACCCACCCAGAGCGCCGACAGGGCGCATATGATTTTCCAGGGCCCGCCATCCGCCCCTCGCATCTCTATGAACTTCTTCAGCCTGATCTCAGGGAAGATGGTGGAAAGGTGGTTCTCCCAGTCCTTCAGGGTGGGCTTTTCTCCTGCAGGAATTGCCACAGCATATCACAAGCCATGCATGGCTAGTTGCAATGAAGCTCCTCTGAGTACTTGTAGGGCCTATCTCTCAGCTAAGATGGTGGGTAGGTGGCTTTCCCAGTCAGCTTTTGACCTGGAAGCGTAGGCAAAGCTTGCTGCCATTGAGACAAATGGACAAACGCTGAAGATTGTCGGCTCCTGTGTTTCTTTGGCCTGATGCGGGCAAAGAGGCTGGAGAGGTTTCTCCCAGTGTTTCACGACTGGCTTTCACCCTGCAGAAGTCGGGGCAGAAGTCAGTTGAAAACTGTCACAACTATATTTAGGGTTGCGAGCATTTTGAGACGTGTGTGTGGCCAGATGAAATGCAGCATCTCTATGATGTTGTTGAGCCAGATCTGTGTTGAGATGGTTCAGCTTCTCAACCTTATCTTTTCACCTCCAAGACCACAAAAAACTATTGCATCAAGTTTCAACACTCAAAGTCTTCCTGCCCAGTAAAATATCATAGCAATCAGTCAAATGCCACAATGCATCCACAGATTGTCAACACCAGACAGCATTATCAAGTCAAAAAGGTGGATTTGCAGCACAAAGAAAATCATTTTGGAGCAGGAGGGAGAGAGATCTAGAGAGAAGGGAAAAAGGACCAGACCCGGCCTTGAGAGACAAGACACTAGAGACTTTGTACCTGGGAAAGACTCTAGGTTGCCTTCCATGAAAGCTCTGAAGCTTCCACCGGTTGCATCCAGATATTGTCCCTCTCTGCAGGCACAATGCACGCATTTCTGGTGGGTCCATGACAATAGCCGCAAACAGACTGCGCCGGACTCAAACAGGCGCAAGCACGTCTGATGTGTTTGAGGTCACAAGCAAGGTGTTTGTGAAACAAGCTGCCAGTCTGTTGCTGAAGAAGCTGCTGGGCGCTCTGCCAGATGTGACATGTGCATTGCACAACAGACCAATCTTGAGCAAAGGTGTGGCTTTGCAGCAACTGTGCACAAGGAAGCTACAAAGGAAGCTACAAATATGCACTGGGATGATACTGAGGCCCAACAAAGCCCCATATGCTCAGGAACATACCGTTTTGGGACATGTCTGCCGCAAGCAGCATGGGCATGAACACATGCAGAGTGGCCAGCTGGTCCCAGACAGCTGTCAACACACTGATGCTTTTTTGTTCCTTTCAAGATGCAAGACACAGCCTTTGAGAAGAGACGGTCTAGCACATCACGACCAGCAAAAAAGTATACCGCTTGCCTTGGTGAAGACTTTCTGTTAGGAAACAAACTGAGGCGAACTGTCAAGCCAGTGTGCGCATGTATCGAGTGATCCAATGATCAATCAGGTGATCCAGTGATTACTCATATGATCCAAATGACTCAAGGAGGGGAACACAAACGCATGCTGCTGGTCAAGTTTGGATACACTGAGGCAGCAAGGTGCGGTCTACACAGCAGTGGCTGTACTCTTTGTGAACAGATGCGCACCTGTACACAAAGTACATGGGTACGTCAAGTGCATACTCCACGTATCGGTCGAAGCCAAAGTTGTCATCAAACACAAACGGCAAGGTGCCGCATCTGTTGTTGTCCACATCGGTCCACACGTGGCTTCGCCAACTTAAGTATCCTGCACCACATGAACAGCCTATTAGCACACATGACACTTGTACACCAGATGAACAGCTTGCAAACACACAAGAAACTTTAACCAGTGCCCCAGGTGAACAGCGTGTCAGCACACAAGACACGTTAGCAATGCACAGCTGCTTGCTGAACTCGATTGCAGATTCATTGTTAGGCACCAAACAGCTATTTTTAATCCCAAAACCTCTCTTTTAATTCACAAATGTCCACTCTACAATGGACATCAAAACTCAGAAACGCCTGGGGACAGTGAAAACGCGTTTCTACATTGGGGAGATGTTTTAGGTTGTATGGCTGTCATGCGTGGATGTGAATGCATAGGACCATGTTGATGTTTCCTGCATTGCAAAGACAACGGTACCTGCGCATACAAAGGGCGCAAGCAGGACTTGAGCACAAGACTTGCGTCCATGGCAGTGGCAAATCAAAACAAGGAATCAAGACTGCTGTTCCTGGCTCTGAAAAATCTGCAATTTGTGCCAGGCCTGGCAGCAACAAAGCACACCCCAATGCTGTACGCATGAGACAAACTCTTTTTTATGTTGTTTTTTCCCTTCATGTCAATAGCGGATGATTTGTTTTTTCCCCCATTCTTTTCTTCTTTTTGGTTCCTTTATTTCAGAAGCGAATGATTTTTTTGGCAGTAAAAAGGCAGGCTTACAGGCCTGTAGGCTTGCTGCACGCATGAGAGGGAGTATGAATTGAAGTCTGCTTTTCAACCATACACTGAAAAGGCAAGGGCTGAAAGGGCAGCTTGCTGACCTGTGGGCTTGCCGTCCCGGAAGGGAGAGTTTGCAAAGAGGGCAGTGGCCACAGGCTGCAATGCTAGGCCTATTCTGGCTTTCTCCACCATGTCTTGCTCGCTCTCAAAGTCGATGTTCACCTGCATAGCATGCCATGCGTCATAGCATGCACAGCAGGGGTGTGTCCTATGGACGTGATGCATATTGGGCAAGCTGGGCATTGTAAAAGCTATAAAGCTCTATTGGACAATGGCAACAGCAAGAGGCACATGATGAGAGCAGACCAGACAAGGCAGGGCAGGACAGCACCAGACAGCAGGGGCGCAACCACATGACACATCAAGGCAAGGCAGGGCAGGGGCAAGTCAGAACAGGGCAGGGCAGCAGGAGACAGGGCAGCACGCAGCAGGGCAGGGCAACTTGAGACAGGGCAAGGCAAGGATGGGCAGGGGCAGGTTGGGACAGGGCAGGGCAGCCTGAGCCTGGGCAGGATGTTTACTGCAGGGCTGGGAAAAAGCAGGATAGGGCAGGGCAGGGCAGGAGACAGGGCAGGAGACAGGGCAAGATGGACAGGCAAGGGCAAGGCAGGGCATTCTCATCTGCAGCTGACCTGGATTGTGGTAGATCTGAACATCATGTCATGCCCTAGAGTCCCTACTTTGGGCATGTACTCACGCATGATCCTGCACCCACACTCATGCATGTCAAGTACATATCACAATAGACCGGAGCTGCACACACACAGTGCATTTGTGTCTGGAACAGCACACCAACTCCAGCTTGGTTGAGATTGTTTCCTCCGTCTTGGTTTTGAGATGAAGAGCATCAGCTTGCGTCAGGCCTGTCCTGATTTGCCCAGGTATGCAGTTTTCTGCAGGTTCTGTTCCTGACGTGAGTACAGCTGTATAGCGTGGCTGCTGTGGTACCAAATGTGCATAAAAAAGTATGCATTAGACACACAAAGACAGAGGACAGCATGATCATATGCTGCTTTGAGTCTCCACCATGGTCTGCATGCTTAGACGCCGGCCATTCAACCAAACTTGACCTGGCCGGATGCTCTGTGGGCCGTCAGGAGACAGCATTCATCAGATGCTATCACAAGATGCCATCACATCATTTGGACTGCTAATGTTGACTGCAATTGACAGACTGCATGAGTTCTGCTTTCATTCGTTGCAAGGGAATCAGCCTCACATAGGAAAACGCGGAGGCATGAAAAAGGGCTTTGCTGTTCTGTTGACTGCAACAATGGGTGCTGTTGGGCAAGAGTGCTAGCGGGCAAAAGCACACAGTTTACCTGTATCGGTTTTTGGGCATGATTGGCACATCCTTGACGGCCCACTTGGGGTCAAAGCCTGCTGTCAAGAACGCAATGCCCAGCTCCTGGGCCATTGTCTTGATCTGCACAGCCATGCATGCAATACTACTTATTTTGTTGCAGTTTTCTTTTTTGCAAAGCAACCTTGTCAAAGTTTTGTAGGTACAACTGCTGTTGAAACAGAATATGGCGCTAGTCTGCTTCAGAAGACATGCATTCAAGTAGGTCACCGTGCCATGATTGCTCATGAGATGCATGAGCACAAAAGTAGACATGCAAAGCCATGCAGATGCAGGCAGGACATATCATGAGTGATAGTTGTGGTGCACAAAGCACCATCAGGGCTGTCCTCATATCACTGATGATGTACCATTGACTGTGTGCTTTCATGCCCTTGCTTTGCATAGATATGAACTCTGCTACGCCGCAGCAGTATTAAGACAGTGTGCAAAAACAGCAGTTGCCGTGCCTTCTGAGTGTGACTGGCAAACAGCATGCGTGTTGCGCCAATACCAATAATTGCAACATGTGCATTGGGCATGCATGAGCAACCTGCAGAAATTCTACAATTGCTCAGCAGTGCACACCTGGTACAGATGGCTGTTGACTTCTGAGCACGTCTTATGCAAAGTGTCCACAGGCGCTCCACTGAGCTCAAATTGGCCTCCTGGCTCAATGGTCACACTCTGCCCATCTAGAACAGCCCCAATGATATACTGCCCTTCCATAATTGGCTCCCATCCAAACCGGCTGCACAGACCTTCCAGAAGAGCTTTGATGCTGTCATAGTCTATGCGCTTGTGGTCTGACAAGTTGTAGCCCAGCTTCTCATGCTCTGTGCCAAACCTGCAGCATGCTGCAAATGTGCCGTGCGGAAACAAGACTGCGCATGGGAGCAGTGTGTATACTTTGGTAAGTGTGAGGCCGAGCATTACACATACTCTGCTACCTGAAGATATTGGAATTCATATTAGGTGCGCTCACCTCCATTTCTCTTTTGGTCTGCAGCCCGACCGCATGTACTGCACCAAGTCAGTTTTGGTCAATTGCTGTACTGCCGGCTGGGCAGCCACAGCACACGTGCTTCTGGCTGGCCGTCGACATCTCTGAATGCGAGACTGCTGTAGGGCAAGGACTGATCGCTTGCATGTCCTCGGACACCGCAAAGAGTGCGTCGATGCGCCGCTATGCATGCGTCAAGCGCAGCTTGCCAGACAAGTCCTCCCGCAGACAGCAACAGGCAAGGATCAGGATAAAGGCGCCCCACAGCAATGCTGTCGATTCGACATGCTTTCCGGCGCTAAAATGTTACGACAGTTTTGCCTTCTGGTTTCATAGCCAATGCACTTGGCCCTGGTTTGCAATTTGGTAATCTGAGAAATAGTCTGAATATATTTATTCGAAACTTGGACAATTTACATGCACAAAGCGAGCAAAGGCAGAAGGACAATGAGTGCAACTGATGGGTCCTGCATGGGCAACAAAGTCTCACCTGTATTCTGCGCAGCCTCGTTGGGCTGCTGTTGCCACATAACCTGCCGTAATTTGTCGTGCCTGATATACGTGAGAGCCATTGACGAGGCGCCTGATGCGAAGTGTCGTGCGCAGATCTCCCCGCCTTCCT
>JAABUP010003468.1_pt1 | contig 27785 bp, 23 predicted proteins | sample 5559201 | NCBI WGS metagenome assembly JAABUP01 (sample SAMN10711887, study PRJNA513373) | rock metagenome | isolation source: Antarctica rocks | place: Antarctica | reverse complement strand
GCCATGATGGCGGAGCCTCCTCGCGCAGCAGGCCACCTACTCCCGTCTTCGCCCTCGCACCAGGCCTCCTCAGCCTCGCGCCCCGCTCTCGACCTCACCACCCCGGAACCCAACAAGAGCCATGATCATTTATGCATTCCGTTCATGGTGGGATGGCTGTGCGGTGAGGTTGCGACGGGCGACGATATGGCGGGCGGCAGTGCGGCGAGGGCCTGGCGCATGACGGCGATCTCCTGCTGCTGCTCGACGATGATGCCCTGCGCCAGGCGGCGCAGCACCGGGTCGTGGCCGAAGCGCAGCTCTGCCTCCGCCATGTCGATGGCGCCCTGGTGGTGCGGGACCATCATCGTTGCGAAGTCACGGTCTGCGTTGCCGCTGGGCGGCTGCATCATGTCGTGGTCCATCCGCGCCATGGCGGTTTCCATGGCGGCGGGGAGGCCATCCGGCTCGACAGGCGCCACGGCGAGCAGCAGCAAGCAGGACGCGACGGCGAGGCACCTTCGCGCCGCGGCGTTCAGAGGGGCGTGCATGGGCGACACTCCTGGCCAGCCGCCGGCATGGGCGCCGGTTGCTTCTCACGAACGCTGCGTCGGTCCATCTACTCCTTAGCCCATATTGCGGTGATGCCTTTGGGCTGTGGCGTTCCGTTCAGCCGGCTGGTTAGTTCTGCCGTCACAGAACCGAAGGGTATCCTTATGGACATGATTGTTCCCTCGACCACCCGCCCCATGCTGGACGAATCCAAGAGCTGCGCCGCATCCAATCCAGGTACGAACGCAGCGCCAAATTGAACCAGGGTGCGCGGGCAAGCCTTCCTGAAGCGCCGCAAGGTATCTTCCTGATCGTTGCAGCCTCCTTGGCAGCCGGCACTGTCGCAATTGCACTCAACATCCTCGTGCTCGACGCATTCGACGCGGCCGACATCGTCACCGCGCGTGGTGGCCTGCAGAAGCTGGTGCGGGCCTGGCTGTCGCCGCCGCTGGTAGCGTCAGGGCTGTCTCATTCCTGGTCGTCTTCGGGCCTGCCGGGGCCGGACACGCCTGTTTTCAAGACAGGCTTCAAGGTCACAGTCGGCTTGTTGATGGCGTTGGCCTATGCCCTGCTGTTCGAGCCCATTCTTCGCGGCGGCTTCTTGCGGAAGGGCGTCATTGCCGCAGTCCCTTTCTGGCTGTTGAACGCCTGCGTCGTCTTGCCGCTCCTGGGGAAGGCGTTGCCGGTGCGCGCACGCTCACCGTTGGCGGCCTCCTGTCCTATGCCTTCGCGCACACCGTGTTCTTCATCGTGCTCGCGTGGGCATACGGCATCCTCAAAGGCCGGCTCCCTGCCAGACGCCCGATTGCTCGTTCTTGATGCCTCCGCATTGCAACGCCGTTCCAAGCTCATTCCAAGCTGGAAAGCCGATGGATCACTTTGCGCCCTTGATGCTGTCGAGGTAGGCCACGATGGTCTTGGCGTCGTCGTCGGTTACGGGCGCCTTGTAGACGGCGATCATCTTGTGCACCTCCGTTTCCCAGGTTGCGCGGCTCAGGGTTGGTTGGTTCATCACCATGCCGACCGAGTGGCAGGCAGCGCAGTTGGCTTGTGCGACGTCCACGCCAGGGCCAGGCGGGAACTCGCGGTCGCTGCTGGGCAGATCGACGGAAAGAGAGGTCAGGGTGACGCCATCTCCTGTGACTGAGGGGGCCGCGGCAGCCAGCGTTGCGGGCGTGCCTGACGGTGCCGGCGCAGCGGCTTGTGCGGCCTTCGGCACCGCCGTAGGCGGTGCGGACAGGGCAGGCGCTGCGGCTGCAACGGCTGTGAAGCCCGGCGTCGTCGGGGAGGGTGGCGCCTCAACGGCCGGGTGGCCGTGCGCGAACAACGCGAGTCCCCCGACGAAAACGATGCCGTAGGCGACGGTGGTGATGTTCATGGCGGTGCAAGTCTCCGGAAAGGGGGGTGTCAGGCCGCTGTCAGGCGGGTCGTCTCGATCACGTTGCGCATGAAGCCGCTGGGGTTCCAGTTCGGCGTCGCCGGCTGCACCAGCCCATCCGTGTTGGTGGCGCGCACCATCAGCGTGGCGTCGCCGGCCGGCAGGTCGAGCGTCGTCTGCCAGGCGCGGAAACTGTAGCGGCCCTCGTCGGCGCCGAGCGTGGCGGGCGTCCAACTCGTGCCGCCGTCGGTCGAGAGCTCGACGGCGCGCACGCCGACGGCGCCGCCCAGGGCAATGCCGCGCACCAGGCTGGGTCCGGCCTTGACCCGCACGCCGTCGGCCAGGTTGGTGACGAAGGAACGCGGCACCATGCGGTTGATCGGCACCATCTTCACCCCGGCCTCGCCCGGCTTCATGTTGGCGCCGGGCGTGTCCGGGATGGTGTAGGCGACCTTGGTCCAGAAGTTCTCGTCGGGGCCGTCCAGCACCTCGATGCTGTGCACCATCTTGACCCAGTAGGTCGAGTACCAGCCCGGCACCACCAGCCGCAGCGGCGCCCCATGCAGCAGCGGCAGTTGCTCGCCGTTCATGGCATAGGCCAGCATCACCTCGCCGTCGCGCGCGTGGTCGATGTCGAGCGACTTCATGAACTTCGGCGCGTCAGCGACCACCGGGTCGTCCATGCCGGCGAAGCGCACCCGCTGCGCCCCGGCCTTCACCCCGGCGCGGTCCAGCACGTCGCGGAGCCGCACGCCCATCCATTTCGCGTTGCCCATGGCGCCGTTCGACCACTCGCCGCCGGGCACTCGGGGCGCGAAGTAGCCCCGCGAATTGCCCGAGCACTGGTTGACGGCGGCGAGCTCCACCCGCGGCAGGCCGAGGATGTCCTGCAGAGTCAGCGACTGCGCCGCGTTGACGTGGCCGGTGACGCCCAGGCGGAAGGCGTGCACGTCCAGCTCGGTCGGGATCACCGCCCAGTGCCAGCGCACGAAGAACTGGTCATTGGGCGTGAACACCCCGCGGTCGAACACCTCGAACGGCGTTTCCAGCAAAGGCGGGCGGGTGCGTTGCAGGATCATCGGACCCTTGCCGGGGAACTCCGTGGTGATCGCCCGCTCGCCGGGGCCGCCCGGCAGCGGCAGCGTCGTTGCCATATCGGCCAGGGCGCGGCGGCCGGACAGGGCCGCAAGGGCGACGCCGCCCAGGAAGGCCCGCCGTCCGGCGGCGGCCTTGGTATGTTGCAGCAGCATTGGAGTTCCCTCTGGATATTTGTCGTAGCCGGACGTGACGCTTGGGGTCAGGCCGCGAGACTGTGCGAGTGGACACGGGTTGCAGCGTGGATGGACAAGATGCGGAGCGCCCGCGCCTCAAACTCGGGTGAGCGCGTGCGCACCCACATCAGGAGCCCGCCCTCGGCAACCTGACCGGCCAGGTTGGCGGCGTGGTGCCGGGCCAGCATGGCGGCGAGTGCGGCCCCGACCACGGCGCCTGCGCCGCCGCTCACGACGGTCAGGGCGCCGATCGCCAGGAACCCTGCCCCGGCCGCCGCACCAGCCCAGGCCACGCCCAAGGCGGGCAGCACAGCGAAGCCGCCGATGAGCGAACCCTCGGCATCCCCGAGGGCTTCCGTGCAGAAATGGTCGGTGCGGGGCGTCGCCGGGTCGTCTGCAAGGGCCTCCGGCGCATGCCCGGCCGTGGCGTCGGTCTCGGCGCCGCGAAGGCTCAGTTCGCAACGGGCAAAACCGGATGCCAGCAGGTCATCGATCGCGGCCTGCAGGTCCTGCTGGCTGGCGAATATGCCGACGGCCTCGCGAACGGCGGTCTTGAAGCCGATGGGTGATGTCTGGGTCGAGCCGGACATGGTCGCCTCGCGTTTATTGTGTTGCCCTGAACCTGGGCCGCACCGGCTTTGCCGACCATCGCAATGTTTCGCTTGGTTTGATCGCGGCTGGCGATTGATCAGACCCGAGCCGAACACCTCCGGCGCGCCGCTTCGATACTGGCCTGATCCATCACGCCGACTGGGGAAGGTGTGTCGATCGGCCGGTTGAGGCGGCATCCACCGGCGACAGGCTTCCACAATGGCGTCAACCGGTCTTGCCAGCGGGCTCAGGGCAGTCGCATTTGGCCCAACCTGCCTCCGGCCTCAAAGGACCTGTCATTGCGAGCCGGCTTCGGCGCGGCAATCCAGGGCCACATGGACCAATGTTCTGGCGCGCAGTCCTGGATTGCCACGTCGCGAGCGCTCCCCGCAATGAGGAAGAAGGGCAACGACGAAAAGGGCGAATGCGATCGCCCTGCCAGCGGGCCACCGTCAACTGAGCAGGCCAAGCACTGCCAAGGCAAACGACCCCGGCGCCTCTTGCGGCAAGTTATGCCCAACACCCGGCACCACCTGACGCACATAGCCGCCCGTAAAATGGCGCGCATGCCCCGCAGACATCGGCGCAGGCCCCACGCCGTCATCGTCGCCGTGCAGCACCACCGTCGGCACGGTGATCACCGGCTGCCGCGCCAAGCGCCGCTCGACCGCCTCCAGCGCCGGGTCGCCCGCGGCATGGCCGAAGCGGTGGCGGTACGACTGCACCGTCACGTCCACGAAATCCGGGTTGTCGAACGACGCCGCCGTCCGCTCGAACGTTGCGTCGTCGAATGCCCAGCTCGGCGACCACAGCCGCCACAGCAACCGGCAGAACGCCCGGCGGTCGGCCGCAAGACCCGCCCGGCCACGCTCCCCATGGAAGTAGTACTGGTACCAGTAACGATACTCCTGCGCGGGATCGAGCGGTGCCGCGGACCCCGCAATGTCCTGGATGGCGTAGCCGCCCACTGAGACCAACCCCCGCACCCGCTCCGGCCACAGCGCCGCCACGACGCAGGCCGCCCGTCCGCCCCAATCATACCCCGCCAGAACCGCAGACGGCAGCGCCAGCGCGTCCATCAACGCCAGCGCGTCCGCCCCCAGCGCCGCCTGCTCGCCAGACCGCGGCGTCGACGCCGACAAGAACCGTGTCGGCCCGAAGCCGCGCAGATAGGGCACGACCACCCGGCACCCGGCCTGCGCCAACGTGGGAACCACGGCGTCGAACGCACGGGCGTCATATGGCCACCCGTGCAGCAGCAGCACCGGCTGGCCATCGGGCGGCCCTGCCTCCTCATATGCGATCTGCAGGGTAGGCGTGTTGATTGTCTTCATCGGACCCAAACCGGAGCGCACGCCACGGTGCCGTCCGCGTCCAGCACCGTCAAGGCGCAGAAGCCGGGTCCAGGTGGCTCGCCTGCCCGCATAAGGTCGTTGCCAGCCGTGAGGTCGGTCGTTGCGGCTTAGTTGCCTGTTTTGAACCCATGTGCCTGTTTCGTAGGCGACTGACCGGTCTGTGCTCGGATTGAACCCAATTGCAGCACGCTGGCACGTGAATTGCTCCCTTTGCCCAACTGCATGGAACAGCGCCATTGACCGACCATCCACCGACCTGCCGCTGCGGCGGCACGCACCTGAGCTGCGACAGCATCGAGGCGCTCGGCAGCGCCGCGGTCCGCGTGGCGGCGGAACGGGCTGCGTTCGGCGGCGAAGCCGGACGCCGCCGGGTCATCCGCGCCCTGGGTGCCGGCGTGGTGGCCGCGGCCATGGACCAGGCGTTCCCCATCCTCCGCGCGCAGGACGCGATGGCGCAGGCCACCACACAGCCTGTTGCGCAGCCGGGCGCCGCACCGGAGAAAAAGGACCTCAAGGTCGGTTTCATCGCCATCACCTGCGCGACCCCCATCATCATGGCGGCGCCGATGGGCTTCTACGCCCGCAACGGCCTGAACGTGGAGGTCGTGCGCACCGCCGGCTGGGCCGTCATCCGCGACAAGTCGTTCAACGGCGAGTACGACGCCGCGCACATGCTGAGCCCGATGCCGCTGGCGATCTCGATGGGCGTCGGCTCGAACCCGATCCCGTGGAGCGTGGCGGCGATCGAGAACATCAACGGCCAGGCCATCATGCTGGCGAACAAGCACAAGGACCGCCGCGACCCCAAGGATTGGAAAGGCTTCAAGCTTGGCATCCCGTTCGACTACTCGATGCACGCCTATTTGCTGCGCTACTACTTGGCCGAGGCCGGGCTCGACCCTGACCGCGACGTGCAGCTCCGCGTCATCGCGCCGCCGGAGATGGTGGCCAACCTGCGGGCCGAGAACATCGACGGCTTCCTCGGCCCGGACCCGTTCAACCAGCGCGCCGTTTACGACGGCGTCGGCTTCGTCCACGCCTTGACGCGCGAACTGTGGGACGGCCACCCCTGCTGCGCCTTCGCCGTGCCGCGCAAGATGGTGACGGAGGCGCCGAACACCTACCAGGCGCTGCTGCGCTCCGTCATCGAGGCGACGGCGCACGCCAACAAGGCGGAGAACCGCAAGGAGATCGCGGACGTGATCGCCGGGCAGAACTACCTGAATCAGCCGGTGACGGTGGTGGAGCAGGCGTTGACCGGCACCTACGCCGACGGCCTCGGCGCAATCAAGCGGGTGCCGGACCGGGTGAGCTTCGAGCCGTTCCCCTACCAGAGCATGGCGCTGTGGATCATGACGCAGATGAAGCGCTGGGGGCAGGTCAAGGGCGACGTGCAGTGGCGCGACGTAGCGGAGCAGGTCTACCTCGCGACCGACGCCGGCGCCAAGATGCGCGAACTCGGGCTGACGCCGCCCGCCAGCGCCTATAAGTCGCACACCGTCATGGGCAAGACGTTCGACCCCGCGGACCCCGACGGCTACGTTGCCAGCTTCCCGATCCGGCGGAGCTGATGGCCCTCCGCGTCCGTTCCATGCTGCTGTTGTTCGCGATCCTCGCCGTCTTCCTGGGCGCGTGGCAGGTCGCCGCGACGCCCAGCGCCGCCAGCGGCCCGGCGCTCGACCCCGAATACGCCAAGCTGCTCGGCGCCGCCGCGCAGCAGGGCCAGCAGACGCCCATGCCGCGCCCCTCCGACATTGCGGTGCGGGCCTGGCACCACCTGCGCGACCCGTTCTACATCCGCGGCGCCAACGACCAGGGCCTCGGCATCCAGCTCGGCTGGTCGCTGCTGCGGGTATTGACCGGTTTTGGCCTGGCGGCGCTGGTCTCGATCCCGCTCGGCTTCCTGATCGGCATGAGCCCCGTGCTGCACGGCGCGCTCGACCCCATTATCCAGGTGCTGCGGCCCGTCAGCCCGCTCGCCTGGATGCCGCTCGCGCTTTACACCATCCGCGACAGCGGCATCTCGGCCATCTTCGTCATCTTCATCTGCGCCATCTGGCCGATGCTGCTGAACACCTCCTTTGGTGTGGCGTCCGTCCGCCGCGAGTGGCTGAACGTGGCGCGCACATTGGAGGCCGGGCCGTGGCGCACCGCCTTCACCGTCATCCTGCCCGCCGCCGCCCCCACCATCATGACCGGGGCGCGCATCAGCATCGGCATCGCCTGGCTGGTGATCGTCGCGGCCGAGATGCTCGTGGGCGGCACCGGCATCGGCTACTTCGTCTGGAACCAGTGGAACAACCTCGCCATCGCCGACATCGTGGTGGCGATCCTGGTGATCGGACTCGTTGGCATGGCGCTCGACCAGTTGCTCGGGCGCGCGGCCCGCGCCGTCGCATGGCGGGAGTAGGCCAGTGCCGCGCGCCTGGCTGAGCGTCGAGGGCATCTCCCGCCGGTATGGCGGGCGCCCCGTGTTCCGCGACGTGTGGTTCGGCGTCGAGCGCGGCGAGTTCGTGGCGCTGATCGGCCACTCCGGCTGCGGCAAGACGACGATCCTGAACATCCTGGCCGGGCTAGAGGCGCCGGACGGCGGCACGATCGTGATGGACGGCCGCAAGGTTTCCGGCCCGGCGCTCGACCGCGCCGTCATCTTCCAGTCGCACGCGCTGCTGCCCTGGCTGACGGCGCTGGGCAACGTCGCCTTTGCCGTCCGCAGCCGGCACCGGGATTGGCCCAAGGCGAAGGTGCAGGACCACGCCCGCCGCGTGCTGGACCTCGTGGGCCTGTCCGACGCGGCGCTGCGCAAACCAGCGGAATTGTCGGGCGGCATGAAGCAGCGCGTCGGCATCGCCCGCGCCTTGGCGGTCGAGCCGTCGCTGCTGCTGATGGACGAGCCGTTCAGCGCGCTCGACGCCCTCACCCGCGGGACGCTGCAAGACGAGGTTCTTCGCCTCGTTTCTGACGCCGGGCAGACCGCGTTCATGATCACCCACGACGTCGACGAGGCGATCCTGCTCGCCGACCGCATCCTGCTGATGACCAACGGTCCCGACGCGCGGGTGGCGGAGGTCGTGGTCAACACCCTGCCCCGCCCGCGCGACCGGCAGACCATCCACCGCACGCCTGGCCACTATGCGATGCGCAACCATATCGTGGACTTCCTGGTCACGCGCTCCCGCACCCTGGCCGGCGCGCGGCCCGAGGGATGGGACGGTCGGCGCGTGCCGGAGGTTCGCCCCGCTGCGTCCATTATCGAGGAGATCATCAGTTGAACGACGCGAAGACCGCCCTGGGCCTGAAAATCCGCGGTATCAAGAAGCAAAAGGGTTGGACCTGGGCCGAGGTCGCGGGGAAGCTGGGCCATGCCCCAGTGTGGGTTTGCGCCGCCTGCCTGGGCCAGATGAGCATGACGCAGGAGACCGCGGAGAAGGCCGCCGTGCTGTTCGGCCTGTCCGAAGACGAGACGGCGCTGCTGGCGGAGGCGCCCTACCGCGGCTCGTTGCCGACCGCTGTCCCGACCGACCCGCTGATCTACCGGTTCTACGAGTTGATCCAGGTCTATGGCACGACGTGGAAGGACATGATCCACGAGGAGTTCGGCGACGGCATCATGAGCGCGATCGACTTCGACATGACCCTGGAGCGCCAGCCCGACCAGAAGGGCGACCGGGTAAAGATGACGATGTCGGGCAAGTTCCTGCCGTATAAGCGCTACTGACCCCCAGAGCAGAGGGTCTTGTTGACGGCGCCGGGCAAACTGTCTGAGCTACGGCTCCGGCGCCCTGCGAAGCGCCGCCTCGTTCCCAACCCTGGAGGCCACCCATGACCCTGACCGCCAACAGTCGCACCGCCGACCACCCGATCGACCCGGCATTCCTCGAACGCTGGTCCCCCCGCGCCTATGACGGCCAGCCTGTGCCGCGCGAGGACCTGATGACCATGCTGGAGGCCGCCCGCTGGGCACCCTCGTCCTACAACTCGCAGCCTTGGCGGTTCCTCTACGCCATCAAGGACGGGCCGCACTGGGACCAGTTCCTGGGCTTGCTGGTCGAGGGCAACCGTGCCTGGTGCAAGGACGCGGGCGCGTTGCTGGTGCTGCTGTCCAAGTCCACCATGGCCGTGCCGGGCAAGGAGGGCGAGGTGCCCTCCCACAGCCATAGCCACGACGCCGGCGCCGGCTGGGCCTACTTCGCGTTGCAGGCGACGCGGATGGGATACCAGGCGCACGGCATGGTCGGTTTCGAGATAGACCGCGCTTTCGCCGAACTCGGGGTGCCCATCGGCTACCGAGTTGAGCAGATGATCGCAGTGGGCCGCCGTGGCGACCCGGCACGCCTACCCGAAGCGGTGCGCGCACGTGAACAACCTAACGCTCGCCGTCCGTTGAGCGAGAGCGCATTCGAGGGCGTGTTCCCCGCGGGTTGAGGCGCCCCGCCCTGGCCGATGGCCGGCCGGGGCACTCCGTTCAGCCTAGGCTTTTGCGCGCGGTCCCCGCTTGCCGCGCCCGGCACGTTTCGGAAGCTCCTCAAGCGAGTGCAGTGCCGCCTCGTCCGTTTTAGTCAACGGCACGGGCGACATCACCGCGACACCCGGCGGCACGGCGTCGCCGGGATCGTGGTCGCGGCCGGCTTGGTAGTCGTCCGCGGCGCCAGCCTGGCCAGCATTCGGACGACTGGCCGCCAGTTGGTCCAGCCGACCGTTCATCTGCTGCACCTCGGCGCGCAGCCCGGCAAGCGTGCCGATCCCGTCGGCGATCATCTCGCCAAGCGTCCTGATTGCGTCCAGCGCGCGGCTGGCACGGTCCTCGCGACCGGCGCCGGCTGCCACCGGCTGCTGCTCGGTGCGGGCGGCTGGCGCCTCGAAGGTCTGCTCCTTGGCTCCCGAAACCGTCGAGGCATCGGATGCAGGAGCGCTCTGCGCCTCCGGCTGCACGGCTGCGCTGGTTTTGCGCTGCTTGGTTTTAGCCGGCGCAGGTGCGTCGGGTTCGATGGTGTTCTTGCCACGCTTAACCGGCGCGCTCGGCGTTTTTGATCGTGTTGCCATCGCGACACAACGCCCTGGGAACCAAATGGATGCGCGGCTATGCTGTCGATTATGCGGCTGGCGAAAACAAATGGCGAATGCCTGTGCTGACACCAGCCGCCCAGCTCGTCATCACCGAAAAGAATAGCCAGGCGCGGGACGTGCGCGCGGCCGTGGGCAACCGCTACGGCCAAATCCTGCCCGCCGAGGGCCACCTGATCGAGCTGCTCGAGCCCGAGGACGTGACGCCCGGCTGGAAACGCTGGAGCACGGCCCTGCTGCGGCCCGAGGGGCTGTACGGCACGCGGGCCGCGTCGGGCGGCAACAAGGCGGGCAAGCTCGCCGCCATACGCGACGCGCTGCGCACGGCCAAGCGCGTCTGGCTCGCGACCGACTGCGACCGCGAGGGGCAGTTGATCGGCCAGGAAATCCTGGAACACCTGGGTTATGGGGGCGAGGTGCGGCGGGTGATCTTCACCGCGCAGGACCCCCGGACCATCGCCGATGCGTTCGCCAATGCCCGGCCCAACGCCGAATACGCCCGGCTGTACGCCGCCGCCGTCGCGCGCCGGCAGGCGGACCAGATCTACAACCTTTCACTCACCCGCACCGCGACCGTCACCCTGGTTCCCCGGACCAGCGAGGCGCGCGGGGTGATCGGGGTGGGTCGGGTGAAAACGCCGACCCTGGCGATCGTGTGCCGGCGCGAGCTGGAAATCCGGCGGTTCGTCCCCCAGCCCTACTTCGAGGTCGTCGCCACCGCCGCGGTCGAGGCCGGTCAGTTCCTCATGCGGCACGCGCCGGAGTCGCGCCTGCTGAAGCGCGCGGACGCGGAGGCGGTCGCCGCGCTGGCGGAGGGCTTCGCTGGGCCGCTCGCGGTCAAGGTTGAAGAAAAGCGCCAGGGGCCGCCGCGGCTGCACGACCTGTCCAGCCTGCAACGGCTGTGCGGCTCGCGCTTCGGCTGGTCGGCGGCCAAGACGCTGGAGGTGGCGCAGGAGCTATATGACGGACAGGGCAAGAAGGTGATCACCTATCCCCGCGCCGAAACGCGCTACCTGCCCGAGAGCCTGGTTGCGGACGTGCCGGGGGTCGTGGCCGCGTTGCGCGCCGGGCAGGCGTTCGGCGCGGTCCCGGTGCCCGAGCCGCCGGTGGTGCGGCGCGGGGCCGCCGGGACCTTCCACGACAAGGGCCTGGCGGGCGTGAGCCACCACGCCGTCATTCCCAATGCGAACACGGTTGGCGGTCTCAAGGCGGTCTGGCCGCTGCTGTCGGGCGACGAGCGGCGGCTGTTCGACGTGGTCGCCCGCTCGTACCTGGCGGCGGTGATGCCGGACTACCGCTACCGGCAGACGACGGCGACGCTGGATGTCCAGGGCCATGCGTTCCGTGCGGCGGGCCGGCAACCCATCGAGCTTGGCTGGCGGGCCGCGTTCCCGGACTGGCGGCCGGCCGAGGAAAAGGGCGAGGACGCGCAGCCGTTGCCTGCCCTGCGTCACGGCGAAACCGCAGGGCTGAGCGGCGCCACTGTCGAGGACAAGGAGACCCGCCCGCCGCCGCGCTACAACGAGGGCACGCTGGTTGAGGCGATGCAGAACGCCTGGCGCTTCGTCGAGGACACGGCGCTGCGGGAGCGCCTGCGTGAGGCCAAGGGGATCGGCACGCCGGCGACCCGCGCCGAGGTGATACGCGGCCTGAAGGCGCAGGAATTCCTGGTCGTGGACGGCAAGCATATCGTGCCGACCGAACGCGGGCTGGCCCTGTTCGGCGTGCTGCAACGCGCCGACCCGGCACTGGTGGACCCCGGCGTCACGGCGCAGCTTGAACTGCTGCTCGACGAGGTGCTGACCGGGCGCCAGGAGATGATGGGCGCGATCGACGCCGTGTGCGCGCAGGCGCTGCGCATCATTGGCCGGCTGACGGATGGCGCTGGGGCCGAGGCCGGGCTGCCCGTCGCGGGCCTGGAAGCGCGGCCGGCAACCGCTGGAGCGCAGCGGCGCAAAGGGCGCAAGGCCAGTCCGGCAGCCGGACGCGCCCCAAAGGCAGCGGCAAAGCGGCCCCACAGCAAGAAAGGCGCTCCGCCACCCGCCACCGAAACGCCGCTGCGCATCCCGTTCGGCAACAAGGAAGCCGCCCAGCAGCTTGGCGCACGCTACCGCGCCGGCGGTTGGTATGCCCCGCCCGGCGTCGCGCTCGACCCGTTCCGCGAGCGCGGCTGGCTGTGAGCCGCGGCGGCAAAAGAGCTTTATCCGGAAGGACGTGGACGGATATTCATGGCGGTTTTCTGCGTGCTGCGGGTCACAACGCGCGCAGGCCCTCGAACAAAGCACGGTAGCTGGTGCCGGCACGGAAGAACACGGGGGGCTGTCCGAACGGGGCCGGGACAACGGCAGGCACGCCGCCTGCGCAGGTGCGGCCCGACCACAGATGCGTCCAGGTCTCCCCGGCCGGCAGGTAGGCCTCCCAGGTTTCGGCTCCCTCCCGGTACACGGGCGCAACCAGGAGGTCCGGGCCGTAGAGGTAGGAGTCCTGGATGGCGTAGGTGCGCTCGTCCGCCTCGAAATGGAGGAACAGCGGCCGTTGCACCGGCAGGCCGGCGCTGGACGCCTCTGCGACGAGGATGCGCAGATACGGCGTCAAATGCACCCAAATCCGCGTCATACGGGCGAAATGCGCCAATACGGCCGGGTCCTGGTCGATCTGCAGGTTCTCGCGGGGCCGGTTGCCCTCATGGGTGCGCATGACGGGGGTGAAGGCCGCCATTTCCGCCCAGCGCATGATCAGCTCAGCCGTGCGGACAGTGCCGAACAGGCTGGTGTAGCCGCCGATGTCGGAGTGGTGGTACGCATTGCCCAGCAGCCCCGACGACAACGCCCCCGCAATGACGCTCACCAGCCCGTCATGCCGGCTGAAATCGACGGACTGGTCCCCGGCCCACAGCAACGGGCAGTGGGCCTGCACCCCGGTGTAGCCCGCGCGCATGAAGAACAGCGCCTCTCCGGCCATGCCGCGGCTGGCGACGGCGCGGGCGTTGACCTCGGCCCAGATCGTCGGCCAGGCATTGTGCATCAGCAGCGCGTCCACGCCGTTCGCCAGGCGCACGTCCACCGGCAGGTACTCCCCGAAATCGGCCATCCAGCCGGACAGCCCGGCGTCGAGCATGTTCCGCCCGATCACCCGTTCGGCGAACCAATCGGCGGCACCGGGATTGGTGAAGTCCACCACGCCGCAGTCGAACTCGCCGAAATCGACCAGAGCCGTGCCGCCCGCAGCATCGGTCGCCAGGTAGCGCGCCTGCTCGGCCTCCCTGAACAGGCCGCCATCGCTGCAAAGATAGGGGTTCACGTAGCCCAGGAAGCGAATGGACCGGGCGCGCAACGCGGCGATCCGCAGGGCCAGGTCCGGATACCGGCGCTCATCCGCCTGCCAGTCCCAGAACAGCCGCGCGCCGAACGAGGTGTGGCGCAGTCCCACCCAGTCCTCGCACCAGAGGCCCGAAACCTGGACCCCCGCCGCGATCATGCGGTCCAGCCGTTCGAACGAACGCTCGCCGTCCTTCAGGCCGATGATGGCGCCGCCGTAGATCCACTCGGGCAACGGCGGCCGCCGGCCGAACCGGTCCGCCATCGCGCCGACCAGCTCGACGAAGCTCGGGCGCGCCCACAGCTCGATGCGCGCCGGGACGGCCCAGACCTCGATCTCGTGCCGCTCGGGCCGGCGGAAGTCGAATGCCGCATAGGCCGTCGTTTCCACGTGCAGGGCGTAATGGCGGGAGGACAGGTAGGTCGGCTGGGGATAGTTGGTGTTCCAGTAGTCCCCGCCGGCCCGGCCTGCGACGTCCGCCTGGAAGGTGACGGCGGTCGTCTTGTCGCGGCCCACGCCGGGTTCGGAGGTCCAGAGCGGGAAGCGTCGCCCGCGCAGGTCGAAATACGACATCTGCTCGCCGCCGCCCCAGACATGCTCCCCAGGCTCTGCCTGCACGCGCAGCCAGACCCGGTTGATGCCCGCGTCGGCCGCCTCGAAATCAACGGTGATGTCCCGCCCGGCGCCCTTCACAATCAGGACGATGCGCGGCGGCTGGCCCTGTTGCGCGCTGAAGGCGATGCGGTGCCCAGTGCCCTGGCGGCTCAGCTCGGCATGGCGCAGCGGCACGCGCTCGACCACGCAGTCCTCGATGTCGAAATTGCCGCGGAACATCGCCACGCGCGGCTCGCCGACGCCCACGAACAGGCACGGCGCATCGGGCCGGTGGCGCAGGATGATGCGTTGCTCAAGTACCAGGTCGAAGCCGGCACCGCTGGGCAGGATGGCCATGGCGGGCGCTCAGTTCTGCGTCAGGCCGGCATCGACCATGAAGTTGGCGCCGGTGCAGCCGTCCGACTCATCGGACGCGAGGAACAGCGCCATCCGCGCGACATGGCTGGCATCGAGCCGGAATTTCAGCGCCTGCAGGTCGATGAACTGCTGGTTCAGCGCCGGCGACAGCCACAAGGCGGCCTGCCTGTCGGTCATGATGGCGCCGGGCACGATGCAGTTGACCCGGATGCCCTTGTCGCCCAGCTCGCGGGACAGCGTCTTGGTCAGGCCATGGATCGCCGCCTTGGACGTCGTGTAGCCGACCATGCCGGGCCGGCCGCGCATCCAGGAGACCGAGCCGAGCAGGATCACCGACCCCGCTTTCCGAGCGACCATGCCGCGCGCGACGGCTTGGGTGGCGAAGAACTGGTGGTTCAGGTTGAACGCCAGCCGCTCGTTCCAGTATTCCGGCTCGACCGAAAACATGTCGTGCCGGTCATCCTTGCCGGCATTGTTCACGAGCGTGTTGACCGGCGTGTCCGTCTCGGCCGTGGCGACGACGCGCCGCAGCGCCGCGACGTCGCGCAGGTCGCAGGCGTGAAAGCTGGCGCCGGTCTCTGTGGCCAGCGCCGCGCCGGACGCGGTGTCGATATCGATGAAATGCACGCGGGCGCCTTGGGCGGCAAAGGCCCGCACCATCTCGGCGCCGATGCCGGACGCGCCGCCGGTGATCAGGACGCCGCTCCCTTGCAGCGAGGCATAGCGCGCCCTTTGGTAATCCGCTGCCACTCTAGCGTGCCTCCTCGGCGGTTTGGATAACGGGGAACATTCAGGGCCTGCGCGCCAGTGTCCAGCGTGCGCTTGACGGTGATCAGGTCGTTCCAGGGCAGCCGCACCACCGCCCGGGCCAGGCCCACCTCCCTCAAACGCCTGTCCGACAACTGCCACATGGTGCCCGGCCACCTGAAGCTGAACAACGTCCTCGGCGGCCAGCTCAAGTTGGACCGGCAGCGCTCGGTGGGCGCCCTTAAGGCGCAGATCGCCGATCCGCTGGGGCTGTCGGTGGAGGACGGCTCCGCGGGCGTCATCGAACTGTTCGACAGCAACCTGCGCGACTACACCCGCGCCATGATCTTGAGAAGGCTACAGCCCCGCGAGCTTCGTGTGCTTCTCCCATGGCGGGGAGCTTCAAAGTGGACGTTCGCCGGGATCCACCAAGATCCCCGGCCGCCGGCCATTGGCGACCAGCACTCCACAGAACAAGGCGAGCAGGCCCACGGCATAGGGCGAGTAGGCTTCTTCCTGGAAAACGCCGTTCACCAGGCCCATGCACATACCGATGAACAACAGGTCGGTGAGCCTCGGCCCTCGCCCGGTGACGTCAAAGGAGCTGGCGCGCAGCATGGCGATGATCGCCGCGATCATCGCGGCGCAGCCTACTCCGGTTTGGTAAATGAGCACTCCCACCGCGCTTTCCAGGCCGACGTTCGCCGCTCCCCTGTGCTGGAACTCTTGCCATTCGGTCTGGGGTAGCGTGCCAAGGCTGAGGTTGCCGCCCATGCCGATGCCATGGCCCAGCGGGTTTTCCAAGAACCCGTTCACGCCGCCGATGAATCCAAGCGCATGACAGTCTCCCGCAGCCAAGCCAGTGGCCACGCCACAGACGGTGTAGACCGCGGCGACAGCAAACCCGCAAATCAAAAAGAATCTTAGGTCGGCCGTAACCCGCCACACTTGGTAGGGCAAACCCGTGGTGACAAACAAGATCGCAGCTCCCTTCACCCCGATCATGAACACCAGCGCGCCAAATGGAACCGCCAAAGCAAACCGTCCCAACGAGAGCGGAGTCGAGCCGCTGACCGCCAACACATAGCCATAGCTGATCGAGTGCATGTTAGGGCTGCCGAAGCGGTACGTGGTTCCCGAGAAAACCTCGGTGAGCAGGCCGGTGTTGAACGGCAGGGGGGTCATGTTGTCGATCATGTTCTCAGCAGCGAACAGATGCGCTTTGACCGACTGGTAGTCCTTCAGGTTGCCGAAGTCGGCAGCATGCACCAGCGAAAGGTACCACGCAGGATCGGATATCTCGACAAGCGACAGAAATATCCCAAGCGCGCCTGAAACCAGGAAACAGGTCGCGATAGTGCGGTAGTCCCAGCGGTCCCCGATATCAAGGCCAATGATGATGGCGAACAGTATGGCGGTCGCATTGCGGAAGCCCACCACGGCAGCGGTTGGCCCGGCGGTGACGGCTCCCAGCGCTGTGTAGGCCAGCGCTACGCCGATGGCGATCAGGGTTAGCCGCATCGTCCTCGTGATGCCGCGATGGCTGGACCGGAACGGCGATCCGCTCTCAAGAATTCGCAGCACGGGTGCGCTGGCAAGTATGAGCCCGCCGATGAACGACGTAGCGGAAACCACGGTGTGGTCGGAGCTGGCCATCGACTGGCTGAATAGGCTTACGACGACGTTCTGGTGCAGCAAGAGATGGAGGTGGACGATGAACCCTGCCAAAGGGTTGTGCCGGTGAAGGCCGAGCAGCCCGGCCGTCAGCAGGACAAAACAGACCGCCGCGCCGTCGCGGACCAGCACGACATGGCACACCAAGGCAATCAGGCCGACAACCTGCCATTAGAGCGTGAGCAGCAGTGCCTTCGGCGTCGTCAACTCCAGAAAGGCGGTGGCCTGTTCACGGGATTGCCGGGGCCGCAGCCGGTATGCCGCCGTCGACCGCATGGCATCTCTCACCCCCCTATCGCCCAAGTCATGCTCCTGTTTGGCCACTGTTCAAGTGCGGGCGTATCAGTTGTGCTTGCCCTTTCGTAAGCACCTGTTGCTAGATCACAAGTAATTCCGCATACAACTCAATGATACCTTGCCGATAATACCCTGAAAGATGTTCACGGAGGCGCGGGGCGCTCGACGGCCAAGAGCAAGGCTCGTGAGGTGGACGCGACCACCGCCGTGTGGGCGGGCAACGCCAGGTTGAACTGCCGGGGATAAAGCAGCAGGACGTATGCCGGACCGATCGACCCGGCATCGGCGAGAAGCTGCTGGGCATGGCCGATGAAGCCTTGCAATGCCTCGGTTGTAGTCACCTCGAACGGTTTGTTGATTTGGTAATGGTAGATCGCACCATAGGGCGCCGTGACTGTGATCGGCTGCTGACCCGGATGGGCGAACGTGTCAGGGACAAAAATATCGCGCCCCTCCAGCACCGCGAGTGACGCCACATGCGGCAGCGGCGGCTGCCATAGCCGCAGGTTGATGTCTTGGAACGAGGGTACGTCAGTCTCGCTTGCGATCAAAAGCACACTGTTGGCGGGCAGGGTCCTGAACGCGGTCCTGAACTCTCCGATGACGGCATCATAGCTGAGCCAATCATAGGATCGGAGGGCGGACTGAAGAAGCAGCGCTCCTCCTAAGACTGCGACAAAGACGGTTCCCCACCGCCGGTCACGCAGCACGGGCCGGACACAGGCGATGAGGACGAACACGATGACCACCGGGATACGGGTGTCCGCGCCCCAGCCTCCAAAAAGCTCGTGCGGCATGGCCAAAAAGCAAAGAACAAGCAGGATTACGGGCAGCACCATAGGCCGAGCCACGATCAGCCGGCCGCGTCCGATGAGAATACCCAGGCACACCACGACGGTTCCCACGGACACGAGGTCGATGAGGTAGTCCCCGGACAGCAACGCCCGTACGAAGATCGGCGGCGTCCGGAGCAGGTTGACAAGGCTGTGGCTGGTTTTGTTGCCGGCCTCTGCTGCGGTGGAAGACGCGAAGAACAGGCCAATCGGCGCGACGAAGATCGACGCGCCGACCAGGAGGTTGCGCAGGGCCTGCACGCGCTGATGGCGCAGCATCGGAACAGCGCGTTGGATTTCGTAGCCAGCGACGATCACGGCGAACAAACCACAAGCAATCAAATGAGAAAAAAACAGCGTGAGCGAAAACGCCGTGCCCCACAACAACTTGGCACCCATGCTCGAACGGACGGCAAGGTTGATCCAGATCACCGTTGCCCACAGCAGAATTCCGACACCGAACAAATAGTTCAGGAAGCCAAACAGGAAAATCCAGTTATAAAGAAACAGCCCCGCGGCCAATGGCCACAGCCCGTACCGGCCCTGTAGGGTTCGATACAGCGCCATGCAGCCTGACAACTGCAACGCGAGCGTCAGGCCGATGAATGCCCGACCGGCTAGTTCAAGCGGCATGATATGGGCCAACAGCACCGCGATCACGTCGAAGGCGATATTCGGCAAGATGAACGAGCCGACCACATAGTGCGTTTGCAGGGCAGAAGACGCCTGCCAATGGGTAAGGATGTAAATGCGCGCGATATGGAACATGTAGTCTTGCAGCGGAGGGTTCTGCGCCAGAAGCACCGGAACGAGACAAACGGCATAGCCCACCGCCAAGGCGAGCACCGCTTGGCGGAATGACAACGCCGGGGCTGTCACCCACGTCCGCGTCCGGGTCGTGGTGACGTTGGAACCGGACATTCCGACTACCGGCGCCAGGTATAGAGGGCGGTTATGGCATAGTTCCAGACGGCTCCGATCAGGATGCCGGCGATGGCCGACACGACCCATTGGATCTTCATGTCGTACATGAAAGAGGAGATGCCGATGTTGGCGACCGCGCCGATGCTGCAGGCAAGGACGAACGAGACCCATCCGCGCAGCAACCCCCAGCCACGAAGCTGGCGGTCACGGTAGGTTAACATATTGTTCAAGAAAAAGTTGGTGGTCATCGCGGCCAGGGCTGCGAAGGTTTGCGCCACGACGAACGAGGCGTCAAAAGCCGCAAATGCGAGGCTCATGACCAACAGGTGAACCGGGATGCCAAGCCCGCCCACCAAGGTGAAGGTCAGGAAGCGGACTGGGAGGATATGGCCGACCTTCTTGTCGGCGATCAGCATCAGGTAGTCCCAAACAGCCTGGTTGTCGAGCTTGCTCTCCCCCGCGTGGCGCTGCCGGAACTCGTATGGAAGCTCAAGGAAGCGGAGCGGGCGCGGGGCCGACGCGAACAGGTCGACCAGTATTTTGAACCCGATCCCTGAAAGGCGCGGGAAGATGTCCGACATGGCGGCTCGGTTGAACATGAAGAAGCCGCTCATGGGATCGGCAAGATCGCCGCGTACTACCATTCTGCTCAATTTAGTGGCAAGACGGCTCATCGACGCGCGCTTCTCTTGCCAGTCGCCGACACCGCCTCCGGCAGCGTAGCGGCTGCCGACCACGATATCAAGCTCACCGCCGCGCAGAGCGTGGAGCATGTCCGGCAGCAAGGTTTCGTCGTGCTGCCCGTCGCCGTCGATCACCGCGACATAGGCGGCGGCGGATGACAGGAAGCCTTCGATGCAGGCCGAGGACAGGCCCCGGCGGCCCAATCGTTGCAGGCAGCGGACCCGGTGATGGCGCGCAGCGATGCCGCGCACCACCTCTGCCGTGCTATCCGGCGAGTTGTCGTCGACGAAAATGACTTCCCACTCGATGCCGGCGAGGCAGACCTCGAGCCGGCGAACCATCTCTGTGACGTTGTTGGCCTCGTTGAACGTCGGCACAATGATGGACAGTTCGACACCACTACTCGCAGCAGGATGTGGATCCACGCTGGACGGCGCATCCATCAAAGTCTCTCGTGTCGTGAAGTTTGTTATTTCGGCCTCCTTACAGCAACATCGATACGTAATTCCCGACGTTTAGGCTATCAGATCACTCTTTGGATGGTTACAAAGGCCTAGGTCCACACCATTGAAAGCGGTTTCTACAACTACCCTGAATTGAGCAAACCTGACTTCTAGTTGGCCATGCCGATGTCCGTCTCTGGGATTTTGCGGAGATGGGATGGCTCTGGGCACGAGGATTTTGGACCTGATCGCGAGTGCGTCGTGCCAAGCTGATGGGTGCCTATGAGTGAAAGCCTTATCTGGCCAAAGCCGTAGCGGGCAGGCCAGGACCGGGTCTCGCGGGCGTCGTGGCAGCGCGGGGTCTGAGGCGTGGGCCGGGGCCGTGCCGGGTGCGGGATTGAACCCCGAGACGTGGAAGATCATGGAGGCCGGGTGTGTCCGCATAAACGAAGGCAGCACGTGCGCCACTGTTACGCGAGATGGCGTCGCTCCGTCGGGATTGAAGGCCGCATCACGCATGGAAAGCACTAATCGGACCATGAGAGGTCCGACCGGGGCCGCTGGACTGGTCCCCGGCGGGGGAGGAGGGCATCGGCAGCACGCCTGACGGCCTCGACGTTCTGCTGGCCTGCGAGCTGACCGGGCGCTACGGGCTGGGTGGCTTGACGCGGCAGGCCCAGGGCCGGAGCCTGCCTGCTCCCAACAGGCAAAGGGCGGTCCCATGGTTCCACTGGTCGGCTACCTCGATCGCCTGTCCGCCCGGCCTGGCGAGACGATCGCGGTCAAGGTGTCGAGCCAGGCGGGCGAACCCTATGCCGCCGACATGGTGCGGATCATCCACGCCGACCCGAACCCGGCCGGGCCGGGCATGAAGCTGGAGGACACCGACTGCGGGTTCGCCGGGCGGTATCCGTCGCGTGCGCAGGCGGTGCATCCGGGGTCGTTCGCCGTGGTGGACGCGGCGCTGGCGGTGCCGGAGGGCGGCGCGGTCCGCGTGCGGGTGCAGCCTGGGCTGCTGGACGCGCCGCAACCGGTGCTGGCATTGGGCGGGACGGTGCTGCAGGTCTTGGCCGAGGGGGCGCGGCTGGTGGTGGACGGCACCGTGGCCGCCGCGGTGGCGGCGCCGATGCTGGAGCGGTGCTGGTACGAGCTGACAGCGGTGTTCGGCGGCGGCCGGGTCCATCTCAAGCAGGCGGCGCTCGCGCGGAGCTGGGGCGTGGCCGACAGCGGCGAGGCGGAGGGCGGCGCTGGGCTGCCGGGAGGCGAGCGGCTCTTAATGGCGGCGGACGCGGCCGGCGGGCGGTTCGATGGCCGCATCGAGGACCCGGCGCTGCTGGGGCCGGATGGCGCGGCCGTGGCGTCATGGGACTTTTCGGTCGGCATCGGCACGGCTGCGGTCCACGGCACGCATCCGGGGCGCCTGGTGAATCTGCCGACGCGCGGGGTGCGCGGGTCGCGGTGGACGGGCGCGGAGATGGACTGGAAGCACGCGCCGCGGGAGTACGCGGCGATCCATTTCCATGCCGACGACCTGTATGACGCCGAGTGGCGAACCGATTTCTCCGTCGTGGTTCCATCCGGCCTGAAAAGCGGGGTGTACGGCGTGCGGCTGCGGGTGGGCGGGGACGAGGACATCATCCCGTTCTTCGTCTTGCCGCCGCGGGGCGCCGTGACGGCGCCGGTGGCCTACCTGGCCGCGACCTTCACCTACCAGGCCTACGCCAACCACGCCCGCTTCAACGTCGATGCCGCGTTCCGGGCGCGCATGACGGAGTGGGACGCGCGTCCGCACAGCCCGGAGGACCATCCGGAGTACGGGGCGTCCACCTACAACCGCCACCCGGACGGCACGGGGATCAGCTTGTCGTCGCTGCGCCGCCCGGTCCTGACGCTGCGGCCGGGCTACCTGACGTTCAACGACCCCAGGGGCAGCGGCCTGCGGCATTTCTCCGCCGACAGCCACCTGACCGACTGGCTGGAGGCGGGTGGACAGGCGTTTGACGTCATCACCGACCACGACCTGCACCGGGAGGGCGTGGCGCTGCTCGCGGGCTACAAATGCGTGCTGACCGGGAGCCACCCGGAGTACCACACGCCGCAGACGCTCGATGCGTTGGCGGCGTATGTCGGGCAGGGCGGGCGGCTGTGCTACCTCGGCGGCAACGGGTTCTACTGGCGCATCGCCGTGTCCGACGCGGTTCCGGACGTGCTGGAGGTGCGCCGGGCCGAGGGCGGCATCCGCGCGTGGGACGCGGCGCCGGGCGAGGGCCACCACCAGTTGGACGGGGGATACGGCGGCTTGTGGCGCCGGCTGGGACGGCCGCCGCAGATGCTGGCGGGCGTCGGCTTCTCGTCGCAGGGGCTGTTCGAGGGGTCGCACTACCGGCGGCTCCCCGCCTCGTTCGACCCGGCGGTGGCCTGGATTTTCGAGGGTGTCGAGGGGGAGGCGCTCGGCGATTTCGGACTGTCTGGCGGCGGCGCGGCCGGGTTCGAGCTGGACCGGGCGGACCGGCGGCTGGGCACGCCGCCCAATGCCGTGATCCTGGCGCGGTCGGAGGGGCACCAGGCGCACTACGTGGCGGTGCCGGAGGAACTGCTGAGCCACGTCAACACCGTGACGGGCGAGGCGCCGCGCGACCTCATTAGGGCGGAGATCGTCTACTTCGAGACGGCGGACGGCGGGGCGGTGTTCTCGACCGGGTCGATCACGTTCTGCGGCAGCTTGTCGCACGGGGGGTATGAGAACCCGGTGTCGCGTATGCTGGGCAACGTGGTTCGGCGGTTTGCCGGATAGGAGCCGGGGGCCGAGAGCATCGGTAGCTGGCCTGTGCCGGCCGGTTCATCCTATGACCGTTTTTGGTGGTTTACGGATCTACAGCTTGCCGCCAGTCCGGCTCCAAATTCTCAAGTGTCCTACGGTCTTGAAGCCGACTTGGTGTGCAGCGGCCAAGTCGTTTCCGCTCTCGTAGCTGACGAGCGGCAATCCAGGAAATTTCGCATTGGCGAACTTCGCCAAGCCCTGCAGAACGACCTCAACAGCAACCTGGGACGCGAAAAGATTGGATATGCCAGTTACGCCTGCGGCGGCAACCAGTACGCCGCCACCTACGGGCACGCCATCTACAAGACCGTGGACAAACTGGATTTCGGGTTTCGACAGGAGGTTCGGCCGAAAAGTGCGAGGCTTTCCGCCATCAGTGAGCGAGCACCATGCCTGTTCCCAACGGGCCAGATCAGCGTCATCGGTGATCCGCACCCAATGTACGTCATCCGATTCTTCCAGGCCGATGGTTCCAAGCGCGGCTGCCCACAGCCACTCTGCATTGAACAGCGGCGTAAAACCGAATGCCTGAAGGTCTAGGCAGTTGAAGCTATCCTTAACAGAACGGCTGTCACGCGGTGCCTGTTGAAGCAACCTTGCGAGCGCCTCGGTTTGCGCCGGGACGCCTTCCATGCCCGTCAACGTCACCAGATCAGGATAGTATCGCGGGGCGCCATGTCGATTGAGCCAGCAACTCGGGTGAAACTCGCCAAGACCAGAGTGGGTCGAGCAGACAGCATCGCACCATATGGCGTTGTTATGCGCAGCTTGTCGAACCAGGTTTTCTGACAAGTATGGCCTCCTACTCTAGCCGTCCGAGAATGGCCTTGCCACGTCGTTCTGCAAAGGATTGAACTCAGCAATTACGACAAAAGCCGGGTCCTCGCCGAAGCTGGTAGACAGCGGACATGGGCGGCCACGCTGCGACGGCTTTACCCCCTTGGTATTCGAAAGACCTCTCCAGATCGTTGTCTCGCTGCGTTTATTTAGATAGCTGTCGTGTCGCCAGGAAAGCAGGACAGGCAGCCGATGGAACACTGTAGGATTCTCTGCTCTGACGTTGATCAGCATCCCGTGTTCTTCCAGTTCGTGGACACGATCTTCCACGGCGCGAGAGCTGAAACCTGGACGGTGTGGCGCGACCGGGGCGGCTGGACAGGCGACTACGAAGTTTTCGCCATCGTCGATGATGGCAGGATCGTCGGCACCATCGGGCGAAGTCGAATGCACATGGTCATCGACGGCAAGGACCGGGTGGGATACCAGCTGGGCGCTGTAGCGACGCTTGAGCCCTATCGCCGCCAAGGACTCGCGCGCCAGCTCATGAACTGGGTGATCAGCGAACTCGACGAGCCGGACCAGCCGATCATCTTGTTCGCCAACAACAGCGTCCTCGACTTCTACCCGCGCTTCGGCTTCAGGCGCATCCCGCAGCGACGCTCCCTTGACCGGAATGTCTTGCAGCCGTCCGGCGCACGGGCCCCACGCTGCGACCTGTCGAATGCCTCGGACCGATCCCGTTTGGCCACGCTATGCGCCGCATCGCGGCCGACGCGAGGGCGTCTGACCGCGCGTGACTATTACTGGCTCGCCTTGTGGAACCTGAGCTGCGGGTCGGCAACCGTGTCCTGGGTGCCCGAGTTCGAGGCCGCCATCGCCACCACCATCGAGAACGAACGGCTTGTCATTCATGACGTGTTCGCGGCGCAACCATTCGACCTGGGCCTAGTGCTGCCGATGCTGATCACGCAGCCGGTCATGGAACTGGAGTTCCTCTTCGACCCCGGACACTTCTGGCCGACGACAAGCCACGCCGACTTCGACGACGCCGAAGCCACGCTGTTCGCCCGCGGAGCCGCGGCGTCGATCAATGGTTCCGCCCAGTTCCCGGTATTGGCGCAGACGTGAGAGGGCCAGACCGACCCAAATCAAATGCTCCGACGTCTGGTTTGGGTCGAGCGCGGCCAACCAACAGCGCCGCCAGCATCAGTCCGCTGCCATCGCCCGCTCGCCCGCGGCATGCCACAGCGCGCCGCCCACCACGACGCTGTCGAGCGCGAAGCGCTGCCGCCCGACGCGGGTCTGGCCGGAGACGTCGGCGAAGGTGAAGCGGCCCTCCTCCAGGCGCATCACCGTGGCGTCGCCGGTGCTGCCGGCAGACAGGTCCGCGAGGTCGGGGCGCCTCAGCAGGGCCGCCGGGGTGGCCGTGACGGCGCGCACGATCTCGGGCAGCTCCATGCCGAGGCAAAGGAATTTGCTCATGGTTTCCATGTTGTCGTAGGCCGGCCCGTCGATGCACAGCGCGTGTACGTCCGAACTGATGATGTCGGGCGGGAAGCCGCCTTTGAGCATGGCCTCGGCGACCGCGAAGTCGAACGAGCCCTTGCCGTGGCCGATGTCGAAGACGACGCCGCGCTCGCGGGCCTCCCAGCAGGCGTCCTTGATGCGGCCGTCGGCATGGCAAGGCGCGTTCGGGAAGGGCTTGAAGCAGTGGGTCAGCACGTCGCCGGGCCGAAGCTCGCGCAGCACGTCCGCGTAGCGCGGCGGCGGGCGGTCGATATGGCACATGACCGGCAGCCCGGCCCGGTCGGCGGCTTCAAGCGCATGGTAAAGCGGGGCGATGCCGTTCACCCCGCTGGTGTTGGCGCCGACGCGGACCTTGATGCCGCGGATCAGGTCGGGATTGTCGCGGGCCACGGCGGCGCAGGTTTCCGTGTCCATCATCCGCATGTCCTGGCTCTCGCCGACCATGACGCTGTGCGAGAAGGCGAAGATGCCGGCGTGGCTGACGTGCAGGTAGGCCAGGATGCGCGTCCGGCTGGCCTCCATGACGTGCTTGCGGAAGCCGGCGAAATTGCCCGGCCCCGCCGAGCCGACATCCAGCCAGGTCGTGGTGCCGCAGCGCCGGGCGAGCTGGTCCGCGTCGACGCTGATGGAGGTGCCGCCCCAATAGACGTGGGTGTGGAAGTCGATGTTCCCCGGCATGACGATGCAGCCCGAAACGTCCCTCGCGGCCCTGCCCTGCAGGCCGCTGCCGGTTGCGGCCACCTTGCCGTCATTGAACGCCAAGTCGGTTGTTTCGTCGCGTCCGGTCCCAGGGTCCAGCAGGCGCCCGCCGCGGAGGATCAGGTCGTAGGTCATGGTGCTCCTTTGGTGCCGCAACGGCGCCAGTGTGCGCCGGCTCGCCGGAGCTGTCGAACGTCTTTGGCGGCGGACGGCCCTCGACGGCGGCCCCTCGACGGCGGCGGCGTCCGCGGTCAACATCGCGCCCATGGCCGCAGGAGCGACACGGTGTCACGCATCATCCAACGCAGCCTTCGCGAGACGCCCGACACGGCGGTGCGGGGCGAGGGCATCCGGCTGCACCTCGCCAGCGGCAAGGTCGTGATCGACGGGTCCGGCGGGGCGGCGGTCGCCTGCATCGGGCACGGCAACCAGCGCGTGGCGGCGGCGATGGCGGGCCAGGCCGGACGGGTGGCGTACGCGCACACCGGGTTCTTCACCTCGGAGCCGGCGGAGGCGCTCGCCGACATCCTGCTGGCCGACGAGCCCGGCGGGCTGACGCATGCGTTCTTCGTCAGCTCCGGCTCGGAGGCGATGGAGGCCGCGATCAAACTGGCGCGGCAATACTTCATCGAGGCCGGGCAGCCACGGCGCACCTGCTTCGTCGCCCGGCGGCAGAGCTACCACGGCACCACGCTGGGCGCGTTGTCGGCGGGCGGGCACGCGGCCCGGCGGGCGCCGTACGAGCCGATCCTGAGCACGGCGTTCAGCCGGGTCTCGCCGTGCTTCGCCTACCACTTCCAGGCGTCCGGCGAAGGCGACGCGCAGTATGTCGAACGGCTGGCGGCCGAGCTGGAGGCCGAGTTCCAGCGGCTGGGGCCGGACACTGTCGCCGCGTTCTGCGCGGAGACGGTGGTGGGTGCGGCGACGGGGTGCGTGGCGGCGGTGCCGGGCTATTTCGCCGCCATGCGCGCGGTGTGCGACCGGCATGGGGCGCTGCTTGTTTTGGATGAGGTGATGTGCGGGATGGGCCGCACCGGGACGCTGCATGCCTGGGAGCAGGAGGGCGTCGCGCCCGACATCCAGGTTGTCGCCAAGGGCCTGGGCGGCGGGTACGCGCCGATTGGCGGCGTCCTGGCGTCGGGCCGGGTCATCGCGGCGCTGCGGGACGGGTCGGGCGGGTTCATGCATGGGCAGACCTACCAGGCGCACCCCGTCGCGTGCGCGGCTGCGCTGGAGGTGCAGCGGATTTTGCAGGAGCAGGATTTGGTGGCCCATGCGGCACGGCGGGGGAAGGTGCTGGAGCGGCTGCTGGTCGAGCGGTTCGGCAACCACCGGCAGGTTGGCGACATACGCGGGCGCGGGTTGTTCTGGGCGCTGGAGTTCGTGTCCGACCGGGCCGGGCGGACGCCGTTCGAGCCTTCGGCTGACATCGCGGAGCGGGTCAAGCAGGCGGCCTTGGACCGTGGGCTGGGGGTCTATCCGTCGGTCGGGACGGTGGACGGCGTGCGGGGGGACCATGTCATTGTTGCACCGCCGTATATCGTGGCTGAGCCGGACCTTGCGGAGATCGTCGGCCGGCTTGGGGAGGCCGTCGACGCGGTGTTCGCCAAGCAGTGAGGAAAAGTTCAGGTGTCCAGCGTCGTCATCAAATGCATGGCGCGATCATTGCACCGACCTAGCAGCCTGTCGGACTTAACGCGACGCGGAAGCTTCTGATAGGATCGGGACACAGGTTCGCACGCCTCTCGCCTTGGACACCGCGCGCATGAGCAACTTCCGCCTGATCGACCGCGACACTGGCTTTCTGATGCCGCCCTCGGTGGACGAGTGGCTGCCCTAGCGGCACTTGGCCCGGTTCGTCGTGGAGGTGATCGCG
>JAABUP010003466.1_pt1 | contig 27797 bp, 22 predicted proteins | sample 5559201 | NCBI WGS metagenome assembly JAABUP01 (sample SAMN10711887, study PRJNA513373) | rock metagenome | isolation source: Antarctica rocks | place: Antarctica | reverse complement strand
GGCGACATCAAAGGTGACGCGCCAACACGACGACGAAGCCGTCGCGTGGACAACGCGGGGTGGAGCAGCCCGGTAGCTCGTCAGGCTCATAACCTGAAGGTCACAGGTTCAAATCCTGTCCCCGCAATATCCTCACTTTGTCTCAGGAAAATAATTCGGCAAGCTTGGCGATATCCACGTCCTCAAACCGTGTCGGTGTCCAAAGCGGTTTATGGTCTTTGTCTACAACCATCGCGCGCACTCCTTCTTGCAAGTCTGGATGACGGCTCACATGTCGACTGAGTGTTAACTCAGTCCTGAGACACTGTTCCAACGTTTGATTTGCACCACGGCGTATTAACTCGAATGACCACAGCACTGCGCTAGGAGACATCGCTCGTAAAGTAGTCAGAGTGCTTTGGGCCCAGTTGTTATCCAATGCTTCCAAACCTGACATTATTTCTGCAACGCTATGTATATCGAAGCAGCGCACTGCATCAACTTGCTCGATTAACGTACTGGGTGGTGCTGGGATTGCAGCTAGCGCCAACGCTGCTAAGCCATCCTCAGCGATCGTGTCCGCCAAAATATTAAAACCATCGCGTCCGACATAATGCGTTGCAAGGCCCAGGAACATCGCATCGGCGGCATTTACCCGTGTCCCTGTAAGTCCCAAAAACATGCCGAAATCAGGCCGTAGCCGCGGCAAAATGAAGCTCGCGCCTACATCAGGGAAAAATCCGATGCTGGTTTCCGGCATCGCCAGTAGTGCTGTTTCACTTACGACTCTGATGGTGCCATGCACTGACAGCCCGATGCCGCCACCCATGCAGACCCCGTCGATCAGCGCAACATACGGTTTTGGATATTGGGCAATCGCCAAATTGAGCGCATATTCTTCGGCGAAGAAAGCGTCGGTCTCGACGTAATTGCCAGCAAGGACCATTTCGCGCAGCCAGCGGATATCACCCCCAGCACAGAATGCACGCCCACCCGCCCCCTCTATCACCACCGCGTGAACGGCAGGATCATCCCGCCAACCATCAAGCGCACGACGAACTGTTCGAATCATCTCGCGGTCGATCGCGTTTAGAAATTTTGGTCGGTTAAGCGTCAACCGTCCGATGCGCCCTTGGCGCCGGACGATAACAGTCGCTTCAGTGTTGGAAGGCATAAGCCGGACACCCTGCAGTGGCGCACCCGGCCTATAAACGGGATCCTACCGTCGCGCCAGCAACCGAGCGGCCAACTCGCCAGCCAAACGAACGGTTCCACGTGGCTTCACCACGGTTACTTCCCGTGGCCGCCGTATCATTGCACCCGCGACTTCACCCACCAGCGCCATAGCAGTCACAGAGCGCCGCATCTCAACGACCGCCTGCTGGCGGATCATCTTCGCCTCATCCTCGATCGTGTCGGGCTTGCTGCTCATCGCCAAGTATCCGAGCACCGCCGCCACCACCAAGTCGAAAACGAGCAGGATGATGCTCGCGACCAAGGGTGAGAGTTGTGGAACCATGGCATGGTAGGCAACCACATGCAGCAACACGAATACAGCAATGCCGAACACGGCCGCGCCAGCGCCATAGGCCGCTCGCATACCCTGGCGACGCGCGATCCGGCGCAATCGCAACGCCTCAGCCGAGGCAGCAACCTTGGCAAGGTCTATAGTGCGCATCGGCCTAACGAGCGATGCGGCCGAGCAGGTAGCCCACGCCGGCAGCAATTAGGATAGCAACCACCGGCGACTCGCGCACCTGCTCCGAAAGCATTTCGGTCTGGTCAGATGCCACGTCCCTGGCCTGCCGTGCATACTCCTCCGCTGTGCCTGCCGCATTCGCCAGCGCCGGGGTGACACGCTCGGCCATAAGGGTCTGAACCTGGGCGCGAAGCTGGGCAATCTGTTCCTTCGCCTCTTGTGCCGCGTCGTTGAAGGTGTCGGTGGCAGCCATGGCTCTCTCCTGTGATGATTGGGCTGAACGCGGCCCTATCCGGCGGGTTGCCGCCAAGGAGGAAGGTTTCAATGCTACAAGTGGCCAAAAGCGGCCCGAGGCAACCCTCGGGCCGCGGCGTGGTGCCAGACCTTGTTAGGCTGCTTGACTCATGTGAAGCGCCTTCCACACCTTCTCCGGCGTGGCAGGCATGTCGATGCTCTTCACCCCGGCGTAAGACAGCGCGTCCACAATAGCGTTGATCACCGCGGGCGGGCTGCCCACGGCACCCGCCTCGCCGGCACCCTTGACCCCGAGCGGGTTCGTCAGGCACGGCACCTCGATCAGGTCGACCTCGATATCCGGCAAATCCGCCGCACGGGGCAGGGCGTAGTCCATGAAGCTGCCCGACAGCAACTGACCCGACTGCGGATCGTAGGCCGTCTGCTCCATCACCGCCTGGCCGAAGCCTTGCGCCACTCCGCCATGCACTTGTCCGCGCACGATCATGGGGTTCACCGCCTTGCCGACATCGTCGCAGACGATGTAGCGCAGCACGGCGATCATGCCCGTGTCAGGATCAATCTCGACTTCAGCCATGTGGCAGCCGTTCGGGAAGGTATGGACGTCGATCTTGGCCACCTCAGCCGCATCGAGCGTCGTCGCCTCCTGCCCACCCGCCGCACGGGCGCGCTGGGCAGCCGCGAGCTCCATGATGTCCAACCCGCGGTCGGTCCCAGTGACGCTGAACCGCCCAGCCGAGAACTCAATGTCAGCGACCGCCGCCTCCAACGCCTCGGACGCTGCCTTCTTGCCCTTTTCAATCACGCTTGCCGTGGTGATCAGGATGGCCTGGCCCTCGGAATACAAGCTGCGTGCGCCGCCGGTTCCGCCGCCCATCGGTATCGCGTCGGTGTCGCCCTGCCTGATCCGCACCTTGTCGCCGTCAATGCCAAGTTGGTCGACCGTCAACTGCACATAGGCGGTCTCATGCCCTTGGCCTGTGCTCTGCGTCCCCACGAACACATCAACGAAGCCGTCCTCGGCAAACCGTATCTCGGCCCGCTCGGTCGGCCCGCCGCCCGTTGCTTCCAGGTAGTACGACATGCCGATGCCGCGCTTCAGCCCGCGCCGCGCGCTGCTGGCCCGGCGCGCCTCGAAGCCAGCCCAGTCGATCTTCTCCAGCGCCGCGTCGAGCACCTTCTCGAAGTCGCCGCTATCGTAGGTCTGGTTCATCGCCGTCACGTATGGCATGGCGCCCGGCTTCACCATGTTGCGGCGACGGATCTCGACGCGGTCGATCCCGACCTCGGCCGCCGCGGCGTCGATCAGCCGCTCGACGACGTAGTTGCTCTCGGGCCGCCCAGCGCCGCGGTAGGCGTCGACCGGGACGGTGTGGGTGAACACGCCGACGACGTTGGCGTAGATCGCCTGGAAGTTGTAGACGCTGGCCAACACCTTGGTACCCGCCATCGTCGGGATGAACGGGGCGAAGTTGGACAGGTAGGCGCCCATGTTGGCGACGTTGCGGGTACGCATTGCCAGGAAGCGCCCGTCCTTGTCCAGCGCGATCTCGCCCTGGGTAATGTTGTCGCGGCCGTGCGTGTCGGACAGGAACGCCTCGCTCCGCTCGCTGATCCACCGCACCGGACGGCCGAGGCGCCGGGCCGCGTAGCAGGTCAGGGCGTGCTCGGCATACAGGAACAGCTTCATGCCGAAGCCGCCGCCCACGTCAGGCGTTACGATGCGGAACTGGTCCTCCGGCACCTTGAAGATGGCCTGGGCCAGCATTGACTTGATCGTCCAGCCGCCCTGCGTGTTGGTATAGAGCGTCCAGCGGCCCGTTGCCGCATCGTAGTCGGCCACCGCCGCCCGCGCCTCCATCGAGGACGCGACGATGCGGTTGTTCACCACCGTGAGCCGGGTCACGTGCGCGGCCTTAGCGAACAGCGCCTCCGTGCGCGCCTTGTCGCCCGTCTCCCAGTCGAAGCACACGTTGCCGGCCGCCTGCGGCCACACCACGGGTGCGTCCTTGTCCAGGGTCGCGCCCAGGTCGGTGATGCTGGGCAGCACGTCATAGTCGATCACAACTGCCTCGGCCGCGTCCCTGGCCGCCTGGTGAGTGGTCGCCACAATGAAGGCCACGGGATCGCCGACATGGCGCACCTCGCCGTCGGCCAGCACCGGATGCGGCACCTCCGCACGGCCCGAGCCGTCGCGGTTCTTCAACGGGATGACGCAGGGCAGGCTACCGATGCCGTCCGCAGCCAAATCCTTGCCGGTGTAGATTCCCAGCACGCCCTCAAACCCGGCTGCCGCCGCAGTGTCGATTGACAGGATGCGCGCCGCCGCGTGCGGGCTGCGCAGCACGATGCCGAACGCCTCGTTCGCCAGTGTGATGTCGTCTGTGTAGCGCCCGCCGCCGATCAGCAGCCGGGGGTCTTCCACGCGCCGCACTGGTTGAGCCATGCCGAATTTTGTCATGCTTAGGTTCCCTCATTGGCGTCGAGACTAGGAGTTTAGGTGCGGTCGCCACGCAAAAGGCCAAGGGGGCTTAGCCCACGCGCTCCAGTTCCTTGCCGGATTTCCTGCCGAACCGGCGCTTCGTCCACTCCCGCATGGTCTGGAACGTGACATACAACATCGGGATCAGGAAAATACCAAGCGTGCTGGCCGCGATCATGCCGGCGAAAACCGGGGTGCCGACCGCGCGCCGGCTCACCTGTGCCGCACCGTTCGCCGTCACCAGCGGCAGCAGGCCAAGGATGAAGGCAATCGACGTCATCATCACCGCGCGGAACCGGGTCTTGGCGCCCAGCCGCGCCGCCTCGGGGATCGACTTGCCCTGCTCACGCTGGTCCTTGGCGAACTCGACGATCAGGATGCCGTTCTTGGCCGCGAGCGCGATCAGCACGACGAGCCCGATCTGCGCATAAAGGTCGAGCGCCAGACCGCTCACCAGCAGGCCCACGAACGACCCGAGGATGCCGACGCTAACCGACAGCAGCACCGGGATCGGGATGACCCAGCTCTCATACAGCGCCACCAGGAACAAGTAGGCGAACAGGATCGCCAGCGCCAGGATTTGCGGCGTCTGCCCGGACGCCGACTTCTCCTGGAACGCCGTCCCGGTCCACTCAAAGGAGTAGCCGCTCGGCAGCGTCCTGTCGCTGAGCTGCTCCATGGCCACCAGCGCGTCGCCAGACGACACCCCGGCCTTCGGCGTGCCGTTCACTGTAATGGAGCGGTAGTTGTTGTAGCGGCTGATGGTCTGCGGCCCCAGCACGATCCGCGCGTCCGCGATCGACCGCAGCGGCACCATGGTGCCCAGCTTGTTGCGGATATAGATGCGCCAGATCGCCGGGATGTCGGTCCGGTCCGCCGCGTCGCCCTGGATGTTCACCTGCCAGGTGCGCCCGAACAGGTTGAAGTCGTTGACGTAGATGCCGCCCAAGGTCGCCTGCAGCGAGGTGAACACGTCGCTGACCGACAGACCCAGCGCCTGCGCCTTCTCGCGGTCGATGTCCAGGTAGATGCTGGGCGTCGTCGCGCTGAACGTGCTGAACGCGCGGGCGATCTTGGGGTCCTGGTTCGCCACGGCGAGCAGGCCGTTCAAGACGCTGCCCATCTCGGCGGGGTCACGGCCTTCCAGGTTCTGCAACTGGTACTCGAAGCCGCCGCCGGTCGATAGGCCGATGATCGGTGGCAGGTTGAACGCAAATATGCTCGCCGACCGAATCTGCTGCACGCCGCCGAACACCTTGCCGATCAGCACCTGCACCTTGTCCGCCGCCGCCGTGCGGTCGGCGAACGGCTTCAGGCGCATGACCAGGAACGCCGAGTTCGACTGGTTGCCGGCGTCGAGCAGCGAGAAGCCGACGATCGCCAGCACGTTCTGGATTTGCGGGATGGTCTTCACCACCGCCTCGACCCGCTCCACCACGCCGCGGGTGCGGGTGACGCTGGCGCCGTCGGGCAACTGCACCGCAACGAAGAACGCGCCCTGGTCCTCATCGGGGAGGAAGCCGGTCGGCGTCCGCAGCCCGAGCGCATAGATGCCGCCGCCGCAGACCAGCACCAGCAGCACCGCGACGATGCCCACGCGCAGCAGCCGGGCGACGATGCCGGCATAGCCGTCCCTTACCCAGTCGATGCCGCGGCCGATCCGCCCCATGATGCCGCGCTTCGGCCCCTCGTGCCGCAGGAACACCCCGCACAGCGCCGGGGACAGCGTCAGCGCGTTGACCGCCGAGATCAGCATCGCCACGCTGATCGTGACCGCGAACTGGCGGAACAGCGTGCCGGAGATGCCGGGAATGAAGCCGATCGGCACGAACACCGACAGCAGCACGAGCGTGATGGCGATGATCGGCGCGGTGATCTGCGCCATGGCCTTCTTCGTCGCCTCAGCAGGCGTGAGGTCCGGCTCCTCCTCCAGCACGCGCTCGACGTTCTCGACGACGACGATCGCGTCGTCCACCACGATGCCGATCGCCAGCACGAGCGCCAGCAGGGACACGGTGTTGGCGGAGTAGCCGAGCGCCAGCAGCACCGCGAAGGTGCCCACCAGGCTGACCGGCACCGCAATCGTCGGGATAATGGTCGCGCGGATGTTGCCGAGAAACAGGAACACCACGACGACAACCAGCGCGAACGCCTCGATCAGCGTGGACTTCACCTCCGCGATGGTGTCGGTGACGAAGGTGGAGCTGTCGTAGAACACTTGGGACTTGAAGCCCTCGGGGTAACGTTTCGACAGGTCGGTCAGCGCGTCCTGCACCCGCGCCGCCGTTTTCACCGCGTTGGCGCCGGGCGCCAGGTAGACGCCGAGCGTGACGGCCGGGTTGCCGTTGAGCCGGCTCTCGCTGTCCCGCGTCGCGGCGCCGAGCTCGACCCGCGCCACGTCGCGCACCCGCAGCACCGAGCCGTCCGGGTTCGCGCGCACCAGGATGGCGCCGAACTCCTCGGCCGTCGTGAGCCGGCCTTTGGTTTGCAGGTTGATCTGGAACTGGGTGTCGTCGCTGGTCGGGCGGGCGCCGATCCGGCCCACCGGCGCCTGCACGTTCTGCTGCTGGATCGCCAGGACGATGTCGCTCGGCGCCAGGTTGAGGCTGATCAGCCGGTTGGTGTCGAACCAGATGCGCATGGAGTAGTCGAGCGCCCCGAACAACGAGGCCGACCCGACGCCGTTCACGCGGGCCAGCCGGTCGAGCACGTTGATCGTCACGTAGTTCGAGATGAACAGCGGGTCCTGCTTGCCGCCCTCGCTGGAGAACGCCAGGAACTCCAGGATGGCCGACGACCGCTTCTGCACCGCCACGCCGTTGCGCTGCACCTCCGCCGGCAGGCGCGACAGCGCCGCCTGCACCCGGTTGTTGACGTTGACCGTGTTGATGTCCGGGTTGGTCCCGAGCGCGAACGACACCGTCAGCCCGTAGCTGCCGTCATTGCCGGAGTTGGACTTCATGTAGATCATCTGGTCGGCGCCGTTGACCTGCGCCTCCAGCGGCTGCGCCACCGTCGCCTCGACGACCGCCGCCGACGCGCCGGGGTAGCGCGTCGTGACCTGCACCTGCGGCGGCACGATGTCGGGGAACTGGCTGACGGGGATCACGGTCATCGCGATCAGCCCGGCGATCACCATGATGATCGCGATGACGATCGCGAGCCTGGGCCGGTCGACGAAGACGGCGGAGATCATGGCGCTAGGTCCGCGGCGCTTGCGGGGGGACGGTCGGGCCGGCGCTGGCCGGGGCGGGGTTCACCACGGCGCCGGGCCGCACTCGCTGGATGCCGTCCACCACCACTGTTTCCCCTTCTTTCAGCCCGGCCGAGACCACCGCCGCGTCCGGCGTGCTCTGGCCCAATTGTATCCGGCGCTGCTCCACCTTGTTGCCGTCGCCCACCACCCAAACATAGCTGCCCTGCTGGTCCGATAGCACGGCCGTGCGCGGGACCGCCAGTTGCGTGACCGGCTCCACGCCCTCGAGCGACACCGTCACGAACTCGCCGTCCGACAGCTCGCGGGCGCCTGGGCCGCCGGCCGTCGAACCCGCCCGCACAGGGTTCGGGATGCGTGCGCGCAACGTCAACGTGTCCGTGTTGGCCGCAACCGACGGGTCGACATAGTCGAGCGTGCCCGCTTGGTCGTACATCTTGCCATTGGGCAACCTCAGCTTGACCGTCACCGCGTTGAACCCGCCTTTGTCGGCGTAGCGGTCGCGCAGGTCGATCGCGGCGCGCACCGAAATTGGGAACAGAACATACATCGGGTCCTGGCTCACGATCGTCGCCAAGGTGCCGGAGCTGGGTCCCACCACGTTGCCCTCGGTGACGGCCGTGCGGCTGATCGTGCCGTCGATCGGCGCCTTGATCTCGGTGTAGTCGAGGTTGACCTGCGCGAGCCGCAACTGCGCCTGCGCGCCGACCAACTGCGCCGCCTGGCTCTTTTGGGTGGCCCGAGCGTCGTCCACCAGGCTGCGCTGGCCCGCTGGCCCGTTCAGCAGCGCCTCCGCCCGGCCCAGCACCAGGTTGCCGCCCGCCAGCACCGCGTTGGCCGCTGCGACCGCAGCCGCCTGCTGCGCCACCTGTGCCTCGAACGGCGCACGCTCCAGCCGGTACAGCACGTCGCCGGTGTGGACCTCGCTTCCCTCATTGAAGCGGCGTTCCCGGATGAAGGCGGTCACGCGGGCAACCAGGTCGACGCGGCTGACGGCTTGGACGCGGCCCACGAACTCGCTCGTCTCGATGATCGGCCGCTTCTGCGCCTGTGCCACGCCGACAGCGGGCGGGGCGGCGGGGCCGGGTTGCGCCAGGGCCGGGCCGGCAGCGGCTGCGAGCAAGGGCGCTAGGAGCAGAAGGCGGCAGAGCATCATTATAACCTTCGCGATACTAACGAGGCAACACGTCGCACATGGGGCAGCGGGCACGGCACCGCAACCACGCGAGGCTTGCACGCAATGCCCCATCGTCCCACCCTAGCCAAATGGGGGAGAGTACGATGAGAGAGCGTGTCACGATTTGCGAGGTAGGTCCACGCGACGGTTTGCAGATGGCCCACGGCCGGATGCCCACGGCCATAAAAATACGCTGGATCGAGGCGATCGCCCGCGCCGGGGTGCCCGAGATCGAGGTCGGCAGCTTCGTGCCGTCGCGGCTGATCCCGCAGATGGCCAACACGGGCGAGGTGGTCGCCGCGACGCGGACCCTGCCGGCGGTGATCGTCGCGCTGGCGCCCAACCTCCGGGGCGCGCAGGCCGCCGCCGCCGCCGGGGCGCAGCGCGTCACCATTCCGGTGTCGGTGAGCGAGGGCCACAGCCGGGCCAACACGAACCGCGGCACCATGGACCAGGTCGCCGAGGTGCGGCGCATCGTCGAGTGGGTCCGCGCCGAGCGGGTGCCGATGGAGGTCGAGGGCGCATGCAGCACGGCCTTCGGCTGCTCGATCGACGGCGTGGTCGCCGAGCGCGCGGTGGTCAACGTGGCGGCGGCGCTGGCGGAGGCCGGCGTGGACATGCTGGCGCTGGCGGACACCGTGGGCTACGCCCATCCGGCGCAGGTGCGCAGCGTGGTGCGCGCCGTGCGGGCGGCGGTCGGGAGCAAGCTCGATGGCCTGCACCTGCACGACACGATGGGGCTGGGGCTGGCGAACGCGCTGGCCGGGCTTGACGAGGGCGTGCGCAGCTTCGACGCGGCGCTTGCCGGGCTGGGCGGCTGCCCGTTCGCGCCCGGCGCCAGCGGCAACATCGTGACCGAGGACCTGGTGTTCATGCTGGAGAGCATGGGGTTCTCGACCGGCATCGACCTGGAGCTGCTGGTTGCCGCGCGGGCCGTGCTGCACGAGGGCCTGCCGGACGAGGCCACCCATGGCGCCGTCGCGCGTGCCGGGATTCCGCGCACGTTCCGGGCCGCCGCTTGACTACATCGGCTTCAAAGCCGGCGCCGCTTGCGGGCCTCCGGGTGGTCGAGTTCACCCACATGGTCATGGGGCCGGCCTGCGGGCTGGCGCTCGCCGACCTGGGCGCGGACGTGATCAAGGTCGAGCCGGCGGCGGAGGGCGGCAAGCCCGGCGGCGACAACACCCGGCGGCTGCAGAACGCGGGTGCCGGGTTCTTCGCGATGCTGAACCGCAACAAGCGCAGCCTGGCCGTGGACCTGAAATCGGCGGACGGCCTGGCGCTGGTCCGCCGCCTGCTGCTCGGTGCCGACGTGCTGGTCGAGAATTTCCGGCCCGGCGCGCTCGACGCCCTCGGCCTGTCCTACGACGCGCTGCGGGCGGAGAACCCGCGGCTGGTTTATTGCAGTTGCAAGGGGTTCCTACCGGGACCCTACGCCCACCGCACGGCGCTGGACGAGGTCGTGCAGATGATGGGCGGGCTGGCCTACATGACGGGCTTGCCGGGCCGTCCGATGCGGGCGGGGTCGTCAGTGAACGACATCATGGGCGGAACCTTCGCGGCGCTGGGTGTGCTGGCGGCGGTGGAGGAGCGGCACCGCACGGGCCTGGGCAAGCATGTGCAGGCCGGGCTGTTCGAGAACAATGTTTTGCTGGTTGCCCAGCATATGGCGCAGGCCGCGATCACCGGCACGGCACCTCCGCCCATGGGCGTGCGCCGGCCGGCCTGGCCGATCTATGACATCTTTGATGCAGCCGACGGCGCCCAGGTGTTCGTCGGCGTGGTGACGGACACGCAATGGCAGGTGATGTGCCGCGAGTTCGACCTGGCCGAGCTTGCCTCCGACCCGGCGCTGGCCACCCAGGCGCAGCGCGTCGACGCCCGCGGGCGCACGCTGCCCTTGGTCGCGGCGCGGTTCGGCGCCATGGCCGCGCCGGCGCTGATGGCGCAGTGCGAGGCGTTGGGCCTGCCGTTCGCCCCCATTGCCCGGCCGGTGGACCTGTTCGACGACCCGCACCTCAACGCCTCCGGTGGGCTTGTGCCGCTGACGCTTCCGGATGGGCGGACGGTCAAGCTGCCGGCGCTGCCGCTGGCCTTGGACGGCGAACGCCTGCCGCTCCGCCGCGACCTGCCGGCGGTGGGGCAGCATAATGCGGAGATCATGGCGGAGGTCGGCTGGCCCGAAAACCCTTTCAGTTGCCAAGCGCTGTTGCCTGAGAACGGAGGGTGACCATGGCGCGCGACGACGTGCTGGAGCCGATACGGACACGGGCCTACTTGCTGTGGGAGCAGGCGGGCCGGCCTGAGGGCGGCGATCTGGAGTTTTGGGAACAGGCGAGGCAGGAGATAGAAGCAGAGGAGGCCGCGGCGGCGAAGGCCGCGACGCTGAACTCTGTGGCAAAGGATTGACCGCGATGGCCGACACTCCACCCGACCGCCTGGCGTCCCACCCGAAAAGCCCGTTCTACGACGCGGCGCTGCTGGAGCGCGGCGTGGGGGTGCGGTTCAAGGGCGTGGAGAAAACGAACGTGGACGAGTACTGCGTGAGCGAAGGCTGGGTCCGGCTCGCGGTGGGCAAGGCGGTGGACCGGACCGGGGCGCCGATGACGATGAAGCTGATGGGGCCGGTGGAGGTGTACTTTCGGGATGTGACGCCGGACGGTGAATGACGTCAAGCGCCGAACAGCGCCGATCATCCCTCTCGATCAGCCGAGTTCCTATCTTCCCGCTTAGCGCGGTAGAGCACGTGGCGCTGCAACGGATGGCCGTTGGGCAAGGCAGGATGGTCAAAATCGCCCCCTGGATCGTGCCGCATGCCAATCCGTTCCATGACCCGGCGCGATGGCAGGTTGCCTGGGACGGCGAACGCCACGATTTCAGCCAACCCAAGCGGCCCAAAGCCGTGGGAGAGCGCAGCCCAAGCTGCCTCCGTAGCGTAACCCTGGCCCCAGTGGTCGCGGGAAAGACGCCAGCCAGCCTCGACGGCCGGGGCAAACGGAGCAGCAAACGTCACATGCTTCAGGCCCACGAAGCCCACGAACGATGCAGTGCCGGGCACCTCCACCGCCCAGAAGCCGAACTGGTGCGCTGCGATGTGCTCTTGTATCCGCATGGCTTGGGCATCGCTCTCCTCGCGGGTAAGGGTGCCTGGAAACCAGCGGCGTACCTCGGGGTCGGCGTTGAGGGCAGCGAAGACGGGCAGGTCCGCCTCCCGCCAAGGACGAAGCAGCAGCCGGGATGTACGGAGTTCAGCCATGCCGTGCGCAAAAAGCTTCTGCTCCCAACGTGCGAAAGTCCTGCATCAGCGTGCCAATCCTCTGGTGTGGCCAATCCCACCAAGCGATGCGCTGTAAATCCGCAATGACGGCGGCGGTAAAGCGATACCGCAGCACCCGCCCCGGACTACCAACGACAACCGCAAACGGCGGCACATCCCTCGTGACGATCGTGCCGGCCCCGACTGCCGCCCCCGTGCCAACCGTCACCCCCGGCAGCACCACCGCCCCATGCCCAATCCAAACATCGTGCCCAAGCGTCACCGGACTCGCCCGGCGCCACTCGAAGAAGTCGGGGTCGTCCGGACCCAGCCCATAGGCGCTGCTGCGGTAGCCTACATGGCTCAGCATCACCCGGTCGAGCGGATGGTTGCCGGGGTTCAGCCGGGTGTGCGCCGCGATCGAGCAGAACTTGCCAATCGTCGAATAGATGATGTCGCTGTCGTTCACGACATAGGAGTAGTCGCCAAAGCTGCTCTCGGCGACCTTGGTCCGCGCGCCGACCTCGCACCAGCGGCCAAAAGTGGTGGCGCGGACCGAGGCGGTGCGGTGGACGCTCGGCTTGTCGCCCAGCCGCTTGCCGGCCGCAGCCGGGTCGCTTGCCATCAGGGCGCCACCAGTCCGGGCGCCGTCAGTTCAGGAAAATCTTGCCTGGATTCATGATCCCGCGCGGGTCCAGCGCCGTCTTGATCTGCCGCATCACCACCAGCGCCTCGACCCCGTGCTCCGCCTCCAGGAACTCGCGCTTGCCCATGCCGACCCCGTGCTCCCCGCTGCACGACCCGCCCAGCGACAGCGCCCGCGCCACGATGCGCTTGTCCAGCTCCCAGGCCTGCGCCAGCCCCTCGTCGCCCGGCGGCGCCAGGATCACGGTATGGAAGTTGCCGTCGCCGACATGGCCCACGATCGGCGCCACCAGGCCGGACGCCGCGATGTCCCGCTTCGCGCCGACGATCAGCTCCGTCAGCCGCGAGATCGGCACGATGGCGTCGGTCGCGATCCCCCGGCGGCCCGGCTGCAACGCCAACGCGGCCCAGTAGCCGTCGTGCCGCGCCTTCCACAGCCGGTTGCGCTCCGCGGCGTCGGTGGCCCACTGGAAGCCGCCCGCGCCGAAGCCCGCGGTGATCTCCTCCGCCAACGCCGCCTGCTCCGCGACCCCCGCCGCCGTGCCGTGGAACTCCAGCAGCAGCGTGGTGCGCGCGGTGTAGCCCGTGAGCTTCGAGAACGCGATGCAGGCACCCATCTGCACGTCGTCCAGCAGCTCGATGCGCGCGATCGGGATGCCGGCCTGCAAGATGGCGATCACGCTGTCGACCGCGCTGCCTAGGTCGTCGTATTGGCAAATCGCCGCGCTGATCGCCTCGGGGATGCCGTGCAGCCGGAGCTGGATTTCGGTGATCACTCCGAGCGTCCCCTCCGACCCCAGCATGAGGTGCGTGAGGTCGTAGCCGGTGGCAGACTTGCGCACCCGCCCGCCGGTCTCGATCAGCCGGCCGTCGGGCAGGGCGACCTGCAGGCCCAGCACGTTCTCCCGTATGGTGCCGTAGCGCACGGCGGCGGTGCCGGAGGCGCGGGTGGCGCACATGCCGCCGATGCTGCACTCGCTGCCGGGGTCGACGGGGAAGAACAGGCCCTGGTCGCGCAGGTGCTCGTTCAACTGCTTCCGGGTGACGCCGGCCTCGACCCGGCAGTCCATGTCGGCGGCGTTCACCTGCAGCACGCGGGTCATGCGCGACAGGTCGAGGCTGATGCCGCCGCGCACTGGGGTCACGTGGCCCTCGAGGCTGGTGCCGGCGCCGAACGGCACCACGGGGGCGCCGTGCTGGTGGCACAGCGCCAGCACCCGCGCGGCTTCCTCGCCCCGCTCCACAAAGGCGACGGCATTGGGCAGGGTGCGGGGCTGCGCGTCCTCGCCGTGGCTGTGCTGCTCGCACAGCGCGGCGTTGGTGGTCATGCGGTCGCCGAGGAACTCGCGGGCCTGGGCGATCACGGCGTCGACGGGGCGGGACATTTCGGTATCCTTTCAATCATAGCCTAGCGCAAGACAGCCAACCGCGTCACCCTGGGTCACGGAAGCGGAACGAGGCACCCCATGACTTCAACGCTCATGACCCCAACGATTGACCAGGCCCGGCTCTGGCAGGCCCACCTCGACATGGCCGCCATCGGCGCCACGCCCGGCGGCGGCAGCAACCGTCCGGCCCTGTCGCCCCAGGACGCCGCCGCGCACGCCCTGCTGCTGTCCTGGTGCGAACCCTTGCGGCTCCACATGGAGCGCGACGGGATCGGCAACCTGTTCCTCCGCCGCGCCGGGCGCGAGGCGCGTCCCGCGGTCGCCTTCGGCAGCCACCTCGACACCGTGCCCACCGGCGGCCGGTTCGACGGCGCGTTCGGCGTGCTGGCGGGCCTGGAGGCGCTGCGGACGCTGGACGACGCCGGCATGACGACCGCGGCGCCGCTCGAACTCGTGGTCTGGACCAACGAGGAGGGCAGCCGCTTCCCGCCCGCCATGATGGGCAGCCGGGTCCACGCCGGCGAGCTGGCGCTCGAACGCGCGCTGACGACCGCGGACGACGAGGGGGTGACGGTCGCGGAGGCCCTTGCCGACACTTTCCAGATCGGCTTCCTGACGCCGGGGCCGCGCGATTGGGCCGCCTGGATCGAGCCGCACATCGAACAGGGTCCGCTGCTGGAGCAACACGGCCTGGAGCACTCCGGCGCCGCGGTCGGCATCGTGACCGGCACGGTGCAGGCCCGCTATTTCCAACTGACCGTCACCGGGGAGGCCAGCCACGCCGGCGCCGGCGCGATGGACCGCCGCCGCGACAGCCTCGCCGCCGCTGCCGAGATGATCCTCGCCGTCGAGCAGATCGGCCTGTCCGGCGAACCCGGCGGGCGCAGCTCCGCCGCCTGGATCGGCAACGCGCCCAACGTCCGCGGCGCGGTGCCGTGCCAAACCCGCCTGCACTGCGACGTGCGGCACGAGGACCCGGCCCGCGCCGCCGCGATGGAGGCCGCCGCCCGCGTTGCCTGGTCCGCCATCGCCGCCCGCCGCGGCGTGCAGCTTGAGGTCGACGCCTACGCCAGCTTTGGCCCGGCCCGGTTCGACGCGGCACTCGGCGCGGTGCTGCGCGAGGCCGCGTCGGCGCGCGGGCTGCTGGTGCGGGACATGGTGGCCTCCGCCGGGCACGACAGCGTGATGATTGCGCCGCTGTGCCCTAGCGCCATGCTGTTCGTGCCGAGCCGCGGCGGCGTCACCCACAACCCGGCTGAGTACACCGCGCCGGAGCACCTCGCCCAAGGTGCCCAGGTGCTGCTCGACGCCGTCGTGCGGCTGGCGAATTGACGCTGTTTGGGCCGGGGCCTAGCCTGTTCCCACGATAAACCGCGGGGAGAACGCCAGATGGCGAACAAGGTCAAGCAGGCTTGGCAGGACGGCAAGGCGGTCGTCAACGGCTGGCTTGCCATCCCCAGCGGCTTCTCGGCCGAGGTCATGGCGCAGGCGGGATGGGACAGCGTCACCGTCGACCTGCAGCACGGCGTGCAGGACTACCTGTCGATGGTCGCCTGTTTCCAGGCCATGCAGGCGCATCCGGTGCTGCCGATGGTCCGCGTGCCGTGGAACGAGCCGGGCATCGTCGGCAAGGTGCTGGACGCCGGGGCCTACGGCGTGATCTGCCCGATGGTCAACACACGGGCCGAGGCGGAGGCGTTCGTGTCCTATTGCCGCTACCCTCCCGCCGGCAAGCGCAGCAACGGGCCGATCCGCGCCGGCATCTACGGCGTCGGCACCACATACCAATCGACCGCCAACGCCGAAATCCTGTGCATCCCCATGGTCGAGACGCAGGAGGCGGTCGACAACCTGGAGGCCATATTGGACGTGCCCGGCGTCGATGCCGTCTATATCGGGCCAAGCGACCTCGGCTTCTCAATGGGCCTGCCGCCGATCCTCGACCGGGAGGAGCCGCAGATCATGGCCATCTACGAGCGCATCGTCAGCGAGACGAAGCGGCGGGGGCTGCGCGCCTGCGTCCATTGCTTCAGCCCGGCCTACGCCGCCCGCATGATCGCGATGGGGTTCAGCCTGGTGACGATCGCCAACGACAGCGGGCTGCTGCTCGGCGCGGCCAGGGCGGCTGTGCAGGCGACGCGGAAGGGCTGAGAGGAGACCGCCATGCCGCCGACCACCATCTGCCTGCATCCCGACGACGCCGTGGTGATTGCCCGTTCGACCCTGCTGCCGGGCGTACCCGTCGCGCCGGGCGTCGCTGCGGCTGAGCGTATCCCGGCCGGCCACAAGGTTGCCGTGCGGGCGCTGGCCGAGGGCGTCGCGATCCACCGCTATGGCCAGATCATCGGTTTTGCCACCCAGCCGATTGCGCCGGGCGCGCACGTCCATGTGCATAACTGCGGCATGGGGGACTTCGCCAAGAACTACGCCTACGCGCAGGACGCCCGGCCCACGGCGATGGCGAACGAGCGGCTGACGTTTGCCGGCATCCGCCGCCCGGACGGCCGGGTCGCCACGCGCAACTACATCGGCATCCTGACCTCGGTGAATTGCAGCGCCCACGTGGCCGGGCTGGTGGCCGACGTGTTCAAGCGCAACCCGTTCACCGGGCACGACCCGCTGGCGGCGTATCCGAACGTCGACGGCGTTGTGGCGCTGACGCACAAGACCGGGTGCGGCATGACGGACGGGGAGCCGCTGCGCCTGCTGCGCCGCACACTGGCGGGCTATGCGCGGCACGTGAATTTCAGCCATGTCGTGGTGCTCGGCCTCGGCTGCGAGGTGAACCAGATCGCCGGGCTGCTGGAGGAGCAGCGGCTGGCCGGGCGCGTGCGCAACATGGACATCCAGACGATGGGCGGCACCCGCAAGACGGTCGAGGCGGCTGTCGCCTTCGTGCACGAGGTGCTGGCCGAGAGCAACGAGGTGCGCCGCGAGCCGGTGCCGATTAGCGAACTGACGGTGGCGCTGCAATGCGGCGGGTCCGACGGCTATTCCGGCGTTTCCGCCAACCCGGCGCTGGGTGCGGCGAGCGACCTGCTGGTCCGCCATGGCGGGACCGTTATCCTTTCCGAAACCCCTGAGACCTATGGTGCCGAGCACCTGCTGACCCGGCGCGCCGTGAGCCAAGAGGTGGGGGAGAAGCTGGTCGGGCTGATGCGCTGGTGGGAGGACTACACGGCGCGCGAGGGTGCCGAGATGAACGCGAACCCCAGTCCTGGCAACAAGGCCGGCGGCCTCACGACCATCCTGGAGAAGTCGCTGGGCGCCATGGCCAAGGCGGGGACGACCAACCTCGTGGATGTCGTGCGCTACGCCGAGCCGGTGACGGCGCGCGGCTTCGTGTTCATGGACACGCCGGGGTACGATCCCGTGGCGGCGACGGGGCAGGTGGCGGGCGGGGCCAACCTCGTGTGCTTCACGACCGGGCGGGGCAGCGTGTTTGGCTGCAAGCCGTCGCCGTCGATCAAGCTCGCGACCAACACGCCGATGTTCCAGCGCATGGAAGACGACATGGACATCAACTGCGGCACGATCCTGGACGGCGACGAGACGGTGCAGGACTGCGGCCAGCGGATTTTCGAGATGATGATCCGCACGGCGGGCGGCGAGCGGACCAAGAGCGAGATGTTCGACGCGGGCGGGGCGGAGTTCGCGCCTTGGGTTATTGGCGCGACGATGTAGGCTGGCTTGTCGTCGTGGACGCAGCAAATCAGACGGTCTGGTCGTTTCCGCCGCGGAGGCACCCGGCCCATCCACCCGCGATCAAGTGATCCGTCGTCGCAGGAGTGGATGACAAGTATCACATCAAAACGGCGATCCAGTGCGGAGGCAATAAATTACTCTGTGATCAACTCGTGCTCGATTGCCGACGACTCAACGCAAGCAGCGCTGGGCGTTAATGTTCGATAACGGCATATACATTTTATCTACCTTCAGAGAAGTATATATCGCCGTAAGCCATAATACGGCATTTAATATTTATGACTAAACTTAGAATTTGGTGTATTTTCTTAAGTTTTCTTACTATTTTGTTATATGTTTTAGCGTTGTTAATTTTCTGTTTAAGTCTAAAATTTTCTAATATACTGGAAGTTATTCCAGAGAAACTCATAAAAACTTCCTCGTTGGTCCTTTCCATATACTCAGCATGGGTGATATCAACAATATATATGGACATTTATCTATGGTATTTTAGAAAACTAAGGAAGGATCATAAAGCAGTAGAGCTAATGATACATACAAAAACTGAGTTAGGTAGGGAAGATATCCCAGTTGTTGGAAAGCATAAATGGTTACTTGCATATCCAGGTTACCTGATTTTATCGGCTCTGGGCTGGTATTATCTTATTTACCCTCCGACCAACCTACATTAAAATAAATATTAAGAGCATCCAGATGGCCAGTTCCGCAGATATTGCACAATCGTATTGTTTAGAATAAAAACTTAGAGCAGCGTTTTTTAGCATTTAAGAGATGGTATACTACGCGCCCGTGGTTCGTCCCATGAAATCGAAATCGCAGCCCTCGTCCGCCTGCAACACGGTGTCGTAGAACAGATGCGCATAGCCACGTCGCGCCCAGTCCGGCCGGACAGGCGGAACAAGCTGCGCTTGCCGCCGAACCAACTCCTTATCGTCCACCAGCAAGTCGATCCGCCGCCCAGCCACATCAAGCCGAACCTGGTCCCACGACCGCACCAACGCCAATGGCCCGCCAACCGCCGACTCCGGGCTGATGTGCAGCACGACCGTGCCAAAGGCGGTCCCGCTCATGCGCGCGTCCGAAATCCGCACCATGTCCTTCACCCCCTGCCGCCCCAGCTTCTTCGGGATCGGCAAGTACCCCGCCTCCGGCATCCCCGGCGCCCCCTTCGGCCCCGCGTTGCGCAGCACCAGCACGTCGTCCGGCCCGACATCCAGCGCCGGGTCGTCGATCCGCGCCGCCATGTCCGGGATGGACTCGAACACGACCGCCCGCCCGGTGTGCTGCAACAGGCGCGGCGTCGCGGCCGAGTGCTTGATCACCGCCCCGCGCGGCGCGAGGTTGCCGCGCAGCACCGCCATCGCGCCCATGGGCTTGATCGGATCGCGCTTGGACCGGATCACCGTCTGCCCCGGCACAAGCTCGGCCGCCGCCGCGACATCGCGCAACGTCCAGCCCGCCACCGTCCGCGCGTCCATGTCAATCAACTCGCCAAGCTCCGCCAGCAGCCGCGGCACCCCGCCAGCATGGTGGAAATGCTCCATGTAGTGGTCGCCAGACGGCTTGAGGTCCACCAGCACCGGGACCTCGCGCCCGAGCGCGTCGAAGCCGTCCAGGTCAATCCGGTGCGGCGTGCGGTTCGCCATGGCCGTAAGGTGGATCAGCCCGTTGGTCGAGCCGCCGATGGCCTGCAGCACCACCTGCGCATTGCGGAACGCGGCCGGGGTCAGCAGCTCGCTCGGCCGCGGCCCGCCGCTCGCGGCCATCTCGGCGGCGCGGCGCCCGCTCGCTTCGGCGAGGCGCACCCGCTCGGCGTGCGGCGCGGGAATGGTGGCGCCCATCGGCAACGACAGCCCGAGCGCCTCGGCGATGCAGGCCATCGTGCTCGCCGTGCCCATCACCATGCAGGTGCCGACGGACGGGGCCAGCCGGCCCTCCACGACCTCGATCTCGGCCGCGTCGATCTCCCCGGCGCGGTGGGCGCTCCAGAGCCGGCGGCAGTCGGTGCAAGCGCCGAGTACCTCGCCCTTATGGTGGCCAACGACCATGGGGCCGACCGGGACGACGACGGTCGGCAAATCGACGCTGGCCGCCGCCATGATCTGCGCCGGCAGGGTCTTGTCGCAGCCGCCGATGACGATGACCGCATCCATCGGCTGGGCGCGGATCATCTCCTCGGTGTCCATCGCCATCAGGTTGCGCAGGAACATCGACGTGGGATGGGCGAAGCTCTCGTGGATGGAGATGGTCGGGAACACCATCGGCATGGCGCCGGCCAGCATGACGCCGCGCTTCGCCGCCTCGATCAGCACCGCGGCGTTGCCGTGGCAGGGGTTGTAGTCGCTGTGCGTGTTGGTGATGCCGACGATGGGCCGGTCGAGCGCGTCGTCGGAGTAGCCCATCGCCTTGATGAACGCCTTGCGCAGGAACAGCGAGAACCCGGCGTCGCCATAGCTCGTGAGACCCTTGCGCAGACCCTTGTCCATGTGCCGCTTCCCATCCTGCCCCTAGACGCCTGGCCACTGTATCGCAGCGCGGCCCGTGGGCAATGCCAGGTCGCCGGCTGGAACTCCCCAGGAAACCCGACGTTGGCTGGGCCATTCGCGGAGGTTGGACATGCCATTCATCGAGACGGCCGACAAAACGACCTTGTTCTACAACGACTGGGGCAGCGGCCGTCCGGTTGTGCTGATCCACGGCTGGCCGCTCGACTCCGACATGTGGGAGTACCAGTCGGTCTTCCTCGCCTCGCAGGGCCTGCGCGTGGTCGCCTATGACCGCCGCGGCTTCGGGCGCAGCAGCCAACCCTGGAGCGGCTACGACTACGACACGCTCGCCGACGACCTCAAGGCGCTGCTCGACAAGCTTGACCTGAACGACGCGACGCTGGTCGGCTTCTCCATGGGCGGCGGCGAGGTCGCCCGCTACATGAGCCGCCACGGCGGGGCGCGGGTGGCAAAGACCGTGCTGCTCGCCGCGGTGACGCCCTACCTGGCGCTGACCTCCGACAACCCCGGCGGCGTCGACCGCGGCGTCTTCGACCAGATGATCGAGGGCCTGCAAAAAGACCGGCCGCATTTCCTGGCGACGTTCGGCAAGCAGTTCTTCGGCGCCGGGCTGCTGAACTTCACCGTCACTGCCGAGATCATGCAGTGGGCGTCGACGATGGCGCTGCTCGCTTCGCCCAAGGCGACGGTCGACTGCGTCCGCGCCTTTTCCGAGACCGACTTCCGCCGCGACATGGGCGCGTTCAGGGTGCCCACGCTCGTCATCCATGGCGAGGGCGACGCGACGGTGCCGGCGGACAAGTCCGGCCGGGTCGCGGCCAAGATGATCGAGGGCGCGGAGTACAAGGAGTATCCGGGCGCGCCGCACGCGCTGTTCTTCACCGAGAAGGACCGGCTCAACCAGGACCTGCTCGCCTTCATCAAGCGGTAGCCGATGCAGCCAAGGGCCGTGTCACAACTTCTACAGCCAGCAAGGACAAAAATGCTTCGAATCACCCGCGCCGCCAGTTACATAGGCGTGACGGCTTTGGCGCTGTATGGATGCGCCGCTCCGCCGCAGGGGCAAACTCCCTACCAGCCCACCGCCGACATGCTGGCTGTGCTGACAGCGCAGGCCGATTTTGGCGCCAAGCCGATCGAGGAGCTCTCGCCGGCCCAGGCCCGCATGAACCCGTCGGTCGCCGATGCGGTGGCCAAGGTGGAGCAGCAGCGCGGCATGGGCGCCGCGCCGATGCCGGCCAGCGTGGAAGATGTCCAGGTGCAGGGCGCGGCCGGGCTGCTGCCGGCCCGCGTTTACCGCCCGGCGGCTGCGGCGTCCGGCCTGCTGCCGATCATCCTGTATTTCCACGGTGGCGGCTGGGTGATCTCGACGATCGACACCTATGACAGCTCGGCGCGGGCCTTGGCGAACGGCGCCGGGGCGATTGTGGTGTCGGTGGAGTACCGGAAGGGGCCAGAGGACCGTTTCCCCAGCGCGCACGACGACGCCAATGCCGCGTACCGCTTCGTCTTGCAACACGCAGAGCCGCTAGGTGGCGATCCGCGCCGCGTCGCCGTGGCCGGGGAGAGCGCGGGCGGCAACCTGGCCTTCAACGTGTCGCTGTATGCGCGGGACCAGAAGCTGCCGATGCCGGTGCATGAGTTGCTGGTTTACCCCGTCGCCAGCACTGACCTCACGGCCCCGAGCGTCGTGGAGAACGCGCGTGCCAAGCCGCTCGGCAGGGCGGCCCTGGAGTGGTTCATCAAGTACTATGGCCGCGGCCCCCAGGACACGGCGGACCCGCGCCTAAACCTGCTGGGCGTGCCCAATCTGCAGGGACTGCCGCCGACGACGATCATCCTGGCGCAGATCGACCCGCTGCGGTCGGGCGGCGAGACGTTGGGCGACCGGCTCAAGATGGCGGGTGTCCCAACCGAGGTCCGGCTCTATCCCGGCGTGACGCACGAGTTCTTCGGCACCGGCGCCGTGGTGCAAGCGGGCAAGGCGGCTGGAGACTTTGCCGGCGAGCGGCTGCGGGAGGCGTTCGCCGCCGTTCCCACAGCGCCAGTGAAGGCGACGCCTGCACGCCGCGCCCGGCCGGTGCGGGACCACGCGACACAAGGATAAAGATGACCGAGTGTGTCCGCATAGCCCTGCGGCGCACCGCCCGCTCAGCTTCATCATGCGCGCCCGGCTGACCACGTACCAGGCATCGTCCGCCTGCTGGCGCGAGCGCGACCACCAACCACGAACCGAGCCGGCGTCGATCAACGGCGTGCCGGACTGATTGATTTCCCGGACTGGCTGATCCCGTCGTAGGCTGACACAGGCGGCCCAACAATAACTCTGGCCCTTTCCTTGCATCTCATGCCCTAGTGCCGGCGTCGCCGTTGGCGGTGTCCACGAGGCACGTGCCGGCAAGGGAGGGAGACGACATGATTTCACGCCGTATCGCCATCAAAACCGCGGCTGGCCTGGCTGCCGCGGCCACGATGGGCGCCCGCAGCGCCAGCGCCGCCGACAAGGTCGTCAAGGTCGGCATCAACCTTTCCTTCACCGGCGCCGATGCGTCGAACGCCGCGCGGATCGGCAACGGCGCCATCATCGCCTTCGAGGAGGCGAACGCGGCCAAGCGGGTGCCGGGCTACACCTTCGACCTGGTGAAGCTCGACGACGCCACCGCCACCGCCGGCCAGTACGACCCGGCGCAGGCCGCGACCAACGCGCGCACCATGGTGTCAGACAAGGGCTACGTGGCGGCGCTCGGCCCGCAGATGTCGGGCGCGGGCAAGGCGATGGCGCCGATCCTGAGCCAAGGCAACCTCGCGATCATCACCCCGGCCTCGACCAACCCCGACCTGACCGACCCGAAGTTCGCCCAGCAGTACCGGCCCGCGGGAAAGGCGATCTACTTCCGCACGGTGGCGACCGACGCTTACCAGGGGCCGAACATGGCCAACTACATGGCCGACACGCTGAAGGTGAAGTCGATCTTCGTGCTGGACGATTCCGGCGCATACGGCGTGGGCCTGGCGGACGCGTTCCAGGCGCAGGCGGAAAAGAAGGGCATCAAGGTGCTCGGGCGCGACCGGCTGGACCCGAAGGCCGCGGACTACGCGCCGATCCTGACCAAGATCAAATCGTTGAACCCGCAGGCGCTTTACTACGGCGGCGTCGCCCAGGCTGGCGTCAAGCTGGCCAAGCAGGCGTACGAGATCATCCCCGACACCATCAAGGCGGGTGGCGACGGCATGCAGACCGTGGACTTGCTGAAGGGCGCCGGTTTCCCTGCGGTCGAGGGTTGGTACGCCACCGTCGCGTCGCCGCATGTGACCGAGGACCCGATCGCGGCCAAGTTCAGCGACCGCTACTTTGCCCGGTTCAAGGAGCGCCCGGACGACTACACCATCACGTGCTACACCGGCGCCTTGGTGATCATCGAGGCGGTGAAGAAGGTCGCCGCCGCCGGCAAGCCCGTGACCCGGGATCTGGTGCGCGACGCCATCCAAACCGTGAAGCTGCCGGACAGCATGCTGGGACCCATCGAATTCGACGAGTATGGCGACCTGCGCAACAAAGTCATCAGCGTGTTCCAAATCCGCAAGGATGGCCTCAAGCCGCTCGAAGATCCCACTGCGCAATACAAGTACGTCGGCGTCGCGCCCATGGCCTAGGCCATGACCTCTGCCGACCTCCTGCTGCAGCAGGTGATCAACGGGCTGAGCCTGGGGGCGATGTACTCGCTCCTGGCGCTCGGGTTCACCCTGGTCTACGGCATCGCGGAGCTGATCAACTTCGCGCATTTCAACGTGTTCATGGTCGGCGCGATGGTCGCGATGCTCACGTTGCAGGCGCTCGGGCTGAACGGCCAGGAGACGGTGCTCACCGGGCTGCCGCTGATTGGCACGCTGCTGGCGGCGCTGGTTGCCTCGATGCTGGTTTGCGGCGGCATCGGGGTCGGGATCGAGCGGTTCCTGCTGCGTCCGCTGCGGGGCTTGAAGGGGCCGGCGGCGATGATCACCACCATCGGCGTCTCCTACGTGCTGTTCAACGTCGTGCTGCTGACGCTCGGGTCGGATGCGAAGAACTTTCCCAACCCGCTGCCGCCGGTCGCGTGGCGCATCGGCGGCGCGGTGCTGCGGCTGCGCGAGGTCCTGATCTGGGTCATCGCCGTGGCGCTGATGGCCGGGCTGACCTACTTCGTGCAGTACACCCGCATGGGCAAGGCGATGCGCGCGACCGCCCAGGACCCGGAGGCCGCCCGCATGATGGGCGTCGAGGTCGACCGCGTGGTGATGACCGCGTTCTTCCTCGGCTCGGCGCTGGCCGGCGCGTGCGGCCTGGTGTTCGGGCTGTACTACAACCTGGCCAAGGTCGACATCGGCTTCGCGGCGGGCCTGCGCGCCTTCACGGCGGCGGTGCTGGGCGGCATCGGCAACGTGCCCGGCGCCATGCTGGGCGGCGTGGTAATCGGGCTGATCGAGGCGGTGAGCGGCCAGACCGTCGGCACCGCCTGGACCGATGTCATCATCTTCGGCCTGCTGGTGCTGGTGCTGGTCATACGGCCGGCTGGGCTGCTGGGCCGGCTGGCTCCGAATAAATCCTGAAGGGCAAGGCGCATGGTCCCGGACGCTTCCGCAGTCGCTTCCCGCCCGCTGGCCGGCCTCACGCTGGAGCGGCGGCGGATGCTGGCCCTCGTCGTTCTCGGCGCAGCGCTGCTGCTGTTCCCGCTGCTGTATGACGACGACGCGACGGTCGACAGCATCGCCAACGCGATGTCGTATGCGACCCTGGCGCTTGGGCTGAACGTCGTGGTGGGGTTCGCCGGGCTGCTCGACCTCGGCTACGCCGCGTTCTTCGCCATCGGCGCCTACTACTACGGCATCCTCACCAGCTTCCAGGTCATGCCGGCCTGGAGCGAGGGCTGGGCGCCGTTGGCGTTCCTGGGCCTGGTCGAGAAGATGAACCAGGGCGGCCCGGACCTTGTGCATTTCACCCTGTCGTTCTGGCTCGCCCTGCCGACGGCGGCGCTGGTCAGCGCGGCGTTCGGCGTGTGCTTCGGGGCGCCCACCTTGCGGCTGCGCGGCGACTACCTGGCCATCGTCACGCTGGGGTTCGGCGAGATCGTGCCGATCGTGGCGCGCAACATGGACGGCATCACCAACGGCGCCGCCGGGCTGAATGGGATACAGGCGCCGCGGCTGTTCGGGCAGAGCTTCGGCGTGGCCTCGACGCCATACTACTACGTGGGACTCGGCCTGGTCGCGCTGCTGATCTTCCTGTCGACCCGGCTGCGCGACAGCCGGGTGGGCCGGGCGTGGATGGCGATACGCGAGGACGAGACGGCCGCCAACGCCATGGGCGTGAACCCAGTGCGCTTCAAGCTGCTGGCCTTCGCCATCGGCGCGGCGTTCGCCGGCATGACGGGGGTGTTCTTCGTCGCCAAGTTGCAGACCGCCACGCCGGAGATGTTCAACTTCAACGTTTCCTCCATGCTGCTGGTCATGGTCGTGCTGGGCGGCATGGGCAGCGTGTGGGGCGTCGTGGTCGGCGCGGTGCTGCTGCAACTGATGCAGACCTGGTTCCTGCCGCAGCTCACGGGCTGGCTGCACCAGTTGGGGGAGGCGGTGGGCAGCCCGTTCCTAGTCGGCATCGACCTCGTGCAGTGGACGCAGTTGTTCTTCGGCATCATCCTGATCGGCATGATGCTGTACCGGCGCGACGGGCTGATCCCGGCGACGCGCAAGACCCCGGCGCTCGCGTTCGCCGCGCAGCACGCCGAGGTGACGCGCGGCGGTTTCCTGCACCTCGACCGCATTCCGCGCTGGGAGGCCGGGCAGGGCGCGCTGGACATCCGTGGCGTCACGATGCGGTTCGGCGGGCTGGTGGCGTTGGACGGGATCGACCTCAGCGTGCCGGCGGGCGGCGTGGTGGCGGTGATCGGCCCGAACGGGTCCGGCAAGTCGACCCTGTTCAACGTGATCACCGGGCTGGTGCCGGCGCATTCCGGCTCCATCCTGTTCGAGGGCAGGGAGCTGCTGGGCCTGGCGCCGCATGAGGTGCTGGCGCGCGGGGTGGCGCGGACGTTCCAGAACATTCGGCTGTTCCCGAACCTGACGGTGCTGGAGAACGTAATGGTCGGGCGGCATGCGAGGCTACGCAGCGGCGCGGTGGCGTCCGTGCTGCACACGCCCGGCAACCGCGCGGAGGAGCGGGCGGCGCAGGCGAGCGTGCTGGATTTGATCGCGATGTTCGGCAATCGCTTGGCCCCGCGCATTGGGCAGGTGGTGGGCGGGTTGTCGTATGCGAACCGCCGCCGGGTGGAGATCGCGCGGGCGCTGGCCTCACGGCCGCACATCCTGCTGCTGGACGAGCCGACCGCGGGGATGAACCCGGCTGAGACGCTGGAACTTGCCGAACAGATAAAATCGCTGCACGCGATGGGGCTGACGATCCTCATCATCGAGCACAAGCTCGACGTGGTGACGACGCTGGCCGACACGGTTGTGGTGCTGGACCATGGGGTCAAAATTGCCGAGGGCCGGCCGGAGGAGGTGCGGCGCAACGAGCAGGTGCTGACGGCCTACCTGGGCCGCGCCGCCCGTGCCGCGGTCATGGAGGCCGACCGTGTCGCTTGAGGCGTTGGCGCCGCAGGCCGGGCCGTTGTTGCAGTTCCGTGACGTGAACACGCATTATGGCGACCTGCATGTGTTGAAGGACGTGAACTATACCATCGCGGCGGGGGAGATTGTTTCGCTATTGGGCGGCAACGCCTGCGGCAAGTCGACGACGATGAAAACCATCATGGGCGTCGTGCGGCCGACCAGCGGGTCGGTGCTGTTCGAGGGCAAGCCGATCGAGCGGCTGTCGACCAGCGCACGGGTGAAGCGGGGCATCGCGCCGGTGCTGGAGGCGCGGCGGCTGTTCCCGCGCATGACGGTGTTTGAGAACTTGGAGATGGGTGCCTACACCCAGCCGCGCGGGGCCGGGTTCGATGAGGACCTGGAGCGGGTTTACGGGTTGTTCCCGCGGGTGAAGGAGCGGCGCGGCCAGCTTGCGGGCACGCTGTCGGGCGGGGAGCAGCAGATGGTGGCGATTGGCCGGGCGTTGATGGGGCGGCCGAGGCTGATCTGCATGGACGAGCCTTCGATGGGGCTTTCGCCGCTGTTTGTGGAGCAGGTGTTCGACATTATTCAGGCGATCAACCGGCAGGGCACGACGATTTTCATGGTGGAGCAGAATGCGGCGATGGCGCTGCAGATCGCGCACCGGGCTTATGTGTTGCAGACTGGGGTGGTGGTGCTGTCGGGGACGGCGGAGGAGTTAAGGCGGAACGAGGATATCCGGCAGGCTTACTTGGGGGAGATGCAGGTGGGGGCGGCGGCTTAGGGCTCATCCGGAAACAAGTGCTCGGACTGGCGGCGTGTTTGGTTGCATGGTGTAGTTCCATTCGCCGTGAAAGGCATCACGGCTGATGTTGAGGTCGTCCATTTCTCGATCAGACACGACG
>JAABUP010003465.1_pt1 | contig 27797 bp, 41 predicted proteins | sample 5559201 | NCBI WGS metagenome assembly JAABUP01 (sample SAMN10711887, study PRJNA513373) | rock metagenome | isolation source: Antarctica rocks | place: Antarctica | reverse complement strand
CCAACCTGGTGAACGTAGCAGCCCTGAAGGCTGCAAGGGAAGGGCAGTTGTCAGTCAGCATGGCAGCTCTGGAGTTTGCCAAGGACAGGATCATGATGGGTGCTGAGCGCAAGTCGGCTGTCATCAGCGAAAACAACCGGAAGCTGACTGCCTACCACGAGGGTGGACACGCACTGGTGGCGCTGCTGACAGATGGAGCGCATCCTGTCCACAAAGCAACAATTGTACCCAGAGGTGCGCTCTCGCACCTTCTCAGTACAGATGTCTTGTATGTTCTTCAGCACAGCGGCACATCTAGTGTACACACGTACCGAGGGTTATCAGGAGGAATGAACCCGGTGTGCAGTCTCATGAGAGGCAAATGGTGGGGCTGATACAAGTTGAACTTCTTGACATTGGTCAGAGTGCTTGCTGAACCTTTGCAGCTTTTTGCATTCAAAGGCTTTGTCAGTCTTGGTGGCATAAAGTTGTTGCTGCTCCTGTCTTGCTGCTCCTGTCTTGCTGCCAGGCAGTCTCATGCTGTGCACCTATGATGTAACTACCTGTGGCACCGGCCAACGCTGTGTTCTGTACAATCTTGCTGAACTTCAGAGCTGTGAGTGTCACAGGGATGGCCTTGGGCATGGTCATGCAGCTGCCTGATCAGGACGATGAGACCAGCGTGTCCCGGCGGCAGCTGCTGGCGAAGCTAGATGTGTGCATGGGAGGCAGGGTAGCTGAAGAGCTCATCTTTGGCGAAAGCAACATCACTACAGGCATGCTGAGGATGAGACTGCTTATGATGAAAGTTGTCACAGTGCCCACACTGAGGATCATCAATGTGTTTTGCGCTGTGTGTTGCACAGCTGCTTGCATGCCGTTGCACACACCAATCTGGCCATCAGGCTAGCTTTGAAGTGTCTTCAAACCTTTTGTGTTGCTGATCTTGCCTGACCTTCAGCTGCAGCTGCTACCATGCACTGTATCCTGGACAGACTACCCCCTTGACTTGTTGCTTTGGTTCCTTGATAGATTGGATTTCAGATGTATCTGTTCAGCTTGGTGGCGGCTTTCTTCTTGGCAGCCTGACTCAAGATTGGACATGCATTCCTACAGCATGACGGCAGATTGGACATGCGTTGTTACAGCAGGCAGCTCTGGTCATGCAGGCAATCACTCACAAAAGTCTGCTATGCTGCCACACCCTCACAATGCTGGAGCTGTAGACATGAAGCTTGGAGCCTTTCAAAATGGTTGTGTTGGTGCACAGGTGCTTCCTCTGACCTGGAGCAAGCCACCAAGCTTGCACGGAATATGGTGACCAAGTATGGCATGAGTGAGAAGGTGGGCAACATCAGCATTGACTACGAGGATGATGGCAGGAGCTTGTCATCTGAAACACGGTCTGCAGTCGAAGAAGAGGTACGCTGCTTTCCTCACTCTTGTCAGGATGCATTTAATATAATTGACGTAGACAGCATTGCCTAAGTAGCGTCAGATGGGATTTAGGAGCATGCATTTTCCGATGCAAGGTCTGGTTCCTGCTCTGCCTGCCGCAAGCAACAGCGTGCTGTGATGCATTGTGCACCTTGACTCCCTGACGGCCTCACATGTCACATGTACATGGGCTGTGGTGAGTGAAAAGTATCTTGGACATGCAGGTCAAGAGGCTTGTGCAAACAGCGTATGAGAGGGCAAAGTCTGTGCTCAAACAGCATGACACAGACCTGCACACACTAGCCAAGGCTTTGCTGGAGCGGGAGACGATGTCAGGGACCCAAATAAAAGAGTTGCTCGGCATCAAAAGTCAAACTACTGTAGCTGTTACCGGTACTGAAGTAGTCGCAGCACCTGCCTCAAGGAATGTACATGACTCTGATTTGCAGTGACACATGTAGCCCAACACGTTTACTGATAGTCAGCTTGTAGCATTACAATGTAAACATATGCAGCACAGAGTGATGCCTGCAGCGTTTCAGCATGATGGGCAAGCGGGCTCACTCTGTCGTTGTGAAAATGGAAACTCTGACGATTAGCATGAATCCAGCATATGCAGCAGTAATGGCGCATCGGAAAGACAACGCTCCAGACCTTTCCCAAAGAGTACAACGTCTTCAAAAGTGCCATTTTGTTGTACTAAGCTATGTTATTGTGCATGATGACAACAGCAAAATTTGACTTAATATCGCAGCTTATTATACAGGACCATCTGTGTCCATCTGAGAAATATACTTGTCATAGTATTCTGCAGCTTTGTCAAAGTCTCCCATGTCTGTATAGATGTCAGCAATGGTGCCATAGGCGTCAGCATCACCAACATGATCATTCATCTGATCAGACAATTTCAGTACGTTTTCCAGATGATGTACTGCAGCTTTGTATTGACCTTGTAGCCTGGCAGCTGCTGCAAGCCCTCGCACTGCTCTTCTTTGCTGAACCTGATCTCCTGTATATCTTGCTAGCATATGTGCCTTCTCAAACCTCACCAAAGCTGATGCGCCATTGTCCTGCTTCAGTAATCTGCACACGCACAGCCATAACATCACTGCATGCCCTTCTCAAAGCGCCCAGTGTAGCATTTGACATGTCAGCAACAAGTGAGCTTAGCACTGCTGCATTGCAAAAAGGTGCTGCCATGGACTCAAGCCCAGTACCAGTTGCTGTGAATAATCTTTGCAAGCTCATGTCAACAGAACAAAGTTGGTGTAAAAGCAGTGGACTGACCGTTTGCCCTCTTTCAAGGCTGACAAGCACTGCTTGGCTTCAAGTGTCATCTCATCTTCATCTATGCTGGCCATCACACTGGAGGTGGCTGGGGAGTAGCTGAGAGCCGAGTCGATCAAGGGCATTGCCTCCATCTCGCTCTGCAGTCACGCACCATCCTGGTCGTCCAAACGACAAAGTTGAGCCAAAATTTAAGCAGACAGTTACCAGCTTGGTGACAGAGGTTACACTCTCTGTTCTTGACTCAGTTGTGATGCCTTCAAAAAGTGGTGATAAGGACATTGCCTGCACCTGCTAGCCTTTGCAGCACTGTCTGTAATACTTCCAAGGCGACATGCAATGACCAGGGCTGAACACAGGCGCTCGCAACTATGTGGGTACAAAAGCTCACATCAACGACGTCTGCCAAAAATGCCTTGCTTGTTAAGGTAATGAGAACTTATGCTAACTCCTTTGTGAGCCAGACAATGCAAGGGACTGTTTGTTGAAGCCCCCAGAAGCAGGCATGCAAGCCAGCAACAATGTTACCACACTCCCTCTCTCAATCCCGAGGACAATGGTATGCAGTAAATGGCAGCCTCACCCCACATTATATACGCGTAGTGACCGTGAGGATCTAGTTTGGAGTCATAATTGGAATGTCGAATTCCAGGAAAGCTACCTGGGGGTCCTCTGGGGCTTCTGGGCGTGACCCTGGGACCACTAATGTGGCAGCCCCACCCTGATTGCCGCCATCATCTTCACTTCCTATTGACACATTGGGCATTGGAGTGGGTGCATACATCAAACCAGGGGCATACACGGTGCCTGCTCGCGCCTGCTGCCGCAGATTCATGTTGATCTTCCTGAGCTGCTCATTCAATCGCTCAAGCTCAAGCTTGCGCTGTCTTGCTGAAAAGCCTGCACAGCAAATGCAATAAGTCCCTGCGTGCAGCAGAGCGTGCACGTGGCTTTTTGTGATCATCTCAAGCACTGAATCTTGAGATGATTCTCAAATCCAATTTAATTAGACAGCAGACTTGGCTCTTAACATCGCATGCATGCTTTGCAGAACTACCCACTGACATGTGCTTCAGGTAGCAAGAGCTGTGTGAGAAGCCTCTCAACTTGAGCTGCTGTCAGTGTTTGTTGCCAGCAGTGATGTTGCATTCAGCATATGCCACCATGCAAAACAAGCAAAAGAGGAGGCATTCTGTGGTAATCCAGTCTCAGCTGTGTAACGAATACATTACCAGTTGAGACACATAGCTATCATACATATACAAAGCACATCTCCAAAGATCCCTTTTGGCAAGCTGTCTATTACATATAGTTTCAGAGCTGGTTGTATAAACAGTACCACATTGTAAATTGCTTCCACAAAGCGCTCTCTTTGATATCATCCTCAACTTGATGGTGGTATCAAAGTGTGTGCTTTGCGGCCGCAATATGTAATACACAAGTGATCCAGCTCTGGCACCAACAGACGGGAGGCCTGTAAGAGAGTACATCCAAAGAAGCTGTAGCATCCTACAAGCTAGGGCGTGTACAACAGATGCACAATCAGTCACAGCTACCATAGATCTCTAAAGGTCCGCTTTAGCACAAAATCTTTTACAAAGTGTGCCTGTGATCTTTGGGCTCCTCTTGCTGGGCGCGTAGGCTGTCAATGTATGCTGAGCCCTTTCATCAGAAAGGTATTCTGATGAATACATAGGCAGCTGACTGTATGCTGGGCATGTCTGAACCCATTTGCCATTGGGGCCAGTCAAGGGCAGAAGGTGTACCTCCAACCAAAGCTCCCGTGAGAGCAATGAACTCTGTGATGCCAACAACATCAACACCAAAAGGGGTGGCGCACAGCTTGTCCAGTTGCCCATCTTTGGCTTCCCGCTCAAACATCTGACGCTGCTTGCTGATCTCCCGCTGAACCTGTTCCTCTTTCTCCTGCCTCAATTTGAAAAGGCGCTGCTCCTCATCAGCTAGCAGTCCCTTGCCACCTGTGATTACTAACACATGCCTAGGCAAAGACTCAGCAGAAAGACATCTGAGTGAGAGCATGAGCAAGGCCTTGTTTGCATTTGAGGGTGTCGCAATATGACCAAAAGAATATGATTGAGGCCTTGTTTGCATTGAAGGACGTTGCAATATGACCAGAACAATAGAATCTGGGCTGAACGGTTCCTGGCTGGGGCTGCTGCCATCTATATGAGAACCTTTGTCTTCAGCAGCTGGCAGAAATTGAGAGGCTTGGGTGACAGCTCTCGATGACTGTCAGCATGGATGCAAAAGCAGATGGTGCACGTTTTGCTGGATTAGCCAGCTCACAATCGCTGTGCTACTACATAATCAGGGTTACGCTATGATGCACAAGCATCAGATTGCAGATGCCAACCGCATGTCGCAACATCACCCTTCATCTGTACGCCAAAAGCTGCCAGCTCAGTACCTGTTGAAGAGAGGAAAGGCTGCAGCTCTCCGGCAAATGCACTGTGCGCTGGAAGGGCCAGGGAAATGCTTGCTGCAGCTGTGCAAGCCACGAGGCCGGAAACCAGCCTGTCTACAGTGCTGGCATGGCAGGAATGACTTGAGCTAGCAGTACAAGGTATGCAGAGTCTGGCCTGCAGTGTCACGTGTATTTCGGTCTCCGTCCTTTGGTGCCAGGCAACAAGTCGGTCAACAAAACCCACCTGTCTTGCAGATGACTTTGTCGTGCGATGTCTGAACGCGAGGCTGCTACTGACTGACTTCGCTTGTACTTGACAGCTGTGTGGATGTGCACTAGCGGTGTGCTGCTTAGTGGTTGAACAGGTGCAAGCCCGAGGCTGCGGTGCACAAAACATCGCGCAGATGTAGAGGACGTCAGATCAGAAATCGCCGCCTGCTCAACACCGTGTGTGCCAAAACGCAAAAGGGCGAGATCAGCTTAAGCAAGGACTGCTGAGTACTTCACAACACACTTTATCTGTCACGAGCGAGACAGAGCTGCCTGATGTTTACACCTTATCGACAGTGCACTGCCCGCAACGTTGTTTGCTGGGACCCGATGTCATGCCAGTGCACTGTCGATTTGGATAAATCGAAGAAGATCAAGAGGCAAATGTACAGTACTGTAACTTCGGTTACATCTGTTAAAATTGGAACTGCACAATTTGCCCATAAATGGCTATCCAGCCATGTCCCAAATTGGGCGGAATCTATTGCAGCCACATTGAGGTTTTTAGTCATCAGGTAGCACCGCAGCCGGTCCTCAGCAGCTCGATCTGATTGGGATTGGCATTAACATACACAAGACATACAACACAGGCAAAGTGATTTACACAGGCCTCACAAGGCATGCGATGGCTGACAGGGATGCACTGGCTGCACTGGGCGAGCTCCTTGCCTTTGAAGTGCATCATGGTCTAAGACTACTAGAACAGATCAGGAGCGCAGAAAAAGAGTGGGTCAAAGTCAAGATGCTTTTTCCAGGCTATGCTGACGAAAGTGACGAAGCTCAAACAAAACAAAACAAATCAGCAACCTGATCATGATGAATCGCATGACCAGTCAAACAGGGCTGGGACAGAGACAAGGTGACTGGCTTGATGCGGAAGACATGTGTAGCAGATACAAGGACAGCAAGGGCAAGCAGTTCTGAGGTCGACCTCCATGGTGGCTGGAATAATGGTACTCAAGACAGGAACTATGCCAGAGCAAGCTTACAAACAAGCATGGACGTAATGACGAAAGCAGCTGGATTTGCTAAAGACTTCTGAGAGCATCACCACCTGGGAAGAGCAGAGGTTCCTGTGCCCAGAGCTTGGCACAATGCATTGCTGCCAGGCCTGACCAGCGTCATGGATACCAATTCAAGCCTGCCATGTGATGTTGCTGAGACTCTGCAGTGCATTGAGCTTTTTGTTCAAGCCTTCTGGCAAGCCCTGCCAATCAGAATGCTGAAGTACGGTCCAGATTTCCAGTTGAAGCAACTCACAGCAGTACAGGGTGTCATGGACACAGATGCTTATGCAGTATTTGCAACAGAGGTAGGACAGGCAGAGCTTGACAGTATGGGAAAACTCGGTTTGAAAGTGCCCTACCTGTCTGAATGGGTAGACAAGCAAGCAGCTTCCAAGCGCCTTGCTGAGTGTTGGGCCCCAGATGCTGAGCCTGCCTCTAAACGACAAAGAGTGGAGCTCCCTCAGGAAACTGCTGAGCCTGGATCAGCATTGGCAGCAAAGCGTAAGGAGTATGCTGTACATGTGGAGTCTTTGGAGTGTGCCAGGTTGGACATGGTGATGGCACGAGAGCGAGCAAGACTAGCAAGAGAGCAAGCTGAAGCAGAAGCTGCCATTGCTGCTGACAACAGAGCTGTTCAGCCCACCCACACAGCAACAGCAACAGCAACCACGGACATACCACGCATGCTGAATCTGCACTCAACCTCGGCAATGTCAACGCTGCCTGCTGCCGAAGCCATGCGTAATCATCACATCTGTGCTAACTTGCTCAAGCTTGCACAGCAGCAGTACATAGTATGGATGATGTCTGTATCAGGCAGGATATCGTCAGTATAGTGGGGAAATAATCAGAGCCATCAGACACAGCGACATGTAGTCGGTCGTACCTGAGTCTATGATCTTGGAAGCAAGGGCTTGACGCATATGCAGCTTCGAAGCATGCATCACAAATATCAACAGCCGGCAGCACACTGTGGACTCCACTTCATCTAACATAGCACATTGGCGTAAGATAGGCAGGGCAAGCTGAGTCAACTGAGCACAGAAAAGTTGCTCATCATCATATTTGTCATCAGTCAAGGTGTTATGCATGAATCCTAGCATGTACTTCATCACACTTTTTGAATCACTTGTGGAGTCAGCTACAAGGTGGACACAATCGCACAGCAGCTTTAATGCATGCCACGCTGTCAAGCTGAAGTCGGCTGCACCCTTGGCACTGCTAGCAAGAGAAATGAGCTTGAGTAGCAACACAGCAGCACGGATTGGACCCATGTGCTTAGTAGTGGTCACTAAGTGACAGTGAAGCAACTAGATCGGCATCTGTGGGCTGATATGGCTGGCAGAAATGACAGAAGTTGTCATCCCAGGGGGTAAATGCTGCTTCAGAATCAATGCCCATGTCTACTTTGAGTTGCAGCATGGAGTTCAAGAAGAAGAGAATTCCCAGACCCACACAGCTTGAGTCCTGTTGCAATTCCTGTGCGCTATCTACAGCAGCATGAGGATATCCACTGTGCTGCAGCGCAACTAGTGGTATCTCATCTTTGTGATGAAGGTCCAGAAACTGGCTCATCTCCTCCTTGTACATGGCAGCTATGGAAATACGATGTTCAACAGATCGCTGCCAAATTGTTGCCAGTATTTCGTGCTTCTTGACATTGCCCCAGCTGAAGCTGTACCAGATGAAGAATGCAACAGTGACTCTGAAACTAGCAGTCAGTTCCAACAGCTTTGCTTGGTGTTTGCACACCTGCAAAACAAGCACATCAGTAACATTGGTGTGCATGTGCACGTCACGAGCGTGCATGCACCATAAGCGTGGCTCAGCAGCAATCATACCTGCTGGAGAACTTGGTCGAATTTGAGCAGCTGGTGCAGTTTGGGAGAGCCCGCAATGACTGCAAAGATCCGCCAGAACTGTGCTGACCGGCGCTTGACCGTCATACCTGCCCTTCCAGCGGCAGATTGGGCTGCATCCCTGCAAGACACAGGTGCGTAACCGTTGAATATAACATGGCGGAGCGATCACTCAAGCCTGCCGTTGCTGAATTGCTTGCCTCAAATGCGATGAGCAGTCGCATCCTGGAGCCGCCTGAGTGTGGCGGTGTTGTCCGTCTGGGCCTAGAGGCCCCAAGAGCGCATATTGCGCTTGGTTTCACAGCTGTCGCTTGACAGATCCATGTCATTCCTCGCATCAGTGCCTCTGCTGGTGTGTGCATTGAAGTCACTAGAGTTACTACAGTATGATTGTCTACAAGGTTTATTCAGCCTGTTTAGACTGATAAACACTTGGTACTGATGTTTTTGACCAGGTTACTGATAACCCTGGCACATCTGTACAACCTAGTTGGGTGGCTGAAGATGTACAATCCTCCTCCTCCTCCTCACTACTGGTCGTATCAACCCTGATTCGATGCTGTTGTGACACATCGTATCAAACAGTCGACAGTTACATCTGGGACAACAGCAACTGCACAAAAGCTGATACACAAAATTGAGTAACTTCGTACGCTGGTTCGAAAGCATCAGAGCCTGTGACTGTGTTCTAAGGAAGAATAACAATGCAAACAGGTTATCTGAGATCAAGGGGATAATGCAATCAGAGGAAACTCGTTGCTGAGTCTATAGCTGTAGTCAATGTCAAGCGTCAAAGACAGTCTGGCAGAACAGGATCAGAGTAATGTAAGTGGCAGTCCTTGCGTACCATCTGCCTTTGGCCAGGCCTGATTTTTGTCAAGGCTATGTAGCCAGCACCGGCTCAAAGCCAAGAGAAGTCAGTATGCAGTTTTCAAAACTGGTGATGTGTGCCAGCGTGAACTGCAAGCATCCAGGAACCCTCTCACGGGCAGTCCCATCTCCCTGCTGAGCCATGTCAACTATGTCATCCAGCAGCTGAAAAGATCTGCAGAATCGCATGCAAGTCTGTAGCAGGCAAACCAGTCTGTGCCATATGGTTGCTAGTGTTGACTCTCATACAATGTTAGAGTTCGCCCTCACATGGCTATCGAGAAAGCTCTTCACCATACAGAATGACATGCACATTGTAAATACAGACTGACAACAAGGTGCATGCTGACGACACAAGAAGAAATCAGGACATGCAGACCATGTTCAGTTCCGTTCACCTAAGATATCAAAAACAAGGACTTACTGTATCAATTCCTCCAGCTGCTTATACGTCTTGACCTTGAGCTCGCGCTGCTCTCGGGGCAGCAAGCTTGTCACGTTTTTGGCAATCAGCCTGAAGGTGCAGGGATCTGCAATCTTGATCCACTTCTGCGTTATTTGTGTGGCTTTGGTCTCTAGGCTGTCATTTTCTGCAGCCTGCAGAAAATCCTCGGCGTTTGCTATTTGCAGAGCTTCTTTGGTGCTGGCCACTTGACCCTGAAAGAGGCCAGAACAAATGCATGAGATCTGTAACTTGGGACTGTTCTGAGCAAACCTCAGACAGGCTCAGAGAAGTAAGAAGAGCAGCAGAAAGACCTGTACAAATGGACTGATCAGCAAGAAGGCACAGCATGGCCTGGTCTTGTGTATGATGTCCATGCAGCATGCTCTGTACTTGAACTCGTCTAGCATGAGGATGGCAAAGTTGCATGTTGCACAGTCAAGTCCCAATGCACAACTGCTCCCAACTTGTTGTTGTGTCTGAAGTGTGACTCTAACTGCATCAGCCCAAGTGTGCCAAAACTGGTGCAAGTAACAATGGAAATGTAGCTGTATAGGGTTGCGCCAAAGAGGAGCAATGTGAATGCAAAAGCTGCATTGATGGCATGTTGCAAAAAAGTGTGGCTCACCTCACGAATATAACAGTCCAAAGAGGCTATGCGCACTTTTGACAGCACTGAATTATATATCGCAGGATCTGGCTCGTAGATGTTTAGCTCGCGCAATGATGCTTCTGCAGCCTGCAGATGCCACATTCACATTCTAGGTTATCTCGGTTAATCCACAAGGCTGCTGACATGCCTTATATGACCATAAGCTCTCACAACTGTCCTGTACTTTGCACTTCAACATAGTAACCATAGGACAGGTTACAGTGTGCATGGATGTGCCAATCTGAGGTGAGTGCTGGGCATGCTGCAAGGCTAGATTACTGACCTCACCTCCAAGATCTGTCTCGACGACCTGATAGGTGCCAGAATGATCTCACCGCCATTTGCTCGCTGCCGAGTTCTCAGAAACTCAGCTGGTGCTGACAAATATGGCTCTACATGCACAATGCACAGCATGTTTCTGTAGCATCTTAACTACAAGACCTTTGCATGCCTCTGATAACTGCATCCATACAATATAAAGGTACAGATCTGCAGGTCTGCAAGGGTGTCTGCAAACAACAACCCACCTAGCTGCTTCTTCAGAGACTGGCTGAGGACATTTGGAATTCCAGCAGCACTGCTGGAGGGTGGCCGCAATGTGAAGGCCCCAAATCCTATGAGAGGTGCGAGGCAAGCAAGCCTTCGGGAAACCAAGGTAGTCGCGTCAGTGAGATCTGTGCCCGGTGCCTGACAGCGAGGGTGACGGGATCGGCAAAGCGAACTGGATTTGCAAGACACAACAGCACTGTTGCTGCCTCTGTTGCTCAAAATAGACTGCCGACAAGCAAGGGGCATGCTTTGTCTGCAGGCTGTTGTCGCACAATAGCGAGCAATAAGCGCACAATAGATGCAAAGTCAGCTCAAAGTGGCACAGGATAGGATTCTGCTCCGGTCGGAATGCGTGACACTTGTTTCGTGTCCCGTCACTGCAAGCATGCCTGCACGTGCATGCAGGTGATCAAAACTGATGGCAAAGCGTTTGACAGGGCTTGCGTTGTCGCATGACCTGCTACGCGACACCAAATGCCACGGTGATGTAGATCGGGACTTGTATTGAGGCTACAGTGCTTGCTATGGTCAGAAATACGTATTCATGTTGGTTGTTGGGTGTGGGACTTTCTGCCCTATTCGTATGGGCAGCACTCACAAGACCAATAGAGCAGAGTTCCCAGTCATTTTCATCTTTGAGGTCAGTTGGGCGTGCAGTTAAGACTTACGCAGTGTGCGTGCCTTCAATCGACAAGTTGCAGTACTTGCAGAGAAGGCTTGCTTGGCGGAGCACACGCGGACAGGAACCGTAGATTTCGTTTGCAGCCCTATGAGATTGTCCCTTTGCTGCTGTCTTTTTTGGTCAGTGCCCTCAATGATCTCCGCTTTGCCAGTCCCAATCTGCTGCTTGACACCACTGAGCAACGTGCACTGTTGCACCAGGTAGCTGCCTTGGCAAATGCTTGCGGGGTAGGAGGGGGTGCCTTCTTCGTACCAATGTTCAATGTTCTGCTGGGATTCAGTAAGCTAAAAACCAAGGCAACACAGCTGGAAGTGCTGCATTCTCTGCTGGGTCATTCAAGCAGAATGCATCAAATATCGTGATCACATGCAAGGATTGCTTTTGCAGGCCTGAAGGGGTCAACAGCTCTGTCCCAGGCTGTTGTGACAGGCGGGGCATGTGCAGGCTTCATGTACAGCAGCTGCAAGCGTCATCCTGATGATCATGAGCAATCACTTGTAGATTTTGACCTCGCTCTCATTCTGACCCCAATGCTGCTGCTCGGCATCACGGCAGGCAAGACAGCTGGCAATGCTCTCCCTATCATGCTTGATTACAATTGATGAATGAGTGCATCAGCCCATGCTCAACCCAGTCCCACAGCATCCACCTGCCATATCAAGTTTGGTGTTGCTCAGCACTTGCTCTTCGCTGAGTTCAGATGTCAGTCTTGCAATGCAGCTACTGCCTGCACAATAGCAAGTCAGGCTGGCTAAGGCTTTGCTACATCCATCTGGCTGGTATTTGGGTCACAAAGGCAGCCGTGCACATACTGTTCACAATGCTCAGGCTATTAGTCAGCAAATAAAGGCTTTCATTGCTGCAGGTGTCCTGATCAACGCTGTTATGCCAAATTGGCTCATCACGTTGCTGCTTGTTGCTGTCCTTGCCTGGCTGACAGTCAAGACATTCATGAAAGGCTGGCAGCTGCACCAGTCAGAGATCACAGCACAGCACAACGAACAAAATGCACAAGTCGCTGCAGAGGCCAACAGGCAGGCAAGCAACCCCAATGTTAAGCCAGTGGCACCAGAGGAGTTTCATCAGAATGGACTGCATATTGAAGATGTGCCGACAGACACATACAACACAGTCACTTCCATGGATGCAAATCATGCGGTGCTCGCATCCAGCACACAGTTGGATGCTGAATCTGGTCGACTTGTACCTGTTGACGAAAATTTTGACCATGGTGGCAACGGTGATATGCTACATCAGCAGCCTGCACACCTTGGGTTGTGCATACCATGGAGGGTGATTCAATTTGCAGAGCTGACCTGTCTGTGGGCAGCCTTTCTTGGACTGCAGTACGGGAAAATCACATTTGAACGATGCTCTTGGCAGTATGGGGCGCTGTGCGCTGCTCAGGCGGTGTTTTCCGTGATCACTACTGTTTGCGCCATTCTCCAGGCGCACAGTCTCAGGTCAACAGCACAAAGTGATTTGGAGAGCCCTCTGTTGAGAGAACAGAAGCCGATAGTGTCACATCATAGTTGGCCTATGTCTCAGCTAGTTAAGTGTGTAGTGATAGTGTTATTTGGAGGAATGGTGGCGGGCATGCTTGGGTTTGGAGGTGGCATGATATTGGGTCCTCTCATGCTGGAAATGGGTATACATCCACTAGTGTCTTCAGCCACATCTTCAGTCATGGTGTTGTTCAGTGCTAGTGCTGCAACATTTTCCTTTGCTGTTGCAGACAAGCTGAACTATCAGTATGCTTTTGTGTATGGTGGTTTGTGCGCAGTTGCATCTATCTTTGGTGTCGCTATCATCAGTACATCTGTTAGGCGATCTGGTAAGGGCTCACGCATCGTTTTCACTCTGGCACTGATCATGGCCACAGGTGCATTAATGCAGGCTGTCTTTGGCGGAGCTGAGGCTGTTCATGACATAAGGACAGGTCACCATATTTCGTTTCAGCCGCTGTGCTGAATTTCTGTGACTCAAGCACTTACTCATTGCTTGTAGCCTGTTGTTGAGTAGGGAGTTCAACAATTTCATCAACAAATGCACTGTTATGTATGTATATGCATACTATCTGGACACAAGGAGTTGTGCTATTTTTTTGTGGTTCTTGATTCCGTTATCATCACGTTTTCTTGATGAATCGGATCTCAGATACACGTTTGCAAGGATGCACTGATCTGCAGGGCTTGATAAAATGCCTGGATCATGGAGATATTGTGGCACAGTACGCAGGGTTCAATCAACTTGGTTTAGGGTGCGTGATGCATCTCGCAGGCTGTATTCAAGTTTTTTGGAAGCAAAGTCGTCATGTTAGAAATAAACTTTCAAGCGTGATCGCATGTGAGCTTGTAATGTTGCTTCATCAGGCATGCGACATGCAATTTCAGTACAAGAGCTTTGGCACTACAGACCCGACCAGTGTGGATAACTCATCAGTACAAACCCTGTGACACTCTGCAAAGCATGTGACCAGCAATGTCTCAGGAGACCATGTGTAACCCTAGGGCAAGCAAAACAACAAAATAACAGCTGTGACCTCATTTCTGTGAAAGAATGGATGTCAGATGCATATCCCCAAGAATGCACTGACCTGCAGAGCCTGGTAAAACGCCTGTCACCACATTTGATGGTTAGTCAAACCACTGGACATGTTAGCACAACTCCCTGCTTGACTTGGTTCAGTGCAGCATTGAGACGGCTGGGGACCATTGACTTGGCAAAGGGGCGGCGGCGGAAGCATGAAGGGCTTGCTGGCCTGGTAATTTGACACCAGCAGGACTGTCTTGGTGTGACACCAGGAGCAAGCTAGGTGACATGAGCTGAGCTTTGGAGTGCCCTACAGGGGACTTCTGCGGCGACACGAAAGCTGAAGCTGGGCTTCTTTGTCTATCTGGCTCCTGTGCAGCTGATGTCGATGGTATTGGATCGCTACTTTGACTGTGCTGTGCTGGCATTTCAGCTTGAGCTGGCCCTGGAGACTGCCTTTTGAGGTCTGGCTGAAGGCCAGTGCTGAAGGGCAGCTTTCGTTTGGGCGGTCTAGACTGTTGCTGGGAACTTGAACCAGAGGCGGTGGGCATCTGTTGTGAACCAGAATCCCAAATCTGAGATCCCTGTTGACTTTGTTGCAGCTGCTGCTGTGACAGACCAAAGCTTCGGTCAAAAGGATGTGTCACATGATCTGCATGCGAGGCAGCACCATTTTGGGTCTGAGCTGGGGCAGGGCCTTGCTGGCTGCCCTGCTGAGAGTGCCCCAGCATTGGGGCAGCACAGTTTGGCCCTGGCCCGCTCTGCTGTGAGGCCCCATCAGCATGCTGCCAGCCATGATTGTGCAAGTTGTTTTGCAGAACGCGTAGGCTGGTGGCGATACCCTGGCTGCCTTGTAGCGCTGCTAAGTCCGGCGTATGCAGACTGTGTATGGGAAGAGCCTGGGATGGGCCCTCTTGAGATTCCCCTATTCTACGCACTGATTCTGGCTTGATGGGCGTTGGTCGCAAGATGCTGCCAATGTCAAAGTCCCTGAAACAACCAGTTGTTGACTTGATGATGTCCAATATTGGATGGAACAGAGCGTCTGCAAAATGGATTTGAACAGTTGTGCTGCTTGTGGGTCATCAGCGATGTGAATGCAGGTGCTGCTCTGGTTACCTGCAGACTGAATCCTCAAGAGCCAAAACAACTATCTGGTGAAACAAAAGGATTGCATGGCACAATCAATATGCTGTGTTGATGGAAGCATGGTGCAAACAGATTGGCTGTCTGGCATTACAGCATTGTCAGAGTAACCTGTATCAGCTGCAAAGACTGTGACAATACAGGGTGACATCTTTAACAACAGAGGCCACAGTCAAGGTCACACAACAAACTACAATCAGCACCTTTGCTCTTCTTCGTTGTCCTCAGTGGAAGGGGAAGCACTACGCGGCCTGTGACTGTCATGGAAGCCATTCATGACAGAAGCAGGCGGGGCTGCAGAGGCTGGAAGTGCCCCAATGCGGGGCCTGATTGGCTGGGGCTTTGCTATGGATCTGCCCTGAGGTGGCGTCAGACCTGCTGTCATCAAGTGATTCGGTGAGGAAACAAGTGAGTGGGTGGATCGTGGCATGGGTGAGTGAGTGACTGAGTGGTTGTGTTCACAAGGAACTGTGTGTCGACATGCCTTCTGGGGTTGGGAAATAAGCAACTTGTGCCAAACTCAAAAGCAGGTAGGACACACAGTTGCAGACTGCTGTGGCCGTCAACAATTGTTGACGGGCCAAAAGCTGGACAGTCTGGCAGTCAGGCGTACTGCCATAAAGGCAACTCTTGCAGGAGCAAAGCGTTTCAGAGGCACAAAAGAGCAGGTATGTGCTGTTAGTGCAGGTGAACTAATGTACATGTGTGTGAGCCCATGTGAAGAGTACGAGCAAAAGAATGAGAAGATTGTTGAGTCTGCCTTGGCTGGAAGCAATGCCTGGCATGGGCTACTCAAAAGGAGCTATCCAGCGAGCTTAGCAATGATTTTGCTGTCAGCAACACACCGATCCAAGGTCGCTAGCAACAAAGACAGCCATCGCAAACAAGCGTTTGCAACATGTATTGTGGAAACATGACAACAGTCAAAGGTCAGCAGTGGCAGCACAGTGCATCTGGTCATATAATCTTGGATGATGACCAACATAAATGATTCTACAAGATATGCTGACACCCTTTCCCATCCCATGCAAGCATTCCTGACGGATCACTCATTCACGTCTGCTACAAGCATGAGCTCATCCTGAGCAGACAGACCTGTGTGCATAGGCCTGGGCTGGTGCTGCACACATTGGAAGGCACTGCTGCCTGAGCCCGGCTGCACGAGCAGGTTCAGGGCGCCGGGCGGAGCCGCTATCACAGCTCCTCCCCCCAACCCTGCAGGTCAACCATGGCTTCATACCTCTTATTGGGCTCAGAAGGCCCTCATCTGTTCCTTGAAGAGGACACATCAGTCAAGTTTGCAGGTCAGACATGGGTTCACATCTCTTTTCAAGCTTCAAAGGTCCATGTCTAGCGACAATGCAAAGGTGACATCAGATGCCCTTGTTTGGCAGAGTGTCCTTTGCTGACATGTGTTGCAGCATGGAGCTGCAATGAGACTTTTCATAAAGTGGCTTTGCTGTCAGTGAACTGTACAAGTCCTGCACATCAAGCAAGAGGCAAGCTGTGGAATGCAAATATATGCTCAGTCAGAGCACTGCAAGTGCTGTTGCTGCTGCTGAAGAATGAGCAATCCCAAGGTTGACCTGCTGGATCATGGCAGCAAATGCTCTTCTCAGGAGTGCTTGGTTGTTTATCACATCATGAGCCCAGCTTGGCGTACGGTGTCAAAGTAATGGTAGGCTGGTGCATGGAGATGCATACGACTAGTTTACCCATGCTGAATTCACTTGGGAACAGCAGAGAGACCATGAACCCACCTGTGAACTCTGCAGGGCCGCCTTGTGTGCCAAGGGGAACAGGCTGAACCTGATAGGCAGCCATGTACGATCCGTCAGGGTTTGGCAGCATGACAGGCACAAGGGCCATTTGCTGCTCAGCAGAGCCTGGCCCAACGGGCCCTCCCAAGGGCCCTAGCACCATCGTCCCTGGGATGCCAGCAGGCAATGCTGGCAGGAAGCTGCCCCTGGGGATAGCAAACTCCTGCACCACTTTCTGGGCTTTGAGCTGTGCATTGCTGACTGCCATTGCATCCTCTGCATTGCTGGTGCCTACACGCAAAGCGCCAGGGGTCATGTCAACGGTGTACAGTACTGTTGTCTCGCTTCCTTCCTGTGACAATCTCACTTTGTTTCCATGACATGAGACCTTACAAAACCCCCCTGCAGAAGCACAAGCAGTGTAGCCTGTGGCTAGCTTGAGGGTGAAAATTGCAGATGTGGCTGCAGCCATGCTGGCGCCTGCTGAAATGTCAGTGCATGCATAACAAACACCAACTGCCAAGCAGCACTGCATTGCAACAGGAGTGCCTTGGGGTAAGGTTTAATATTCCACAGCAAAGCTTCGTTGATGTCAGCTGGCATTCTCTGGATGCCCATGACATTGTGACACGTGTATCAACCTGATGGCAGACTGACATGTTCATCTAAGCATAACCTCCAAATTTTGGAGACTGATGCAACGTGGGAATGTGTTCCAGCACTTGTGCTGTAGTTAGATATTCCTTGTGGTGTACCATGAAGAACTCTATGACTAATTAGGGTCCGCATGAGAGCCCCAATCATGTCTCGCACAAGCATGACCGCATGACTGTGGGAAACGCCCACATGCTGTATCCACATTCGTCTGCTAACTTGTGCTTACATAAGCTTCTGCAGCTGACACCACGCATGTTGTTCTTATCTTGTTCGGCTAGCATACCTTGCTTCTGCTTAGCAGCCTCCATGAGGCGCACCACTCTCTGCCAGAGCTCTGCCTCTGACAGTCTGTCCAGTTCGATGTCTGCAGCAGTTGGATGGGGACCAGCAGGAGTCCCACCGCTCACCTTCCGTCTGCTTCCCTGCAACACATCACTCAAGACGCCATGATTTTAGCTGTTCAATTCTGGGCGCATGCTTTCAAGACGTTCACCTCCAGGCTTCTAACCATTGAAGTTTGGGCGGATCCTTTTTAGAAGTACAGTTCCAGGCTTGGTGAATTGACATGAGGCTTTGCTGTGCTATAGCTATGCTACAAGAGGAGGTATGCTGATGGCCCTCTGTGCTGCTCAGGCGTGCCAGGGCTGTTGAGCCTCTTGGCTCAATGCGATATGCTGTGCTTGGTGAGTATGCTTGCACAGTTGGAGACAGCTTGTCCAGGTGGAATGCATTTGGAAATCTGGCTTCCACAGCGTCAACACTGACACCAGATTGCTGCTGTCACCTGAATACCGTCACAGCAATGCACAGCTGACCATCCCAGCAATGTGGCTGGTGACAAGCAGGACAGCACTGATGACAACAGTGATTTTGCTTGGCCTGATACTCACGGCAGAGCTGGCAGCCATGAGATCTGGCTGACAAGTGTTGGTGTGTACCTTTTCTGTTTTGATGGCAGAGGAATTCTCTTGACCGTGATAGGCAGGCTGCTTCTTGATAGCCACAGGGCCAGTGGGCACTGGCTGGTTCACGGGATTCTGAGCTGCATTGATCAAGCCCTGCCTTGAAAGGGGCAGAGGCCAGGTATTGGGATACAAGCCTGCAAACACAGCACATCATGCGTTCATGATTGCGCTGTTACAGCTGGTGCAGGCACGGTGATGAAACCTCTACAAATGGTCAGATTGTGCAGACATATGCAGCCTGATGCAAGGATAGCTGTGCAGATTGTACCAGATGGGCATGTAGTAGTTCTGTGATCCTGCTTGCATGAATGCTGATTGTACAGATCTCTGGCACATAACACAAGACAAAAGCCTGTGAGCTTGCATTACTACAGAGTCATTGCACCCCATGACGTGTTGTGTGCCTTGACAGCAACGCATACTTTGACATTAGCGACATATGGTTTACAGGGTGAGTGCACCTCACGGTGGCTGATAACGGCGAAATGTAGGGTGATAACAGCCACAGGCAGGGAGGTTAATAAGACTGCAGTCAGGCTCACCAAGCTTATTCAGCTCAGACTCCAAGGCTTCCCAGCTGCGCCCAGGCTCCCGTTTTGCACATCTCATGGCCTGGTCAATGCTGATGGCCCGGGGTTCAACCACCCAGCTAAACAATGCTGCAGATCACACAGCCCTGTTGAAGCTGCGGGGTTCAAACCACTGGACTGTTTTCTGTGTGACCATACTATTCCTTGAGGGTGTGGTCTCTGACCTGAATCAGCTGACAACAATCATGCATGGCTCAAGAGCCACTCAGGCGATGACAAGGAATATGCAGGAAATGTGGCAAAGGTCTTGATGGAGATGCTCATGTCCAACAGCCCTCTGTATCATGCGAAGTTGGGGCTTGCAGCTTGAAGCTTTGCGTTTGCTGATGGGATTGCTGTAGCAGGACTGTGCTGCAGGAAGCAATGCATGCCGCCAATCCATGCTTCAAGTTGATACTCAATGATGCATGCCATGTGCTTGCGCAGACTTGGTGGCCTACTTGCGCAATAGTCTCCCCACCCTCCTGGAAGCCCCCAGAGAGGGCGGGGCGCCTCCCCAAGAGCCCCATCTAGATAGGACTTGATCTGATCCTCTGAGATGCGATTGCCGCCTCCGCCTTCCTCAGATGATGATATGAGTGCCACAGAATGCGGTATCACCTTGACCAAAATTCTGCATGACAGTTGCTTTTGGGTACACAGGCCTAACATGTATGCGTTCACAACGTGAAAATGTCTTTATGCAATGACATGTGGCTTTGACATAGAAGTGCAGCATGGCACATCCCACATCAACCAACACAGTACTCACTCTCACCTGACAAGTTGTCGCATCTCATCCATGGGACCCCTTCTTGTGGCTCTGCTCTTTGGGTGCAGAGGCTGTTGGCTTTCTTCCTTCAGATTTTGCGTAACAGGACTGCCCATGCCTGCTAGACGCTGAGGTACCATCTGTTGTTGAACGGGCAGGGCAAAATGCGGAAAAGGATGGACTATCTCAGGTGGTTGCTCTTGTGGCGGATCAGCTTGTGGCCGGCTGACTGCGAGCGTGGCAAGGGGGATGTCTGGCTGCGAGGGGGGTGCTTCTAGCATAGTCTGCGAGTCCGACGAGGGACCCGCATCCTGGCCCTCTTGCGATGGGAAGTGCGAAGCAACTTCGGCAGGATAGTCCTGACTCAGGCTTGCGTCTTGGGACGCGTCGAGTATCACCAGGTCCGACAGTTGTGACAGTCCTTGCGCTGCATCATCGCCATACGAGCAAGTGGCAACGGCCGAGTCGAGTATGCGTTCACTTGGAGGTCCCTGTCCCTGACGTTTCTTAGCAGGCCTGGGTGACCTCAAACGTTTTTGGACAATAGACGCTTGTCCAAGACCGTCGGCGTCAAGACCATTGCGTCGAGCAGGACTTGCGGATCTGTCCTGTTGGCTAACGGAATTGAGCATCACTGTTGGCGCGCGATATGAACTTTCTACTAACGGGCTAGTCCACAGCACTCGCAGCATCCCAGTAGCAAAGCAGGCTGAGCGCATTTCAACCGGCCGTGGCCGCCTCAATTCGACAGGTGTCATGTGCCCCATGTCCAAAATTGCACCTAACAGAGTTACTACGCAAATCATCCAGGCAAATGCAATTCACGCCATAACTTTCCCACGACCTCTGCCTCTGCCCCGTCCAGCCTTGGTAGCAGTAGCACTGCTGACTGGCAGTGCAGACTGCTTTTGGACACGCACATTTGCATTGAAAAGCTCTTCTGCAACCTGACGCTGTTGATGCTTGCTTTTCTGATGACTGCAGACACAACAATACATGTCAGGTCCGATTCCTCGACTTGATCATGCGCATCACATCAACAGAAACAGACTGCTGCATCGGCGTGCCAGAGTGCTTACTTGAGAAAGGCTGTGCTGTCAATGCTGTTCTCGGCATAGTTTCTGTCTGCATAAGGCACATATGGACCATCTTCTTGCTGAGGCTGCACTTTTCTAAAGTTCTTGAAGTTGGGCACATCAGCGTAGCGGTCAGACCGTGCTACAGATGAAACTTGTGGCTGCACCTGCACGTCAGACCTTTTCTGGGTGTATAGAGCATGTATATTGTGGCCTTGGTAATCAATGCAGGTTTAAATCACTGCCAAGGTCAAAAAATCTCTAGCATGGCATGCTGCAGCTCCAAGGTAAAGCAACAAGATGAGCATCAGACAGCCACCAACATAGCACCTGACAGGCATTTGCAAGTCAAGCAATCACGTCCTCTGATGCAAGGTGTCTGCTACATACTCTGACAACCAATGGCTCCCATACTATGGCATTGTTGTCTGGAGGAAGGCCCTGTATATTGTCGATGGCAATATTTGCTGCTTCTGTTGACACCTGAGCCGGCACATCTGCAGCATCCGCTATATGCACGGCCTCCTGTGGCTGCATGGGAGCTGACACTGCTGGTTCTTGCCCCGCTGGAACAGTAGCTGAAGATCCCAAAGCAGTTTTTGCTGCATTGTCGACAAGTGCATGTCCTGTATGCCGCCTTTTGCTAGATGGTTGCATCAAATCCGCATCTGAAGCACATCACAGTTTGAGTTTCCAGACTTTGAGCTGGATGGGGTGTAGAAGGCAATGGGCAGTCAGCTCAAGGCTCTTGCCTGATTGATGAGAGTCACTTGAGTACTGCTACATCCATGCCTGCTCACATGCTTCTGCTTGCAGAGTAAAACTGCTTGATGATTGTCCTAACAAGGTCCTACTCAAGGCATGAACGCAGGGCTGTACCTGCAGAGGCTTTCCTCTTGGGGTGCGCTGTCGGTCCAGGATCTGGCTGCTGCCATGCTGCACTGAGCTTGTCTTGAGACACCTCCTGTGTCATATTTTCTGTGGTGCCAAGTAGCATTGCCACCTGCAGGCGCCCATAACATGATGCCTGTCTTGAAAACTGTCAACAAGAGGCCATCAGCAACACACTCTGTGCTGCGCAATGTCAGAGCGCATGGACCTGGGTTGTATAGCACTGGCTAAAGCAAGATAAACAGGCAACATAATGGATACTGACATTGCTTACCAGCACATGATCTACAGTTGTGACATGAAGGCTGGTGACAAGAGGCGGAGCATCACCAAGATCTGGCTGCTGCAGATCTGATGTGACAAGTACAGTAGCCATGTTGGCCGAGGTGGCCGGGCCAAGGCTACCACCATGCTTTTGCACTGCCGCCGCAAATGCAGGGATTCCCTTGCATCCCAGGACAGTGTCAGCAGTGAAGCTTGAAGTGAAGCAGTCTGGCAGAGCATTTGTGCCTGGAGGCTAGCAAAATTGGGTATGGAAAACAAAACCTCACCTGTGAGATACTAGTGGGTATAATGACAGACCATTCAGCAAGCAAGTTTTGATGAAATGCAGGCTGCAATTGCATCTGCTGATCAGAGAGAGAGCTTGTCACAGTAGGAATGTGGCTGGCCATGCTGGCTGGAGGATCTGATAACGATGGACGCTGCATAATTGCTTGCAGCCTGCAGTTAGTGAAATAAATCAGACATTTTGAACAGCTCTCAAGACTGACTGAGCATGAAGATAATGATAGATGCTCTCTAAGGCTGACGCATGCGCTTATGACGTATTCTCGAGCATACCATGCCTCAGTGACATATGGCTTCTGATGAGCAAAGGTACAAGCCAGATCTGCTGTCAAGGAAGCTTGCTCTGCCGTCATGATGCATGTGGCAGATTGAGCATCCCTTCCTTCAAAGCCTACAACACCAAAAGCAGGGCGTCTGCAGAACTTGGCTTGCATAGCTGCAAGGGTATGCAAGCAAAGACATGCAGGCAGGAGCTGTGGCTGCAGTTCCTCACCAAGCTGCGATAGGCTTTGCTGGGACAAAATGTATCCTTGCACCGCTGCTATTACGCAGTGCCACCTGCGAACTCTGAGAGAGCAAACACTCTGTCAGCCGACCCATGACACACGTGAAGACAGGGTCTTTGCAAGGCTGCCACCTGCTTCACCTGAAGCTTGACTTGTGCCCGAACTGCAATAGGTCTCCCTCTGTCAGATTCGCTTCTCCTCCTTTGAGCTCCTGTTTATTGACAAGAGTTCCGTAGCGTCCCATGTCTGCAATACCATATGATAAGCTGACCTATTGCATGAGGGCTTTTGGCTCACACACTTGATCTTGCGTGAAGGGTTACCTTTCACACGAAACAAGGGCGATGTGTAGTTTACAGTCACGGTCGCATGTTGTCTAGAAATTGATTTGTCTTCGTCGACAACAATGCAGCTTTGCCCAATAGCTTGAGTTCTTCCCACAACATGCAAGCCTGCCGGCAAATAGTGTCTGACCTGTTGGGCAGCTAGGGAACGCTCGTCTGTGCTTCCAGAAGGCCGAGCCTCCAAGATCCACATGTCGCAGCGTTGACAAGCTGCTCATGGGGCGCGACAGCGACTGAGGAAGCCTAGCACAGCACGCATGTCACAGGTGCCCTGAAAAGTGTTGATTAGTGCATATTGGGGTCGAAATTGGCCCCGGGACCCATCATGAGTCATCCTGAGGATAGCTTCGTTGACCTTCATGCAGAGCTTTGTGCTACTGGTACAGGACCTCCAGAAGACGCAGACTGAGGCCATGGACCCAATACACACCGCAATCATATTGCTTCTGGTCACATCTGTCGGGTTTGCTTTATACCGTGCTGTCGCAAGCAAAGTCAAAGGTGTTCAGGGTAAACGGTAAGGTCTCAGCCTGCGGGTGAACGACTTTTTTCTGGACTTTTTTCTGGACTTTTTTGTGTATTCAATGCAAATGCACACCAGTGACAGCAAGAAAGCAAAGAAGGTCGCCCCTGGTGATCAGCTAGCGCATCTGACGGAATACGTTCGCGTGCAGGTCGCTACCCTTGCCGCCACTCGGCAAAGGCATTCCATACATTGGAGATACATTCTCGCACATCGCTTCAGGTCCCCGCATTCCCGGACAGCCGCACCATGACAGGCTGGGCAGCATCTATAGGTCGGGAAAGTTAGCCAAGCTCCGCTGACTGGACACCCTCTATGCATGTGAAGCAACAGCAGTCATGTGCAGTAGGTCGCAGCTTCTGCTGATGACACCAGTATCAGCATTATTCACCAGATGTGTATGTTTGTGCCAGGACCTGGTTCCTGGGGGAGCAGGTTGTTCACATTGGTGACCCAGACGCTGTGCGGATGATATTCAATGCAGAGCATGACCTTGTTGAAAGTAAGCCAACAACATAATGCACAGCTGCTGACGCCAGCTGATTGCGGCATGTCAACATGTTTTATCTCACCATTGGCATTGTAGATGCCTGCTGTGTTCAATGCATTTGATGACCGCAAAGTCAGATGGTACCATCAAACGACGACATAGATTGCCCCAAGTCACTTGCCAAGGCACCGTTGGACCATGTGGACTTGAAAATGAGTCTTGGTGACTCATTTACCCTGCTTGAAGCTATTGAGCAGCCCGATCTGCATGCACAAACTTGCTTTGGCAACAGAAAGGATATAACTGCTGCTGGTATGCATTGTGTTGACTGGCCCTTGAGTAGATCAGCAATTGTGGGGCAGCCAGATGGTCACCGACAGTGGCAGTATGGACAGCTGAAAGTGGTATCTATCGGGAAAGCATAGTACTGCAACTTGCATGGCCAGCAGCACATGCAAACATACAAGATGGTTGCACTCATCACTTGCTGCAGGTGACTGGCCTTCAACCATTCGACAGCTGCTAGGGGCACATGGCGTTGCCACTATGCATGGCCAGCAGCACCTGCAAGCACGCAAGATGGTGGCTCCAGCCTTTGCACCTAAAACAGCTCTGGCTTACATCCCGCGCACAGTGGAACTTGCAGAAAACTTCTGTGCTGAATGGGCAGATGCACGCACTATCCAGGGCTTTGACAGCATGAAGAACTTCACGTTTCAGGTAGCGCAACGTGTGAATGCGGCATTAATGCTCTATTTCCTGTCGTCATGAAGGTAGGTGACAGCATCTCGGGCTCATTCACTCCACAGTTCACAAACTTATTGGATGGTCAGCACTGTTGAACATGATAATTGCACAAAAGCAGTATGACACCTGGGCCCATGCAACAACACTGCCTGCCAGTTGTGCCTTTTGGCTTACACATTGTGCCATATATGCAGGTGGCGACAGAGTTGGTTGTTGGCTTTCCTGAGAGCTTCATCAACAAGGAGATGCTAGCACGTCAAAAGCAACTGTGGGGCGACTGGTTGGATGGCTTTTTGGCATTACCCATCAATCTTCCAGGCTTTGGTACGCCATCATGTATCATGCCTGCATGCATGTGTGCATGCGCACACCATCTGTCCACATACATGCATGCCTGATGCTGACAAACATGTGGGGCATGCAGGCCCATATGTACCAGTCATGCTTAGAGTTGCTTGTACAGCTTCCTGAGATTGTGTCCCCTGTTACCATCAAGCCACAGTTGCGGATAACAAACATTTGCAATCTCCTGATCTGCCTTTGACTCTGCAACATTGCATTGATTCATTCTGCGTGTTAAGTGCAAGGCCCAGCATGCAATCGTGCAGCTCCACATGCAACTCTTCGATGATGCTGACATGGTCATGTGGTGATGCAGCTTTTCACAAGGCCATGCTTGCCAGGAAGAATCTTCTGGCAGAGTACAAAGCTAACATCATGAGATTGAAGAATCAGACCACCAGGTAAATACCTTGCCTGTCAACTGCACCTGGATTCTTCAGATGTACTGTGTAAAAGTTGCTTCACATGTAAGGAAGCTGCTTGCTGTGTACAATATCAGCCACACATGACGTGCTGTAGCAGGGAATCAGACCTGTGCCCAATCATTTCAGTTTCAGACAATGCTGCAAACCCACCTGCAAGGCCTACCTTGTGGCATGCCATGACTCTGATGATGTGGTGCATTGATTGATGCTGCATGGGTGCTGGTGGGTGTAATATCAGCCCTTATTGCCATGCAATGCGAGCATAGTGATGTGCTGACATCTGATGCTTTGTCCTTGCCAACAGCCTGGCATGAAGATGCTTCATAAGCATCAGCACTGCAGGCCCGGTCTCTGCAGGGCAATGTCTCTGTCAAGAACGCTCTCTGTCCTCTGTTTGCCTTTTGCTCATCTACTCTGCCCTTATTCTGCCCTTGACTTGCCCTTTGCATGTTTACTCGGCCTTTCAGCAGGCCATGCATGCTGCCCTGCATGTGCTGACTGCTGCCACAGGGCAGCAGAAGGAGCTGCCAAGCCTGCCATGCAGTACTTTGTAGAGCTGACAGAGGGCGAGCCAGATGATTACATGTCCTCCATGGAAGTACTTACGGTATGCTGTTGTGTCGCAATTGTCAGGCTGTATCCTCTCATGCCCTATATGAAGCGGTCTGCAAACTAGCGCACTATGTCTATCACACTGCAGTCAACTTACATACAGCCGCAGTTTTAGCCAAGCTGAAGAGTGTGTGCTTATGATACGCCCTTACAGCATGTCTTAACACAACAACAATGTTGTGCACAAAGGTTTGCATAACATAACATGACTGCATTGATGTTAGAATGGCAGTGTGCACTAGGATGTGGTCAGGGTGTACAGTTGCAAGCGCTGTAATTGAGGGATCCAGCCTGCATAAATAGGCACATCTGCAACGCCATGTTGAGCATTGACTGATTCCATCTCTTGCATTTGCACTGCCAACATTCTTGGGCCAACAGATTGTTCTTTAGTGAAGTCTGACGGCCGGTGGGTGTTTTGCAGGATGTGACATTCAATCTCCTCTTTGCTGGGCATGACACCACAGCTGCAACCTTGACTCTGATGCTGCGATACCTCAAACAGGAACCTACTGTGCTCCAGAAGCTGTGTGACGAGCAGAAACAGGTGAGCTGCTGGAACATGCAGAACAGCAAAATCGTTATCAATGCTTTCTCTTATGACAGCTTGAGTGGTATGAGCCCTCAAGCTGAATACAAAATCTCTTCTTGCACGCGACTCATCAGACAAGATAGGCAGTTTGGTAAAATCAGCAGGAGCACTAGCAGTCCTATGCCATCTGTGCAAGCACGCCATCTGCACTCTGACAGCCTCTCACCCCTTCATATCAAGATCACAAATTCAGTATTCAGCATAGCAAGTGAGACATCCTGCAGTGCCTGTAAACCCTGCAAGCATAGCAAGTCTTAGAGCATGATATCACTGCTACAGCTGAACTGCAATGAATGGGTGCAGGTGATAGCTGAACATGGAACAGAGATCAACAGCACAGCTTGCGGCAGCATGCCCTATGCGGATGCAACAGTCAAAGAGATCTTGCGCATTGAGACAATTGTTGGCGAGGTGTACAGGCGGGCCCTGAAGACCTTTGAGTGTGGTGGCTACACCATCCCCAAGGTGTATTGATTATTGGGGTTTTAATATTGAATACGCCTGCATGCTGTGCTGCCTGGGTGACTCGGAGTCTCAACAAGTTTTGGGTTGCAATCTTACTACTACCGGTGCTTAGCATATGAGGTACTCAAGTTGGTCCGCTTGTCAGGGTGAGTGCTACTGCATTACTCGTTGTCATGCAGTTTCCTGCTGTGGGATTTGCTTGGCACATGGCCTCATTCATTATTTTGCATGCCAGCGGTCACAGTGATGACCTTGTCTGGAAGCATGAACTGAGCTGCAGTGAGTGAGTGAGTGAGTGAGTGAGTGAGTGAGTGAGTGAGTGAGTGAGTGAGTGGGTGGGTGGGTGGGTGGGTG
>JAABUP010003464.1_pt1 | contig 27804 bp, 28 predicted proteins | sample 5559201 | NCBI WGS metagenome assembly JAABUP01 (sample SAMN10711887, study PRJNA513373) | rock metagenome | isolation source: Antarctica rocks | place: Antarctica | reverse complement strand
TTGTAGTCTGTTCAGCAAGCCTGATTGTCATGATGGCAACCTGAGGTGCAAGGTTGTATGCAGCGATGCTCCACTCTGGGATTCAAAATCATATTGTATGCAAACTAGTCAAGCAATGGATTGGCATGTGTTGCACAATTCTAGCAGCTGTCGTGGTCACCTGCTCAGGCATGATAGCTACATGTGATAGGAACGCATGCAATATTTGGCCACTCAATGTGGAATGCTCCCTTGTAGACAGCTTGGAAACTGTGTTATCTGAAGCATGAAGAGGTATGGTAGGCTAGGTAGAGTGTGTTGAAGTTGTCATGTTGCACAGATTGCAAGTGCCACCTGTTGCATGAGCTGAAGGGGTTGCAGTTTGGTTAACGCCAAGTATGCTACAGTCCCTGATAGACAAGAACACTCAAGAACCTGAAGATTTTTGCTTTTGCATTGGAAGGTGTTGTGATTTGCAGATCAAGAGCGTTTTCCATGATTGAATCGTGATTTGAGACACAACGAATTGAAATGAAGTTGCTGGCAGCTTGTAAACACTGTCAGGTTACTATCTGTAGTTACACGTACGGCGTCGAGGTTGCTCTTGCTCAATTTCTCAATTGAGTCAGGGAGTATACTACGTAGCCAGCCTCACAGAAGAGTAACACGCACATTCTTGGCCGTTGAGTAGAGTGCTAGCAACACTGCAACTGCATTTACACATGGGGACAGTCGTGTATAGAAACAATTGCTATTGTACAATTGCAATGTAGCCTCCGGATCAATCCATCCTGACTGCTAACACCTTGCTCACACCTCTGAGCTGAGCAATAATAACTGTGTTGTTGTCGGTGGACTTCAAAGCACACATTGGACCTGCATTTTGCAAGGCCAGCTCACAAACACTGCTTGAGCTTCTTTCCCGCAAGCGTTTGTTTGATTCCATATTTTCACGCACTTGACAATGCATGTGATCACAATCACAAAGCGGCGCAAATGCAGTTGGCCACAGCAGAGCTTGTTTCACAAAGCCAAGGGCAACATTGTGATGAGTCCTGCAGTTACAGCAATGACATGACATGCAAGATGCAAGCAGAATTGGCAAATCAATGTGTGTGCAACTGGGGTCAACACCCCCTTAAGAGCTTCTATGCAAGTCTGAAATGAGATGATCTGACTGGAAAAGCGTTCCTTGAGGGCCATATCAACTGCGCTGTGCTGTACCTGAGCTGACAGAATGTGCTTGAGCGCGCCGAGCTTTAAGGTGAAGGTGTGTCAATCAGAGACAGCATGCCACTTTTGACGCCTGCAAGCCAGCAAAGCTTGAAGCAGGCATTGTTGCCAGTCAGCCCACATTAAAGACAGTTGTTCTGTGATACAGCTAGCACCAGCTGCATAGACAGCACTCAGCATGGGCTGACTTGACATTGACCGTGTGCCAGAGGGGCAGGGGCAGGGGCAGAGGCAGGGGCAGGGGCAGAGGCAGGGGCAGGGGCAGGGGCAGGGGCAGGGGCAGGGGCAGAGGCAGAGGCAGTCGTTGCATAATCATTCACGAAGACAGTGCTTTCACCTGCATTGCCTCTGCAGTTCTCTGGCGGTCATCCTGTGCAGCCACGTCTGAAGCGCGCAGGCTGGTAGATCCCACTTGTACTTCTGCATACCTTGCTCCTGCATCACACTTTCAGTCATCAGACAACTGTGCAAGCAGGTTGCAAACAAACTGTAGAGCGCATGGCATACAGCAGTCAATGGGGCCAAAAGGACAGCTCTCTAGAAGGCAACACAGATCCAAACTGCAAGTTGAAGGGCAAATGTAGCTCACCGAAGCTAAGGCTTGAAGCCAGGCTTGAAGCAGCAGCCGAATGGCCATTGTTAAGTACAGGCGCAGCCAAGATCACCTCTGCTTTTCCTTCTTCCGCATTTGCCCTTCTTGGACCAGGCACTTGCCGAGCAAACGCAGACGCTGCAGAGGTCAGTATTTACCTTAATCCCGAGACCTTCTGCGAAATTGCGGGAGAGTTTTGGAGAACCATCGGCTTCAGGCATCCTATCACCAAGGAGCTTGCCTATAAGGAACAGGTGACGCTTTTATGGCCCAATGATCAGAGATACTGCCGAGCTGCTCACCACATCGAGGCAAAGTACATACAGCACCAGGCAAACAAGCGGTACAAGCTAGTTGCCCTCAAGCAGACCCTGGACAAGAGAGCAGTATATGATGAGAACTCAGCAGCAAATCTGCTCAATGCTGCCAAGTACTCTGCTGTGGCTGACCTGCTGTGGCCTTTTATTATACCTGCACAGGGTCACCCTAGCAGCATTGCTGGCACAGCTCTCCTGTATGCCAAGAAGCTTTGGCATCATTGGTCATTCGATGGCTGGATGAGCATTCAAATCAGTGATGCCATGAGTGGATGGTACAACTGCTGGCATCACAACTTTTCACCTGAGCTTTGGTGGCTGATGAAGCATGTATCAGCAATCGATTGTTATGCTGCGGATGGCACACACCCAGCAAGCCATTTGTTTGATCATGTGACTCGCGGGGATCTGAGGTACCATGGCAGATATGCAACAGACATCAGTGTCAGCAGAAACCTGAACCGGCTGTTGGACGCGGTGACTTGTTATGCTTACTGGACCACCATAAGGCAGCACGAGCTTGCAGGTGCGCTGATTTTGCGCAATAGGCTGAATGCTGCTATAGCTGGTGGTATGACTACAAGAGTTATGTTGGGTAGTATGGCTCGGTTCCCACCTGAACTGCTGCAAGTCATAGCTGGTCATCTAGAGTGATAGCTTGCTTTATGTGAATGTAAATCTTGTGTTTGCTTGTGTGGAGGTCTTCAGAATGTGAAGAAAACCTTTTGTACTGATCAGAGTGTGCTGCATGGTTTCAAAGGACTGAATTGAGCCTTGGTGATTTCTTCTAATGTTGACACAGATGTTTGTTGCTCAAGCTGACAATGTCGGGTACAGTGCTATGTCTCCTCTCAAGTGTGGTTGCTTGTTCTAAATGTGCTGTTGCAGCTTATGAGCTTGCAAATGTGCGGACCTGTCATGACAATAGCTTGACGCTGATGAATTTCCCTTACTTCAGTATATCCCACCCCCAACAGACTAACAGTGTCATTACAACCGTGTTTAAGGGGTACTAATGATCAGTTAGATACGCTAATAATGCTGTAACTAAGCTGTGCACATTTACATGCATGACTCTGAGCACAGGGTCGCATGTCCGTGAAGACTGCCATGCATAGCAAGCAGCTTGCTTTTGTGTGTTGTTATGGCAGAGCAGACAACAAGATTGGCCACACAGCACGAGCTGAGTCAGCATACTGTCGCATCTTGTGTGCTATGGTACATTTTGCATGCTGAGCAAGCAGGGCTCGAGAATTTGTTTAAGGCATTGCGCAGTGCGTTGAAAAGGCTTGAAACGATCCAGATTGCTTGGATCCAGAGGCTCCGGAGGCTCCTCTGCTCAAGAAAACTATAGAATCCAGTGATGGTTGGCTGACTCAATGTGCACTTTCTGATCGCCACAATTCTTAGCTTTACAGGCATAACAGTAATTCTGTAATACACATGACCCTTGAGACTGCTTTGCAACGACAAGAACAAGAAAAGGGGGGGGGAGGGGGAACTATGCCTTTCAGCGTCAAATTAATGATCATTATCTCATGAGAAGCCAATTATTATACCGGGCTGCCCATTGCTTTGCAACGACTCATGACACACAAGTAACCCTGGTCAGCCAGGTGTCGGGACAACGCTTTGCCCACATCTCATGTGTACATGCTGTGCTCTTCTCCTCATCCCTTTAATCACAAACCTCACTGCTCCAGATGATTGCATGTGTGAGGACACTGCATATGCTAAAAGGGCTGTGTCAATGGGGCAGGGCAATTATGAGTCACAACATGGCTGTGTCATGTTGACTTTGTTGTCATTCTCTGAAACAACATGAACATAACTCCACAAAAACATTGCATGAATATACTCATGTAGTCATGTGGACCTGCAAACGACTGATTTGCGTGCCACTAGTCAATGCGCACATGATAAAGAGCGTGGGAAAATCAAGCTGTGGTCATCAAGTCAAATGTACAGGCTGGAGCGTAATCCAAAACAGCTGCAGCTTATTGTCAATCCGGTGCAGGACGTACAGGCTAGCTTGCAAAGGGGGAAATGCGGCCAGTAACAGGCATAATCAGCACACCTCTCCTCATTGGCAGGTGGTTATGGGTGCATGTAGGCTGTCTATGCATGTCATAAAGGCCTGTTTGATACTGAGATGCTGACAGAAAGTTTGTATACAGAGCATGCTACCTGCTCAATGCTGCTTCTCTGAAGGCCTCGACCAAGCTTGGCAAGAACTCAATGGATTGGACAAAGTCACTTGTTGGCTGTGGATGGGGATGGATTAGCATGAGAAAGCGTTGCCATTTGCAGGGTACCTGGAGCATATCTTTGAGGAACTTGGGATGGCATACAACAAAGTAATCAACATGTTTGCCCAAACACGACATGTGTACAGGTCTGGACTCACCTGGCCATACATAAAGTTTGCATGTGCCATCAAACTGCATCTGAGACAAGCCCTCCTGTGTTTCAAGCAGCTGACACCCTGTTGCTGCAGGGGTGAAGCTGTGGTTGCTGGCACAAAGGCAATACATGATTGGGACCCCTGAGTCTGATGGCAGTCCACGCATCATGATCCTAATGAGCTCTGTCATGACACGTCCAAGTGATGTTTCATCTGCGTCATTGGAAGCAAGGTACAGTTGCAAGTGGTAGGATCTTTTGTCTCCCTTGACCTGAACCAGGATTTGGTGATTTCCTGCAGATGATATGCAATGTCAGTACCACAGCAACTCCTGTAAGCAGCACAAGCAATATGGTCTTGTGCTCAGCAATTACCCCAATTGCGAATATACTGCCTTGGTGCCTTTGCATCATGCATGATCTCTTCTGCATCGACAAAATGGATCAGGGGACGCGCATACAGAAACCACAGACATCCCATCCAAACATCGCGGTCAGCTTTCACAGCAGGTGTGAACAACAAACCTGCTGGAGAGTGCTTGTTCTTGCTTGAAGTTTGTGATCAAAAGTGGTGTAATGCTCCACCCATTAACCTCCGTCCACCGTACAACACAGTTGAGCTGCCAGCTTTTTGTAGAGTGCCAGTCCAGTCAAGCTGTTTTGAGCTCTGCGGCTGTCAGAGGATGCTTGTACTGTCTGGACGCTATCTTTTATCCCCATCCCACAATTCCACGACTTTGTCACGCATAATTCTGCAGCAGAAGCATAGATTGCACCAGCGAGACATTCTGACAAACTTGAGCAACAAGAGTGGCAGCAAGCCAAGGTTGTGACTACACACAGAGGTCTCCTGTTCACCTGGCTGAACCCGTAGCACGATCAACAAGACGGCCAGCCTTGAGGCTGACAAAAGCCAGAAAAAGCTTGAGACTCTTTGAGGTGGTTGCTGTCGGTAGTATCGGTTGCAGGTAGCTTGCGCCCACAGCAGATCAAACAAGCAGACGCGCAGGCAAGCAAACCTTTGTACCTATGCCGTGTTCGGCAGTCTACGCTGACACACTGGTCTGACCCTCAGCTGCCATCGACACGTTAAAGGCAGGCCAGGCAAGTGTGGGCAAGCGAACGACTGGTTTCGGTGCACCTGAAGACGCTAAAGTTGGTTCCCCAGACTGTGAGGCAGTGCTTGTGTGCCTGATTGTTGGGGGGCAGTTTCGCACCATTACCTGCAGACAAATCCGATTGGCGCATTCATCAGTTTGTCAGGGTTCACATACCCTGGCACATCCATCAGACTTGAGGCTGGGCAAAGGATGTAAAACACTTCTCTCTCTCTCTCTCTTTCTGCTACAGAAGTGAAGGTGGCATGCTACGGCTTTCTAGCGTTTGTCATGACCAGATTTTGATAGGATTGCTTCAAGCGCTCTCTGGGATGACTACTGCTCCTGCTTGACGCGTCTATCCAGCATGTCCACATGCCCAGCCACCTGTCAGTGCACATCAAAAATTGTGTGCAAGGCTCAGGCACATTGAGCAGCCACAGTTGAGACACATGCACACCTGTGTCAAGCATGCCAAGAATGCAATTAGCTGCATTAAATCAACTGCTTCCTGCAAGTCAACATGCCAAGAATGCAACTCCTGCCTGCTGTATCTCCTTCCTGCTGTATCGCAGGATTCAGACATCCTGACTTGCAGCGCTGGTCTGGCGTATATACATGCTATGTCAGCAGAGCTCATGAGCATCACAGGCAGCTATACTAGACATTGACGGCCACATCTGAGTGTGTCAAGGAATCAGCACCTGTACGACAGCAATCTCCAACCTGGCATGCTTCTCTGCTAAACGCCGCCGTGTTTCCAGCACAACCGCCTGAATCTCTGCCTTGGACAATCTGATCACGACATGATCACAGTGACAATCAACAGCCAAGCAAATGATGGAAACAACTTTGCTAGCATAAATGCCGGATGCACACTGACAAACACTGGCAGCTGCTCCTCTGCAATGTGCAAGTATATCCATCACTCCTTTTGTATCTATTTGAACATGTGATAAAGACCTAGTACAACGTTCGCACGCATCAGCAGGTGATCAATTGCTTACAGCCCATCTCAGCCCAACATAACCAGTCTCTAGCTAGAAACTTACAGCTTATGCTTCTTAAAATGCTTCATGACTATTGCCAGACCTCTTAGCCAAAATCAAACACACAAGACCACAGAGTGTCGTGTGCAAACTAGCGAAAGAACATTGCAGCACTAAAAAAGAGCAAGAACCCCAAAAATTGCTATACCAACAACCGCCACACCAACTACAATCAACAAAGACCTGGGCTTTTTGGCCACAATACAGTACTGCCGATACGCCAGGTACCAATCATTGGCTGCTTTTGTCGTTGTGAGGACAGGTATCACAAGCACGGCACTATAGAACAGCTCTTGCTCTATAGCAGCAAGTCTCAGTTTTTGGCTGGCCTTGAGGAGGGTGGCTATTGTAGGTGCTATGACAAACACATTGAAAGCAGCAGTGCTGACCACTTCTTCAGCGCGCCTTGTGCATGCCTCCTCTGCCTCTAGCACCTTTGCCATGTCACTGCGGCAAACTAGCATCATCATCACAAAAGACTAGGAAGCTTGGAAAACCACACAGAGAGACAAAGCAAACGTGCACCTGTCAGACCCGGCGTTTATATTCTGGTTGTGAGCGCGGCTGCCACGGCTGAACCAATCAACCCCAAGCCAAGTGCATGGAGTGTTCACCAGGGCTGCAGGTCTGCCTGAAGACAGTACAGACTCCGTCTGGAGTTTCATAGTTGTTGCACACAGGGACAAGTAAAGCAAACCTCTTGCGCCTTGACATATGCTGTGCCTGGCCGCGAAACTCTGGGCTTCCTTGGAGCTGCGCCGTTGTACACCGCACAGCGCTTTGGTCTGACATGTGCAGCGGCACAACCTGAGGCTTTGCATCGAAGCTTCTGTCCTGAGGCAAACTTGGGCAGCAAAGTAACCCCACAAGCTGCTCGAGCCGGTGGAGATGCAGCGCTCATTGGTCTCGATGTGATCTTTGCCATGCAACAGTGTCGTTCAGAAGCAGCCATTGATGCCACCAGTCTCGAACCGAGACTCTTGGACCAGCTGATATCCTGTTTTCCATGGTTTCGGAGCGCATAAAACGCTACTTGGCAGCGTGATTTCATTGGACCTTTTTACTGTGCTGCCCGCAAGGATGAATAGCATAACGTTCTGTCTCCACTTGACAACAAACTGACCACCAACAACATTTGTCCCGAATGCTGCTCAGCAAGGTCACAGTGCAAGGGCCAAGCTTGTGCACGCCACAAGAACTGGCGGCACAGCGAGGAGCTGACCGGTGACAATCAGGGATCTAACCGGTCCTAGATTGGTGCCTGAAGAACCAGTTGGTTCCTAGATAGTCCCCAGGCTGTGAGGCAGTGCTTCCTGTTACAAGCTATGAGTTTCTAGTGTTTGCCATGACCAGATTCTGATAGGATTGCTTTAAGCGCTCTCAAGGATGATTCCTGCTCCTGCTTGACGCGCCCATCCAGCATATCCACACGCCCAGCCACCTATCAGGGCAAATCAAACATTGTGTGTAAGGCCCAGGCACATGCATGCTGTGCAGCCACAGTCGAGACAGATGAACACCTGTGTCGAGCATGCCAAGAATGCAACTAGTTGCATTAAATCAACTGCTCCCTGCAAGTCAGCATGCCAAGAATGCACCTCTTTCCTGCAAGACAGCATGGCAGCTCGCCAATCAAACCCTTAAACGCAACACAACATCTGGCATGATTGCCCTCTTGCATGGCTGAATCCTGGCTTGCAGCACTGGTCTGGCGTGTATACATGCTGTGTCAGCAGAGCTCACTAGCATCACAGGCAGCTCTACTAGGCATTGACAGCCACAACTGAGTGTGTCAAGGAATCATTACCTGTACGACAGCACCCTCCAACCTGGCATGCTTCTCTGCCAACCGCCGCTCTGTTTCCAGCACAGCCGCCTGAATCTCTGCCTTGGACAGTCCTGATCACGACATGATCACAGTGACGGCCAACAGTCAAGCAAATGCTGGAAGCAACTTTGCTATCGTGGATGCCAGATGTACACTGACAAACACTTGCAGCTGCTCCTCTGCAATGTGCAAACACATCCATCACTCCTGTCATATCTGCCTGGACATCTGTCAACCCCTACTTCAGTGTTGATATGCATTAGTGGGTGGTCAATGGCTTACAGCCCATTACCACCTGACATAAGCAGTACAGCACTCAGAACTGCCATCTACTGCCAGATGATGTTTTGAATTGCGTGGAGAAGGGAGTGCATGGAGGCATTTTTGAGATTTTCTGTCACTTGACGGGAAAGAATATTTTTTGAGTTTTTAATAATTTCATAAAATGCATGCACTCAGGTTGTGGCTCACCACCCTTGCCGCCCGAAGTCTGCATCTGCTCTGTGAGGGAGCTGAGGGAGCGCTGCATGGCATGTGTTGTGCTGGCCAGCTTCTCAAAAGCTTCAGGGCTGACTGCAGCGCCCCCAGCACTGGCGGGAACTTGGCGCTGCAGCGCTGAGACTCCCGCCTCCAAGGCTCTCAGCTGAGTCCTGCTCTGAGACTCAAGTGCCTGTCAGCAAGCAAACTGAGTGGTCACCGCAGCAGACAAGCCCTGGTCTGTTGCACCTTGTTTGCACCCTTGTGAACATAGCTGTATTGACCAACACTACTGAGGAGCTTTGGTCATGGAGGGCATATTTGGGACGAAATGTCCAAGGGTTGGCTCAACACCTGAGATGTACAGGTAGACACTGAACCTGAGCAGAAGCAACGCGTGTTCAGAGGTGTGGGCCCAAGTGGTGCAGATGAACCATGCATTAGAGAGCCTTTGAGTTGCAGGATGCCTGCCGGTACACAAGTGTTCATCTTGCAGCAGTCTACAGAAAATTCAATTGTCAAAATTGTTACTGGTGAACAGAATCCAGCCAAGCATGGTGCACCACTAAATCAGTGTTGTCATAATTTACTTCAAGCTACACATTGTCCCAAGATCCTGACCTGCAGGCGGTCGTCAAAGAACTGGACTCTGGTTTCCAGGTCAGTCATCAGGTCCTGCCTGAGAGCTGTGAGTGCGTGGCTAACCTGTAGCCGCCTCTCCACTCCCTTCAGCTTCTGGTCAATGCTGATGTCAATCTCATGCCTTAGCAAATCCATCTCTGCCCGAGGATCATCCAGCCCATATGGCTCACCCCCCTGCACTATGATGCTGCTTACGCCCTCTGCACCTGACCCTGACACCTGTATGGACAGAGCGATTGGTGTGATGGATCCCAAGGAGCATCCTGGAATCCCCAGGCACATGTGTACCCTCCCCATTTTGCATGTGGATCATGATCAAACAACAAACAATGCCTGATTGTAGATTGTCTAGGAAGCCTTTGTTCAGTGAAGTCAAGGGCCTTTGCCTAGTTTCAATGATGTGACGTTATGACGTTCGAAATGCTGTACTGGTAGGGGGGCATATGGGGATGCACAGGACAGGCTGCTCCGGAAAGACAAGGCCTGCCCTGCATGAGACTGGCTCATCCTGAGCAGTAAAGCCTCAACAGTAATAGGTATATCATTATCACAAAAACAAACAGTGTCAATGAAAAGGCAACCAAGCCTGTGCAACTGCGCTTTCTGCTGTGCAGCAGGCGCCTGTAGACATTGCTGTTCCAGTGCAGCAAACCAGGCAGCAGCCATGGCAGCGACTTTTGTGACTCACCTGACCAGCAGGGTCGGGGCCCTCCCCAGAACGGCCCTGCAGCTGGTGCTCCAGGTTTGCAATGCGTGACAGCAGGGTGTGAGACTTGGCAGCCCACCGCTGGTTTACCTCCTCCACACTCTGCTGCCGAGCCTGTAACAGCCCGCCAGCAAGGTCCAGAAAGGCCATTTGAACAGAAAGGAAAAGAAAAGACTACGCCTTTTGGCGTCAATCTGATGAGAAGCCAAGTATTGTACTGGGCTGCCCAAGGTGAAAGGCCATTTGCAGAGCACTTGCGGCCTTGATGATCAGCTGGATACAGTGAGCCAGGGCAGATTGAGACAAAAATAATGCATGTGGGGTGTGGGTTCCGTTTGTCGGGGAATTTGCTCTGCTACCTAGCCTGCGCCTGCCAGATCATACCTAGTCAGCGTGCCTTCAAACGCAATGTGTGGGCCATGTGTGCCTTGTTTAAGCAAGCTTGGACTTACAGCCGATGCACACTGGAGGCTAAGTGTCCTTTATACTATGTTGCCTGCTGCACAGCTGTCTGCTGCACACCATGAAGACCGTTATTCTGACTCAACACTGTACTCTAAGTATGTTCTGCTGTTCTGCTTGAAGGTTGAAAGCTTGTGAACACTATGAACACTTGGCCGGCCAGAGCTCAGACACTGACGTACCAACCCCTGCATTGACCCTAAGGATACATTGACAGCTGTATGTTGGATGAATCCTGCTTGAGCTTGCAGCCTAGTACATGGACAAGAAGGCATGCTGATACCATTGTGGCGTCACTGGCAGTCCTACACCATCCCTACCTTAAGTATATTGTCATGTACACATGCAACAATACACCTATTGTCATATACACATGCAACAATACACCTATGGTATATACCTGAGGCACCGCACTGCACAGTCAATGCCTTGGACTGGGTGCTTCTCTGTGTTGTCTTGTCAGTGTCATCAAGTCAGTATCAGTCACAATCAGAAAGTAGAGTCGGTTGTGAAGCAAGTCAATCAAGGCATGGTCAAGGTTACCAAGCAATCAGTGCAAAAACAAATTACACTATGAAAGTATTTGCATGTATATGTACAAACACTTCCTTAGTGTATCTTGTATATATTTATATTATATTACATTATACTTACATTAGATTAGATTAGATTAGATTATAAAATATTATATATATTTATTCTGTTCTTCCAGCTTTTTCAAAAATTATTTATTTGTAAGATTTTGGTTCTAGCAGTTTCAATATATATGACATTTATAATTTGTATATACATAATTTGCATGTGAGGGTTTGGCTGAAGCACCTGAGCCAGCATCTTAGCCAGCTGCTTGCGAGACACGGTCTCAGAGTGGGGCTTGGGCATAGTGCCATTCATGGCTTGCAGCATCCCCTCTGAGGCATGCATGGCGGGCGACAGGGGAATGCCCTGCCCTACAGGCGCCCTCTTCTTGGCCTTGATCTTCTTCTCCCTCCTCCATGCGGCTGCCACCTGTCACAGCCAGTCTGCTGGTGAAGGTATTGTGGATACAAACTGTAGTGCTTCAGTGCGTACTGTCTGTTGAGGTACCTATTGTGAGGGAAGCAGGTACCTATGGTAAGGGAGAGCAGGTGCCTATGGTAAGGGAGAGCAGGTGCCTGTTGTGAGGGAAACAGGTGCCTGTTGTGAGGGAAACAGGTGCCTATTGTAAGGGGAGCAATGTACCTACTGTGAAGGAGAGCAGGTACCTGTTGTGACTGCAAGCAGGTGCCTCTTGTAAAGGAAATAGGTGCCTATTGAAAGGGAGAGCAAGTGCCTATTGTAAGGGAGAGCAGGTGCCTACGGTATGGGAAGTAGTCACCTATTGCTGCACGGGGCTTTATAGCCTATGAGATAAATTGTCAAAGCAGAGCAATCACCTTTGAAGGCACATTGTATGTGTGGGAGCCTGCCTTCCACTCCTCTTCTTCTGCATCTGACACCACCCTGGCTGGCCTGGGCACACCTGTATAGGCAACATCACAACTTAGTTATAATAATACCAATAATCAACTCACTCTCCAGCTCATGTTGACCTAGGTATGTGCACCAAAGCCTGCAGCTCCTTATCATGCCTTACAAATGAGAGAGACAGTTGTTGGCAGCTACGACTTACAACACCAAAGTTCTGCTTGGCAGATGTTGATTTGTTTCTTGTCTGCTTGTTTGCAGTACCCAATCCACTTTTCAACTTCAACTTTGTGATGCAAGCTCAGCAGCAAGTTGTCAAGCAAAGCACAGCGAGAGGCCTCTGCAGCGGGGTGGAGTGCTTCCAGCAGCAGTGGAGTTGCTTGTGCTTGGGCACTGTGGTATTGCAGCTTTGTTGTCAGAGCAGCTTACCAGCAACCGGTGTTGCAGACACACAGAGTTGGAGCGCTGCAGTGTTGCCATGCTACATGAGTTTAGCGGCATACTGTTGCTGTGTCACATCACTGCCATGTCAAACTGTTGCTGTGTCACAACTGTGCAGTGTCACAAGGTTGCAGGATTGCATTGCTGCGGTGTCAGGAAACAAACACAGCCAGCAGTGGTGGAGCAGCCACACCTTGAAGGTGAGCAGGATCTGCGCCCAGCTGCACTGCAGCATCCACCAGCTCCATGCCACACTCATCAGCAATGATGTACAGCGCCTGCAGAAACTCCTGCACGCGCAGTCACGCCCATTCAACAGCAAGACTTCATGGGTTTTGTTCAATCGCGCACAACATTGGAGTTGACGAGTCATGCACGACACTGCATTTGACCAGTCATGCACAAGACAACTAACATTCAGACAGGGTGACAATTTACAGGCTGATCCTGAAGCTGATGCATTGCTGTCCCCAACCTGCCAAGCATGAAGTTGGTCATTTGCCATTTGCTCAACACATGACAAGTGCAGAGGCTGACTCAGCACATGACGCGTGCAGAGGCTGACTCAACACATGATAAGTGCAGAGGTTGACTCAACACATGACAAGTGCAGAGGCTGACTGAACACATGACAAGTGCAGAGGTTGACTCAGCACATGACAAGTGCAGAGGCTGACTCAACACATGACAAGTGCAGAGGCTGACTCAACACATGATAAGTGCAGAGGCTGACTCAACACGTGACACGTGCAGAAGCTGACCCTGAAGCTGATCTGTCGCTGGCCAATGGCAGCAGCCCTGAAGAAGATGACATCCAGGGCTTCACGGTGCAAGTGGCCCTCAGGCTCAGCAAAGCCAGCATCCTTGCAGAGGTGGATGAACTGGAAGTTGTTCATGCGAAACTGGTGGATGCTCCTGGCGGGTCCGCCCTGACTAATGCCATGGTTCTTGCCATACACACAGAAGTTCTTGAAGCACTGCTGCAGTGTTGGGTTTGCTTCAAAGCCTGCGTAAAAAAGCTAAGGCTCAATGAATCTGCTAGGGATCAATCTATGGTGGATGCTCCTAGCAGGGTCCGCCCTGACTAATGCCGTGATTCTTGCCGTACACACAGAAGTTCTTGAAGCACTGCTGCAGTGTTGGGTTTGCTTCAGAGCCTGCGTCCAAACAGCACAGGCTGAATGCATTTGCCAGGCATCAAGCTGTGGTCATTGCTCTTGCTGAGCTGCCCTGACTGATGCCGTGGTTCTTGCCGTACACACAGAAGTTGTTGAAGCACTGCTGCAGTGTTGGGTTCGCTTCAAGGCCTGCATCAACCTGTCTGAAATGGTACTTACTAAGCCAGCCTAGATGCTGTGATTTTGGCTGTACACACACAGAGCTTGCTGAAGCATTGCCGTGACATCAGGTTTGCCTCACAGCCTGCTCAGAACACATGATAGCTGCAAGACGAAGGGTCCTTCAAACATATGCTTTGCCACTGGCAGGGCCAGCGTGGCAGGACTTGGAGGGTTGGTGCAGATTCATGCCTCAGTCACAAAAGTCCTCGAAGCACTGCTGCATTTTGACTTTTGTGTGAAAGCCCAAGCATCTGATTGGGCTCCTCCCCACAGCTTACAGACAAACAATCACACAGGCAAGATCACTGTGCTGCAACCCAACATGTGTGCAGCTGGGTGCTTTGTCAGACAGTTTCCAGTTTATGCAGTCACAGGAAATGATCACATGTGATCATGTGAAACACATACTTGGGGGGAGGTCTCTGGGGCGGCCATATGACTCTAGTCGCTGAGTGCGTGCGAGGTCAGCCCTGTAGCGAGCCATCTTCTGGAAGTAGCCCAGGAACTCAATAAAGCTGATCATGCCGTCCCCATTGGTGTCAGCCTCCTTCATCTCTGTTCGCAGCGCCTTTGCTGCTTTCTTGTCCTGCATCAAGGTTCACTCAACAAGTGACCACCTGTAATCACCTGTAACTACAAGTAATTACAAAAGCACCACAAATATTCACAAGTAACGACAAGCAACGACAAGTAATTACAGGTAACAATATGCTGCAACAAGCAAGCATGGCACACAGCGTCTTGTGTGGGCGAGTATGTGTGCGCCATGGAGCCAACGAACAGATCCTGAGTCACCATAGTGTGTCATCTCTGGCTGTCATGTGGCTGCAGCCATTGTGTGCTGCAACCAGATCCATACTCCGCAATCAAAGAGACAATCACACTGCAGCGCCTGAGCATAGACCAAGGTGTATGTGGACCATGGTATGCATGAAAGTCACCATGACAGCGCATCCAACCTCAGGGCAAAACTGCGCAAGCAAAAGAAGCCAGAAAGCAGAAGGTAAAAGGTCATAAAGAGATGGGAAAAAGACTGCGTCTTTTGGCATTGATCAAAGGACAGGCAAAAGGGGCACCTTGGGGTCCAGGACACCAAGCTCATGCAGAGCCTGCATCATCTCCTTGTCATCAATGTTGCCGGTGTTGTCTCCATCATACCGCCTGCGCACCAGTCACATTCAGATGTCATCCTAGTATGTGTCATACAGGTATCGGTCATACTAGTATGTGTAATACTAGTGGCCACTTGCATGCCTGAGAATATTCTAACAATGTCAGTACATTGGATGAATGGCAACTGCACCATCGCCATTCACATTGACACACGCAGCTCTGATGTCTGACTGTATGACAATGGAACATGATGGAAAACAGTCTTCCTCTGCAGGGTCATATGTTGTGCTGCTGCGGGCACAAAAAGCTTGGATGGGCAGGAGAGCTTTGGGAGGGAGGGGGTCGTGGGAACACCAAGTGTGCAAGCACAGTTGCTTTCACACAGCCTGAGTTTGAGTTTGTTTGCAGTGTCTTGATTGGGGGCACGTGCACAACAGGACTGTGCACTGCAGTGTAGCTGTAGCAGAGCAGCCGCACATCTGCAGACACCTTGAGAGCAGTGCGACATACAGGAGAACATCTAGCTCTTTCGTCAAAGTTTCCTGAACTGTATCGGAACGACTGCCGCATGACGTCCAAAGCATGACACACTGCCTCACTTGAATATCTCAGCAGCCTTGGCTCCGCCACCCCCTCCTCCCAGGTCCATATTCTCCCAGTCAGTCTTCTTCATGGTGTTCGCACCAGCTGACTGCAACAGCGTTGTGCACAATGCTTGCTGACATAGAGGTCTGCAGAATTTCATGAATTCCGACTTGCCTTTCATGAACATAGACAGCATTGGTGTCCTGGCTGTCAAATGATGCCATGCTGCAGACTGATGACGTGACTGTCACACAAAAACAGCTCAGTGGAAACCAGTGCACAGTGCAGGGGCGTGCTGAGGCACGCTGCAGAAGTTACAGGACTTACAGCTGGACGGTCTAATGCCTGGTTGGACCCGTCCAAGTCTCTGTAGCCGTCCACAAGGGGACCTAACAAGCTGCGTGCGGCTCTGCTCCCCATACTGGCAAGATGGTTATGAAGATTGGGTGCAAAACTGTGGCTGCTCGAATATGTCCAGGAGCCTGCTTGAGCCCTGCGTGACAGTCGGAGAATTGAGAAGGGATCTGTACACTATGGTTCTGAGATGAGCAGCTGCGTAGCTTCGGGCGGTCTCCGGCACAAAAGGTCTGTGCATGTCGTTTTACGCTTTCCGAGGTGAACTGACTCTACTCGGCATGGTGTGAGCGAGCAAGTCACAACTGAGATTGCGAACGGAAGCCGCATCAGCCAGGCATGCTTGCAAGGCCATGCAAGGCTTACCTTCTCGGCAGCGCTGCAACGTTGTGGTAAACCTAGCTGGGCCCTCCCGGCTAGGTCAAAGACAACACCTGCTGAGAAGACCTCCCTTGGCCTGATGTGCTTCCGCTGCTGGTCGACGTGGTGCTGCAGATGGCCACGGACACTCGCCCGCTGGCAAGTGGCTCCCTTCCCGTCCCTTGTCCCGGGGGCTTGCGTAACGCCAACCCTGACAGAGCTTCGCACATGCACATGGGATTGCCACAGCAGGGAGCACAGCACGAGTACAGCGTGTTTGATGCGAGATTGCTCTCAACCGAACGCGTCGATCTTGCCTCATAGTTGACAGCGGCTGATGTCCAAGCTCGACCGTAGGGGTCTCATGCCAATAGCCTAGCGTCCAAAGTCTTTCACATTGTTTTGACAATGCCGACCTCGACAATAGAGCCTTCAGATCCTCTGAAGGTCTGGGACTTCAAGGCTCTCCAAAAGCGCGGCAGTGTTGAGGTATGACAGCATAGTCAGTCCAACAAAGCAATCTGACAGCTTTGGCTGAGTCACTGTTTTGGTATTGCAGGCGCTGGAATTGCTTCGGCGCATAGCTAGGCAGGTACAGCCTGTCATGCGTAAGCGGGGCTGGAGGGTTCCACTGTTGTCAGAGTTCTCGCCCAGAAACCCGAACTTGCTGGTGTGTACATGCCAGATTGAAGTCTTGGCTGCTGTGCAAAACACAAACCAGTGTTCATACTTGCACTAGCTGCCTTTAAGATGCACTGATCAGCGTAAGCTCATCCACACAGTCATGAGGAAACCTTAATGTAATTTGTCCTCCAACAGGGCCTCAACATCAACGGTGGTGGGGGCAGAACATCTGAGATCAAGATCAGGCTGAGACCTCACAAGAGCGACAGCAGCTTCCTTCCTTATGAGCACCTGATTGGCACCATGCTACATGAGCTGGTGCACAATGTTCAAGGGCCGCACAATGCAGTTTTCTACAAGTTGCTTGATGAGATCACAGAGGTACTTGCATGGTTGTACTTGGCAACTGCATCAGCAATCTGCTACTGCAAGTGCTCCATACGTTCTACAAATGCAACAGCTACCTGTTCCATGTCAGAAATGGGCTTTCTGCTTGCAGGAGTGTCAGGGGTTCGTGGCAAAGGGCATTGCAATATTTACCTGTTACATGTTAGGACTGTGCTTGCTGCTTGCAGGAGTGTGAGGGGTTTATGGCAAAGGGCATAGCAGGCAGTGGTGCTGGCTTTGATGCTCCATCTGTGGGCAGGTTGGGGGGCCGGGGCCCAGTTCCCACCCACAACCCACCCTCTCATCAGCTCAAGAGCTTGGCTCTCAAGGTTTGCATCATATTCTGCGCAATAGTCTGATTGTAACATCAGTGGCTTGTTCTGCTAGTGTGCTTGTCCAGTATGTTCATTCATGTGCTGTGCTGAGTTGCTCTTCTGCCCTATGCTGTGTCTAAATCACACACAGTCATGTCCAGCTGTTCAATTTTTGCTTTGTAGCCAATCAAGACAAACTGCCAACAAGGGGATGTGCTATGTGTGATACTTCCACAGCCTGATGCCAGGCCTGCAAGACAAGTATTCAAATCCGCACAAATGCAGACCAAAAGAGCAATGCTATTTCACCAACCTGGCATTCGCTCATTTCCACTGTATAGCTGTGCACTCGACATGTGGCGGTAACTTGTGATTGCATGTGCCTGCAGGCTGCAGAAGCACGCTCCAAGAAGCAGGCTGTGATGCCCACTGGTCCCAGAAAGCTTGGTGGAGATCTCAGCTTGCTGAAAGGCTTGACGCCAGCTCAGGTGTGGTGACATGTCTTTCCCACCTGTCTTGCACTGCCTATCATCAGCAGCAGCAGGTGCACACATGATGTACTGTACAGGAGAGAATGCTGCCGTTCCTACCTGTGATGCACTGCCTATCATCAGCAGCAACAGGGGCACGCGTGATATATTGTATAGGAGAGTCTGCTGCTTGAGCTGACCAACAAAGCATGCGCTGCACACCCCTTGTGCACCCACCCGAGCAGCCATCAGTAACGATCTTCTGCACATTTGTAGCATGTCATGCCTCTTTGTTATCATATGTCCTCAGCATGTTGGGTCATGGTCCCTTGTCCACACGTTTTTGCGCATAGCATCAAGGTTGCTGCTCAGACCTGTGTTTTCCTCATTGTACATCAGCTGGCCCAGCAAACAGCTCTCCTTTGTGGCTTTGTCCATTACAACTACTGTACAAACTTTGTACTACAAAGCAATTGAACCTGTGGGAGCAGTGATGAGGTTTGATGGCCACCTATCCTGTTGCTCACAGGCTGCTGCAAGGGCAGCAGAGAGGCGAGCCAGGGACAATGTGTGGTGCCCATGTGATCATGGCACTGACATTGGTTACAACAGTGACGATGATGTCATCATCTTGGATGGACCACAACAGGCAGGCCAGACCCCCGCAACCCAACAGGCACAGACAGCCACCAGGCCAGGCAGCAGTCATGCTAACCAGCAGCCTGCAGCTCCTGTCATGCAGCAAGGAACTATGCCCAATGCTGCTGCTACAGTCAGTCATTCACATGGCGCTGCTTCACTGCCACCATCCAGTGCCAGGATTGGCCACGCCCGACCAGAGGCAAATCGTGCAGCAGATAGATCTACTGGGGCTGAGAAGATACAGGATAGGCAGACTGCTGTGGGTGTAGGACGGTCACCTTCAGAGCTGGTGTCACTTGCTAAGCAGCAGCAGCAGCAGCAGCAGCAGCAGCTGCTCAATGATCAGCAGAGACTAAGAGCAGACCCTGCTTGTATAAGCTGCTCCAGCATGCCCACAACGCAATTTTTGGGTGATAGTGACCTTGTGGACCTGACAGCAGATGACATCGACATGACGTCAGCACAAGGGCCAACTTCAAAGCGCATGCGTCTTCTGCAGTCAAAAGCTAGTGATTCACAAGCACAGCTATGCAACATGACTGGCATAGGCAGAGGAACAGGATCTCTGCAAGACTCCGGCCATTTGCAAACTGACTCTGCCTGTAACGGGCCTGCTGATCAGTGGGCATGTGAAACGTGTACGCTTTTGAATGCAGATTCAAGTCTGCAATGTAGTGTTTGTGGTCAAGTCAAGCCTGCTCAGTTTTGGCCAGCCCAGCTAGAAAATGTAGACACATTAGCATGTGAGCCTCAGCACCAATTACCAAAGACAAAGGTGCAAGATCTGAAAAATGCTAAGGTCCCCAATGAAACAGGTGCTGGCAAATGGACTTGCAAATTCTGTTCTCTTTTGAACGCTTCTGCACAGACAAACTGCTGTGTGTGTGGCCAGTGGCGCTACAGTTTCGGGGTCCCCCATGCCAGCAGACCCACCTTGTGAGGTTGTGTGTGACCCAGAGGTCATGTGAGTTTGTGTGTCACCAATGATCCATGCAAGTGGTAGTCATGAAACTCTTCAACCTTATCAACTTTACAGACTTAGTAATATGGTGCATACATGGTATGACAATGCTGATCAGCCGCAGTTTAGTCACTTTCGAGTTCGACTTTATTCACTGTTTTAGGGTTGACCCGGAAGCATTGACACCTTCATATGCTAAATTCTGCAGAGAGCGCGTTAACTTAAGGGCCTTAAGTGAGCCTCAAAGCTGTCTGAACAACCTCGGCAAACCAACAAGACGCTTGCCAAAAAGCAACAACAAATGAAGCTAATAAACACTACTGCCAAAAGAGGCTAGACAATATGATACAGGCCTAAAGAGTTTGTTCAGTCCTGAGGCCTCAGTGGACAACATTGCTATCACCACTGCTCGAAGGGCATCCCAAATGCAACATCATTTCTTGACACCCTGTCTGCAGTTGCTTCCAGCGCTCTGCATTCCGCTTGTGTCAACCGCCACCCCAGAGCACCAGCTGCCTCTTCAGCCTGCTTGGCATCCTTCGCACCTGCATCATAATTTTACGCACGTCATATCATGCAGGAACACGCCAAGCCAGTGCTGCTGATGATGACCACATAATGATGACAAAATGAGGATTATACAGAAAGCTTGACAAATGTTCATGTTTGTCGACTGCCACTCCCGCTATAGACAAACATGACACCTGCTTCAGCTGATGCTTTCAGCCAATCACAGGTCGACCCTAATGTGCAGATAAGCGCTGCTGCAACATACACATGACGTTTTGTCTGCAATTCGCCAACCCTACCTGGAATTGGCAGGGTTCCTTTGCATATGCACCAATTGATTGCCACCTGGGCAGGAGTTTTGCCGCCATGCTTCTGCCCTACTTCCCGCATCAATTGTATCAGAGGCTGGACATCTTGCGCTTTGGTCTTGGTGAACAGCACACCTCTGGCTCCTTTTGGATTGTTATTTCCATCATATTTGCCTACACAGGCCAGTCAAAAAATGCAAGCTCAAAAAATGCAAGCTAGCTTGACAGTGTAACATGCTGCTGTCAGAAGCAATGTTGAGATTGAAGGTTGCAAGTGGCAGGGAGTGCTTCATATGAGCAGTTTGCTGAATTTTGCACAGATTGTACAGGGATTGGGGATTGCAATGAATAGTCTGTCTGCAATCTTAACATTGAAGCCACTACAGACAACAGTCAGTGCATGACTGGTAAATGACTGCCTGTAACGTTTATACTATATTGACGCGACACAAGATGCATCATATAACATAGCCTGTGTGCTCCATAATCAGTTGCAAGACAGCATGTCAGACATTATACATACACCTCTGGGAGCAAAGGAGCTTCTAAAGTATGCATTGCCTGTTTGATGCTGTGTAGTCAATGCAAGCTTGGTATCCACAGCAGTTTGTATGGGTCTGCATGCTTGGCACACCATGGAACAAATGGTACCTGTAAGTAGACCTTGACAGAGGGGTGAGTAAGCTATGAGGGTTACTCCCAGCTCTTGACAAGCCTTGAGGACGCCATTCTTCTCTGGTTCTCTGTACAACAGGCTGTACTGCACTTGGTTTGAGGCCAGCCCAACCCCCTGATCCTGCATAAGAAAGCACTTGGTTGGGGCACAGTGGGCAACATTGTGCAGATCAGATGCTTAGTTTCCCAGAAACAAGCAACAGAACTGATTGTGGCAAAGCCAGTTCGTCAGCAGATCTTTCAAATGTCGCTGCACCACGTAGAGAGATGAATGAGAGCAAGATACTGCGCAAGGCAATAAAAAGTCTTCAGAACATGAAGTTTGGTGAGCTGGCTGATGCCAGGAAAATTCCCAACATGCCAGCTGCCTGACATCAAGGTACACATCTGCTCCACAACTCGGGTGACTAAAGCATATGCAGGGGACTGTGTGGCCAACAGGTGAGCATGCACGCCACCTGGGTGGTGATGGCTACCAGTGGATAACATGATATCGTCAGCTGGTGCAATATGGCTTGCTGTAATGGGCAGAGAGCAATCATCGATACATGTAGCAAATGCCTGGCTTCAGACACGACATACGCACTGACTTTGCCTGTCCAAGGCAGCCCTGAGCAGGCTTACTGCCACGTCAGCATCTGTATGGCTAACATGACTCATGCTGCAATGAGCGCCTGCATACATGTGAGTCATACTATAGATGTGCGTTCTTATGCTCACTGGTTTAGTATGACCGACCTGCAATGTTTGATGTGCCTCTCTGAGCCTCTTCTCATTGAAGTTCGACACTCCCACAGCATCTGTCAAGCCAATTTGCTGGCAATGCGCCAAGCCTCTCACAAAAGCTGTGTTGGCAAAGCCATTGAGGAACGCTGCAGGGAAATGAATCTGGTAAAGGGCCAGTTTGGGTATCTGCAGGCGGTCCAAGCTAGCCTGCAGCCACAGCATACACAGCGTGTGAGGCAAACACTCCAAAATCTGATTTGAACTGCTTTGGGCAAGTTCTGCAGATGATCATACAAGGTTGCAAGTCATATGCATTTGCAGTCCAACAAACATGCAAGCTTGGACTAGCAATAAATTGAAGCCATGCAGAGCATGTTTGCAGGATTTCCCATGAATTTACCGAGATAGTTCCACAAGTTTTGTGGGGACAGGTCAGGAGTGTGCAGCTTTCAGCTCACCTGTCAGCTTTTGACACATCTGTCAGCCTTTCACACATCAAGCAGAGAGCATGCTTGACTTCTGTCAAAACACATATTGATGTCTTACACCCTAACAAAGATGCCCCATTGACATGCACCCAATTGTGAGGGCTGAAGTCATGGGGCTGCAACACTGGCTGGACGTGCACTCTCAATGCATGATACTTGACAAGCAAGCATATATGACTGCTTTGCAGTTCCTTTGCCACATTGCACACCTTGCAAGCCTCCACCACAGAGTTGGACGTGAACCTCCACGGAAGCGTGGCAAACTTGGTTGCTACTTTTGCCTTGTCCTGAGTGCCTGATGCCCTGATGAACTCCCCTAGGAACTCCTCAGACTTTCCAAAACCATATATTTCAGCTGCAGACAATGGCAGCAGCTGTCAGCGCAGGGATGCTGATCCACAGATGAGCTGATTGCAATGACAGGACAACATATGCACTGTCATCTTGACATGTGTTGGTTGGGTCATGGGCTGCATGGAATCTGAAGTTGGGAAATTAGGATGGGCATAGCACACAGCATGGTCTGAGCGTTTTACAAAATTCTATGCCAGCACTATGGCTGTCCTTGCATCAGAAAGGAGGCAAGGCTACCTTGAAAAAATAATAATCCTAATGGTATTTAGCTGGAAAAGACACAAGGCAGCTATGGTAGTGAATGCATACCACACAGCATACATAGCATGCAGAGTGTGAACATGACCAGCCAAAACAGTAAAAAGCAAATGCCAACCTGTGTCCCAAAAGTTCATGCTGGTATCCAGGGTTGCTGTGTAGGCTGCTTCGTTTTCAGGCCTGCCATATGTGTCCCCATATCCCCAGTACCCCCAACTACAAATCGACAGAAGTTGCTGAAGTGCCTTCTCATGTGACAATACGTCGCTTCACCCAGATTGTGCTTTTGCAGGTGGGAAAGTGTTGCTCAGACAAAATTGAGGATCTGGCAAATTACCGGTCAGCCCAGCTCCAGGTGCCAATGCCCAAACTGCTGACTTCCAAACCTGATCAGGAATACAACTGTAGGAACAGATATAAATCGGCAAGAGCAAGCTTCATCATGCTGCCTTGACTGTGCATAGCTAGCATATGAGCTGGTCCAGCTGTCACATAATTGCAACAATTGTGCAGCGTGCGGCTTGTGAAACGCGACGTTGTAAGAGGCCTGCGCTCACCACTGCGACCTACTTTCGCCGTATCTGAAGCTGCTTTTTGTGTGCTTTGTGCCGCAGATCTACATACTAGCAAAGTTTGCTTGGGTCTGCAGTTGCACGTGCGCGCATCGCTACGCAACACAGAGATGTTGACTTGCGGCATGCTGCAGATCGTGCCAGTCATCCTGATTGCCCGCACAAGACAATGGCAGAAAGACGACAAGTAGTGTTGCAAGTTCTTCTGCGCTTGTCACAACGGCCGCTGGGCTCTCGGAACACAACACGGATGGCTTTCTGTGTGGCGAACCGACAGCCAAGCACTGGTGAATGCTACCTCTGACTAATGCCGTTTCATCTCCAATGCACTTTCCTTCTTGACTACTGTCTGTCCAGAGTCCGTCGGTCAGGATGGTCAACGTCAACTATTTACTAAAAGCCAAATGGGGAGGTGAGATTACAATTCATTTGCACATATGCGCAGGCGTCAGGCAAACTCGATTGATTTCAAGATTAAGCAAGTATCGCTATACACTTTTGGCTCAAAACGTTCACTTCTACATGCTCGCAAAGAAACTGCAAGCTGACTTGCCTCATCATATTCAGCTTCTTGTGTGCATTGAACACCACTGAGTTCACATGCACATACTTCAACAGCAAACTGCAACAATATTCAGCGCTCCTTAACATCCTGCGGGGAAACAGTAGAAAACAGCATATCAACAGCAAGCTGCAAAGCCCTTGAACAATCCCCTGAGCTGATCTGCATGCTTGCAATATCTACTTTACTGGCACTTTTGACAAGGACAGCCCTACAAGCATCTGCATACACCGTCAAGTGAAATATACTAGATACGATGCATCTAACATACTGCAATTGGAATCTCTACAAACGTGAGAACACTTGATTGGGTGTCAGATGCAGATTGCTGCCATTCACAACCTCAGTCTTGAAGCTGTTCTCTCCAGCAATGAACGCCAGCACCACCGCAGCAACAAAGACCCCAAAGGACATCACAAACCCCACATTGCACAATACATTGAATAAAGTCCTGCCAGTGCTGTACAGCCACTTCTTCTGTGTGACCTCAAATTCAAACGGCAATATAGAGTAGAAGAGCAACAACCAGGGGGCCAGGGCATGGTAGATGCACCACATGAGGGACAATCCCAATGGCCCTACAAACTTGCCCCCAGCTGCTACCATCAGGAAGCCATATACAATTGTCACTGCAAGCATCAAGCATAAGTATATTAATAATGCTTTCCAGCTCAGGTATGTGCAGCACTAGTCCTGTCTTTCCAAAGCATATCTCACATGAAGTGCTGTTGCATAGTACTTTACTGTGCAGTGATACACAGTAACACACATACAGTGTGATTGCTGCTGATGCCATCACTGCTGCTGACATGCAACATGTGAGAACTGATCACAAACATGAGACGTATGACAAAAAAAGTGGCAGGCGAATTTGCTGTCACCAACTGTCACGCTTTCTGCTAAACTGCAATGATGTGAGCAGCATCTGCAGCTACATTACAAAAGGGCACTGGTCAAAGGCATGGCTGCAGGGTGACAATTTGTTACCTGTCAGGACAATTGCAAAGACCAGGATAAATAGCAGATCCTGACTGGCTTGCCGGACTTTGAACCAGCAGCCACCCTTTTTGCCACCACCAGCACCAGGAGTCCACCTGCAAGCCACAACACACACATACTGATGCAGCAGTTCATTGCCAATACTTGGGCTTAGACTGCTGACTTGTTGCAGCATGCAGCATGCGTATGAAGCATGTGCACAATGTGAGTAATATGCCAGTGCCTACCCGAGATTGGAACAGCCACATGCAGCCATAGTGCCTCTGGTGGCTGCCTTGGCATACATCCACCAGAAATTCTTGGTGCTCACCTCAGCATTCCAGTGTGACCTGCAGCAACATCACACTCAAATATATGCGTGTGTGCACTACATGCAGCCTTGGGAAGCAGCAGGGCTTGAAGTCAGCATTCCAGTGAGATCTGCAGCAACATCTTGCAATTTTGTATGCATGGTCTCTGTGTTCATGTTTGTTTACTGTGTGCAGCCTTGGGAAGCAGCAGCGCTTGAAGCCACCACATGACTGCCACAGATGCATATCAGGCAGGATCAGGATCTGTCTGACTTCACACAATCACAACTTGCTCCTGCCAAGGCACATGAGTTCACCAAGTCGCAGCAAGGGCTGAATGCAAACTCTGCATGCCCTGCACAGCATGCACAGCATGCATAGCACATGTCACAGGCAGATGCAGTGCAGACATTGTGAGGAATCAAGTGTCTGCTCATGTACAAGTAGCTGTTCAACATTGAAACTATAATTTGGCGAGGGCTGTTGCAGTATCAAACAGCTGTGCATGATGCTTGAAGAATGCAATTCTGTCAGCTGAGGCGAGTGTTGCTGACTGAACATTACCTTAAATCATGAAGGATATTCCTGCCAGGCCTGACATAGAATTTGATGAAGCTGGAGAGCGCGGTGTAGGCAATGAGCATGCCCAGCACTGCATGGGTCAGCACGGCTGGGAACTTGCCAAACCAGATGAAGATGACCGGAATGACCATGAAGGTGGGCGAGGCCAGGGCACTGACTATATAGATGTAGCAGGGGGACATGTAGAGGATGCGGTAGAAGATGCTGAGGCCGGGTGCAAAGAGGGGGGACTTGCGGCTAAACAGCATCTGGTATGGACCCTGCAAATAAAACACCAAATAAGACACCAAATCAGTGTTGCTGCATGCTGCATCTGTCCAGGCTGCAGACATTGAAGCCTGGTAAAACAGAGGGGCCTTACAGCTGCAATGACTGTATCTGACACAGGATCTGCATTACTAGTATCAGGGCAGTCTGGGTTTTAGTCACAGAGCAGCTGTTGAGATGATGGTCTGTGTTCATCACATAACACAGCGAAGATGTGCATGCTGTGGCAAAAGCTGCTGAGACCAGGTGCAAAGATGTAAGTTGTGTCAAAACATGCTGGAGTTGAGTGCCAAGAGGGCAATGTTGCAGCGGAACAATAAGTGATGCAAAGTTTGCATTCCATCCAAATAAGATTGAGCAAGAGATCAACCCTTGACTACAGATGAGCAGGCTGTCAAGTGACAGTCATGTGTCAAGTGTTTCATTGAAGGGATTTCAGACATGCAGCAACACGTATATCTGGGCATATGCAAGAGTGTAGTGCAGGATTGACGTGATAGGTTTCTGGAAAGTATTGAGCTTAGGTGTGCAACATGTAGAACGCGACGCAAGCCAAACTGCACACAGGTAGACTGACAGGGTCAGGGCTATATGTCAACCCGACAAGACTTGAGAACCACATTGACAGCATTAAGATTGACAGTCTACTTGCATTGGAGATGCTGGGACCACAAAAAAGTTTGCAGCTGATTACCGCATTGTGAGCGGCAAGTGAAGCTACATGCTGCTGTTCAGCCCTTGCAGTCAGTCTGCAGGGCTTAGAAAGATGGAGCAAAGAAGCACTTGCAAAAGGTAGATATGTTAGCAGAACAGATGAAGATAGACGATGCGCATGTGAAGATATAGACCGTGAGCATGTGGCGGCAGACAGCTACAGGTAGACATTGATTGTGAAAAGGTATACGCGGAGGGTTTGAAGGTAGGGAGTGAGTGTGTGTGAAGATAGACAGTGAGTGTGGGTGAAAGCAAACAGTGAGCGTGAGTATATGTGAAGTGAGACAGTGAGTGTGTGTGAAGGCAGACAGTGAGTGTGTGTGTGTACGAGAAGTCAGACAGAGTGTATGTGTGTGAAGATAGGCAGTGAGTGTGTGCAAAGAGAGGCATTGAATGTGTGCATGTGAAGATAGACAATGAGTGCATGTGAAGGTATACCGTGAGTGCTAGTGAAGGTAGACCATAGAGTGTGAGTATGTTTGAAGGCAGACAGTGAGTGTGTGTGAAGGCAGACAGTAAGTGTCTGCATGTAAAGATAGACAATGAGCGCATGTGAAGGTAGACAGTGAGTGTGTGCAAAGAAAGATATAGTGTGTGTGTGTGTGTGTGTGTGTGTGTGTGTGTGTGTGTGTGTGTGTGTGTGTGTGTGTGTGTGTGTGTGTGTGTGTGTGTAAATG
>JAABUP010003463.1_pt1 | contig 27817 bp, 38 predicted proteins | sample 5559201 | NCBI WGS metagenome assembly JAABUP01 (sample SAMN10711887, study PRJNA513373) | rock metagenome | isolation source: Antarctica rocks | place: Antarctica | reverse complement strand
CTTGCCCAAGCGGTAAGCGCAGCTGACAAGGGGCGCTGCTGAGCTGGGCACATCCCCGAACAGCAGGCTGTGCACATGTGCAGCTAGTGCTTCTGGGGTGGCACAAGCGGAGCTCTCGGCTATGCCACAAGCTTACAAGCTCGTCTCGATGATGTCTGCTGTTCTGCTACCTGAGACGATCCAGGAAGCGTATAGCAGCTCCGGAACCAAGGAAATTTTGCGAAACATCTTGACTTGCCACAGCCCATGAGCGCCACCATTTTGACGAGTATTTGGACGTGCCTGTTTTGCATGTCTGCAAGTCGAATAGTTCAAGGCCCCCAGCATACGCCGAGGCATGCGTTTACAGCCGAGCGGCGACACCACCGCGTTAAGTCGCTACGAACGCAGGCTTTGAGAGTCTTTCATCGGCCAATCCAACAGATCCGCGCTGATCTTCGGACCGACAGCTCAGAAGAAGCCAGAGAGCTATGTAAATCTCACCTGAAACAGCAACTGGTCGGTGTCAACAGGGGGATTTTCGGCATCAAAGTGAGAGACTGCATAAAATGTTTAGCTGCATCTGAGGGGCATATTTTTCTCCTCTGCACACACTAAGGACCCAAAGTTACGGTGCAAAGACAGTTCAATCAACTCTGAAAGTGCATCCACCGTGACAGGCAGTCAAAACTGAAGCTATTCACACACTACTAAGTGAACTACAGCACTCTGCTGTTGGCCAACACCCAACAGATGACTTGACCCGACTGAGCGGCAAGTGGGACCTCTTATACACCTCGTTGGTTATCAAGGTAGGCTTGTCAGACCCCTTGATCAGTCAGCAGTGTGCTGTTGCGTGCACAGTGGGCTTCAAAGTAGCAGGCATCTGTTGCTTGTGTGCCACCTATATCAGATTCCTGCAGGGCACAAGGAAGACCAAACTAGGCCTACGGGAGTTTGTCTCTCTGGGTGACTTTGAGCAGATCATTGACACTGAGAGCAAGACAGCAGTGAGACCTTATTCAACTTGAGACTGTGTTGCTTCACATATGCATTACTGAAGCTGTGCATGTCTTTTCAAGCTACGAGCATTGCCAGCGACCTGCATATCATGAACATATGGCATGCATGCAAGGCATGCAAGGCATCATGAATGCAAGCTGAATGCAGGCTGCGCGTTGTAGTGTCTGTCTAAACTGCATGAGAAGGAAAGAGCATCAGGAGTGTTGCTTTTGCTGCCTATGCTGCAGACAAACAGGATTCACTTCTCTGTCTCTGGACTGGGAAATCTGTCAGGATCATTGACAATCATTGCCAAGTTTGAGCCAGTTTCTACCAAACGGTTCCAAATCACATATGAATCAGCAGCCCTGGTACGCATTGCCTTGTCACAAGTCAAACAATCTGATGATCAGCTGTTGCATGTTTGTTGCCTCTTGCAGCTCACACGCAATGCCTCTCTTATTGCAATGAATGCCATACGGACGGGTTGTATGCAGCATGTATGGTCACCCTGTGCACTGCATAAGCTGTGATGCTGACTTCAACACCACAATGCTGATCTCATGTTGAGCCTCATGATGCAGGGCCTTAGTCTTTATGTGTGTATAGTAGGCTAAAGGACACCTTTTGTGGCTTGCAGGTACCAAAGGCCCTTGAGAGGTTGTTTGCAAGCAATTACGATATGTTGCTTTCCATCTTCAATCCTGAAGGCTGGCTGGACGTCACATATGTTGATGACACTCACAGAATAGGCAGGGATGACAAGGGCAATGTCTTTTACCTGCAGCGCTCATAGGGCAAAGCAAGCAATGGGGGATCAGCATGCTGCCCTCACTCCAACAGTGCGACGCATGCCACAGCGGGGTAGATTGGCAAACAATTGCTCAAGCCGGCGGAAGCAATGAGATAGTGTGACTGCACAGGCAATTGATTCGTTTGACAAATAAGCTAGTTCTCCAGAGTTCCCGGTTACATGCAGGTTGAGCATACCATAATATGAATGACGTTGTACACTGGTTTACTTGTCCACTGTGCAGCCGCAGGGTCACGTCTTAGCTGCTTCTGAGGCACTCCTGCGGCTTCAATGTCAGTCAGCTTTGGGTCCTCAGATGAGTGTCACAGCTAACAGCTTGCAGCATTTTCGCAAGAGCAACAGCATTTACATATTTTTTTTAGGTTTCATCATATCCTCAGAGATGCATTGTCAGGCTTGACATTGTCACGAATGCATTATGTTTGTTGTACATGCATACACAAGGTCTGTTGTAGAAACTTGTGTTCATTTCAGCTCTTCCACGTTTGCAGCATACATACATTGCATCGGCTTGAGCTTGATCACAGTTGTGCATGGGGCTGCCTTCTGATGCAATTTTGACAACATGGTGGTTTTTGCAGCAGATTGGTATGACACGTGAATAGTAGCGGAAGAGGGCAGATCAACAGAACACTGGACTAGGATGCAAAGTGACTGCACAACACTTCCTACATGCATATGAAACTCTGTCATACCTGACGACATATTTTGCACTATTCATGTACACACTGATCCCACCGAGCTTTGCTGAAGAGTGCAGTTTCGGAAATTGCTCATCGAATTCATACCACCAAGAGAAAGTGATAAGGTACACTGCAATACATGTCCTCAAGTGCAGACGGTTTGTACATTGCAGGAAAGTCTGTTTCAGAGCATGCAGCTTACGTTGAGCCAGCACATGACTACACAAGCATTGCATGTTCAAAGTCTGCACTGGAGACGAATGTTGAGTGGCCATCGCTATGACAACCGGGATCCCAGGAAAAATTTGTTGTGGATTGACCGCTCCATGACGCTAGCTTGCGCACGATGTGGTAATGTTCCTGGTGCCTGCAGTCGTACAACTTTGCGCCGTTGCTGTCTCAAAAGCTGCGTACGACATGTTTTGTCGTACACAGGACTTCAGTGCTGAGCTGCTGTCCTGTTTGTACGGCAGGCTTACCACGCCCAATATGTGACTGTACGTGACGATAAGGGGAGAAATTATGAACGAAAACAGCCGTTCAACTTCCGTTGAGCCATCGTCCAACTTGTGAGGCTGAATGGCTGCTGCTGTACATTGTGGCAGCTATGATCATGAGGACATGGCATGCTGCAGCATCCAAATAATTTGAAGCCGTATGAATTCAGTGCAGATGCATCAGTGGCAGATGCATCATTTGCACATGGTGTTGCATTCAACATGTGTATGCATGCAGGAATGACCTGCAATCAGTAACCTCCTTGGACAGGCATCAAACCGTAACGGCAGCATTATGGCACCAACTGCAATGTGTCAATTGGCATTGCACTTTTAACCTTGCCAAAAATAGGCAGCAAGCAACGCAAACTGAAACAGAACAGATTGCACATCTACAGCCAGCGGCTTGCGTCAGCTGCAGCCAGGCAAGGCTGGTCAAATTTGCCCACAAATGACATTTGCCTGCTGAGTTCTGCATCCCCTCCCGTGCCGCATCTGCTGGGCTTGCTCTGCCCTCCTGCATGCCTGATGTAAATGTGATCAAGCTTGGTCAATGTGAGCTGCCAGCAGGACGCAGTTCTCTTTTGCCATGGCATGTGTTCCTCAGATTGACATGAAAATTTGCTGTGTCTGTGGTTTCTGACTCGACCTCAGCAATGACTTTCTTGAGCACATTCACTGGTGCCTTTGTGAACAAGGTTGCTGGGTAAACTGATGTGCCCCAACGCGGATGTATCAGCACCTGCAATTTGTCTACAAAGCTTGACATTATGTTAGAAATGCGTCGCTGCTGCAGCGCTGCACCGCTAGCGGTGCACATTGTAAACTGACTGCACAAAGCACATGAGGATAGTGAGCCGATGCCCCCTGATGGGGTAGGGCCTTAGTCTTGGCAGTATTTGTAAATTTATGCCGGCAACCTTTGGGTCATGCCTTGTACAATAGGCCTACAACAACTCAGCAGTAATATTGATGGTGTGGCGGTGCTGTCTGTACCTTGCAACCAGCTGCATTAGCTGTCTGGTACCCAAGCAAGGCAGAAAAGCCATCCACTTCACCATAAGGAACAGTGCAGTCAGTATGCATCATCTGCAAGCAGTGCAGTGGTCAGTGGTGATGGCCAACAGCAGACACACTTCCAGGTTAACAAAGCACCACATGTGCGACCAGCAAAAAAGGGCAGAAAGTGCAAAGTGTACCACTGCTGAGACACCAGGCAACAGGGCATCTACTCACTGGCAGGCCTGAGCATGGATCAATGTAATCAGCCCAGTGGCCCCTGTCAGTAGCTTTGTTGCATACTCCCTTGGCAAACTCCATGAACTGCAAACAAAGCAGAGTTGGACAGGCAGAGGCAGGAAACAAGCAGCAGAGCACGCTGTACAAGCAAGTTGTTGCCTTGTACCTTTTCCAGCAAGGCGTCCTTCTCTTCTTCTACAGCTTCTCCTGTCTGCACAAGGTCCATCTTGGAGTGTTGACAGGTTGGCACAATCAGCAATCCTGCATTGTGACGGGCAGGCGGTCGAAGACACTTTGTCATGGGCTTATCGTGCAGCGTGAAGGCCAGTTGAAAACGAACCATCAGCCGTCAGACCGGGAAAGATCATAGACACCTCTCTCCAATGCCTTGGTGGGCATTCTGCGCAAACGACGGGGTTGTTTGGAACTCCTTAACGCCACTCGATACAGCAGACATTCCGTGATAAGCTCACGATGCACTGAGTACTCTAAACCGCAAACGCTGTTCGTCACAGGAAGCAGTGTTGTCATGGCAAGCTGTTTTGATCATCAAGATCTATCTAACTAGCAGAATTGCGTGAGTGCCTGCAGCACCACAGAGCACATCATCACGACGATGATAAAGACGCGACTTTGCTCCAAATGGCAAAGACTTTCACGGATCGTCTCAGGTGTACAACAGCAAACTCGTACAGCAGCCAGAGGGTTACAACTAGTCACAGTCTGACTGTCAGACCATTTCTGTCTTCTCACATCACTCGTACAGTAGAGCTTAGCTCTCCCTTAGTCAAATTGAGGCAGCCAATGGTCTGCGACAGTAATATTGTTGAGCTCAGACTGCTAAGCCAAGATGATCCCTCCAGAACCTGCTTTGGTGCAGTCCCAGAGCTATTTGGAGACTGGTCCTGGGATCAAGACCACTTCTGTGATTGCTGATCTGCTTGATTGTCCTGCAGCTCATCCATTACTCTACAATGGGTAATACAGCAGCTGTGGATGCTCATCCTTGCTTAGCCACAGAAGTAGTACTTGAGCAGGCAGCTGTTACTGATCAGTTCATGAAGGTGCTGATCTTTAGGTGGATAGCCTTGACATGAGTTGATTGTTAGTCATCACCAGCGTGAGTGCTGCTCACAGATTATGCCGAGCTTGGCCAGCTTCGTCAACAGAAAGCTGAACAACATGCATCATATGAAAAAAAACTGTCCACTTTCTGATTGGCCCTCCAATCAGCCTGGCCACAGAGGCTGTGTTAAACACATTGACAAGGGAGCATGCCAGGTGCACGTTGACATGTTGTGTGTCAAAGATTCTGCTCAGCTTGCCTGGCTACAGCTTTCAAATTGACACAAAGGCAGCCACTAGTACTAGTACTAGCATGTACTCCATGATGAAATGGTCATGCGCATGTCATGTTCATTGTCACTGATACATGACCGACATTCACTGCTGTCAATTGTGTACCATCAGGTGGATCGCAACCAAGCCATCAAACTGATGTATCAAGGCAGCAAAATGGGCAGCCTGGTGGTGTGCATTTGGGACTTGCAGGTGCTCCTATCTGCATGATGTTGACCTGAGTTGACCTGAGACTTTGCATCGCACCCCTAAAGCTTTCATTCGCGTGCCGGATCTTCTCTGGCTGACTCAAGTACTTGCAGTAATCAGCGTGAGCTACACGGACTGTTCAAGCTCTCCAACTAGCCGACCACGAACAAGGCCATCGCGTGCATGACTGAGTTCAATCTTGTGACGTGAGAGGGCTGCTGGCCGGAAGCAGATGCACATCACGCGATATGCATCTTCAGATGAAATAAGAGAGCAGCAAAGTGTTTCACAGTGATGTCCAGCACGCCTGAGCAGTCACGTAGCGTAAGCAGAAAGATCAATGTCAAGCCAGCAGAACCTTTGCTGTCCTTTGTCCCTATCAGCGTCCTTACTGATAGTTACAAGACAACGCACTATATGCAGTATCCAGAAAGTCGAAAGATGGTTGCGGTATGTGACCTTGCTGTCTAAAAGGACCTGACCGTCACTATCTGGCTTTGCCCATCCAAGATAGTCTTGTTTTAGTATGCAGAATTTCGCAACGGCTTTGACAAAGATGTAGAAGACACAAGACTTGTCTTCTATGGCATCCGCTACTTGCTGGAGGGCTTCATTGCCAGGCAGTGGACTCAGCAAGACGTTGACAAAGCAGCCACCTTCTTCAGGTGCACATGCTATGCAATCTGTCAGATGAAGCTGCCTTTGCCTGCAGCTCATGATGAGGCCAGCTAGCCATGTGCTGCAGTACACATATGGCGCCAAACTTCACAGACTTTCCATTCCCCAAAGACTTGATGGCCAAATTTGTCCAGCACAATAATGGTCAGTCTCATTGCCTTTGGCATTCAAGTTTGAGGCATGTAGGTCACCTGTCTGTACCATGCAAGTGCAGCACAAGCTGTCCTACAGCTTTTGTCTTTCAGCTGACTCTTTGCTGTAACACAGGGTACTTTCCTGTAGTGTTGGAAACACTTCCTGAAGGCACATGTGTACACGCACACTGTCCAGTCTTTCAGGTAGGCAGGCATGTTTAGCACCAATCACTCTTTGCTCACAGTTGGTACATGCTGTGTGCACCAAGGCTATGCAGGGAGTCATTGCCATATGTTTGTCTGTGCATGAAACATCTTGTCTTTGCAGATCACAGCAGAGGACGGTTATGCCCCTTTATGTACATTCCTGGAGACAATTCTGACCATGCTTTGGTAAGCTGATGCATCTAGGACAAGTAATCTGACCGTCAACTGTGTCTGCCAATGTGTAAGATGCACCCATTGCTGCATTCTAGATAGTATGTTGCAATTTTATATGCAAGCAAACATTCTTATTTGCCAACGGTCAGAGGTTTCATTTGGCTGTAAGCAGTATCAATTTTGGTAGCCTGCATGACCTGCTTGTCTCAGCTGCAGGTACCCAACAACTGTAGCCACGCTCAGCAGAAGAGCGCGAGATCGAATAGAGGCAGCCTTTGATCAAAGTGTAGAGGGAGGTAGTAGCAACCCTCTTGTAGGCACCAGGCTGCACGACTTTGGCTTCAGAGGCTGCACCTGTGTGGAACAAAGCGTGCTTGGGGGTGTTGCGCATTTGCTGAACTTTGATGGATCAGATACACTGTCAGCAGCATATTATGCCCAGGTAAGAGAACAGCTTTGTTCCAGCATAATGAATGCAGCAGCCACTTCTCGTCCAGACCTTGTTACACATAATTTACGCCAAAGAATCATAGGCGCAGAATAATAGTGCATCCTATGCTGCCAGACCATTGAAAGGTGAAGCCGCACAAGCATCAAGTCAGAGCATCTGCTCTCACCCATGCTGCAGAAGCAAGCTGCTGCTTTGAGAATTGAGTAGCTGATCCCTCATGGCTGCATGGGCATATGATTGTGCTGCCAAGCTGACGTGGCGGCATGTGTTTAAATGCGCAAAACACGCTGCACTGTGCAGTTCCACCTGAATGATGGAGAGCCAGTGGCCATGAGCATACCTGCAACAGAGCACAGTGTCATGACTGCCTGGCGCACTGAGCGGGAAGCCCTGGAAAACATGATAGACCAGTTTGGCACAGGCATCTTTGCCTGCGTCATGGATAGCTATGACTATGTGGAGGTGAGTCACAGCCTTTCAGCAACTCTGTTTACATATGTCAGTGGCGACTTGCTGATAAGCAGCTCTCCTACAGTGCAGCATGAAAGCGCATTTTGCAGCTCCTTGTCTCACATTGCCACACACCAGCCAAGATCTCCTTGTGATTCATCTGTGTCTCACTTCTTTGGCCACCTGTGTGTCACTTCTTTGGACACCTGTGCTTTGCAAGCAATGCTCTTGCTGGCAGCAGCTTGCACAGCATCACAGGCTTGCTGAGGCATGCAGGCTCTTGCAGAACACCTGCCAGCAGTTGCTCAGAAGCAAGTGGGCAAGGGCGGATTCCTGGTGCTTAGGCCTGACTCAGGCAAGCCAGCACCTGCTGCATGGAAATCATCTACAGCAAGCATTGCCAAACCAAGCACACCTTACTTGTTCCTGCATGCATTTCTGAGTTGAAGCATATGCACAGCAGCAGCACAATGTATCATCTTTGCCAAACAAAGCTGTGCCTCATGTGTGGGCAGCAGCTTGTCCAGTTACCTTTCACCCAACAGCATGCCCTCTGTGAGAGTGCTGTCATCTTTGCCAGTGGAACAGCCAAATAGATGCAGCAAGGCACATCGTGTTTGCCAACAGCCCTGATATTGGTCTGCATTCCAGGTGACCCTGTGGAGGCAGTATTGCTTGCTCTAGAAGCTGCTGAGAAGGTGTTTGGTGTGGACATGAACAGCCGTGGCTACAAGGTGCCCAAAGGGTGCGGCGTGATACAAGGAGACGGCATTAGCATAGAGATGCTGGACAACATCCTGCAAGCTGTCATGGCCAAAGGCTACAGTGCTCAGGTGCATCTTCTGTCTGATATGCCATGGAAAACCAGCTCGCTTGTTGACCACAACACCTTTACATGTGCTGCACAGATGTGTGTGTGTGCCTCAGACGGTAATCTCACCTCTTGCAGCTGCTCGATGCCTGAGCGCAAGTTGTTTCTCATACTACACTCCTTATACAGTTGTCACAAACGCAGTCAGGCCTTGGCCAGGTGTCTATGCATGTCCAACTGACCTGATGTCACATTTGCTGTGAGCAAGTCATGACCCTAATCAGCCAATGGTCTGCTTTGTTCAATGCGCCAGCGACTCAGTATGCATACATGCAGGCAGTGGCCTTCGGCATGGGTGGGGGCCTGTTGCAACGGGTCAACAGAGACACCATGTCCTTTGCCACCAAGCTCTCCCACATTGTATATGCGGACGGCACAGAGGCTGACACTATGAAGCTGCCCAAGAGTGATCCGTTGAAGTATTCCCTGCCAGGCATAATGGCTGTCAAGTCTGTGAAGGGCATTCCGACAGCTTTCCCTGCTGATGGTGGGCATGTCAGTTCTGAGGAGAACATGCTGCAGGTGGTTTGGGACAATGGGCCAGTGGAGGTAAGCAGGCAGTCTGGCGTGTTCATTTGAGGATGCAAATGTGGCAGCTGTGGCACAAGGCTTGTCTGTGGAAAGAGTGTGATGTGTAAAGTTCAGATGGCCTTGCACAGCTATGGCTTGCTCCGGCCAGCATCAAGCCAGGCCAAGTGCACATGCACAGCTGGCACACTCACCATTCTCCCCATAATGCATAGGGTGATATTGGCATTGGCTTGTTCTTGAAGGCGCTGCAAGCATTCGCCACCAGCGCAAAAAAGACATGATACAGTCTGTCATGCGGCATGCATGTGCAATCTTGGGACTGCAATGCAGGTGGAGTGGAAGAAGTTTGCAGACTTGCGGCAGGATGTTGATGCACAGTGGCGGGCACTGCCCAAGACAGCTGATGTGCTGAGTCAGCCTCTAAAGGACAAAGTGAAGACAGTCACAGCACGATTGCGTGCACATCAAGATGCCTAAGGTCTGCTGATGCAGCACGCCATGTATAGTATCTGTGACAGCTGTGTCCACCCCCCCCTGCTTAGTTTAGTTATCACAGTCACAGGGATGCTGGAGGTCAGAATATGCCATTTAAATTGACACTGTGGTGTATATATGGTATACGATATATTTAATGTATACACTATTGTGGTGAATTTGGTGGGGATGAAAAGTTGTGAAACACATGCGGCTGTCATTCATGACATGGTTTTGTGTGTTGAACAGGTCAGATAGACACATCATTGAGCAGTTGCGTAGGCAACTACTCCCTGCTGTACTGCCTGTTGAATCTGCTGCAAGTCTTTGGCAGAGTCAAAGGTGATGCTCAGCATGTGCTGTGGCTCTGCTGGGCTGTAATGAGCAGTGAACATGTCTAAAATGGTCATGATCTTGAATACAAAGCAGGTCTTCTTGACTGTGACTGTGCCAAAATCTCTGTAGTACATGACCATGTGCACTCTGCCATGTGATGGATGCTGCAGAACAGGACACTTCGGTCAGTGCTTTGTCACATGCTATCAAAGCTTGTGTGTTACATCATCATCATTGATTGATAGCAGCAGCATGCTGCTGGCAAGTTGGCTGCGTACCTTGAAGAAGTATTCTAGTCTGTCTGTGAAGGCTTCCACCCTGCTGGGGGAGTCACTGCGTAGTTGTCCTAGTGTAAAGTGTCTGCAAACAATGATTTTTCAACTTGTTAGGCTGCAGGACATCCCCGTTAGACCTATCAGCAGAGGTGTCTCACCTGCACAAAACACTGTTTGCAGGGGCTGCCTCCTTCCCTGAGAGCTTGCTTATTTCAACTGCTGGCACAGGTGTCACTTTCGGGGCTTGTTGCTCAGGGCAATTTGGGTTTTGATTCGTTCCTGGAGTCAGCTGTTGGGTTGTGGCTGCTGCAATGTCCTGCTGCTGGGGCACAAGCTTTTGCTGAAGCTCTGTATCTGCGTTGCTAACATTGCTAGACAGCCTTCGAAAGCTGCTCGCTGCTGGTTCGGCAGGCAGCGATGCCAACATAGAGTGACACGGGATTTGCCGTGAGTCTGTTTGGACACCACGCCTTGCAGTGGCATCATTTGGGCATTTGATTTTGCGAGCTCCTGTCACAAGGCCCCACCGGCACTGCTGACAGGGCTTCAAAGATATATATGCCTTGTTGATGCCTTGAGTTCAAGTCAGCAGGTCCGCCAAGTCTGCCATGGTCTCTGTGCAGATCTGAGTGCTTGTGATGCACTGTGGAGCACGGCGGTGTCTTCTTATTCGCCCGTCGCTACCACAAAGCAGGTGTCTGTCAGCCGCAGCAGTCCGTAACGATCATTTCGATGTCGCCATCGTCGGGGCTGGACTGACAGGCGCAGCATTAGCAGCAGGCCTGGGTAAACTTCGCTTCTTTAGCTTCTGACGTTATGCAACAGCTTTTTGGTGTCAAAAGCAAGCATCTCCTGAAATTGCAGGTGCAAACAAGCTGACAAGAGATCTCAAAATCGCACTTGTGGACAGACAGGTATGTTTGACCTTGGCACTGATCATTTACAGCTGGCCTCTCACAAACAGTTTGCAAACTGGTCAACGCTGGTGCAGGAGCCTGCCTCAATACAGCATCCACAGCTCAGTCCCCCAGCCAACAGAGTCAGCACTCTCACACCTGCCAGCATACAGTTTCTCACAGACATTGGAGCCTGGCCAGACATAGCACCACCCCGCTCTGCTCCTTTCTCTCGCATGCAAGTATGGGACAGCACAGGCAGCGGCTTTGTACAATACGACGCTGCTACAGCGTCAGAGGTCACCATGGGGCATGTTGCAGAGAATGGAGTCATTCAGTATGCACTCATGCAGAGGTTGCGGCCGAATGTACATAACATGTGGCCAGTAAGTGTTCATGTTGACAGTCATTGCCGTCAGTCAGCTTTAGTACAACACACTTTCTTGCTGCTGCACAAACCCAGCTTAGACATTGACAGCTGTAATGTAAGCAGACATGCAAATGCGGCATTTATCTGATGTGCAGGCAACAGTCAAAGCTCTAGAGCTACCGCCTTTCTCTCCTACTCAGCAGTCAGGTCAGTCAGCTGATGCCTGCGTCCTCTGAACGCTTGCATGATCTGCCATGTACACTGCAACAGAGACTGACATCACATGGGCAAATCTGCTGTGTCAGCACCACATGCACATGTAGACTCAAAGTCACATGCCTGTATTTGCTGCACGTCACAGTCATGCATATGAGGGTGCCTTTGTGGCTGTGGAAAGCCCAGAGCATATGTGAGATGAGGTTGCTTGCATTCACATTGCAGTTGGTACATGCAAAGCCTCGTCCTATTGCATCAGAACAAAGGTTTATGTACTGCAGGGACGATGCAAAGCAGCAATGCTTTTGCTAGCCTGCAGCTGGAAGGCAATTCCACCATCAAAGCCAAATTGGTAGTAGGCTCAGATGGCGGCAACTCAAAAGTACGCCAAATGGCACAGCTCAGAACAGTCTCTTGGAGCTACAAACAGAGAGGCCTGGTCGCCACGGTTGCCACAGCTACCCCCAACACCTCAGCTCTACAAGTCTTTCTGCCCAATGGGCCGTTGGCTTTGTTGCCTGTCAGGGATGGGTTTAGTAACATTGTGTGGTCAACTACACCTGCCCAAGCAGCTGAGCTGGAGGCCATGACACCCACTGACTTCGTTAATGCAGTCAACATGGTGAGGACAGCCGACGTATTCTGTGCAGGTGCAAGTTGTACACCACTCCTCGTGATACAGTTGTGGTTATTTCACGCACATATCTAAGAACTAAGCTGCCAGTGTATATATCACACTCATGGTGTCTTGCATCTGTTCATCTTGTATGAAGGAACAGACAGGTGCAACATTTGTGCACACTGAGCACAGCAGCTTGTTTTGTCTTTTTGAGACCCAGCGCATGCCCAACCTCAAGCCTCAACTGACTAGACTTTGAGCAGGTCTGATACATGCACAGCCTCAAGCTTGTCGGCGGCTGCATATCCGTTACTTGCAGGTACTGTCAGGAGGGCCAAGGCCATCTTCTGTGTTGGGAGATATAACAGGTGCAAGGGCATCTTCTGCGCAGTTTGAAGACCCACCACTGGTCACAAAGGCTGTTGGACAGCCTCCAAAGTCTTTTCCCTTGGTCCTGTGTCATGCTGGCAGGTATACTTGCAGTATCACATCTTGGTATGTGTGGACATGTCTGTAAGCGTGGCTTTTGCTCTGCTGCATGACTGAGTATGGGGTAGGTGCTAGGTTGCTTGTTGGGGTTTGTGTTTGTACAAACAAGCCTCTGTACCAGACTCTACAAGCTTGTGGACTTGCATCAACTCTGTGATGCTTTGAAGCACAAACAGATGGCATGCTCTGGTTTATTGCCTTTTAGCAGACAATTAGTAGCAGCAAATGCATGGTTGTCGACTCTGCAGGTATGTACGACCACGGCTGGCTTTGATTGGTGATGCTGCACACACAGTGCATCCCTTGGCAGGGCAAGGTGTCAACCTAGGCTTTGGCGACGTCAAAGCACTGGTGGATGCTATTGCGCATGCCACTGAGACTGGCATGGACATCGGCAGCATGACTCTTTTGGAGGTAGTGTGATATGATTGCTCCTCTGGTGTCATCACTAGACGTTTATGGGATGCTTGCATCTGCTGACATGAGTGACTGCTGTCTTTCTCAACACAAGTGTACATCTTCTGATGCACTTGGACGTTCCATGTTTTGAGTGTTGTGTGATCAACAGGTGCCTGACGTTGCACATGGACTGCAGGAGGAATATGAGCGACCACGTCAGCAGGCAAACATAAGCATGACAGCAGCCCTTGATGGCTTGAAACGTGTCTTTGAGCCTCAAGCTGGGCTGACAGCAAGAATTCGCAGCATTGGCCTGGGCCTGTTGAATGATGTGCCGTTTGCAAAAGACAAAATCATGCAATACGCTATGGGAAGGTGATCATGCAGATGGGCTCATTGCATTTTGGAGCTTTTAGGTGCACACACACAACTGGCATGTATGTTTAAACATACAGTAGCTTTGGTGAAGTGCATCTTGCACATTTGTCCAGCCATGACACTGTAAGCTGCTTGTGACATCCTGTGTGTAGCAAAGACAAATCCATTGCAATTCACACACAGACAGCTTTGTCTTTTGAGGACTGTAGACTGAACCACATGGCTCCTGTGTATGCTGTCAACCCATGTACTTTGTTGCTTAAGTTCTGCTGTCTGGCCAATAGTCAATCAGTGACTGATGACCCCAAGTGGCTGTGACCTTACATGCGCAAAATCAATTGACGAGTCCATCTCATCATCCACTTCGCCTACCACGGCTCTGCATACCACAAATTGCATGATCAACACTTACCCTTGTTAGCAGGACATGCTTCTGCATCATCAGCATGGTATCAAAACCAATCAAAGACTTACATGTTGTCACCCCTGATAACATACAAACCAAGGGCCAGTTTTTCAACCCCTGCCTGCAGTAGAGGGAGTCTCAGCACAAAACAGCAGGAATCTGTGGAAGACTAGCAAAAAGCCACGGTGCACCTTAGTTGAGTACACCCGCTCATGGCACTCGTCCAGTATAAGGTTTGTTGCCTGATCGTAGCCCTTCAAGAGACCCTGAACATCACAAACTTCTGTTGAAGCTGCAGTTCACAGATCCAAAAAGGCTGCCACTGATCACGCTTTTCTTGAGACAAAGCTGCCTTGCTTACCACGATCTGCCGCCCGTCGCTTGTGATCACGGATATCGTAGCTGCGACAAAGTGACATATGAGCAAGGCAACAGTGCGTCTACGGCAAGGACCCTTTGTAGGTAAGCATGCGTGTCTTCGCACTTACTGTTAACCATGTCAGCCAGACCGGTCTCTCCGCCAGACATCACAACTTGCAACAGCAAGTACTGTGACGCCCACGATAGGCCAAGCTTGCGGGGTGCTTAAGAGATTTGCGCTTTCACCTGAGCTGCGTCATAACGCAACTTGCCAACTTTGCGGGATCTCGGCACACACAACGAGAAGCTGGACGGCAGCTTTGTACGAAGTCACTATGACACGGCCGGCAACAGACTGGATGCGCTATTGTGAGCCAAGTGCGAATTCTTTGTAGCCTTCGAGCGTTACGGTACTCCGGTTGCCCTAAGAATTGGCAAAAAAGGGTTTCATGTCACCAGCACCAGCTGCTGCCTGCAGACGACCACCAGAGTGCGGCTGCAGTCATATTCCTGGAGGCTCGCCAGGGCTGGAGACGTCAGGTATGAAGCTCAACTGACCATTTGATGTTTTTATACCCTGCGTGTTTCTGTGCGTGTCAGCTGCAAGCAGCAATAGCTTGCCACCCTAGGATGCTTCCTCAAAATCTTTGAGACCGGATCTTTGAAATGTCGACACTAGCGAGACTGAGGGTTGTTGTGCTGCTTACTGATCTGCTTGCTGGCTTACCTCAGTCTTTCCTCCGTGCGAGATGCCTTTCTCAGCTGGCTTGCTCGCCCCTTTACCAATAACACTGAGAAAAACGACAGCAGGAATCTGTCTGCTTGTCTTGTGCACGTATGTGTAGGAGACTTTCGGGCGCGCAACATCATGTTTCAACCACAGTTCCCATGATGTTACCTTTGGTTTTTGTTCGTCTCACACTTGGCCATCTGTAGGTGCCAGCTTTCCGGCGGCGCTTCCTAGGGTCCGAGCAATAATTTGACTCGACAGGTGATATTACTTGTTCTCACTGCCTCCTAACCTCATGCCTGCGTGATATCAGCGGGAGTGATGACCAACCGATTTTCTAACACTTGAACTGATCAACGATGCTGACAAACATCACTGCGTTCTTTCTGACCCGCTCTGCTTATCGATAGTGCCTGACATGCCTTTGCCTGCATCAGCTGTCGGATGATGAGCATTCGAAATCAATCTTAGGACACCTTCAGAAGCAGGCACCCTAATCAAGTGTCTGTTTGTGAGAGCAAAAGTTTCCCTGACGATAGCTGCCAAGTGCATTTTACAGCAACTGTATTCATAACAGGCTGTTCCAATGATGCTAAAACAAATACTTTCGTTCTACCAAGTAGCTGCAATATGCTGTGTGGACACAAATTTGGAGACCTGAACTGAGGAACAGTCTTGCATCATGCACTACTAATCTCTCCACAAATGTTTGCACATATTCTTCAAACAGTTCATTTGGCCCTGCAGGAGAAGTAATTGGTGACCAGGATGTCAGGCACCTGGGTTCAAGTTGACAAGCGTCCAGGAGCATATGCCATTGTATCGCTGTGTAAGGAGCCAGCCAACACCTTGGACTACAAGCTCTGGCAGCAGCTTGCAGACACTGTCCAGCAGCTAGAGCAGGACGCCTCTGTAAGAGGCATCATCATTGCTTCTGGCCTCAAGAGAGACATCTTCTCTGCTGGCAATGACATCCAGGGCCTGTACGCACCAAAGACCACCAAAGAGGCCTACAGAAAATTCTGGGTGACGCAAAACCAGTTTCTAGCTCGTTTGTACAGATCACCTCTTGTGACCATTGCAGCAATCAGAGGAGCATGCCCAGCTGGCGGCTGCGCCATCTCATTGTGCTGTGACTACCGCATCATGACTGAGCAAGGTCACATTGGCCTGAATGAGGTGGCGCTGGGCATTTCTGTGCCTGCTAAGTGGGCAGGGTTGATGCAGAACACTATTGGTCAAGGCAAAGCTGAGCAGATGTTGCAGTTTGCCAAGTTGGCATCTCCTCAAGAAGCACTGCAGATTGGCTTGATTGACCAGGTTGTAACAAAGGCTGACCTGCTCAGCACAGCTGAAGCTGCCATGCAGCAGTTCCTCAAGGCTGCACCATTTGATGCTGGGCGCCAGGTGACCAAAAATCATCTGCGTGAGCAGTTTTCTTTGGACTGGGAGGCGTACTGTGTACCTGAGGTTGATGGCGCCTGGGAGCAGCTCTCTCAAGACTCTACTGTCAAGGCCATTGCAGGAGTCCTGGAGGGTTTAGCTAAAAGGAAGAAGTCAAAACTGTAGTGTATGATTATGTTGTTACAGCTATTTGGTACCGTGTGGTGTACAACAGTGCCTTTAGCTATGCTTTGCTAAATATTGCACAGAAGGCTTGTTATCCATTGCTTTGTAACTTTTGTTTGGTTTGATAGTTCTGCATTACATGTGAAACATTGAGTTCAATGTATGAGGCCTATTTGAACGTGATTTGAACATGTATATCAGCCCTGGACAGCAGTGTCCGTAATAGTGTTCACCCTTCAGTGTTTACAGTCATCATTTTGCAGCAATGCACTTCCCAGTAGTGACATCCTACACAATGACTGTCTTGTCCTGTAGAACGCCACTGTTATCGACTGATCAACACATTGAGCCAAAGCTGTAAGGGCACGATCATGCATAGTTGGAAGGCAGTTAGCTGCAAAAAGCTCACAACGCCCTACTTGCAAGATGAGTGCGTGGCAAAGCACGCCAGCAGCCTAACTCACCTGTCAATTCACACAAACAATGCATCTGTACGGGATAACCAGCCTTTTGTAAGCCGTGTCACTGTCTATGTGCAAGATCTTTGCTGCCTGTACATGATGTAGCCTATGATACATGCAATCGACTGCAGATGCATTTCGAATTTCGTGCCGCAACAGCATGTGTCTGTCAGCGTTTTGGATTTGACGGGTACAGCCATGTTACAGCACGAGCTGGGGCAACAGTTTACTTGAAACAAATGGCTATTGCTCCAAGCACAGCATTCAGTACAAACAAGCCGACAGCTTCTGGTCGCCATCCTGCTGGGAATGGCGCATATCTTACAGTAAGCCAGGCTACCTGCAATCACCACAACACCTGTCAGAAGCAAAGACTCCTCACATTTCACGTCTTGACATGCACTGCAGCAACCAGGACTACTGTACATATGACCAATAGCAGCCATTCATTCCACGCCACACGCCTGCAGAAACTGCAACAGCAGCAGCTTGCTGACAGATTGAGATTGCGTACCAGACCACCAACTACAAGCCCGAGGACGGTTGCCCCAAGTGCACCCCAAACAGGGCTGTTTCCCCAGTATGGCCCTTCTGGATTGCGTTTTCGTCGCTTATCGAACAGGCGGTAGGTACAGAAGCAGATAGCAGCGCCTAAGGGGAGTGTAGGATCGCTGGATGCGGACTGCCAAGCAGACCTGCAATTCAACACAGGTCGCACACTGCGTCCTCACAATGTTTCTGCTGTGATTCTTGACCATGATTCCACATTATGCTGTGCAGTATTCATAAAGATGCAGAAACTGCAGCATTTCAATTGCATTGTACACAGCTGCATGTCAGATGCAGCTGAAATGCTGCATTGCACAACGTATGACCATTCAAAACTCCTGACACTGTACACACACAATGTGACTAGGTTTGTGCCCTGACAGCAAGTTTGGGAGGTTGCATGCTCACCAGATGCCCAAAGCTAAGAAGATGGAACCATCATTGACAATGGTGGGACCTGCTACAGAGGGTTCCAGCAAATCCCGAAAGTTCTGCCACAGATTCTTCTTCTGCAGCAATGAGCCATACAACGTAATGATCACGCCTAGACTAGAAGTCTCATGCTTGGTCACAAAAGCAAATGTTGATTAGTCCATCAAAACCACCTGGAGCTACATCATCAAGCACTGCAATGCCATTGAAACAGTTTTGCTTTGCTGGATGCATGCACAATGTACTGGGACAGGTGCCTGTTGTAGCAACTGTATGAGCAGCAGTTGCGTCCTATGTCACAGGATAGTCAATTTTCAATAGTGTATGTGCAGAGGACATATGAAGCCCAACAGCATGCATGATTGGTGCATGCACAACTGTACGACCAAGAATGCAGGCTCACTGTTGGGTCTCCTTCCACATCTGAGCGTCTGCCTGACTTGGGGGGCTTGAAGCCATACTTATGCCTGACCTTCATCTTCTGCTTCAGAATCGCGTCAAAGGCCATTTCAATGGCTTCCCTACTCCTGCCATGGGCCTTGAACTCCTGCAGAGGCCCACAGATGTGCTTCATGCAATGAGCTATGCAACAACCATGAAAGTGTTCATGATGAGAGAATGCTGCATGATAGTGCGTTGCAACCTGACAGCGAAACCACAGGATGTGAGTATAAGCTTGGTTGCGAAACTTCCATGTCAAGTGCTTGCTGACCTCATACAAGTAATTTCGTGCATCTTGAACCTCCTCAAATGTAGCTGCATGCTCCACACCCAACAGCCTGCATGAGCAAAGCATATCTGGTGAGTTATGCAGACATGCAGCATCAGGGAGCGCATGCAAGTGACAGTGTCGCATGATTGCGCAAAGGCCTGCAAATGCCGCTCATCATTCCTAGGACAAGCTGGCTCACCGATAGGGGTCCTTTTCCTTTGTCCGTGGAAAGACCTGCACACTGTAAGTTGGCTGCTCTGGCTCCTCTGGCGGTAGGTCTGCAGCGCCTAGTTGGCCTGTTTCTGCTGCCAAAACTCGTCTTCTCCTCTTTCCATGTTGCACAGAGTGAAAAGGACAAGGGTTGCGTGTGCTTGGCTGCTGCCTGTGCATCACCGTGTCAAATGTTGATTCCATACTCATTCCAAAGGGCTTTATGTTCCTTTCGCAGGCGGATCAATAAGGCTTAGCTGCCAGCTCAGTGCTTATTCGTTACCTCGCATCCCTGAACTTTCCGAAAGCAGCCTCAGGCCTGACAATACGTCTCGGAAGTAGGTTAGATGAAGGCAGGTGCTGACAAGGGGCATGGTGAAACGGAGCCATGCCCCTAAAGAGTCTGGCGCAGTGTGTACGCCAGTACAGGACAGAAAGCTAGCCGGGGGAGCGCGTTAGCCGCTGTAGCGTCAAGTATGACACCAGCGCAGTGGCCGCATTGATCGTTCCGCTGCTTTACAGTGACTGCTGCAGTGTCTACCGGTACAGCTAGATGACGATTTATTTATTTTGCTAGATTTACTAAAAGGGCGTTTCGGATCCCCAGCATTAAAATGCGAATAGATGATGCCAGCATTTGCGTCAAGCACATGCAGTAACTTCAGCGAGTCTTTACAGCAGCAGATAAAGCCAAACCACAAGCATGTGCAGCATCATCATATCACATCACCATTCATGTCCACACGATAGGTAAAATCACAGAACACATCAAACATCATCGGACATGCAGGATGCAGCAAAAAAGTATCTAGAGCCTGCCAGTTGCTGCATGTACACTCATGCACTTTCGCCTAGGACCAGTTGGCCCTGCAGCACTAAAATGTACTAAGCTATCAGTTGATCACATCATTCACTGCGTCAGCAGGTGAAGGCATAGTGTGTCTCATGCCTGTACTTCTCGTCTGGCCTCAACACGACAGTTGGGAAAGCAGGCTGGTTAATTGCATTTGGGAACCCCTGCACGCGCACTAACTCAAATGGCAACCTGCATCATTTTTAGGATATGCATGATTTGTATGGCTGTAAGCATACACAGCAAGTGAGGCAAGCTGATCAGCAGGCTTTCAATGACCGGTAACACAGTGGTGGTTGTGATATTCAGGAAAGCACATAATAAATGCATATGTGTTCACGCTCCCAGATCACTGCAGACCAACCTGTGTTTCCAAGCAGAACCCTGCATGCTTCTGATAGGCAAAGCCGCCTTTGCCTATCTGGTTGCCGTCAAGGAAGTTCCCTGAGTAGAACTGCACACCGGGAGTGGTGGTGGAGATCGTCATGGTGCGACCCGACTGAGGGTCTCGCACTTTGATAGCCTCCCTTGGGCTGCAGACACATACACCATGTAACACACATACTCTAGGTAACATGCATACTCTAGGTAACACACATACTCTGTGTGTCTAGGCAACACGCATATTATCAACTGCATCTTTGTACTGGCTGTTGCGCAACATTACAGCAGTTGCTGGCTGCAGTCACTTGCAAAGAATGCAACCTTTCCTTGCTCTGCTCTCAGCAGCATTGCACACAACTCACGTTGCCCCTTACGACATCAGTGCAGCTGTGATCAACTTGTGAGCAGTGCATATGCTCAATGTGCACTCCATACAGGCGACGCAATGTGCTACCTCCATGTGTGGCAAATCGCTCGTAACAACACTGTGCCTGTTGAGGACATCCAGAAAATTCCAGCTCTTTACATATGCATGGTCTCATGCACCGCAATATGCTGACTTACATCTCAGATGCGACGCTTCCGGCCTTGGTTGAGAACTTGGCTTGCCTTCCCAGACCATGCAAGACCCAGTTGTGGTCATAGCCGCCAGGCGTCTCATCAATCTCCTTGCCAATGCGCTTCATCCCTGTGAAGTCAAATGGAGTGCCCTTGACTGGGGTGATTTGGCCAGTGGGAATGCCATCCTCTGTTGTTGGGATGTAATGGTCCCTGCAGACAGCGCATAAGTTGTTGGGATGTAATGGTCCCTGCAGACAGCGCATAATGTTTTTGGCGGCATTTGCGCAGCCAAGGAAATGCGGTCCCACTGCATATTGACCACCTGTTGACCACTTCGTTGGTGTGTGACGTGCACAAGGCAGAACCACTTGTGTGCGGTGAGTACGCCATTATGCATATTCAGATGACGCCTGGAATGCTGTCAGCATGGCCTGCACCCTTGAGTACAATCACAGGGTCTAGAACTGACTGTAGACTTGGTCACATTTGCATGAGGCAGTCCTGGCTTAGCTCACCCTCTGAGGTGCAGGTCATGGTTGAGTACATCCCCGCTGTCATGCCCTGCTAAGTTGAAGTAGGCATGTTGAGCCAAGTTGACCAGCGTTGCCTTGTCTGTTGTGGCTTCAATCAGCATCTTGAGGACTCCCTGCCTGGTCATGATGTAGGTGACAGACACCTTCAGAGTTCCTGGGTAGCCCTGTAATTGCAGTCATACCAGACTTCAGGACAACCACTTGCAACAACAGGTCACATGCCTCACATACACTCAGCTGCTGCTGATGCAGCATGATACACAGTACAGTGAGTCACTGATTCGGTCTCCACAGCAGCAATCCATTGTTGCCAATCCAATTCTACAAAGTTGCCATGTTCCAGCACCTCAATCTGTTGTGATTACTATTTTGGCTGATCAACATTGCACAAAGACCTTGGTGAAGAAGTGCACGCAAACAGCAGCAGTGCAGCATCAGCAGTGCTGGCCATGTGCGTACCTCTTCACCATCAGGGCTTGTCCGCGTTAGCTGAACTGCATCACCGTCAGCATGATCTATCCTCTTGGCATCCCAAATGTGCTTGTCAAAGCCTTTGGTTCCGCCATGCAAGGCGTTCTTGCCATTGTTGGCAGCTAGAATGTAGATTTGGCCATCTAGTGTGAAGCTTGCACCCTCAATTCTATTAGCACAGCGCCCCACAACCACGCCAAAGAATGGGCTGGAGCTTGCCTGAGGCCAGTCAAACGATGTGATCAGCATTCAGGCTAGTGTGGACAGGCCTCTTGAATAACAACTGTACCAGAGCATATTCAAGGACGTGTCAGCCAGATACAGAGATGTTGTGAGCCAAGACTGTTTAGAGTCAGCTTGGTCTGCATAGACAAGCTTACTGTCAGTGACTTCATATCGTTGAAGCCAAGGACCACATCCTGAATGCTGCCATCAGTCCCAGGCACTAGCAGACCTACACGGGAGCAGCGCCAGATATGAGTCCTGGTTCCGGCCGGTCTTTGCAGAATATAAGATAGCATTGTCGACGCGTACGTTGTATACAGCAACCAAGAGGCCGTATATGGGCCTCGGTGCCGTTGTCAGCTTTCAGGACAAACGTCTTCATTTCCTTAAAGTATCGAGCTTTGAGAATGTGCCTGCCAAGCGCAAAGGCAGCTGCTGCTGCAGCGATCAAAGCCCCGCCTACGATCTTCTTCCGTTTGCCGTCAGTATTGATTTCGTCACGCTCCACATGTGCGTGGTTTGCTTTGAGTTCAGCCATGATGACAAATAGCCGCTGTGTAGGGAAGCCAGCGGCGCAGAAAATATCCTGAAACCCAGCAGCTCGTCTGATGATTGGCCTTAGTAAGCATAACAGTGACTAACGTGTGACTAAGGTTAACGTAATCCCTTACTACGCCCACGTGCTAATGACTCACAGGTACAGCTGGATTGGAGACCCTTCTGATTGTCTCAAGAAGTGGACTCACCGACCGTACGAAGCGCATCTCAAGCCAGGAAGTCAGGGCTACTCTTCAGCTTTTCCTTGCCCGGGCTCGCTACGAGTGCTTGGGCTCTGTTTGTGCGTCGTAGACCTCGACCGGCCTCGTTCACCGTAGTGATCTGTGCATGTCCCAAGCTACAGCACAGTCCGCACAGGCAACATCTAGCTTGAGGCCTCGGTAGCTGGATGAAGCGGTGGGACTTCGTATCCAGAGCGCTGCTGAAAAGGAGTTGTTCCTCGGAGGCTTCACGAGTGCAGTCGGTATCTGCCTCAGGAAAACCATTTTCAGAGGTCCCTACCAATCACGTCCTCCCACGGGTTCAGGAATCACCTGTCTCGTGCACAAGAATCCACTACTCTTCCCAACAGGCAAGGCATTTTTCCTTGCACCATTCGGTGACGACTGCAGGTGGCTTAGTGTTTGTTGCTGTGTATGAAGCAGCGCACAACCTGGGGCACAAGGGCTAGGGGCTATGTCATCGGACTTAGCAGCTTCGGTTTGGGTGGGGCTGCCACAGTCGGAGTGTTGGCAGCAATGCCCAACCGGATGCCCATTGTGGATCTGCCAGACTTTCTTCAGGGTGGCAAGTTGACAGCACTCTATGACAGGCTACCCACCGTGAACATGCTAAAAGGTGCTCAAGCCAAGCTTCAAGATAGTCCTGAGCAGCACTGCCTGCTCTTGGCTACAACTTCTATGTAAGATTAGCTTGCTCAGCGCAGGTCTTGCCAAAGAAGCCAGCACTGCCCTGGCTGGCGCAAATCATGCAGCTAAAGCGTTTCCCCCGCCTTCTGCCGCCCCTGCCCCTTTCCTTTTGGGTCCTCACTTCATTGCAGACGCTGCTGCAACAGCTGCCCCAGCTGTAGTCAACATCACAGTCAGCAAGGCTGGCTCACCAGTCCCTCAAGATCACAGCGGCACAGGTTTCATTTACAGCACCGACGGCTGCATACTGACCAACGCCCATGTAATTGCTGATGCCCTTCCCAGCTCAGATCTAGCAAATGGTTACAGCAGCAACTCAACCAGCTGCAGCAACAGCAGCAGAAGCAGTGACCCCAGCATTGGTGCCAGCAAAGACAGCAGTAGCAAACCCATCACAATTGCGTTGCAAGATGGACGCATTTTCCAGGGATCTGTGCTGATGTTTGACAGGTATTTGTTAGACACCAGAAGCATGACAAACAGCATGCACCACTGACCAGGACATCACACACCCACAATGAAGTCTGATCACATGAATTGCGCAGGATCTCTGACCTGGCCGTGATACAAATCACCAGTAGTCAGCCTTTGCCAACTGTAAAACTGGGTACATCCAAGGGCCTCAGGGCCGGAGAGTGGGTGCTAGCACTGGGCAGTCCTCTGCATCTCCAGAACAGCGTCACAGCTGGTATCATCAGCTGTGTAGATCGTAAGGTATTGGTTTTGCACGTGGCATTTATCTATTTGCTCTGCACAAGAATCAGCGTAAACATGGAGGCATATCCCCACATTCATTGCAGGCTGCAGACCTGGGTCTGCCAAGAGTGCGCACTGAGTACATACAGACTGATGCTGCCATCAATAAAGGCAACTCTGGAGGCCCGTTAGTGAATCTGCAAGGAGAGGTGGGGCCAAATTGCCAGGCTAAACTGCTGTGCATCACAAATTAGATGTGTGCTAGCTATATGCATGCCATGATGCCACCTGCTGTGCATGCAATATTGCATGCATGCATCATCTGCCATGTGCAGGGTATGTATACACATGTCTGAGATGCATACGTGATATCTCAACGACAGAATCAGGTGGTGCTGTCGTGTGTGCAGGTCATTGGCCTAGCATGCTTCAAGGCCCTAAGTGCGGACGGTGTCAGCTTTGCCATTCCCATAGACACGGCTAAGGACGTCATTGAACAGCTTCAACAGAGAGGCCGTGTGATCAGACCATACATAGGCATCAAGATGCTGCAGCTGACCGAGCACAATGCAGCCCAAATGAGACAGCAAGATGCAGATTTTCCTGCGATCACTCAGGGCATCCTTGTGCCTCATGTTGCAGCAGGGTCGCCTGCCTGCAAGTGTGGCATGAGGGAGGGTGATGTTATCACAGGTATGAATTTCAGAAGGTACTTTTGGCTAAAAATTGACAAGCTCTTCAGTGATACAGTGGTGCAACCTGTGCTATGTTTTATTGCAGGCTTTGCTGGACAGAGCAGCAATGTGAGCACAAACCACTTGATACGGTGCTTGGGTCAGCATGTTGACAAGGCAATGGAGGTACAAGTGTTAAGGCCAGGAGTCGGTAGTGTCAGTCTGCAAGTCAATGTGTCAGAAGCATTACAATGATGCGAGTCAAAGTCACCAGGTCCGCAGTGAATGAATGAAACCACAGCCTGAAAGTTCTCAATCAGATACAGTGTTCTCATGTCTTTGCACTGCGGCCCTTTTTTTTTGGAATCTTCAGGACTTCCCTCGGTGTTTTTACAAAACAGTCTTCAAATTATTCATTGATCAATTGATGCAAGATCAGACCACGCAACGCCAGTATGAGACAAAGCAATCTAAGCTGAGAAATCATGTGAGAAGACTTTGTTAACAGTATGTAATGGAATCAAGTAGCAAACGAGGCAATACAAAGCTTGTTTAGAGTTACTAACGGTTACACACATTGTCAATGCGGCAAAGGTGACAGACATGTAAGCCAAAAACCTCATACAAATAACACCAGCAACATCAGCCCAAGCTCTGTTTCTCTATTTACAGAATTTTCTCGTGGCAAACATGGCTGATGCTGATGACTATACATGAGTCAGCACAGGGCTGCATTAGGCTTGGAAGTTTGAGCCGATGAAGCAGTCAGCTTATTGCAGTGGGTCACACCCTCTTTGTTTCAGAGCGTCTTGCATGGCGGCAACATACATCTGGCAGTCATTGGCTGCATAGTCTGGGTGCTCTTGCTCTTCTGCTTTTTGCAAGTAGCACTCCTTGAACGTGAGGGCCTGCTGTGGAGCTAACACCTGTAAATGGGGCAGTGCTGTTGAGTGTTGTCTATATTATCAGGCATTCAACATCTTTAGACTTGTGACAGCAAGACTGCACAGGAGGCAGCAGCAGCTTTCCCGCGCCCAAGTGATTTCTTTATCATATTCAGACAGGACGCGAACCTCTGCATAGCACTCAATAGCCCTGGACTCTAGCCTTGCATAAGCAAGTGGCAGGTCTGGATTTGCCCTCTTGCAGACTGCAAGGCCTTCAATGGCGCAACACACTTCTGTTTCAACCTTTTCTGCTCGGCCTTCGACACGGGTTCTACTGCAGGTGGTTGTGGTGATTGTGGTTTTTTTGTCCACCACATAAAGGTTGCAAGCTGCGGTGCTGCTTAGATACCACGGCTGTTCATGTTGATGACAGAGCCTCTCACGACGCCTTTAAGTGACTATCTGCGGGATCAGATCTGCAGGATCAGGCCACGACATTGATCAGAGACTACTCTGGCAAAGCAGGGGCATAGCTCGGGCTGTGCCTTTAGATTCCGCAAGAGAGGAGATTGGCACCAGCAGCAAGGATCCAGATGCTACAAGGCAGGGCGGTGATCAGGTTGTAGACCTCGCAAGGACCAGTATTGACTTGCGATAACTCGAGGCGTTCGTCCTTCGACCAAGAATCGGCACAATAGTTTGGCTGACTCTGCCTTGGCGACTGCTCCTGCAGCACGGCTTTCTTGGTTGCGCAAGCGCCGCAAGCGTTCTGTCTGTCGACTTCAGATGCAGTGGCGGTTCATATGCTGTTGCACTGCTTGACAATTAGCAAGCGAGTTGCTTGAGGGTCGAGTTTGATCTGGAGGTGTGAACACTGATCCCTGCTTCTCGTACATAGAGCCGTCGCGCTAGTGAAGAGTGAGCTGACTAGTCTGCTCAACAATGTATGCATACGACGTGGGCTGCATCAGTCAGCCTAGAAATGCTTTACCAAGCCTGCCTATCAAATTGTTGCTCTGGCGTCAGCCACAACACCAGCGACAGAGTTACATGTAAAGTCATGCTAACATGCATACATAATTGGATGTCGCAGTATGAACATGTGGTACCGTGGCTCCTTGCGCTCCATACCTCTGCATAAGGCAACACAAAAGGGCGATGATGTTGAAGTTGCAGCTCTCTTAGCGCAGGTGAGTTGCAGCTTTTCATGTAATCTGTATCTACCAGGCAGGGATGCCTTGGTTGTGATCGCCACCATTGTTTTGCAGGGCGCAGATGTGAATGCTCGAGATGCAGAGGGGCGCACACCCTTGCATCATGCTGTCATGCGCGGTCACCTGCAAATTGTAGATATGCTTCTGGACAAGGGTGGGCCAGCTTTGTTGTTGTCCAAAGACATCCTTGGCTGCACGCCTGTCCATTTAGCAGCAGTCCAAAACCAGGTCACTCTGATCAGAAAGCTGGTGACTGCTCTGCTCAAAGATGAAGGCGGCACCACACCCTTGCATGAGGTGGCCAGACGGCAATGCATGCAGGTGGGACACAGCTCCCCCTCCATGACAGTTTGCTGCACAAGCATGGCAGATTCAAAGCAGCACACAAGCCTGTTGAAGGACCTCATTGCATCTCAATTGTATGCGATCACACTGAGCTGCTAGAGCATTACCTATTGCCTGTATTGCGTCAAACCTAATTGCAACATCACAACAGCCATGAGAGGCCATTGCTGAGACTTGCATCTGCAGGACTTCATGGGTTTCCTTCACCTGGGGTGGGACATTGCAGCCAAAGAAGATGCACCAGATCACACATTCAGCGAGTATGGTCCCGCATGGGCTGAAGTAGCGAAGCATATTGACCTAGCAAGGCCAGGCATGTCAGCAGTCATCCAGACAATGGGATGGCAGCCCTTGCATCTAGCAGCCATG
>JAABUP010003462.1_pt1 | contig 27818 bp, 41 predicted proteins | sample 5559201 | NCBI WGS metagenome assembly JAABUP01 (sample SAMN10711887, study PRJNA513373) | rock metagenome | isolation source: Antarctica rocks | place: Antarctica | reverse complement strand
GATCATATGCAGGTTTTCAAGTTCGTTCTAGACTGTCTTGATGTTTTCCACATTTGACCTTCGTCTTCTTCTATATGTGATCAGACTTGCTGGCTGGCTAAAGCATTGTAATCTCTCTCTCTCTCTTGCGAGAGCTATGCAACAGCCAACAACGGACTCTGATTGCAAAAGTGCTGTTGTGGAACGTGCTGCACAAAATTTGACGAGACTTCATCAGGACATTTATTTCTCTGTGCTTGCACATTGTGCCAGGCCCTACCAGTTGTTGCAATGACAGCTGCAGCTGTGCATGTACATGTCAACATAGTATATGTATGTAAAACACGTACGGAGTATATGTAAGTGTACGTGCACGTATACGCCATGCAGGGAACTCTTACTTGCAAGCCAATTGGCCACTCGAAGCTGTGCATAGCATCGCGGTCCCCACCTCATACATGTGCGCAACAGGTAATGCCACAATTTTGTTCGAGCTGTGATACAGATTGGCAGGCAGCTACCATCAATGATCAAGCAAAGCTATTCAAGTTGACACTGCCGCAGTCTGTAGCTGAGCTGTGTCAAAGCCTCATACATCTTGATCCATCAAAGCATCAGTTGGTGCATTGTATCATGCATAGGTACTACTGACATAAGCTGAGTACATAAGCTGAGTACTGATGTATGGCAGTGTTAGATTTTGGAGGACATTGCAACCAACTCCTCTTCTACACAGCCTGTTTCCCTATCGTCATCCATGACCTGGCACAAAGTCTGCTTCTGACCTTGTTTACACCTGGGCTGCAGCTGCATGAGCAGTCCCTGAGACGTATGGATGGTAGCCCCCTGCACCACCATAACTCATATACTGAATTGTATTACTGGATTGCTGCTCACTCACTTGTCCTAATGCAGCTCACTCATCACTGTGCTGAGCAGGCTAGTCTGTACATGTTTTGTGGGTTTGCACATGCAACCAGAAGCGGGTGATCATATCCTGGAGAAGGCATCTGCGTGTGCCAACATCTACATGTGTGCATCCTCAATGTCAGCCATGGCCACCAGAAGCAACACAGGGGCAGAGTCCCTTGAGCAGAGCAGATGTCAGTCTACCGTGGTCATTGTGACAGGAGGCGCCTCGGGATCCATGCTAAACTCAAATCTTCTCATAAGCATGGCTAAGGCCACAACTGCTTCAGACAGAGCAAATTGATCTCCTGCAGAAGGATATGTGAGCAGGGTGTTAAGACACAGTGTAGCATGGTAGATCCATTGTGCCTGCCTGAGCAAAAGGGCAGTGCAACAAGCTGATAAAGCATCCAACTTTCGTCGTTGAGCCCTTCAAGCAAAGCACATGGTGCAGGAACATATGGAAACCATTCTTGCACATCATCCAATGTGCTGTTTTCCCAGTTTACTTGCACATGCACAGCCATAAATGTACCTATGCACTTGCGGCGGCCGCCGCCAAAAGGCAGGTAGGCAAAGTTCTCTGTGAGCTCGCTGGGGACAGGGCCTCCAGCCTTCCATCGATCTACATCAAATTCATCTGGCCTCTGCCAAGTTTGTGGTGATCTGCATCATAGACGACATATTGCACTTTGGCGCGACTGCAAATAATGCCTTATGTATGTACAATTATGATGAAGTTAAGTTGTTGCCTGGTACAGCATGCAGTCATTGTCAACAGGTCGTAAACCTGGCCAGTGCTGCTGCCCTGTCACAAGACTACATGGCTAGTGGAGCAGTGAGAGCAATGAGCAAGATCTGTTGTGAGCACCTGTGAAGGTTCCAAACAGAGATGAAGAGGTCGCTGCCTGGAGCCACAGTGTAGCCGGCTAGGTTGTCCTCCTCCAAAGCTCTCCTGATAAGCACTGGGGGCTGCGGGTACAGCCTCATGGCTTCACTGATCACCCTGGTTGTGTAGGGCAGCGCGCGCACCTGCTCCATGCTGGGAATGCCGTCGCCAATCACTGTGTCCACCTGCATACCCACTGCTGAGTGTCAACAGTGCGCACGCGGATGGTGTGATTGACAGTGAACAAGCTACACGATGTGTGATGCTGTAAAGGCAATTTACGGCAAGTAGCTGCACAGAATGCAGATGAGTGCATGGAGTCGGGTCAATCAGATCAAACAGTCACAGCACTTGTGCTATACATGCCGTACATACATGCAATGGCGGAGAGAAGCATTTGTTACGCTGACCTCTTTGTGGACACGCGCCACAACCTGAGGGTGGCTGGTCAGGCAATACACCGTCCAGGTCAACACTGCAGCTGTTGTCTCATGTCCAGCAATCAGCATTGTCATCAAGTCATCTCTTAGTTGTTTACTGCTGATCTGCACCCAAGCAACGACAAGTGAACTGACTATGGATTGACACCATAATTACCGGCCAGGCAACACAGCGAATACTATCATTGCACCTTGGCCAAGGACATGTGTCCTGCAGCAGAGGCACTTTCCTGACACGTCTTGGAACATCATTGCTGCCGGGAAAACATGCAGATTTCTGAGGATTGCATTGTGGCACGCACCAGTGCTGTTAGGTGGCTCCAAAGTGTGGTGTCAGGGCCTACCTGATCCCCAGAGGCCAGCAGGAAATGGAGGATGGAGGGGTCCTGCTGCCCCACAAACTCCTCCACAAATTCCTGCTCCTCTTCTTCCACCAGGTCCTTGCAGCGCTGTATGAGACCATCGAGAGTGGCGTTGATGATCTTGAGGGCCTCAGTGCACCGCCGCTGCCGGGGCACTATGGCCCGAAGAAGAGGAATGTTCCAGTATGGCACAAAGGCTGTGCTTCTATATTCAGCTTCTCGCAAGCTGGTGTATACAGCCTGCAGATGCAGGTGCATGCCTGGTGGTGCACACGTGACCACATCACATGGCTGTGACAAGATTGGACTTTGGCAGTGAAAAGAGATTGTTTTGCGCAACACATTTGATAGAACAAGCCAAAGCAACAAATGATTATCCTCCAGCAGCTCTTGACGCAGCAAGGGGAAAAGCTGTGGCATTTGTATTGATTTCATTGGCAATGCCACAATTTGCATTGCACCTCACAACGGCACCAAACAACGGCAGACTGTCTTGCAAAAAATAGACAGGCGAATCACCTGAATGAAAGGGTCATCATGCGTCAAAGAATGAAAGTCATAGTTGAAGACTGCTTTGCCAATGATGTCCAGCGTCAGCCTGCTGAAGAAGTTCTCCATTTCAACTGCCCGATTTTCCAGCACAGCCTTTTCTAGAGTCTTCATGCCATGCAGCGTGCTGTGTCCAAACATGGTGACCATGCTGGCAATGTACTTACGGTGCAAAGACGGCACAATTGCTCGCCGCCTGGTTTTCCAGATCTCACCATCAGCAGGGATCAACCCTTTGCCCATCACAAAGTCCAAGATCTCTGACAGCAGCCCTTTGGAGTATTTGTGGGCATTGGTTAGCAGCACTTGCTTAGCCAATGCAGGGTCTGAGATGACCACAAAGCTTTTAGGCCCAAAGCTGAGTCGGAAGACAGGGCCATATGCCAGGAACAGCTTATACAGTGGAACAAATACTGGCTGGCCAACAATTTCTCTGATGTCCCCAGTGGCTTCTGGCATGCGGACTGCTGCTTCCCTGCGCCATTGCTGACCAAGTCTGGCTAACCACAGGGAAACTCTGCGTCCTGCAGGTCAGCCAAACATGAGACCACAGACAGTTGCACATGCCTTGCATGCACCATGCATCTTGGAACAATCAGACAGTGCATGCATGTCATGCAGCCTGCAAAGAAGTAAAGCCAACATAAAGACGAAGGGACATGCCTGGACCAAGTGGGTCCTTGGCCAAAGCTTGCCTCACAGGCCGCAAGACTTTCTCCTTGGTAGATCCCTGGTTGCTGAACTCCCCAGACAGAATTCTATCCTCCAAACTGCCCCCTTTAAGGTCAAGCACAACACCATTGTTGCTGCTGATCACTGACCTGCCGTTGCTAACGCCGTTGCCGTTGCTAGATACTTGGGGAGCCGACGGTTCGGATGTGCGATCTTGTGGTACCTGTGCCCGAGCCTGGATCACTGATTGACGGCGACAGTGCTGACTAAAGGTATGCGATCGATGCTGCAGGCAGTCGCTTCTCGACTTTGCAGTTAACGTACTGCGCGGAAGGCCCGTTTGCATGATCTGTGAGCACCAGTTGATCAAGTCCAAAAGAAGCTATGTTTTCAAGCGTGCCCGCGGCATTTAGACCGCATTGCGGATGAGTATGTAGGTCGTCGCGTGGCTGTCAAATTCGTAAGTGCAGTTGCCTTATCTAGGGCGATCTTTAGGGCTTCGGCACATTCCCAATGTCGACATGCTTTTACTTTCAGGTGGTAGGCATGCTTTGTCTCCTTTGGCCATCCGCACTCTTCATCGCGCGCAGTGCTGTCTGCCATAGATGCCACTTACACATGCAAGTACCTTCAATAATTTCCACCCTTTGCAAATCTTGCCTTAAATACATTCTGAGCTGATGCTAAATGAGCTGAAACGACAATGTGTAGCCAAAGCAATGTAGGGTACACATATCTGACCTTGGACATGAAACAAAACAACACGTGAATCAACACAAGGTACACCTATTTCTGCCTAGGCCGCTTTCCCAGGTGAGACCTCCCTCTCTGAGAGGGTGATACAGGCTGCTTTCTACCCTGCAATTTGAACACTCTGCTTGATTTCTGCTCTGACACCTTCTGGGGCGGAAGTTCAAGTGTCTCATCAGCCATATCAGCTGGAAACTCTGCTTCCTGCTCCTCTTCAGCTTCATCATCACTGCCGCCACCTTGCACTGCAGCCATGACAGCCTCCCAGGATAGATCCCCTACTTCGTCTTCCCCATCATCAATTCCAGAGGCGGCCTGGGAGTCAGCACTGTCCTCGCCGTTGAGGCGGTCACTGTCAGCATCCTGGCCCTCTGCACCATCTTCTGACTGGCTCACCTCCCCAGAATCAATGTCTTCGCTGCCCACCTGTCAAAAAACTCAGCCCATGTAAGTTCCAGGGGTCGTCCTGTGTCTGATTCAATGCACACATGTCAAACCAGAGGGCACCCAAACAGCAGCTAATAAGTACGGATTGGATGATTAAATACAGCAAGTGTCGTGTATCTGTTTGGCAGTGACACGTAGTCCCCACCCCATGTTTGCTACATTAACCATGCAGGTAAAAATCGGCTATGGCTTGCTGCTGTCTGCAAACATTGATGTGCAGCCAAATGGAAGGGGTTGCATACCTCAACATCAGAATCCTGGCTGTCAGAAGGCTGGGCACAGCCCCCACTCTGAAAGATCTCTCCATCAGGTGCGCTGCCGGATGGGCCAGCATCCTCCTCCAGGAACAAATTCTGGGCCTCAGGAATGGCCCTCTGCAGCTGCTTTGCAACAGCTGTGCTGGCTTCCTGCAACACTGCTTCTGCAGCTGCTACAGCTTTTGTGGCTTGGCCTCCCATGTCAGTAGCAGCATCCTCAGCCTGCATAACCACCACCACCAGATGTTGACACTGCACTATGATGTGAGCTACATCAGTGCACTGCACATAGTGGCTGTGCTGCTGACTGTGCGAGACAAGGTCTGCCTGGCTAAGCAGCTGATGCATCAAAACTCATAGGCAGTGTCCCAACTCCAAGAGATGGACTGACACACACCAAAGTTTGTACTTCATAGCCAATGTGAGACACATGTGCAGCACATGTGGGACAGATGCGTATGAGGAGTGGTGCTGACCGTGACTGCTTGGCTTGGTCTGCGAGCTTTGTCCAGGGCTGAGCCGCGGTCCTCATAGTCCGGGGGCAGGCTGAAGTAGGGGATCTTGCCCCTCTGCCAGTCATACAGCACCATGCGAGCTGCTGTCTTCAGGTCGGGCTCGCCCCCTCTCAGCAGCTTGCCTGAGCTGCGTGCCAGCTGAGTCAAGAAGTCTGTCGTGCCTTCCCATGACTTCACCTTGTATGCTCTCACCTACACATACAAGTCATCACTGTGAACACCTCATCAGTGACTGTGCAATGTTACTGTGCTGCTCCATGATTCACTTTGGCAATACCAAAGCTGCCAGATGCCAGTTATGAGCGATGACAAAAACATGCTTGCCTTTGACATACAGCAATACAGCAATACACCAACAGCATTTTAGCAACATATTGGCTGCACTAGAAGGCATGACCAGACCTGAACTAGCCTGGCTAGGATTTTCAGCTGGTCCAGCACTTCAGCAAACAATAAAGTCAGAATACGCCAGCAGAAAGTTTCAGAATAACGAGATTCCACAATGTTACTCATCATCGCAAAGCATCTGATGGTACGGACAATTGTGAGAGTCATCATGAACCACATAGCTTGCGTCATGTGCCTACTATGTTATAGCCTGAATGCAGCACAATGCATATGCAGCCACATCAACAGGAGGACACTGACAGTAATCACAATTGCCGCAGCATGACATTCAGTGCAGTGTTTGTATTGCTCCCCACTCACCAAGTATTCATGCTTGACTCTCTTCAAAACTGCCCCCACATGTTCTGTAGCATCTTCCTGCAGGATAAAAGACACGGTATGGGTAAAAAACAAGCCCTGGCATGTACAGTGCGGTGCAATGCAGCAACTGCCAACTCCAGTCAACTTGAGCTGAGGGCAGCACTGACATACAGAAAATTGTTTGCGGATACAATTGTTGGACACTACTTCAGATGCAGCTGTTGAACGCAGAGACCACACAATGCAGGGGTGGCTCTACTGACAGACGGACAGGTATGTCTATAAACAACAGACAGAGAACAGCAAAGCTTGACAGCATATCAAGATAACAAATGCGTACCAGGTTTTCCACACGAACTACGCCCTTGAGCACAATGTCTGTTTGGTCATCGTCATTCTTGTTGTAGACAACCCCTGGGCAGTCAATGAGGAAGATTCGCTTCATGAGGGTGATGTACTGCCACACCTTGGTCTCACCTGGCACTGGCGCCACCTTGCACACCTGCACCACAGCACCACACCCCCTCAGCTGCATCTCCACACAGACTGCCGCTGGCAGCACAGTACAGATTGTTGACAGCTTCAGACACTACTGGTGCAGTCAGTAGGACCATGAATATGCTTGCTTTTTAGCATGAACACACCTTCCTGCAGACCGAACTTATATTTGGAGTGAGATCAGGCTGTTGTATGTGATGCAGTCTACTTGCAGAAGATGTATGCACAGCCTTTATGGGCTATGAGCACACTGCAGAGCATCTCACTGCAGACTTTGCAACAATCGCTTGATGTTCTTGGTCATTAACGACTGACCTTCTTGGTCCTGAGGGTGTTGATGACAGAAGATTTGCCGACATTGGGGTAGCCCACAAAGCCGACACTGATGTACTTTTTGTCAGTGCGCATGCGGGAAAGCTGGCGCAGCAGGCTCAGCAGGCTGCCCTTGCCAAAGGGGTTGGTGATGCTGGCATGGAAGGCCAGGCAAGGGTACTCACCACTCAAATACCCCAGCCACCTCTTGGTCACCCAGGCTGGCACCTGCACCATGCCTGCCAAGTCAGTCACACATACACTCCTTTGCATTGCACGCACAGCGCAGGCTGGCATTGACTTTCACACAAGGCACAAAAAACATATCTACTTGCGCCAGCACGGATCTAAAACGGGGTGGCCCATTTTATATCAGTGCCAGCTTAAAAGGCCCTGTGAGCATGCAGAATTGCAGCGCTGAGGTGAAGATGATCAGGCAGCGTCATAGCATTCCTGGTTGTCATAATGTATCAACAGTGCTTCAGCATGTGACGTTGCACAGCAGATCAGAACCATATGGGACTGCCGACTTCTTAGACAAAGACATCAGTGCAAAACTGCAGGCAAGGATTCTTTGTAGCAAAGAGTCATGGCAGGTTCTCACAGCCAGTCACTTACCAGGTCACACTTGTTGACAAGCAGCAGCATGTGCTTATGGCGCGCGTTCTTCTTGATGTGCTGCTCCAGGTGGCGGCAGCGCGTGCCAAGAGGGTCCCGCGCATCCAGCACCTGCCAGCAACCATGCACCAATGATCCACAGACAGGAACTTCACATCATCCGATGCGTCAATCCCAATAATCTAAGCAAGAATCAAAAGTCTGCACTGCTGAAGCTCCAGCAGCAATTCACTTGGCGTGACTCGGCCAACAGAAAGAGATGCAAGGCCACATGCATAGAAAATATCCTACATAAAGCCAATATTGACACAATTGGTATTGGTCATATTCTGTACCTGCACTATTACGTCTGATGAGTCCACCACTTTGTACAGCTCGCCCCAGATGCGCTTGGACTGCCCCTTGTCATAAATCTTCTCCCTGGCAGCATTGCTGACCCCTGCTTCTTCATCCTCATCCACCTCGGGCTCACTGCCATACCTTCACACACAAAGGCTTATTGACAAGTCCGATCACATGCATAGCTGCCAGTTTCTGTATTGCTGTTGATCTGTTCAGCTTTGCCACAGCACAACAGTGACATGCTCTGGCACAAAATGACCTTTTATCTCAGGCAATACACCAAGGTGAGCCATCACATGCACATTTGTAAAGTCACAGAGCATACAAACAGGCCACTGCCACATTTAACAATCATGATCAGCTTGACTGAAAGCAACTCTGTACATCAGCTACGTGACATTGCATCTGCAAGGCTGTGATCGTGCAGCATGCCTGTTCCAATCTGGTATGCTGAGCTTACTTCTCATTAGTCTGTTCAGCTTTGCTGAGCAGATCCTGGTAAGAGTCAGAACCAAGCTTGGGCTTTTTGCGAATATGACGTGCACCAAAAGTCTCTTTGTATGGCTGAGTTTGCAAAAGATGCGCCCTGGCAGCGCGTCCTGATGTTTTAGCTTCAGGATTCTGGAGCAGGCTAAGTGGCAGCTTCTTTTCTCGCAGAAGGACTGTGTATGCGTCATCCACCTTTACACCAGCCAAAGATCAAACTGAAGTTGGACTGTCTGGTTTACAGGAGATCTAGGTTTTAAGGTTTGAAAAAGCATCAGCAAGGATTGAGTCAGCGCAGGCACAAATGAGGCAACCTCGTGCACACCTTTGTGCTCATTTCCTCTCTGAACTGCTCAAGTTGTTTCTGTCCAACAACACGGGTGTTTCCAAACCAGCGCCTGTCTGGCTGTATCCTGCTATTTGGTAGCTCCTTGGATTGAAATGCCTAAGTATTTGCACAAGCATCAATGTCACCATAGCCAGGAAGACAAAGGTGGTGTGTACATATGGTGACACAGCTGATATCGCACAGACACAGTCTGTACAGCAGACGGCTCACCTCATGAATGACTTTTCCCTTCTTGTCTCGGACAGCACGAGTCTTGTACATATTGAGTCTGCGCACCTGCAAGCAGACAAGACTCTCGACCAGATATGACGTTGCCTCACTGAAGAAGTTCAAGGGCAGCGGCCACTCACTGTGGATGCATCGCGATGTTCCTTGCCACCTTTCCCCTTTGGAGTTTTGCTGGGTCGGCTAGAGTCGTTGGAGTGCTTGGGTTTCCGACTATCAACAGTCTTGGTCTTTGCCTTGCCCATGCTTGCTGCAAACGAGCTCGACACTGCGCGACACAGATGCCGAGCAATTCACAGCCGCAGGCGTCGCAGCACAGCAGTCGGCAAACCTTGGTTGCAGTGCTTGCAGTTTTGACTCAAGGCTGGACTCAAGGTACACACCGCCATTGTCGCACCTCGTATTCCAGGATTAGGGCTCGGTAACTCCTCTACCCGGATAAGTCGCTGTCGAGCATTCCGACATTTTGATGCCCGTTGCGGCATTTTGAGGTCCTACCCGAAGCGCTGTATCAAACAAATAGCTGCATCATTGGCTTGTGAGTAGCGTCTAGCCATGTCAGACGTCCCAGAATCAATCGGTGTGTCTCACAGGCAGCGATGTTGGCCGCCACCTTTGGCACATGTTGGATTAGCCCTAGACACCTGCCTCACGCACGACTGTTCTGTTGCAGGTCAAGAGAGATTCTTCGATGACGTGAGTGAGAGGTATGCAGGCTTCGACCACCATTCGTTCTACAGCACACCTCTCCTGCAAGTGCATGAAATTTGGACACTCATCAGCTAGTTGGAGGAGTCTAAGCTGCTTCTCCTGCTGCAGCTCTGGGGACGTTGCCTTGTCAGATCCTTCAGACACAGAGGAGTCAGGTAGCGAGGAGGTAAGCTACTGTATTCACTAAAACAAAGCGGCAACACTTCAGAGTTGACTTTTCATGTGCTCACCTGCTGGTACGCACTGCAGGAGTTTCAAGCTGTAGATCATGTGGTTGAGCAGGCTTACAGAGTTACACAGGTGGATAGAGATGACGATGCTCACCATGAAGCAGGTGTGAGACAGATTGCACGCTACATTCTTTCTCTCTCTCATGAGGGTTGAGCATACTTGCAGTTCAGTTTGCTTTTACCACCTGCATACTGTGTGCTCAGGAGCTGTGTGTTGTCCTCAGCTTTAGTGTGCATGTTACAGAGCTAGCGGCGTACTTAGCCCGGCATAGGTCTCAAGACCAGGACGAGCAGGAGCAAAAGCCTCAGTCAGACTTTGCATCAGCAGCGGATGTGTTGGATGACAGTGAGCTTGAACCTGCTGCTACTGGAGATGACGAGCTTGAACTAGCTGCTGCTGAAGACCATACAGAAAGCAGCACCGCTGACAATGGTCACAGCACTGTTGAATCAGGTGACTCAACAGCTGAAACAGCAGGTGACCATGAGCAAGCAGCAGAGGTGCCAGCACTGACAGCTGAAACTCAGCAGGATGCAGTGCTGCCTAGCATCGAGGCAGTATCAGCTGAAAACACATTTCAGGCAGACCCTGAACCAGCTGAGCAAAGTCAGTCAGTCGAAGATGAAACACCTGCAGAAGAAGACCGGAGTGGCGAGGCGGATCAGCAACCAGCAGACACACGCCCCTCCTTTGCTGACATCCAGAAAGTGTTGGACAGTGCTGCTTCAGAAGATGTCCATGCTGAGTCAGATTCAAACAACGGCAAAGCTGAGCCAAAGGACAATGACAGCACTGCAGAGTTCAACAATGGTAAGGCTGAGTCAGCACAGCATTTGGAAGCTCAGGCACCTCCTCCATCTCTTAGAGAGCTCGCGTCAGCGCAGCAGGACGATGATGAGCCAGAAGCAGCAGCTAAGTCTGCTGAGCCTGAAGCAGCAGCTGAGCCAGAAGCAGCAGCTGAGCCAGAAGCAGCAGTTGAACTTGAAGCAGCAGCTGAGCCAGAAGCAGCATCAGAGCCTGAGGCTGAGGAGGCACCTGCAGTAGACCCCACTGAGGAGAAGCCAGCACTGGAGCAGACACAGCCAGTAGCAGAGTCAGCGCCCACAGAGTCCACTGATAATGTAGAGTCAGCTCCTACAGTGGCCACCTCCACAACAGAGTCTAGATCAGTGACGAGCTCTGAGAAGCCCTCTGGGAGCAGTATGCCACGCTTGCCCAGCCTGCCAGTCAGGAGAGGCGCTCCCTCCCTCCCATCACGTGCACCAGCTTCCACAGGTGCCTGCCTTCTGCTGCTCTGCATCTTGTTGCACATACATCCCTATGGGCACACAGCTTAGGTCTAGCTTGATGGTCTCCTGCAATGATGTGACAGTTCTGCAGCCCAAATTGCTAAATAACTGTGTTGGGGCAACTTCAAAAGTTTGGTCCAAACGTCTTGCTTTTTTGCAGTCGCATCAGGTCAGTATCTGTCTTTCTCAAGCTTTGGCCTGACTGGAAGGCTTGTGTGACATCTGCCTGGCTGCAGCTGTGCATGCCTTTTCACACAAAGGTTTGCAGCTACAACTCATGTGCACCGGGTACAGGTAGTTCAAGTGGCACAGCAGCAGCCTCAGCTCCCACTGTCAGCAGTCAGCAGGAAGCTGCTCCTCCTTCGCAAACTGCCAACAATGGCTCTGTCACTGCCAGCAAGCCAGCCCCCGCCTCCAACCCTGCCCCCGCCCCCACCCCATCTGCTGCTCCAGCTCCTGTGGGCAACAATGGGCACACTCATGACACTGAAACAACAGCTGGAAATGGAAATGGAAATGGCAAGGGCACCTCCTCCAGTGCCACAGCTGTCAGTCATTCCACCACCACCAGCGACCCCGCTAGTAGCCCTGCCAACAATGGCGCTAACCCTCCCAGACAGCCTGTGGGCAATGCCAACCCCTCCATACCCCCAAGATCCACTGGCAATGCCCACCCTTCTATACCCCCAAGGCCAAATGGAAGCGCCAACCCTTCCATACCCCCTCGGCCCTCTAGCAATGCAAACCCATCCATTCCACCCAGGCAGCAAGCAATAGTCCCTGCTGGACCTGCCAGGCAACCTGCTGGTAATGGTCAGGTGGCAGCAGCAGCCGCCCCAGCAGCTGAGGAGGAGTCTGCTGAGAACAGGGAGTTGAGGGAGAAGGTGCAGAACTTCAGGGTGCTGCTTGTGCGGCTCACCCTGAGACTTGGTCAGAGCACACGTGGCAGCATTGTCCAGCAAGTCAACTACAGGTGTGCTTGCTTCTTTTTCTGTAATGTGTGGCACAATGGCTTACAAGGCACACATGCCAGGGCAGTCACATTGGCCAGTTCGCATGCCTCTGTTTGAAATTGCTGGCGTTTGGCATAAGTTGTTGCTGTTGATCTCTCAGGACCCGCTTTGTGCCAGACTTCTCATCTTGCTTGTCTGTCAGCCATGCTCATGAACTTCATCAGATGTGCCGTATGTGGCGCCAGTTGACGTGCACCGCCTTCTTCTGTTCCACCACCACAGTGCAGTACGGAATTGGCCTTACAGGTTGGACCTGGCAGAGCGTATTCGCATGCCCCAGACCAGCAGCAGCACTCGCCGGGTGTATGGTTTTGAGGCGGCCTGCCGCCAGGCTGAAGAGCTGGAGTCACAGTCAGCAGACCAAGTGCTGCCCTTCGCCTGCACTGTCATGGTCATTGGCATGAGCGGCGTTGGCAAGAGTGCCACCATCAACAGTGTCTTGGATGCTGATGCTGCGGCGCCCACCAACGCCTTTGAGCCTGGCACCAGCAGAATCCGGGAGATCAATGGCACTGTGGCTGGTGTGAGGGTGAAGTTCATTGACACACCAGGGCTGCAGCCCTCAGCAGCCAACATTGGCAGCAACCAGAGGTTGCTGAACCAGATGCATGGCGCCTTCAAGAAGTACAAGCCAGATATCATGCTGTACATGGACAGGGCAGATGTCTTCAGGTACTCTTCACACTCTATCTGCTTTGCTCTGTAACAAAGTATTGTTCCACAGCAATGTGAAGCTGGCGAGCACACGCAAGACTTGCCTGCTCCTGCTGCTGCTGCTGCCTTGGGCTTGTCAACCATTGCACAGTCTCAGCAGCTATACAAGCGTGCTCAAGTCCTTGGACACTTCTTCAACAAGACATGCATGCTGCAAGGTCATATATGAGCATCACAAAGAGGTGATGAGCATGTTGCAGGACTGACATGGCTGATGTGCCTCTGCTGACGGCCATCACAGAGACCTTTGGGCCCAACATGTGGTTCAATACCATTGTGGCCCTCACCCATGCAGCAGCAGCACCTCCTGATGGCAACAGCGGGCCCATCACCTATGACACCTACACGCGCACCCGCACCCAGCATCTGCAGCAGAACATCAGGTGCATACTAGCACCCAAGAACTGTCAGTAATCATATTTGCAGCAAACATTGGGACGCTGCATTTCACTGGTGCACAGAGACGGTAGACAGGTCCAAATCCACTTAGAACACCTTGTCTACCAATGCCCTTGCTCTTCAACCATGTCGCTGTACAATCCCAGCTCACGATGCTCAGGGAGAGGGAGGTGTTCACTGCAGTGCCATGTCAGATAACGAGAGCACAAGGTTGTTTCCACCCTCTGCCAGGGGGCTCCATCAAGTCTACTTCATTTTGGTACAGGCAAGCCAGTGGAGACGGGCGGCTGCTGAACCCTGTGGCGCTGGTGGAGAACCATCCGGCCTGCCGCAGAAATGAGAGGGGCCATGCAGTGCTACCCAACCAGCTGGCCTGGAAGCCCCACCTCATCCTGCTGCTGCTCTCCTCCAAGCTGCTCTCTGAGACAGACGCCCTGCTCAAGATCCAGCAGGACAGCTCTGCTGGAGACGCCCAGCGGCGCGCCATGCGCATGCTGCTGGCTGGCCGCAAGATGCCTCCCATCCCTTACCTCATAGCCAGCTTCATCCAGAAGAAGTCGGTGAGCGTCACCTCAGCATTGCAGCCTGTGTGGTGTTTACTCGAGCTCTGGGTTGGTGTTGTTGCTGGAGTATGCAAAGGCAATTGATGGTGGCTGTGCGACCTTGTAGTGTTTGTCAGAGGCGTCTTGTTCTGACTAGTCAAGTATGTACAGGGTTGTTGTGCCCTCTGCTGTCAAGTGTCAACTGTACCAAGCGCATGAGGCCAACGCCTGGCTGCCTCAGCCTTTGGTGCATTGAATTATTTTGAAAACAAATCTTTCGATCTAATGACAAGTGTATGGCATCAGAAAGCGCAAGTAGGCCTGTGCATTTTGTTGCCTTGACTGTGTTTTGATTGACCACATTCTGTTGAGCAGGTTTCTGTCACTATAGCAGAATGTGAATAGATTGCTGAAATGAGTGATGTGGTTGTGCAGCCTCGCAAGCCTCCTGATGAGGAGCGCCAGTTCAAGCATGACTCTGAGTTGAAGGACCTCACTCAGATGGAGAAGAAGGAGGAGGTATATCATGCCTCCCCTTGCCTTACTGTTCCTCTGTATGCAACTGGATGTCATCCTGGCATTGCATCAGACTCTGCAAAAGTGAAAATGTTTGCATGTCTGTCAAGCTCATTGATGGGAGTCAGTCAAGTGACCATTGCCTCTGGGTTTGCATGCAAGATTGGCCTGTGGACACATCTGTTTGAGGGCAAGGTTATTGCTGCTAAAATTGAAAGCAGGCATGCATGACACAGTGCGCGCATCTGTCCAAAACCCGTTTGCTGGTCTGACCCAACACTCGTCCTGACACACAGATGCGAAGACGGCGAGAGTACTCCCGGATGCGCATAGATGAAGCCAAGGCAGAGGCTGGTGCAAATCAGGCCGGGGTACCTGCCCCCGACATACCCCTGCAGCCCTCCTTTGATGCTGACAACAACACTCATCGTTATCGCTACATGGAGCCCTCTCCAGATGCTGCTATCTGCAGGTGCTTCCTCTCTGCTCTGCAGCTGCTCGCCTGCTGCTTTTTTCTGTGTTGCTGCAACACATTTGCAGTTTCAGCTTTGCATGCAAATGGCCTTGTGTAGAGTGACTACTTGATTTGGTGCTGCCAGAAGCCCTAAATTCAGCATGTGCACTGTGTGTTTGATCATAAGTGCACGTGTGTCACATGTGCATGACCACTGTCCAGGCCTGTGGTAGACCCCAATTGCCTTGACCATGATGATGGCATGAACGCCTTCACTGTGGAGAAGAACGGGGTGTTGCGGAAAAGGGGCACCTATGTTGGGGGTGCCCCTGGCTTTGTCATGGCTCAAGTGCACAAGGACAAAGACATGTTCAACATAGTGGTTAGTGCTCTTTTTCTTGCTGAGCTCGTCAGTCTTGGATCTTGCTACAGCTGCCCTCCTGTCACATGCTTGTACACTCAGATCTGAGCTGCTGTCTGGCACAGCTCTGAATCTTTGCATTTGCATTGTGTTGCATTTCTTTATGCAAGGTAGCAGTGAAGTGTGCACTGCAGCAAGCTGTGTTGGGTCAGGTTGTGTGCATAGATGCTGAGCAGATCCACAATTGATTGCTGGCGCCCGCTGTACTTCCTGCACCCTTACACCCTTTCAACCCTATATGTATGTCTGTCTTTCTCCCCAGCCTTCAAGCAGATGTGCGGTGGAGTCACTTCTGCTTTCCTCATGTGTAACAACTTGGTGCAGTTGGAGCAGCTGGGGACTCTGCAATGTCTGTTTTCTGACCATATGCTGTTCTGGCTGCAGAGTGAGGCAGAGGCGTCATACTACCATACGCACAAGCTGATCAGCACAGCCTCCTTTGATGCACAGACGGTGCAGTCTGATGCCCTCTTCACAGGCAAGCTAGAAACCCGGTTCAAGAACCACCCCAAGAACAAGACTGGTGCCGGCATCCTGGTCTCGCGCCTCAAGGAAGATGGAGGTCTCCCTACAAAGGTACTGCCCTACCCTCAACTTTCACCACCACTTACAGCAGGCTGTTGCAATATTATCATTTTGCACTGTGCAGTATATGATATGTTCGAAGTATAGGCATTGCATGATGGTTGGACAAGTATGGGCTCATTCCTTGGCGGGGCTTGAGCCTGCGGGCAATTACAGGACTCGAATGCAAATGGGCCCATATCAAACTTGACTATTTGTCCATCCGATGAGTGTAGCAGAAATGTGCTGACGCAACATCATGGTCTGATAGTCTGACACTGCAGTACTGCTTTCTGTGCACTATCCCTCATGCACGTTTACATGACACAACCACCGTCTTAACCATCTTGACCGGTGGCATACTCTCATGACAAAATAATCTTTGATGACTGACTTGTGACTGTGCTCCTGCGGTACTCTAATTCTGCAGTTGCAGTCAGTCTGGGCAGTCTGCATAGCAACTCTTGGTGCCACTTGTGAAGTTGCATGTGCCTCTCGTGCTGCATGATATTGCTGTGATGTGCTCCTAAATGGCAGCGGCAGTCAAAGCTTGCTTGCTGGTGGTCAGGGCCCAGTGGTGTATGGTGGTAAGATTGAGGACAGGTTCAAGCCTACAGACAAGGTGAAAGTAGTCCTGGCATCAGCCACCCTGATGAACAAGACGGACGGGCGAGGCGGGAAGGAACAGGCCTGGAACCACACTGCTGAGACCCGCATCAAGGCTGGAGAGGATGACAAGCTACTGGTCAGCTTTAGCCCTCTCTCCCTAGAGATGCTTTGCATGCATGTCTCTGCCAAAACCCCCTCTAGCCCTCCTTGCCATGTCAGCTATGCCTTGCCCATCTCTGCTTGCCACCATTTGCTCCCGGCACTACATACTGCTAAATTCACCTCAGGTGGGATGTGACTTGTGCTGTGCGGATTTTCAACCTGCCAAATTGACATCCTTCACATGGTGATGTTTGCAGGTTTCTGTGGGCCTGAACAACATGCGTTACCGGGGCAAGAGTGGCTATGGTGGCAACGTCTCAGCACAGTATGCTGCTACTCAAGGAACAACGGTTGCATCCAATATTCAGCTGAATAGTGAGCGAGCAGGCAAGATGAGTTTGCGTGTGACCTCGCATGATCGCCCTCAGCTAGGGTTCTCTTTGTTGTTGCCAGTGGTTGGCATGATTTTGGGCACGATCAGGGGTCGTGATTAGGTTACAGGCTACTGGAAGCGCTTTCCTATTTTTGCACTGTGATTTTATGCTCACAGTGGTTGCTAAAATAGTGTACACGTCAATTTTTCCCAGCGTATAGAGCACATCATGCCCTTTACGTGCTGTAAGCACAGAGTCAAAGTCAGACTCAACATGCGCAATGCACATGCTCCAGCCTGCTTGTTTGGTCGACTATCGGCGATTTCTAGTCACGCCAAAGCTGATGAAGACTTGCAAAACAATCTACACCTCTCCAGCAATTTTAGGGCGAATAGACCTGCGAATAGGGTATCAGTCATGCTTTGCCCGTAAGCAGAAGCGGTCAACGAGCGGCTTTGCGCAAAAGACTACTTTGGAAGGGCAGACCTTCCCCAGCTTGTTGCTGACGATACAAGAGACACGGTACGGAGGTGTGCAGGCATACCACAGCCGTGGTAACTTGCTTGTCTGCTGCGTTCGCTACCCTGATCGGGCTGGCTTTTGTATGCTAGTATTCCGACACTGGTCCCAGACGGTGCGTATTCACACGATACCTCTCTCGAAACAGCCAGCGTTTTGACACTGACATGCGGGGGACGAGCAGCTGCTTCACAGCACAGCTGCCTTGCAACACAAGCGCAACAAGCAGACCTCAGTCAACACAGGCTCGTTGCCAGCGCAGTTGCAAGCCGGCATTGCCTTCATGGCCGTCACGACTGTCTCTGTCTCATGGTGCGGCTGACTGGCGTTGCTTTACGGCAGCACTGGACCGCGAAGTGATCGCGGCAAAGGCGCCACAGGAGGGGTTTGTGAATCGAATTTTTTTTCCCGCTCCAGCGGCTGGAGTACTTCAGAACAATGCTACCCTCTTTGTCGAGGAGCATCGCATCCGGGCGTACGAGGTTGGAGCAGACCAGAAGACAACGATCAGCACCATTGCCAATCTCCTGCAGGTGCTGATTCGTAGTCTTGCTGGGACGACTTGCAGTAAATGTGTATGTTGAACGAATAATGTGTGAGTTGGGGTATAGGAAGTGGCTGGCAACCACGGTGTTGCGCTCTGGGGACGCACTGAGGAAGGATTTGCCACAGACCCTGTCATGGTCGCCATGCACCTTATTTTTGCAGCTACACGTATCCAAATTGAAATGACCAAATACCCCAAATGGTATGCTCCTGCATATGCGTGCTTCAGAGGTCATGCTGAGCAGCCTTGATGATTGCATATGCCTCATTGTGCCTTATAATTTCAAGACCCCAGCTTAGCTGCCAGCAAACAGTTCAGTGAAAACACGCATGTAAGTGATCGGGAGGCAAGTGTGGAGGACAAGTGCAGTGCATGTTGCGACAGCGTGTGACGCTTGCAGGGGCGATGTTGTCAGGATTGAGACATATTTCTCTGCTGATGGGCGAATAGCTGCTCGGCGAGAGTGGTTCATAAAAGATGCCCTCACTGGAGAGCTGCTTGGCCGTGCAACAAGGTTCTGCTAGTGTCTGGTTGCCCCACAGTACTGCGCTTTTCTTAGTATATGTTTCTAGCTGAGCTGTAGCAAGGTTGAGTTTTATCATTCAACTTCGCTTGTGAACTACTTCTTCAGCCGAATGGTGTTTTCCGCCATGCACCTGCCTTTTGTAGCAGTCAGCTTCAGTGGCTTTTCCCTCGCCAGGACTCAACCTTGCTCTGTCTGTTTTTGCAGTACATGGGTGATGATCAACTTGCAGACACGCAAGGTGGCTAAGATTCCCGAGGCTATGCGCCAAAAGCTAGCCAGATTTGCACCCGACCCTCTCAGGTGCACAAGGTTCTACATATAGTGTTAGCTGAGGTGGTTACATAAGTCAAAATTGCATCAGCCATCATTCCTCTACAAGGCCTATCAGCATGCTGTGAGCTGCAGCTAGTTCACTGTTATCGCTTTTGCATGATGCATGCTTTGCTAGCTCACTGCAAGTGACAGAAACTATTGCAAGCTGGGCTAACGTCAAATCACCTGAGTGGGTTTTCACGTTATGGCTCTGCATTTTCTTACACAGTGATGCTAACCTATGTTGGCCTTGTGTGCAGGGATGCATTTCATAAGTCAGAGCATAAGCTAAAGCTGCCCAACCTGGAGTTGCCTGCTGAGGTATAGTTTTGCAAGTTGGCTTGAATTTGCAGTATTTTGGTATGCAACATGCCAGTGCAACATCTTGGTGTAGCACAGTGCAACATGCTATGTCCCAGGCTCTCTGTGAATCACAACAGATTGGAGATCCACTGTGCCCAACAAGTCAAGAATGACATTGCATCTGATGATTGACTGGCCAAGAGTCAATGCTTAGTGTGCCATGCTTGCAGATTGAGGGCCCAGTGCAAGTGGCCAGAAGGAGTGACGTTGACATGAATGGCCACATTAACAATGTGACTTATCTTGCGTGGGCGCTAGAAACAGTACCACGTGAGGTGTACTACAACTATGAACTAGAGCAGGTATGCCAACACACCTGCTCAACACATGGCAACACACTAGCGTTCTAGCACATGTGCTGTCTTCCGCATTGCAAGTGTCAGGTCTGTTCTGCTCAGCAAGAAGATCAGAACATTGATGTTGCATGACTAAAGCCCGCACTGCTGTTACATGCAGACAGGCAGCAGAATCTGCAATACATAAGCATGCTTTGTTGCCTTGAATCTGTTGCCAACTGGGCGCCGATAGCAGGCTTGCTTGTTGTGCAGATGGAGATAGACTATAAAGCCGAGTGTCACAGTGGGGATGCCATTGAGTCCCTGGGAAGTTCCATCAAGGAGGACACCAACGGCACTGGCATTTGTAGGTATGCAAGCTACACTGCAGGAACAAACTGTCACTGCAAAGCTTGCCATTTGTTACATTCAGCAAGCTACTGAGTGCGCACATCATCGGCAGTAACCAACAGCAGCATGACTCGGTGATCAGGTGGGGCTTGTTGCTGTGGCTTCATGCAACTTACACCTGATCTGTTTCGGTGTAGGTACATACACATGCTTCAGCGCTGCGATGATGGTGTATGCCGAGAGTTGGTGCGAGCCAGAACTACATGGAGACTCACATCATGATGACTACCTGCGTACAACCTGTGTGCTTTATGTCACCAATCAGACTGATAGTGATTGCGTTTCTGGTCACCGTGAGAGTATTGTATAGGCCAAATCACTGCAGGAGTGAGACCAAAGACAGGAGCGAGGAACTCATTGTTATTTTTGTTAAAAGCACATATTTGGTGATGCAACGTTCCGCAACAAAATGGAACTGCGGGAGAAGACTGTGTGATGATGCGTCTGTGAGTTGTTGTACAATATGAGACACATGCATCATGCAGCTGGTCCTGATGTCAATGACTGAGCAATGTGTGCTTGATCTGTCATTGCTTTGTTACTGAACAAACTTGATAGATTAGATCTCAAGTGTTTGTGGAAGTTTTAGTGGGCTACATTATAGAAGGCTTCTTTTGGGGTACCAAGTCACATTACAAAGGGGTGTCAGAATTCATCGCGACTGTCACAGTACTCAAGTGTACCGGCTTTCTGGAATCATTTTATCTGGCAACAAGCCAATGTTTCACAGTGCTTGAATTTGCTGTGCACCGCAAGCCATTTTGCAAACATTTGCTAGATGGTCCGATGTCAGCAAATCTTTCGGTATGTTGCAGAGCATCAGCAGCCTGCGTTATGGCTGAGCCCTTGCTCTTACTCGATTGTAGCTTGTTGAGTTGTGCTAGGAACTTAGATTGATTCAGTCAAGTCATTCATGAACTGGTTAGTCATAGTTGTGTCATGTGTCTTTATTATGACTAGTTTCGTATACCAGCGTCCCGCCGTCAGGCTAATGTACAGAGTCCAGCGGCCTAATAACAGAGTGATAGCAGCAACAACAGAGTGTGAAACAGTCTTGTAATGATTCTGTCCGGTTACACAAGACCGCCGTGACGTCCTTGCTTCAACATAGCTGGCATGCCAACGTCGGTTAACCTCGTCACACTTTCATATAATGCGCAATCTCACACTTCAGCATGCCTGTGAGTGCACGTTGCAATTTCATCGTATGCTATGTCATATCATGCAATCTCACACTTCATTGCTGGCTCAGGCCTTTGGCCAAGAACATGCTGCTGATGATGCTGCAAATTTGACAAACGCTCTATACGGTTACGAGGTTACCCCTTTCCATGAACCTTTAACCCTTTAATGGTTGAGCTACTTTGAAATCCTCAAGCCAAGATTTCCATCAGACATCAAGCCACACTTGTGGCGTATCTTTCCGACAAAGTGGGCGATGTCAAAGTCGGTGCATGCACCCCAATTGGGACGTGCGGGACCCAAGCTGCTATCCTACCCTTTGCCCACAAAGATTCACCACTTGTCGCTTCCTACCAGAATTTGGCACCATACCCGAGAACGCCCCAGCATCCCGTTTTGTAAAGCGAAGGCAACTCAAGAAGGCACCCCGAATGTTACTTTAGCTCTAGCTGTAGCACCCTTGCTGATTCCTTTGAAAGCCCTCTGCCAGGAGCAATCGACCTTGGCAGATTTGTCTTCTGCCAGTCCTGAGGTCGTCAGGTGAGTTTGGCTTCAGGAAGCTCAGCATTGGCTAACAATCATGTCTCAACTTGCAAACACGCCACGGTTGCTTGCGCAGTCTTGTGTCTTCGACCTTGGCAATACCAGTGGTTATCTTTGGTGCTGTGAGCTTGATCCAGCAAGCAAAGCAAGCAAATGAGGACAAGGCTCTAAGACTGAAAGCCATCGACACTCACAACAGCTTTTTGAGCCAAGAAGAAGACACATTAGATGAGCCACTAATGCATCCAGCTGCCAGCCTTGTCTTGAACAGCAATGGCGCACCAGACTCCTCTCCAAGCACCAGTCAGAGCAGCGCTGATGAACCTGACACAGCTGCACCTGCAATGCTTGACCAGCCAGACAGGCCTGAGCCTGGCATGCTGCAACCTCCCTCCAGTAGCAGTACTGACCAGAGCTCAAAAGACAAGTCAAGCTCACATCTTCCCCCTCAAACTGCTGTCCTTGACAGACCAGAACGGCCAGAACCTGACTCAGCATCATTGGACTCAGCTGCCTCCACGCAGAGTGATATGACTACACAGCAGCCTGAGCCTCACTTCAGCAGCTTCATGGCAAATGTGCAGATGCCCGTTAGGCCATACAGCCCCAGGACAAACGAGCAGGCATGTCACCAATCCCTCTTGCTTTAGCGTGACTGGTCATCGCCACATTATGCAATGTGAAAAGTATGCATTGGACATGACTGCAGTAGTACTGGTGTCCCTGTCATTAAGCTCAATGATTGCCACGGCTACACATCCTTGCACAGCAGCGCCTTGTTTGATCTCACTGCCAGATGGCTTACAGGTATGCTGTCAAGCAGCGTATAAGTTGGCTGTGGTTGTGTCGAAGGCCACAGTGTCCTCAACAGCACATACAAGACACACAACTTCATCAGCAAGCTGAAGTCTCAAAGCTGTGTATTGGCAGCTGCTAGCGCTTTGACATCGTCCTGGAACCTGGGGCGACTCTACTCATGTTGATAAAATCCCACATGACTGTGTCTGGCGTGACTGTTGAAGGTGGCAGCGCTGCAAGCAGAGTATGAAGCAAAGATGAAGAGCTTGAAGGGCTTGAAGGAGACTGCACGCCCACACACCAGACACCAGAAGCATGGAGACCAGGTGATGTTGCTGATTGTGGTTGTAAACAGCAGTGACCAAATTGCTCTGGTGCTTCCACATGTTCCTGCCTTTTCAACATGTGTGTGTGTGTGTGTGTGTGTGTGTGTGTGCGCACCTGTAGATGCCACATTATGTACGCATGTGTTAATTGACTGTCAAGACATTCATCAAGCAGACCCCAGCCTATTGTATATTCTCAGAAGAGTCTTCTGCCAAGCAAACCTCACAGGGAGCAGCATCATATTTTGAATGTGACATGAGTGTTCAGGTCATACATTTAATCATATCGTATCAACCCTGCCCTTTGCACATGCAATGCAGGCAGAAGACATGGCAGCAGAGTATGCTTTAAAGCTGGCAATGCTGCATGAAGAGAGTGCAGCTCGTGCTGAGGGGGACCTGCGCAAGAAGCAGAAGCGCTATGCCATGCTCGCAGACCTGCAGTCCCAAGCACAGGTGTGTCTTGCGCACCTTGTCTGTGCTGCTTTGGCTCCTTGCAGTCAATTTGCACTTTTGGATCAATACATAGCTGGGCTTCTCCTGTCAGATGTGTCTCGAGTACCAGATCTTTTTCTGGAACTTGACAAGACAACTTGACTTTATTTGGCTGCGCTATGCTACCTTGTGCATGGCTGTAAGTACATGTGTGCAGAGTAGCTGCGCACCCATGAGTGCATGCCAGCTGGCTGTGCTATCTTCTGCAGATAATAGGGCACAGCTGTCATACTCTTACCAGCAATGCGAGTAGCTAAAAAGGCTCACAGGCTTCCATTATTTTTGTCTCTGCAGATGTCAAGGCCAGCTCCCCCCAGTGAGGTTCAGTCATCACAGCAGAGAGACAGCAAGGTGTTGTCAATGATTTCATTGTGCTTGGTACATCCCTCATGCATTGGACCACCAGGCTTGTCACCAAGATCTCTGCTACCTGCATGCACAATGCGATCAACCCAACAGGTTTTTGAAGTTTGCGGATCAGCTCATGACAACGCATATGCATCATCCTGTATTGCCTGCTTTCTGTTACATGAGCAACTGGGATTCTGCTTCTCCAGTATTGACAAGGCAATGTGCCAGCATTGGTGATCTGTGCCTGATGACTGAAACTAAATATTGTTTGCACATGTTATTTGATGTGCAGGATGTGAATTTCCCAGCACGAATGTGGGCAAGACTAGTGGCTCTCCTGCAAAGACTGGTTGCATTTGTACGTAGTCTTGCAGGGGTGGGCAGGCAGCAAGCAGACATGCATGATAGCACCCAGTATGGCAGCACCTAATGCAAGTCCGCCTGCAAATGTGTTTCAGTAGATGGTGTGCACTCCAGATGTTTTGATACATCCCATGTAAATGCTGACGAGGTGTCAGCATCAATCGGACAGTTGTAGAAGACCCTTTGTATTATATGAATTACGAGGTTTGTTTGACATACCTGCATGAGGCTTGCTGAGTCCCTGAATGCAATGAACTGCATGAGAGGGCCTTGTATGTACGGTAAGCAATGTATAAATTTATAAACCTTTAAAGCTACCCGTGGCCTCTCATCTGTTACACAGCGAACTCATCGGTGCTGACTTGGACATGAGCCAAGTGCGTTTAAAACAAGTACATTCACTCATGTGCAAGCACGCAACCTGAGGCATATTGTGGGTCCCTAGAAAGGTTTGCACACACAACTCAGGTGCATGCACTATATCCTATGAGCAAGCATCTATGGAAAAAAATCTGACGCAATGTAGATGCTAAGGGACATCGATGCAGCATGAGAAGTAACAAACTCAACTGCGAAGTTGTAGCCCTGTTGCAGAACAACTAAATGTCCCAGGCGTCAAGTACAGGGATCGACCAAATGTGTTCTTGATGTTTGCAACCTGTAGCCACAAGCCAGCGCTACTCTGCAGCGAATCACCCTATACAAGGCTGTGAGAAGTTTTGATGGGAGTACTGATTGCGCAGATCACCTGCATACAAACAGATGTGTTGACAGGCAGCGTATGTTGATATGGCTCTGATGACGTGCTCGATGTCCCAACAGAACAGCTGATCTCTGACCAACCTGCAGCATGATATTCTACTAGAGCAACGCTAGCAAGCAATCTGCTACAGTGTCATGATTTGCACCTCTAGCTGCATTTAAAGCCAGCTGCCATTGTGGACATGATCTCCGCGTTTGTGTCCATTGTTCCAAAGCTGCCAGTAGCAGCTTTGCAGCTCTCTGCTGCTGGTTGTGCGCATCTGGATGATTGATACGGAACATACTGGCCACAAGCGATGTAAGATCATCTGCAGGGCCGATTTCCAGTGTCAAGGTCTTGTGTCAGCTGTCGCAGAACCCAGCTGAACTATAGTGTATTGTGCCCTTTGCTGCGACAGGGCGCTTCCCCAATCTACACATAGAGTGTGGACTGGGTGTGCATGAGATTAGTTGGCCTTAGGTCTCTGTTGACAACAAACTTGCAATGAGCTAGCTGCATGTGCACATTTGACTGGGCTGTCAGTGCGCATGCCCCTCAGTCATCAGATGAGGAGACTGTGCAATAGCAACCAGACACCGTCAAGAGATACACCCCGATAATTGTCAGCTAAACTCTCAGTTGGAGGACCAAACCTACTCATCCCAGACGCCGCATGGGGCTATACTAAGAAGCATCAATACAGTGACACTGGACCGCAGCTCACTTTGTCCAGCACTTTGAAGCACAGCTTCACTTCAGCACTTGAAGGCAAAGCCTGAGCCAATTACAGGGAGTGAGGGTCTCACAACTCACTGAACAGTGAGCATGGTCACAAAACCTCTTATTTGGATAGCGCATTGCAGTCTGACCAAAGAGTGTCAAGAGTATTGATGGGAGACTACAATAAAAATGGCAATGTCCAGGGCCTGGTGAGTTCAGTCGTACAAAGACAACTGCCTGCTGTACTACAGGTACAACAAAAAGCTTGCACTTGCAATTTCAGTACAGCTGCTATGCTCATAAGCAGGACAACACTTTCTGAGCAGCTCAGGCTGTTATTGAAAAATTCTCACAAATAAGTGAAATGGCAGAAACAAGTGACTGTTATGAATATGTTACAATCATACAAAGGGTGCTGTATTAGCAATCTCATCCCAGGTCAAGGGCTTCATTTTCAAACCATCACACTGCAACAGATTTGTCTGATATACATCTAGCTTGTACACAGTGTTCCATGTCTGAGCTCTCAGCGCAGCGCTGCGCCCAAAACCTCCAATGGAACTAACCACATGGTAGTCTGCCAGGCCGAATAGCCAGTGCTCTCCTGCTGCTGCAATCATGGCTTGATTCTGCTCATGCCCAGTCATGCCTGCCACACGTGAAGGCTCATCAAGCTTGACCAATAGTTTGTCTCCATATGCTGTCTTGCTCAGGGATCTGATGTCTAGTGAATCTGATATCAACAGCCACACCACACGCTGCCCAGGCTGACGGAATGCAGACTGTAGCTGCTCTGCACACTCAAAGAAGTGCTGCACAGCTAACAAAGATGCCTCAGCATGTTTTTGCTCTTCAAATACACCGCCTCTCAGGTAGCTATCCCCCAGCCGTACTTGTATGCCAATCTTCATGGAGCTTCCGGTCATTGTGATGATTTCATCCCGAAAGTGCTCCTTGACAGATAGCGAGGGGGTGAAAAGGTACTCAAGGGCGCAGCCATATGCTGTCTCTGGTCTCAGACCCATACTATACAGCTGTGCCTTATATACCGGGTTGTTGAAGAGGACGTTGATGACTCCTACATTGCCAAACATTGTCACAATGTCTGCACCCGCTCCCAGCTCTTCAACACTGCCATTATAGAGCAAGCGGAATGCTGGCTCATCAACTGGCATTGGACCACCAGTTCTGAGTGTAAAACGTTGCTCAGTCAAAGTGCTGCTCTTGCTGGTTTCCCTGCAGGTAGTAGGCCTTCAGATCATTTGAAACTATTTTGGCTGTGGGTCGAGCTGAGAAGGTGACAAAGCTGCATACATGCAAAGCCGACGACGCTTCACATGGTTCTGCCGGACTTATATGTGCGTGCTGCAGAAGGGGCGTGATATAACTGTACCTCCAGTCTATGTTTGGTTTGTCGTATGCAACTGAGTATGGCACGTTCTCGCGTATTTGCAGTGCTCGGCCGGAGAGGACTGCAACGTACAGCATCCCTGCAATCAAGCTCAGACTGTCTGCCAGTCCCTCTATGCCTTCTACCACCAGATACTGTTGACGAGTGCGACCGCTCAGGACGTCATCGTGCAGTTGTGCGTACTCAGGACCCCAGGATCCTTCATCAGCAAAAGGCTTTGTTAAGGTCAATCAAGCCTGGCTTTGCTCAAACATTTCATTTGCCTGTAGCGTCGTACCGCACTGCCCGCGTCGTTGTACCCAGGAAGTCGGTTCGGAAGGGCGCGGCATCAGCAGCGCCATAGTAAAGTACGTTGTAAGTCTTGCGAGTATTCGCGGCTTCATTGACTGCCGCTATTGACTACAACCTGAGTCGCTAGCATTACTGCGCAGAAAGCATGTTGCGCTGCCACTGTGTATGCCCGCAAGCACAGTCCAGGTAGCCAGCTGTGCACCTTGAAGCGTTACAAAATGGCATAACGCCACCAAACACGCGTCACGTGCTTGCTTTCCTTGCAACATTTACTCTGGTGTTACCCATCCTGAGCTATGGTTGCGAAGTCTGGGGAGTGGACACTAAATGCGGTGCAGCAGCAGAAGCTTTACATCGGGACTTTCTAAGACGTCTGTTAGGTGTCAGGAAGTCTACA
>JAABUP010003461.1_pt1 | contig 27827 bp, 25 predicted proteins | sample 5559201 | NCBI WGS metagenome assembly JAABUP01 (sample SAMN10711887, study PRJNA513373) | rock metagenome | isolation source: Antarctica rocks | place: Antarctica | reverse complement strand
TCGACTGCATAAGGTGAGTTCACAGATGTGTCTTGGTTTGATGAAGCTTGGTCTTCCACACGTGTGCTGATAATGATGTAAGTCCTGAAAGCTTGTCCTCATGCTTAGGTCACTTTGTGTAACATATCCGCAAAGTGGTGTCGGTGAAAGCCCCTAGAGCATGCACCAGCCTATCAATTTTTGTGCCACTTGAGGATCTACTGACCTGATAGCCCAGACTTTACAACCAGCGTTATATTTCATTGTGAGGCATGTCTACAAGCAACACAACATCGAGTTTGACGACATAACATCAAGTTTCACACTTTTCTCGAGATTCGAGCATATTTCAGCCAAAGCCCCAACATCCCTTCAGTATCCGGGCCATCATCTTCCCTTGCTGGTTGCAGAAACAACGTTTTCCGCAATCCTAGAAAAACCGAAGTCTTATCGGGAGATCACTCCAACATGGGCTGCATACACTCGAAACCATCGTCCTCAAAAGACTCCTCCTCTAAGAGACCTTTCCGATCTTCCAATTTCGACGCAAATGGAGAGCAGGAGGCTCACGAGGCCGCATTGAGCCAATTTCAAGTTTTTCTAGGGTCCAGGCGTCAGCAAGAATATAAAAAGCTAATTGCTCAGGACCAGAGACGCTCTGCAGCTACATCAGGTTCTAAGGTCAATAGGACCCAGGTTATCGATGGCCGAATTTGGTTTTTTAGCGTTTTTAGAGTTGCAGAGAGAGAGGAAGAGAGGTATGCATGTCTGCTACAATGCTTAGAGCAAAGCTTTATGTGAGAGCTTGTCTAGATCAGTCTGCCGGTCGAATGCGGTGAGCCTATTGAGGTTGCGTTCGAGGAGGGATCGTGTTATTACTTACTCTAAATATTCCGAATCGAACAAGACTTCAAGGGTGTTATTCAATTTAGAAGCTGGGTATCATTGTCCATAATCTAGGCCTCTATGATTTTATCTCCCTGTTGATCTCGACGCATTGTGGTTTCATTTGACACCAGGGATAGTAAGCCTATGTAGAGACGATGTAACAAAGCCAAGCCATGGAATACATCCTCCCAAGTCTCAGAAGAGCTTCAGGGGTGTATGCACGTCATTTTGCACGGGTTGAAGCCGTACAATCAAATGTCATGCTGGTATCAGACATTATTTCGGCGGGCTTCCGGGTCAGCCGCTTGACCTTGCTGCCAAATGCAATGCTATCCCGTATGACATCGGGAGGCAGCTTGATCTAGCATCAGCTGCGTTTCGAGCGAAATCGGTGAGCATCAGGACTATCTGGAATATGAGCGAGACCGGGAGATTCGTCTCGGCTGAAGTCCGGGAGTCGGGGTTGTTGAGGACGCGTGGAGAACCGCTTCCTGATTGGTCTGCTCGTACTCTATTCTAGTTTAAATCAATAAATGGCAGCCTGAGTACTTCAAATGGATTATACAAAAGGCTGACTGGGTGCTCCATCCTTCGATCAAGCCGTCATCCTATATTATCCGATACAGTAAAGAGCTTCGCGAGCGATAATGGGCAATCTTGACCTCTCCTCCCCCGCCCCCGCCTATGAAGACCTCTACCTCCACCACCCCGCCAGCCAGCATCCTCTTCCTACCACCTCTCACACGGTAAGCCTGCATTCCAAAGCAATTCCGGGAAAGGGTCTTTCTTCGCCCCTTTGCAACTCTTCCCCGCCACGCCCGAGGCATTGAACTATCTTCACTCATGAATTCCTCGCAGCACATTCCCGTGGACGACACCGACGACGAAGCCTTCATGAACGAAAATGATCCTCTCCACCAGCCACAAGACCAACCAGCTCCAAGCCAGCCTCTCCTGCCGACCTCAAACATGGCAACACACACTCACTGTGAGGCATGCGATCGCGGGCACCGGGATGAGATGAGACACAGACAATCCTCGCAGTGTTGCAGGATGGTTGCTGCAACGTTCATGGTTCTGTTCGTTTGCGCAATGTTGTTTGGAATTGTAGCGCTTAGGAGCATACACAAATGAGAAGGAAATTCCAGAATTGCTGCGACTGCTGGACGAGCTGCGGCTGACGGCTGTTGTGGGACGCACGTAGCATTGATGTTTCATGGCTACTTTAGGGAGATTTACGAGGTAACATTGACTTACGCAAGACGTAGAGTATGTCTGCGCCATGCAGTCTTGAATTACGAACACTGTCAAGAGAGAAATACAGATGGATCATGAGAAAAATGAATTATGGAGTGTGAACGCCTAGAGTACTAACTACAGTCTCTTTGTTCGTTGGAGAGCAGGTGTCAAATCAATGTTGATTAGCAATAAGTCCCATTGGTAGTCATGGGTATTTCTGTCACTTTCATTCATCAAAGCGTGCATCCACCCTTGTACCTCAAGCACCATTCCATCTGCACAACTCCAGCTCGAACCCCACGCATGAGAAGCCTCTCTCTCATATCAGCCAACCTTCTTGTCGTACTTTCGTCAGGCCTTGTCCCAGAACCGCTCCACATCACCTCCGCCGCAGCCGCGACCCTTGGCCAAAGCATGCCATCCAAGTCTACGCTGTCCGTAAGTTCGCCCCACAGATGGGCCTCTCCACCGATTACTAAATGCCTTTGGTGCTCCGGTATATCTGCCAGTGGATCGTAGGCATACATGTGCCGCCAATTTTTATATGGCTGACAGTAATCCAGATACGGCGGTTTGACAGGGGATTCTGGGTGCGAGGGTTCGGGGTCTAAGAAGCTACCGAAACCACAATCAAGGTACCAATAAGCATTCGAGCCAAAGAGTGTTCTGTGAGCCTTGTCAAGAATGGTAGAAAGAGCGTTGTCTTGGTTTCCGCGCCATGTTTGGATAATGACGTCCTGAGGTAAAGTGAGATTCCAATCGAGTACCATTTCTTCCCACATGACCACCGTTAGCGAATGAGATCTCGTTAGCGAGATGACTTGATCGATGAAGGACTGAATCAAAGGTTGGAGGACACCCTGGGACGCAGATCTGACCGTAGGGTCTATCAAGTAGGCATCAAGATTTAGTTCGTCACCGCCAAGATGAAAAAGCGAACTGTATTGCGACGTGCGAGAAAGCAGGTCGGTAAGGAGAGTATTGAGAAAGGGCGGGACGTCGGAGGAGTTGAGCCGCAGCTGGCCAGACGGTGGCTCCACGGCATATTTGTCCCATTGCTCATTATTAGCGGTAAGGAGATGTGGGAAGGCATTGCCAATCGATGTTGTGTGACCCGGAAGATCGATCTCAACGAACACCTCAACACCATAAATGACGCCATGACGTTGCACAGCTTCCAACTCATCTGTATGCCAGATTTGTGATGGACTGTAGGCGCCCTTCAAGGCTAGATCTGGAAGGGCTGGGATTTCGAGGGGCCAAGACTGGGCATCGGACGCGTGGAGATGCAGTCGGTTGAGCTTGTTAGCAGCCATGGCTTCGATAGTCCGCATCACATTAGCAGGAGGGATCCAATTGCGGGATATGTCTAGATTAAGGCCTCGATGTTCAAAAGTCGGGCTGTCTTTAATCCATACGGGAGCGAAGGGCATGTAAGAGCCTGCAGCAAGCGTGGAGTGCGCAAAGAAGAGCTGAGCAAGAGTTTCGAGTGCGTGTAGTCCTCCGGTTGGAGACGCAATATTGATCAACACCTTGCCATCTTCCCATATTTTCATGGTGTATCCTTCATAACCACCTACATCATCCTGCGCATCTTCTAAAACAGTGACCTCTCGGATGTATTGCTTCGAGCTGTTTGCAGCGGGCTCAAATTCGGTATTCCTAGGATAGAATTTCTGAGGGGGGAAGCTTCGATTGAGGACATTATGTTTCATGCGTTCAAATGCGGGCTTGAGTATAGAGTCCGGCGACGACTGGTCTTCCGGCGACGTAACATTCTTTGCCGAAGAGCTTAAACATGGAAATCAATTGAGGATTTGGAGAAGACTGAAGGGCTATTGCTCACGATACGAGATGTTGTGCGCTTTCCCACAGCCAATCAAAGGATTGCGGGATATTTGGAGACGTATAGTGGAATTGGACGTCGAGTGAGAGCCACAGAGTGGACGAGCCGTGCTCATAATGCTGAGGATTGGGCCACAAGGCTAAGGAAGAAGTGAAGATGGCGAAATGCCACAGTCGGAAGTGCATGGCGGCGGAAACCTACGGACTGGCGGACGTTGACTATCGAATATAATCGTCGCCTAACCTTTGATAAAGCACTTTACGTTTTCTAGAAACCGCAGGCTTGACGGTAGTGACGGTTGACATTTGAGAGTGTGGCAGGCGCGATGTGCGTCAGCTCAATCACTTACTTCCATATACGGAATAAATCTGCACTGAAGCACCGGTGCGTACTGCAATTGTGAATACATACCATGATGAAGCCTGCACATCGGACAAGAATGGGGCTAAGCTAAGTACCATGCTACATCACGCATACAAAGTCTAAACCTTAGCATGTTGATTATCTGCCCGAACAAGCATAGCGCCTTGGAAGTGGAGGTTACTATCGACCTCGAATCGCCAGATCGCGTCCGCCTCTATTTAACAACATTGCAACACAGCAACAAAACTTCTTCAGCTCTCCCTTGTTGTTTCAACTCCATACCCCATCCACCTTCACATCTTTCGGCATCGACAACAAATCCTTATACCACCTCGTGATCATACACTATGGCGCCTCCCGTGTCGTCCAAGCAGGTAAAACGCGCCTTTGTCTTTCACCTCACAACAAGTCCTCACTGATATTGTGGACTCAGACTCCTCTCGAAAAGGCCCACGCGGCGCGCGCCGCAAAGAAGTCCAAGCGCGAGGAAAACAAAGTGCGCCGCATGGCTGCACTGAAAAAGGCGAGAGAGAAGAAGGCAGCTGCTAAGTGAGCGGTAATGCTGTCGGCAAAGCAGATACATTTCAAGGACACGGGGAACATAATCTTTGAGATGGCGTAGGAAGCGAGGCTGTTTGGCTGGATATAGGCTTGACTGATACAATATGTGGTGGACCTGTGGTAATCTTCTGATCTGGAGGAGACGAGAGCACGGTGCTTGCATGTGTCATGAAGGCTACCTTACTGTACGATCTGCGCTGGCTGGGATTGGCTGGGTCATATTACTATCGGAATGATGCAGCGAGATTTTGCGTGATTAGCCCCACAATTTGCCTAAATGCAATCTCCGATCTATGAATGAGGAAACCTCCTTTGCCGGAAGAAGAGCCTCTGTTTATAAATGGTCTCTCTGTATGCTTTTAAGTAGCGGTATCACCGGCATCACGGTCGTACAGGACGCTGTTTTAGAGCGGACTGCACTGGCAGCCATCCAATGACGGTAGAGTCTGTTGCTTGACGAGGTCCCTCTCCCCAAGGAGCACCGTTATCTAAAATCATCACACCTCTTTCGCCCACTTCCCTCTCATATAAAGACTTTCACCCTCCACCACTTCCTATTGTCCGCATGCAATCGTCCCTCACTTCCGTAATCGAACTCTAGGTCGGCCCCTTTTGTTGTAGCATTAACATGAGGGATAGGAGTTCTCATCAACATTACATGGAAACCAATCAAAAGGTCACACGACGCAAGAGCAGCAGACGTAAGTGCACCATACGTGGTGAGGAATGGCTTCAGCAGACCGCTTGCTCACGGTCCTAAACATCTCTTCAAAGTGGCTTTGCATGTTGTTCCCGTGGCCCATTTCGGTGCTGCGAAGCTCAGGTTGTCAATAATGTACGTCTCGCATTACAAGAGATGACAATGGAGCCGTGTCCTTGTCCAACGATTTGTGCTGCCCATGGAAGTCCCGCTGACATTTGATGAGCTGGTAAATTCGATGCCATTGGCAAGGCTGTCCTCCACACAAACAATGCCGTTTTTCGCAAATCCTTCGATTTTGAAAAGCTTCCAAGACGAAACAGAGACGGTAAGACTAGACAGCGAGCCATGACTGGTTTGGTCACAGCTTTGAAACCTACCGTGTCTCCACGGGAAAATCAAGACTTCCGTAGCAGCTGCAGAGTGCGCGATCGATTGCAGTGCATCTCGTTTGGGCGTGGTCTTCAACACGCTCGAAGGACCCTACCACCCGATACATTACTCATCATACCCATAGTTCTAGAGTACGCCGACGCACATATACCACTCGCTCACATTGCTGCCAGCCTAGCGTGTCAGATGTTCAATTGAGCCAGTTGGCTCGCTTGACCGAAGATTTCGACAATGCCTTGGAATGTGTCTTGCATACTGTGAGATCCATTTCACAGTGGCTCTCCCTTCTTCTCCCTACAGAATCGGGCTTGACTTGATTGAGACCAGTACCGCTGATGTAGAAATGCCTCAAGATTCTTCAATCCCCCCTCCAAAAAGGATCCGAAGCCGAAGGCATCAACATCGCTCACTGAGTGAATAGACACTTTCATGGAAGAAAATTGCCTCAAACAAAAAAGCCGCACCCGACTTCTCGTCCGAAACCGAACCAGCTCGATGCTCGTGGCGATTTGCACGGGAAAGTATGGATCCGTACGATGTCGGCCATGTTATTGACGTTGCGTCCGGACATCAATCTCGACCGCGAGTGCACTCGTTCCTGTTACGACCTTTATCCAAATCTCGAGGATGTTCCGCGTTCTGCTCAATTATTCCGTCGTCAGGACCGTTCTCACCGGGGATCTCATGCCACAACAACCATGACTCCGGAGCATGACTCGCATCGCCGCGGTCGCCTTTCCGCCATCCCCGCCGATCCGGCCATGAATCCGGCGTGGCTGAGCCGCAATAAACGCTGCGATGGCTGATATTGTGACGATGGTCCAGGAAACGGCAGGACTCAGTACCTGGAAGATTGTGCAGGCAGACGTTCGATGGAAGTATCGATGCAGTGTGACAGTCCCTCTGCCCTCGATCCTCGATGGTCATTTGCCGTGCTGCGTCGGGAGGATTTCAGCCTGCAGCGAGACGCTGTATCGGGACGATCCAGGAACAGGGGACTACCTTAAGCCTTAAGGTGAAGTGGTTTTGGGAGTTTGGTAGCTCGCGGGGGGGTGCCCCGCTCGGGAGCTGACTTTCAGCGCTATGCCGGCCCCGGCCTAACTGGGGAGTGGGGTCGACGCAGCCTAAAGTGGAGCTTGGGGAGCCCGCGAGTGTGGTCAGGCGGCAGGGCCAACCAGTTGCGGGCAAGTGGACGGTCGGCTGGGGAAGCTGGCGGTCGGAAATGGTACATGCACAAACTAGATGTAGTTCTACTGGATGTACATCTAGGAGGTACTTACTTAGGGTTGGGGATCGACATTGGGTCTGGCGGCTGCATGGGTTGCATTCCTTTGCGAATGCGCAATCGTCAAGTCGGTCATGTCTGTCATCATGCCTGCTGATCGGAGCTGTATTATTATTCTTGATTGCATGCAATTTGAACGGCCTGATGGCCTTGACGCAGCGTTATATATCCCGTGAATCTTTCTCATGCCCACAGCTGCCTCTTCACCTCGTTGGCATCTTTGCGGTCGAGTCGGGACCAAGGTGAAAGGAAAGGATAGCCTGCTGCAATTGTCTCTATCGCTATCGCTATCGCTTTCGCTTCCCTGCCCACAATACAACATAGAACAAAGAAGGCACAATTGCGATTGCATCACCACCCTCGACCTCGTTGCTCCAATTGATTCCTGAGCACCGTCTCTCCCTGCCTTTCCTCCCCCGGCCAGAGACGTGTTTTCTGCAGGGAAGTGCCTTCCTCGATGGCTATGGCTCTCCCACCCCAGCGCCAGAACCCCTTGCCTCCACCACCTCTTTCCATGAACACCCCGCCTCCCATGGACGTCACTTCCCTCGTTACTGACAATAATGGCATCCCTTACCCAACCCCTTCCTCCGCATCCTCTGTACGACCAAGCCTTGCACTGCCTCCCACTTCAATGCCAGAGCCTGAGCCGGCGTCGACGAGCACAATGGAAAACGGGCGGATCTACAGGTCTGCCCTCTCGCTGATCGGATGCATGAATCCCGATGCTGAGCTACCTACAGCCTTGACATCGTCCAGCAACCCATCAGAGCCCGCATGTGTGGATTCGGAGACAAGGTTAGTCGAGATTCACGCACCCTGTGTGAGTTGGACATGTAGCTAACTTGCTGGAATTTTTAGGACAGACGGCCAATCACACCTCCGCCGTGTATCCGACTTGTTGTCAAGGATGCTACTACACAAAAAGAATTGGAGATCAAGTGAGTATTTCTCTCAATATCTTCCCACATCTATCACACATCAATGCCATGCGAGCTCATCACTAACGAAGCCCTTTCTCCACCACAGTGACATCGACACATCCTACTTCGTCCTTACCGTGGACCTCTGGTCCCAAGACGCCTCCAAGGAAGTAAATCTTGTTCGTCACTCGGCCACCTCTCCCTCAATCTCCGCCACAACCGCTTCCTCCTACCCTCCCAATACCGACAATCATGATACCATTGCCCCCGCCCCTCCCTCTCCTCCGCAATACATTCCCACCCCACTGCAACAAATGCAAATCTCGACGGCCTACAGCCAATCCATGCAGCCACCCACCAGCGCTGCCATGTTCCCTCAGATGCCAACGCCATATCTGCAACATCAGTACCCTCAGCAACAAATACCCCAAGCGTATGGACCACCGCCCATATCAACTCAGCAGTCGCAGCAGCCGGGATATTGGATGAATACTACATCGACGCCTATGACACCCACGGGACACATGGGCCAGGGCCCGTTGCTTTCGCCGTCTGCGCTGAGTAATCAATCCTGTGATCCGAGGTCCAACCCCAGTGGCATGTTTACTCGGAACTTGATTGGCAGTCTTTGCGTGAGCGCGTTCAAATTGACCGACCATGAGAACAATCTGGGTGTGTGGTTCATTCTACAGGATCTCAGTGTGAGGACTGAGGGTTCATTTCGGTAAGCAGCCGTGCTTATCGATATGCAAAACGTTATCCAGTATTTTTCTGATGCTTTCTACCCATCTAGACTCAAGATGAATTTTGTCAACGTTGGTTCTCCCGGCCCTGCGCAGGCCCTCAACACCACCTCCGCGCCTGTCTTGGCCTCCTGCTTTAGCGATGTTTTCCACGTCTTTAGTGCAAAGAAGTTTCCTGGAGTGATTGAGAGTACGAACTTGAGCAAGTGTTTCGCTACACAAGGGATCAAGATCCCAATACGCAAGGATGGAGTAAGGGGGAATGAGAGGAGGCCCGGTGATGACGATGATTGAATGATTACAAGACACGCGAAACGTGTATGAAATATTGCGAAAAATCATTTTAGGCGTTGGTGAATTTGCATTGTTAGAGACAAAAGCTGGGTGGAAAGTGGGATCGATCAAAGGGCTTATTGCCTTTAGGTGTCGGTCTGATTATTGGGCTGACCATTTGCATTGTCATGATCTGGGTTACTGAGTAGGCTTAATGGGTTGGCTGGGATTCCTGTTGTCGAAGGGTACTCGGCAAACCGATAACGGGCAGATCTGCTTACATTTATGGCTTGGACCTATAGTTTTCAATACATTGCTCTTTGGCTTCAAAGCTTGTGGAAGCCTTTCATATAAGCGCTCACGTTGGCTTCTTCTTCTCCAGCTACACAATGCAGCCGATTTCCCCGTTTCGCCCCATCCTATGCCCTGACCAGCCGAACGAAGCTAAAGGAAAACAAGAAACGATCTTTGGGTATCTATATTACATGTTTTATTTTGCGGTTCCCCTTGGTCATTTCTCTCGGTCCGAAGGGTCGGAGTAAAGAAGAACACAGAAGTAGCGTGCGTAGTTTCGGTACAAGCAAGCGTCCATTCCGTCCGTCGCTCGTTAATGCGTAACATCTCATGCAAGGCGTCCTCAAAAATGTCTCGGATTGAGGATTGTGAATAGAAGCAAGGTTGCTCGTCTCGTGTCAGAGAGAACCTGGTAAGGGTCGGATATCCCGATGCGGTCGGGACGTTGAAGAAGATGAATGACTGCTAAGCCGAAAGAGGCCGTTTGGACATGGAGGACGACGTCGTCAAGGGAGTGATTAGCCTAGTGATTGTAGTGAGGATCCGACGACGCAATGATGACTGTTGCGAAGCGGTGCTCCAGAAGTAACAATTCTGCATGAGGAATGCGGAGGATTACGAGGCTAGCTTGACAAAGTGTTTGTTCCAGATCCAGCCGACTGAGTTGTTAGCGTCATCTTGGTTTTTGGCGAGCCACAGCTCGCCCTTTTCGCCAATGACATCGAAGATCTAGATGAACGTTTTGTCAGTATGTTTGCTCGTGCTGTGAGGAGCTGAGCAACACTGACTTCACCGGCAACATAGGTCAAATAGGGATAACCAGCCTCCATCCTTGCGCGATCGATGTGGAACTCATACACACTGGCCGCAAGGAAGATGACATTGAATTCTTTCGAGCTTTGTCCGGGAGCAGGCGACTGCGTTGGCGGAGAGTCAGACATGGGCATGGCAGAAGAGAAGAACCCCGAGTATCTTTGAGAGTCTGACGTGTCACGTAGTTGTGAAGATCCAGAGCTTGGCGGAAAGGTAGTTCCGGGGATTCTACCAGCGCTTGTGGAGTCCTCGCTTTGTCCATTAAAGCTCGGGTTATCTGTACTTGGACGGCCCAAGGATGGTGAAGGTTCGGTGTATGTCCGTGGAGTGGCAGTCGATGGTCGATTGGGAGTCGCGTTTATTGGCGTCGTGTTGTTAGAGTAAGAAGGATAGCTCCCTGGTACCTCTGGAGTTCTTGGGCTGTGGCCAGAGAGTGTGGAGCTGGCCCGTATTCGACCACTCGTTATGTAATTGCCAGCAGGCGCTAGCTGCACTCCGTCACCGATGGGGAAAAAGCTGCCACTGCTACGGCCTCCAAAATCAGGATGAGGTATGACAGGTGACTTGTCACTGCTGACGGACTTAGTACGCTGCTTGGAAAGATCCAATGACGAAGATTGCGAAGCTTGCCGGACACTGCTATCCTCACCATTCAAAGTGGTCGTCGGCGACAGGAAATTAATCTGATTAGCGACGTCGTTTAGCATTGAGCCATTACAGACACCAAGGGACAAGACCTGGGCTTCAAAGAAGTTGAAGTCATCTGCAAAGGCGTCCACAATCTCTTGAGCCTTTGCCGGAATCTTGTTGTCGTCAACGGCTTGACTCAACTTCCTGCGCCAGACAATTTGCCATTGGAGTTGGAGCTGGACAAAATTAGTCAAGCATGCCTCGACTAGCTTGCCGGTCAAGGCGAAGAGCTTGGGTAATTCCTCTTTCAGTGTGTCGTTGATTGCCTGAAATTGCTCGCCTTGCTCGATTGTCTTCTTGTCTGGCTTTTCTCCTCGCTCCTTGATTGCTTTGAACCGGGCAAAATCCATGAGACGCTTGTTGCGCTTCTGCATGAGTTTCTGGGGGCCATCATGAAGCTTTAGCAGAGTTGTCATAGGATCGATCACGTTCTTGCGAACCAGAGAGACCTAGACAATGTCAGTCTTGATCCTTGAATGTCTGATATTAGATCGGAAAGCTTACATGATCCGTGAGGGCCGTCATTGACATTTCCCTTGTGGACATCCTGAATTTCCGCCACTTACTCTCAAGCTCTGGATAACTCGTCTGGCCGACTTCTATGTGTGCCTCCATGGCTAGCGCAAAGTCGCAAAAGCGGTTCATGAACACTTGAACGTCGCTAGTGTACATCTCGACATCCCTCATCACAACTTGAAGTTGGAAGAAGTGGGAGCCAAATTTCTCAGAGACTGCTGAGTATGCCTTGTCCTCAACCATGTCAGAAATCCCTACTTGTTGTCTAAGCTTCTCTGTACGGCGTCCAAATGCCTTTGAGAGACCAATTCGAACGTCTGATTCTTTGCGTTTTCGCGTATTCGTTACTTGCTCCATGAGATCTGCCCGCCTCTTCATCTCGTCAATTCGCTTTGCCATCCCTTTCATTTCCCGAGCAGCAATGTCCAACGCAGTGAAGTCAGGGTGGTTTTCCGGCGTTGCCTCCAATAGCTGGTCTAATAATAGCGGATATTTCAATATTCGTTGGACCGGCTTGACTAGTAGAGAATCCAGATCCCATGCTGTGGTAAGGTCATGCGCATATGCTCGGCACTCCTTGAGCCAAATTTCAACCTTGATATTTTTCTGTAAGGCCTGGAGCTTCTGATTTGCAGCATCGTGATTCTTCAGGTAATCCGAGTAAACCTTCTCCATGCTAGCCATATGGCGTCCAAATTCTTCCCCAATAAAAGTCTTGCGGTCTTTCTCATCATCGCTGATTTCGACACCGTTGATCGATGATTGATCATCAGTGTTGCCGCTATACGATGTCGCGTTGCTAACTCTATTGGATCTCCAACGCTTTGATTTGGCTAGAACGTACACGGACTTAGAGCTCTGCTTCAATGCATCAAGGAAATTTGTGGAAAATGCGATGATCTGATCTGAATTGCCGAACAAAGTCTTGACGTCTTCTGCGGTCATAACAATGACATTGGCAGTAGCCCTGTAAATATCATCAACGACCTTCATGTCTTGACCAAATGAGTGCTCCGTGTCTACAAGCTCCTTGATGATATGTCGTCGCTTTGTCAAGCGCTTTTGATCTGGCGAAGGCGTCGCCGTCTTCGTAACCACTTCTTTCGGATTTGACGGTCGCTCTACACTCGGTCTATCTTGTGGCGGGGAAATAGAAGGGGTACCAGATGGCTGGAAGTCTGAAGTCTCCGAGTTCAGTTGACATGAGCTTTCATTGCTGGTCATATTCGGAAGAGGCGGAACAGTAACGTCGCTAGTGGTGACCTCGCTAGAAGGGTAGAAGCTTGAAGGACCATGCTTGCTGTATATGCTTGGCGAAGGCGGTGAACGCATTTCCGGAGGAGATGACCTTTCAATTGGCGGGGGAGGGGGAGAGTGGAATGGTAGCGGGGGTGCTGGTGGTATTGTAGGCGAATCGTTTTTTTGGGGAGGCGTAAGGTTGATGGCGAGACCAAGTCCCTCAATTGGAGGTAGCTGTGGGCGAGAGTCTGCTGGCTGTCGTGCTTGTCCTTCCTTGTCTTCTGGCATTTCTGCCAATTCTCTTCTCGTTGTGGTCCTCCAACCTTTGGGGGGAATCATGGGCTGGTCATCTGCAGGACTATCTATGGCCTCAGCCTGTATTTCGAGCCCGCCAAGCGATGGCGACATGTCCCAATCGTCTGGACCGGTCAAGCTCGCCCTAGCAGGTTTCAAATCCCCTTGGTCAACGGCAAGATTGGCTCCTGGAGGCGTTGGTTCTCCTCCTTCGCGCTCTATGCTATCAACCATTTTCTCATCATGGTCGTCTCTGACTTCTTTCTCGGGTACTTCAAGAATCTTCGAAGAATTCGTTCGGGGTCCAATCTGGAACTGATCCGGCATTGGAGTGGATTGCGCATATCTACCCTTCGCTAATTCCTGCAAATACAGCGCTGTTACTTTCTTAGGATCCCATCCCCCCTGACGAGCAAGATCCGGAGACTGAGTGACGATATGCTGCTGAACCTCGTTCATCAATTCTGGACTAACGAGACTGGGATCGTGATAGTGATCCAACACACGGTTGATTGTGCTATAGGTGTCACTGTCTACGGTGGTTCTAGCAGTTCGGAGTGATGTGAACGATTGCGGCGACCATGGCTGGGGGGTCTGTTGGCTTGCAGATGTGGAAATGGATAGATGTGTAGACTGGGCGGGCTGAATCGGAGAATGTTCATCGATTCGCTCCATTGGCGCCTCACGGTCGTCTCTGGATCTGTTGGATGAAGTCCAAGAGCTCATACTCCATCGACTCTCACGTCCTTCGCTTGACTGTGGCTCCTTCGGATTCTCGTCATACCTTTCATTGAATGATCCTAATTCAAGAACAGGCGTTTCACCGAGCATTATCTGAATTGACTCCCGGTCGTCTTGCTCAGAGGTGGTCTCTTCTGTTGCAGTTGGCTTGCGAACGCTCTCCGGACTGGAGCTCGAGTCTCGCATAGTTATGATCTGATGAAGCAACGTTTGGTGCTCGTGAGAACGCGATGCTTGGCGGGAGCTACCCTCCGAATCATCTTGAGGCTCATCATCGAAGAAAGTATCCACCGAGTCAGATGTCCTTGTAGTTATTGCAGAGCTAGGCTCGACATCTGATGGTGTGCTTTCGCCATCCTCCTGACTTTGGTCAAGATTTGTTTCAAACCGATGATACGATCCAAGCGTGGGAGAATCCTCCATGCTCAAATCCAATACAGATGTTTCTGACAGGTGACCAGTATTGATCGTCAACTCACGCTCAGTTTTCTCCATCTCTCCTTCTGGGGCTTGAATCCTATCTTCGTTTTGTTTCGCATCTGTTTGGAGCGTTGTGCCCTCATTTGTGAGGGTCCCACCTCGACCAATGGACGAATCTTTCCCTTCGGCCGTAGGTAGCCGGTCATATGCGTGAAGCTCTGAGGACATCGACAGAGCCATGGATGCTCTCCTTTGCTCGTCCTTTCTTTCCTCCTCTTTGACAGTCTTGGTGACTGCCTGCTGGATTTTTTGTCTCCTCGCTGCAAAATCTACGCCCGCGAGTTCTGGAGGTTTCCTAGGCCGAGCTTCTCGTGCACTCCTTGAGCTATCGTTCTCATGACCAGAGAACCTCTCGACTGCACGAGCACGTGAAGCTGAGGTAGACGCGTTCGAGACCGGCTGACGAGGCCTTGAACTACGTAATGGAGGCGACTTTTTCGGCATGGGAGCAGATATATAAGCTGCAAGGCGCGGACTCGTTGCTGGACGTCCTAGTCCCGAATTAAAGTCTCCTCTTCTTGGTGATCTCTGAGGGGTGCTTGATCTTGAATGTCGTGGCGGGCTTAAAGGTTTCTGAATATGGATGTGCTTCAGAATTGTGGCTGCAGGTCTCATTGGCGATTTCATGTGCGCTCTCCCCAATGCTGAGCTAGCACGTGTCGACTGCGTTGAATTACCTGAATCAGATGCTGTACTCTGCCTTCGGGCAGTGCTAATCGGTATGCGAGAATGAGAGCTGCGCTTAGAGGTGGTTGTAGAGCTGGGCGACGAGGGCGGATCTCGGGAAGGCGAAAGGTCGGTCCCATACATGTTGGACGTAGGTGGTTTAGAAGGCGCACCCGAGAAATCACTCCTTGTCCTCCGATGCAAATTTGAAGGAAGATTCGGTATGGATCTATCCGTCTTGATCTCTTCCAACGTCGGGGTCATTCCCAAGTACCAGGCGGAAGGTGATGATGGCGAAACCTCGTGCATTTGCCGCCCACGTTCTTGAGGGAACATTGGGTTTGGGCTATGCATGCTCCCCTCAGATCCTCTCCGACGACGAGCCTTTGGTATGCCAAACCCGGGGTCGGTATGTGCTGTGTTCATTTCTAAGATCTCCCCAAACAAAGGTCGACGCAAAGAGTCTTCGGCATGTGGACCCAGGTTTGTCGTTGACTGTGAAGCGTACTGCGTTTGATATATTGCATCCGTGCGTTGGGGTTTCAGTGGTCTTTTTGACCTCGGACTAGCATTCATGTCTTCATTTGTCCGCCCTCTTCGTGGATAAGACCTGGACGTGCCCATAGACTGTAATGAAGTCGACGAATTAATCCTTGCATTGCCCTCGTTGGACCCCTTCGAAAGAGACGAATTGCGGGGCTTGACACGGGCATTCTTAGACGATGATCCAGGATTCGAGCTGGTGGATGGTGACCTCGACGCAGCTTTCTTCGGCAAAGGGAGCGCTTCATCTGGGGTCTGATTGAATTTGTCGACAAGATCTTTCAAAGATGTCTGGCGATTGCGAGCAGTGTTCGAAAGAGTTGGGCTTGACTTCGCAGCACTCAACGGCGATCGGTCTGTGGGAGAGGTGTTGTAGCGAGAATTGATGCGAGATGTTAGAGGAGCCAGTTTTGGAGCGTTATTCCTGGTCGGTAAAGGGCTGTTTCTTTGTTTGGTAATCGCCATGCTGCCTTCGCGGCGTTCCACTCTGATGTCTCCTTGCCCTGAAGCTCCTTCCAATGACGCCCTGTATTGATCTTGATGGCGCCGGTAGAAATCGTGGGGATCTGGGGAGTCGCTGCGGCTGTCACCATTGGTGCGAATACTTGACTTATTTTGCTCAAACGTTGTTGACACCTTCGGCCGCTTGGCCAAGGGGATTGAGTAGCCGTAGGCAGGTAGAGGGGGTATAGAGACACTCGAATCCGATGTTGCGGCGGGGTTGTAAGCGGTTGGCCGTGTGTCGTTCTGGAGAGCGGAGGCATGACGGTTGTGGTCTTGGTCGAGGGAGGACATGCTGACCCGCAGGCGTCAAGGCATCAACAGGGCATCGCCGGCAGAGTTTTGGCAAATCGTGGTGAACGACAGCCCTACCAGAGGTTGGTGTTGGCGGAAAACGAGGTCCTTGCACCGGGATGGGGTGCGGCTCTTGGGATTAGCTGTCGCACTATGGGAGGAGACTGACGCGAAAGACTGGACCCTGGTGATCCTCGATCGCGATGGCTAACGAGCGTAAGGGAGGGCGTCGCGGTGGAGGGGGTGGTGGAAGGTGGAGAGGGTGCCACAGGATGTCAAGAGCAACGTTGGTGGAGGGTAGCACTGTTTGGCGTCAGGCAAGGTCGAAGTGCTGCTTTCGCCGAGGGGTGCACCCAAGCCAATGACATTCCGCCAAGCCCTTTCAAGTCCCAAACCCTTCCTGAAACCCAGGGAGTCAAGCCTCAGCCAGCAGATCCGGCCGCTGATAACGGCCTGACGGACTCACGCACTACGATGATCCAGATCTAGTCCCCACGTATTGTGGACGGCTTGTGGCTTTCACGCCGTGCATCGTGTCGAATCGTCAATTCAATCAAGGCATATGGCCGTCTGCTCGGATTTCTATATAAATCTCAGCTACGAGATCGCAAATCATTTGTCGGTAATCTGCGCACCATGCCGGAATGGTCGTCGTGCCGACATGGAATCAAGAGAACCGACAGGGGTCCCGCTGGCATTACAGAGTCCACAGCGTCTCGCGCTGGCTGACCGCAACGGTTCTACAGGAGAGACTGGAGCCCAGCAGTCCAGCAGTCCAGCAGTACGAAAGGTATCCTCGTGGTTAGAATATGGCCTTCATCAAAGCCGAAGTACTTACCCTCTCCATTGCCCTATCCGAGTGGACGATGCAGCCACCGTTGAAATTGCCTGCGCTTCTTCCGGTGAAGCGACTGATTTTCATTGAGTAGAAAAGCAGGCTATGTCCGGCAATACATAACTCTTCACTTTGCCACATTGACACGGACCGTGCTCTCAAATGGGCATATTAATTGGTGAGGGTGACAGTTCATGGCTTCAAGTGCTGATATGTGCACAATACTCGTATGTGTCCCAATAGTGGCTTCTATCGTGAGAGGCTCCCATACCAAGCAGGCCTTTCCGCAGGCTTCTCCTAAATGTACTTTACACCTAGGAGCTTTCCTCTCGAGCATCTGTGCCTGCTCGGTTATACTTGCATTCAACACGGTGGTCCGCTGCTTACTAATACATAAATCTCGCGTTTACCTGAATGTTGAAACGCGTCCAACGAAGCACAAGAACAATGTTCAAAGTTCATTACTTCTCAGGCTACCTATGAATGCATGCAAACCCACTCTCAATGTGATGAGAACGTTCTAATATTTATTTAAAAGATCAGACTGCAAGATAGGATCAAAGAACATGGCAAGGAAGCGGAAAAGGTCTGGCCCTTCAGCATGCAATGACATTGAAGAACCTCAGAAGCGGGCCAGGCTCAACTCTGAGGCGAAACTCCCTAGCTACCCTACGCTGTGTCTCTATTACACTCATATCTCGACCCTGCGAGATTATCTGCTCTTGAAATTGCCTAAATCTTCAAAGACACGACGACGGAGGATTGCCTCAGCAGAGAATGGCGCCTTAGATGAGACGCTGATCTGCATCGCAGGTAAACAGCAGTCTCAGCCCGATTTATCTCGGTCCAAGAACTTCGAAGCTTTCTCTCAACAAGTCAGTCTCACTGCCGGTAGCAGCAATGGGGTAGGATCCGCTTCTCAGTCAGACTTAATCGACTTTGCAATCTGGCTCTTATTCCACAGAGTTCACCGCCATGCTTACAGGCCACCGCATATGTTGTGTCATGGTTATCAGCGTGCTAGTAATTCAAGGCAAGCCAATGAGGAGCATGGCGCACTTGCGGGCATCCCAGGAGTCGTCTCACACTATCCAAACGGCAATGTAAACATTCTGAAAGACGCAGCTTGGACTGGAATCCTGAGCTTGCTTGGTAAAGAGGGCGAACGGATCATGCTTGATATTGTTCTGGACTGTGGAACATTTGTAGCAGTCGATGGCGGAATGGGCAACTGCTTTCAGCTATCCGGTACGCGAGACTATCCCCCTCATATGTTAGCGCTCACCTATTCTTCAAGGTACGCCTATGACAGAGCTGCCAGCCAATGGCCTCTCAAAGCCCATTGTCTGTTCAACCATGTCGACAGTGGCATCAGATACCGCGCGAAGGCCAGTGTCAGGGGCAATTGGCAGTCCACATCTTCACTGTCGCAGTCCTGTTGCTATTACCTTTGTTCGGCATAGGATGTTCTACGCTCGTGCAGCTCTGAATGCCAAAGCAAAGGTAACCTTCGGACTACGCCATATCCGTGAGCCATAGCATACTATCCTCTAGTCTCAATCTAATATTGTACAGACGTTCTAAACCGCTATTCAGAAGCTAGCAATCCCAGAAATACAGTCCATATAATGAAATACATTTTTCCAAGGCAATTTGGACTGCACAATGTCTTCACTTCGACGGTTGATCCGAAGGAGACCATCCAACCATTTAAAGACTATGCTCTGCGAGAACAAGAGATTGTAGAATGTGAAAGACGAACCATGCGAAAATGTCCTGGTGCTGTTAACCATAGCGTCTCTAGGCAGCGATTACCAAAACGACTTCGTAGCGAGACCTTTGATCTGGTTAAGAAGCTGCAGTCTTATCATTCTCGATGCTCGTATCATAAAATACTCAAGTACTACTGTCCATTAAAAGTGAGCTATGCTGCGTCTATCACATTAACCAAATGATTTATAGTGACGGTTTTAGGAAGAAACGCGGTCTCAAAACCACCCTACGCTAATGCGGCCAGATCCTATGCAACTCAAAACTCAAGCCTCAGCGCCTCAGTCAACCCCGACTAGCACGCTGGCTGGTCCTCGGTCCTTATTGGAAACCCCAAAATCATCTTGGGTCTCCCTAGCAACCCCGCTCGCAGATGTTTCAGCATTTTGTCGAATGGTACTGCTGAACTTAATTCCAAATAACTTCTGGGGACAAGGAGAGTTAGGTCAACAGAATGCAAGGGTCATGATGGTGAAAGTCGACCATTTTGTTCGCTTAAGAAGATTTGAGAATATGACGTTACATGAAGCTTGCCAGAACATCAAGGTTGCATCTCTGAGAAAATTGTCAATTGTCTGATGTTGAACTGACGTCGGCAGCTGAATTCCATTCCATGGTTGAAGCCTGCACACGTCAACCCAACCGCGAACGTCTCCGTCTCCGACATGCGTAAGCGTAAGGAGATCTTTCAAGAGTTCGTCTATTATGTTTTTGACTCGTTAATTATACCATTAATTCGTTCCAACTTCCATGTCACCGAATCCAACGTTCATCAAAATCGCCTTCTCTACTTTCGACACGATATATGGCGGTCATTGACCGAGCCTGCCATAACCACTCTAAAAACATCAATGTTTGAGGAGATTGAAACCTTGAAAGCGAGGAAGATGCTCGATGCTCGCCCTCTAGGATTCAGCCAGATCAGATTGCTACCCAAAGTCAATGGAGTACGACCTATCACAAATCTTCGCCGACGAGTCACAAAATTACAAAATGGCAAGGTGACACTGGGAAGAAGTATAAATTCGATCATGGCACCTGTGTACAATATATTTGACTACGAGAGAAGGAAGCGACCAGCCTTGATCGGCTCCGCGCTTTTCTCTATGGGAGACATGTATCCAAGGCTTAAATCATACCTCCAAATGCTTCAACAGACTAAGGCAACCGGGACACCGTTCTACTTTGCCAAAGCAGACGCCAAGTCGTGTTTTGACACAATACCACAGAATCAAGTCGTCAGGCTCATGAAGAAAATTGCAGCAGAAGATGAATATAGAATCGGACGTCACGCCGAGATCAGAAGCTCTGAGCGCCGTTCTTATAGAAGGTTTAGCCATGCAAAGCCCGCCCGAAAATTCGTGTCTGCAGCGAGAGCCGGTACAGAGTTTCCTAGCTTTGACGAGTTGGTAAGTACAGATTTTGCAAAAACAAAGAAAGACACGGTGTTCATCGATAGCGTTGTACAAACGGCGCATAGGAAAGGAACGATGCTTGATCTCTTGGAGGATCACGTCGAGAGAAATGTCGTCAAGATTGGTAAAAAGTTCTTCAGACAAAAGACAGGAATTCCGCAGGGCTCAGTGCTATCATCCCTTCTCTGCAACTACTTCTATGCAGAGCTGGAGAGGGAATGTTTGGGATTTCTCAAAAAGCATGAGAGTATTCTCCTGAGACTGATTGATGATTTTCTTTTAATTACGACAAACAAAGACCATGCACGACAATTCCTTCAAATCATGCATGATGGAGTCGAGCGATATGGCGTCGAGGTTAATTCGGCTAAAAGTTTGGCAAACTTCAAAACCGTTATCAATGGGCAAGTAATCTCACAAGCGGTGGACCCGACAGCCTTCCCATACTGTGGAAACATGATCGATACTCGAACACTCGAGATCACGAAAGACAGGGAGAGGAGGAAAGATACTGGTGAGCTATGGGCATACAATGATGGCAAACTCAGCTGAGGTATGGCAGTATTGGCCGATGCTTTGACCGTTGAGTCATCCCAATGCCCAGGAAGAACGTTCTATCGCAAAGCGTTGAAGTAAGTGTCTAGATCCGGCAAAGCTAGGTAAATGGACTGATATGGGAACCCAGTGCTTTCAAAATTCAGACGCAAAAGATGTTCCTTGATACATCGTTCAACGCGCTGAGTACGGTCTTGTCAACCATCTACCTGAATTTCATGGAGACTTCCATGAAATACTACCGGTATGCGAAATGCATGGCGAACAGCAGACAACCTCGAACGGCCTTGTTGATTGGTAAGGGCATCCAACAAGAGGAGCAGATCGCTGTGTTGCGGCTAGTGATGCGAGAACACCGGCTGACAAGAGCACCCTAATGCAGGTACGATCTCTGACCTCGTCGATCTTGCATTCGTCCTCATCAAAGCAAAGCATAAGGGTCATATTGCACAGGACTACTGCTGCGCAGTCAGCAAATGCCAAGTCCAATGGTGAGCGCCCCCAAACGATTGCAATTTGCCACTGCGTGGTAGCACGTTGTATGACGTAACAAGCGATTGCATGCATGTCATCTTGCTAATTAAGCATCCAAATAGGCTTGCGGCCACAGCATTTCGCAATGTCTTAAGCCGGAAGCAAAGCAACTATCGCGAAGTCATCGCATGGCTCGATGTCGCAATTAGGAAATCAGCACCAAGTTGCAAGACGGAAGCGTCCCGGCTCAATAGGATCGCGAAGCATGGAGAGGCTGTCTTTCGAGGGTACAGATTTTGAAGCAATTTCGCATCAAATTCGCATTGCACCATCATACGCGATGCAGATGGCGGAGGGGCGCGCGAAGAAGTTCCGAGTTGATGGGATGGAGGGGTCCAGCTGGAGTCGTTCGCTACCAGCCTGCCTTATGCTGCGCGTGGCCAGCTACCAGCCACATGAAAGCATACATGAGTCTGCGGTGACCGCCCGCCATGCTAAATATGTTTTAATGGATACAAATAATTGATATGCCACGTCAATGCTATCGCAAGTCCGGCGTGATTGTTGCTCATAAAGAGAGGTGGTTTCGGCGAAATCGCAGCTGAGCTTGCAGTTCTGAACTTCTGATCGGCCGCTATAAAATCGTCATCTTCACGTGCTCGGCTCGCCTAGCCCCTGACTATGGAGAGCATCCCGACCGCAACTCTGCTCAAATCAACCTCATCTGATTTTTTGCATTGCGTTGACCGTGACGAGCATTCTTATTGTACATATATTTCCTTCGGCAGTCTTGACGCTTCCCGACACTCTTTGGACACCTACGGTCATTGTTCTCAAGAAGAGGAGGATTGCACCAATAAACATTCGTTGTTCACTGAAACCAACGAAGACGGGAACCTCCCAATCCTCAGCTCGGCCATCCTTCGTTTACCTGCCGCTCATCGAGTGTCCTCTTTACAGTTCCGCCAGCGTTCGTTGACAGAAGCTTCATCTACATGTTACGATGAGATGACTGCTTTTGTCACCGAGGCGCCTGGCTCTCCGCCAGGTCTGACCCGCTCCAAATCGTCAAAATCCTCCTCCTTTCACTCCTCCTCTCTCTCCGGCATTGAAGGGGTCTTATCGGACGGTACTCATTTTGAAGACATCGGCCTCGAAGAAGATCATCGCCCGCTCCAATACCATAATTTGCATGGCATGGAGAAACAATTGCGCCCTCTACCTCGGCCGGTGACTACCAATGGACCAAGAGGGAGCACGGCAGCTGTGGCAACAAGGCGAGAGCTTACAGACGCGAGTAACAGACCCCATGTACTCCGCCTGCAAAGTTCAATAAAGGGGCACAATGTAGCACATTCGCTTAGTCTACCTAATGGAATGGGACCGCCAATGAGAAGAAGCCTGAGAAGTCCCTCTACGCCATCGTTGGCTATGACCGCCATGAGCAATCACAATCGGTCCCGATCACCATCTCCAAATACACTATACCCGTCATCCAAACCTATACCAAGCCCAGGATCCCCGAAAAGGCCAGGCTTGGGTCCTTCCCCAAATTTGAAGAACCTACCAGTCAGGCGAGGCTCGTGGCAACCAAGCCGGAAGTCAATCAAGGAGATTGAGGCGGAATACGATGATTTGGACGAGGATCTGCCTGACGACGCCAGCTTGTGGAACGTCCCTCTTTCACCTCGACCGCCTATGGAGCGGACTCCGATATCTCCCTTCATTTCTCCCTCAACTTCGCCAGGCACTAGCCCAGAACGGCCCAGCTCTCTTCGCACTTCATTAGGCGCGTCCATCACAAAAGCTCCTATGACCCCCCCTGCTCTCAGCGCGAGATCGCCCCTGTCCCATAGCCTCGATTCTCCGCCTGCATCACCTAGGAAACCTAGGACTCCGGTACGAGGTGCCTCAACAGGTGCAGTTCCAGACAATTTCGGCTTTCCGGTAGGTCGGACCAAGTCCTGGAACATCGCGCTGTCTGAGCTTTCTGAGGAAGCGAAGTCTCTGACGGAAGCTTTCGAAAGTCACGCGGTGTTGTCAGAGCAGAAGCACGAGGAAGCTGTCCAGAATGGGAATGCCGCTGTCAGACCTAGCATGGAAAAATTATCAAGAGCGAAGACGAGCACCGTAGAATTGCCACCTCTTAGGATCAACAATGTGATGATTGACCCTTTGCCCGTTAGTAAAGAGAAAGAGAAGGTTTTAAGTCGGACAAGGCCGAGTTGGTTGCCGCCCAAGAGCCAAAAAGAGGAGAAGAAGCACTTGAAGGAATATCAGCGCATGATGGAATTGAGCTTGGAATCCGGTATGGATAGCGTTATAAAAGATTGAGGATATTTGCTAATTTCATGGTGGAATAGAACGAAAGAAGGCCGTCAAAGTCGCAAATTTTCAGTGTGGCAAGGACGATACCAAGAGTGCCCTCCTTCGAATTTGGGAAGAGCATGTTCTTCCAAATTGGGACCAAGTTATTCGCGAGCCGCGCACGCGAGAACTTTGGTGGAGAGGAGTAGCACCCAAGTCACGGGCGCGAGTTTGGCAGAGAGGGATTGGTAACGAACTCGCTTTGACGGAATCAACGTACACAAAAGCTTTAAAAAGAGCCAAGGATACGGAGGTGCGGGTTTCGAGATCCGGTAGTGAAGGGCTAAGCAAGGAGAAAGCCTGGTTTAATGCGATACGGCGCGATGTCAAGGTCACATTCCCAGAGCTGAATATCTTTCAGCCTGGAGGCCCGTTGCACGATGATCTAGTCGACGTCCTGATGGCCTACTCAATGTACCGCTCTGACGTCGGCTATAGCCATGGCACCCACGTAAGTCTAAGAGATCCACATCCTCTGCTCATGACTGACATCTCCCCTCAGCTTATAGCTGGCCTCCTTCGCCTACAGCTGGGCACCGCCAGTGACACATTCTCTTGCCTTTGCAACCTCCTCAATAGGCCCCTTCCACTCGCCTTCCTGACCGGTGATCCGTCGGCAACAGCAAAGGCTTACCAATTGACCGATGGTTTACTTTCCCACAAGTTCCCGCGTCTACACACTCGTCTTTTCTCCCCCGCGCCTCATGGGCTCGGTCTCACAGCGCACGAAGTTCTCGAGCCGATGATGCGCACGCTCTTCCTTGGTCCAGGAAATTCTTTGGGCGTTGATACAGCGAGTCGAGTCTGGGATGTGATGGTCTTTGATGGCGACGGGGTCATCATACGAACGGCAGTCGCATTACTAGGTGCCTTAGAAGGTAAACTCTACGGTAGCGCAGCAGAGGTTCTCAGTGTTCTCGGCTGGATGGGAGGAAGTGGAAAGGGGGGCTGGGAAGTGGGAGACGAAGACGAGTTCATGGGCAGGGTCAGATCGGCCGGTAAGGAAGAGAAAAATAAGTAACGCGTAATGGATGTAATGAATGGCATTGGAGACGGGGCATTGAAACGGTCAGGGGGGAAGGCTTGTCTTTGGCATAGCGTCGCGAAGTGATGCGATGCTCTAGCCTGAAACATTTGGACTGATTCTGACTGTTCAGTCATGAATACACCTATGCAAGTATGTAGTAATCTATCTACTTGTATCTGTCTCAGCGTAGCCTGCTACGTAGACTGTCTGCCGCTACCCACTATTGGGAAGTTGGCAGCGGCTGCGGGGCTGCTGCAGGGTCCATCCTCAAGGCCATCATCACTTGCTCTCATCAATGTCCAAAATCAAACCCCCCTCGGTTGCACAACCAACCGCTTGCTAGTATTCCTCATCTCTGTAGAGTACCAAAGCTTTCAATTTTAATTCATGCTGCCGCAGCAACAATACAATAATCATGCACTCCGAGGGAAAAATCCACATTTCCAGAATCTGACTCCTATTTCAGTTGGGCCCCCCCAGTATCCCATCAAAAGGCCTATCCCCCTCCCCCTCCCACAATGTCCTGGATTTCCAAGCATCTCGAATTGACTCCTGCCCATTTCGTCTACCTGGTTCTAGCCGGCTTTCTCGTGCTCTACGCCCTCTTCAGCTCGTTGATTCGCAATCGGCTTCACCTTTCCGAGCCCCCACTCGCAACTCTCGTTGGTATCGCCTTCGGCCCCCAGGGCGCCGACCTCCTCTCCCCACAAAGATGGGGTTTGGAAGACAACATTACGCAGGAAGCTACCCGTATCATCGTCGGACTGCAGGTCTTCACTGTTGGGCTGGAGCTGCCTAAGTCGTATTTCAAACGACACTGGAAAAGTGTGGGGATGATGCTAGGACCTGTGATGATATTCTCATTTGGAATCACCGCAATCTTCGTCAAGCTGGTGATAGGCGCCAGATGGACCACTGCCTTGGTCATCTCCGCCTGTCTAGCACCTACCGATCCTGTGCTTGCAGCGTCTGTACTGGCGGAAAGCAGGTTTAGTAGAAGGATACCGAGGCGCTTAAGGCATATGCTCAGTGCAGAGAGCGGGTGCAATGATGGCATGAGTTTCCCCTTCTTATACATTGGATTGCTTGTCGTGATTGAGAAGTCGACAGGAAATGCAATCAAGGAATGGATCCTTGGGACGGTGCTGTGGCAGTGCACCTCGGGCTTATTGATAGGATTAGTAGTGGGTCAATGTTTCAATTGGACGTTGAGATTCTCGCAGAAAAGGGAATATGTTGATCCCGCTTCATTTCTGGTCTTTTATTTCTTACTGGCTGTCTTCTCTATTGGCATTGGGAGTACGCTCGGTGTCGATGATTTTCTTGTCGCCTTTGGGGCCGGCTACGGTTTTGCGTGGGATGGCTGGTTTGCAATGAAGACACGGGAAACGCACTTGCCACAAGTCCTCGACCTGCTTCTCAACAGCTCGATGTTTGTCTACTTTGGTGCTATCATCCCTTGGAATCGGTTCTCGGCTAGCAAATACACACCTGACATCACACTTGGCAAACTAGTTGGTCTCCTTGTGTTGATCATCCTCTTCAGACGTATACCGATTGTCCTGGCGCTGAAACGCTTCGTCCCCGATCTCCGCACTTATCGCGAAGCGCTTTTCTGCGGGCACTTCGGTCCCATGGGCTTGGGAGCCTTGTTTCTTGTCATTGAAGCGAGGGCGCAGCTCGAAACTGGTACTTCCCTCCCAGACCCACACCCACCAAAAAACTCGCCACATAAAGAAGCCGTGGAGACCATATGGCCGGTGGTGTGTTTTATTATCCTGGGGTCAATCATGATTCATGGATTGAGTGTTGCTGCTATCAGCGTGGGTAGCCATTATACGAGGAAGGAAGGAGAAAGGGCACCACTGATTGGTCAGGAGAGGGGCGGTTTGTCGAGTATGGTCCACGAAGGTGACGGAGGTGAGAGTGAATCCAGTGTTAGTGGGAATGAGGATCCCGATCCAGCGAGCTGAATCAATGTATATGATATTACGGCATGGTGTGTGTGTATGACACGAATGGGCTTATGTGCTACGACACCATGGGCTAAATAGCAATACGCTTCAAATGGACCAGATAGACAGGATCATGCAAATGGGCGCATTTGTGGAGAGCGGAGGCTTTGTACTTCGCGATTGCTTTGGTCCATAAGAATTGACCTCGATATTCCGCGGTTACAGCAAATTATGAGCCTCATGCTCCTGGCTTCTTTTGAGCTAAACTTCTTTGCGCCTTCAATATGCCTATACCCCTAGGTAATCGATGAACTCGGGCATTCGTCGCTTTCTGGGGATAAATACAGCCTTTGCATATCTGACTCGCCTGATTCCAATTAGATCACAAAGATTATTGAAGGGAGAGCGTTGATGCGTGGTTTGTGATTCCCAGGCTGGCGGAGTTAGCATATGCAAGTTTATCGGGATTCCTTGGCATTACCTTCTGCGGGACACGTAACCAGGATTTTGGTGGGTCCACCACCAAAATCCTGGTACCTTTGACCATCAACCCCATAACCACCACCACCACCACCACCACCTCATTAATAGTTAACCCATATATCCTAATTAGGCAATCGTGAGGCTCTTGGCGGTAGATAACTTAGTATAGTAATCGTCGCAATCCGAGTATGCTACGACTCCTATCACCCTCGCTATCGCTAGTAAACCCACCACTACTATATCGAAAGGATTCCTCTATTTATATACGTGCGAGACTCCTTCTCGAATCTTACTAGCGGCCTAATACGGTAGCCTTAAACGTCTATTATAGTAGAATAACGGCCTAGAGGTGGGAGAGAAACATTACGATATATAGCGATACTAAGATACCTCGTCGGCTCTATAGTTAATATAGTCTATATAACCGTCTCTCGCCTACTATAAAGTAGAGTCTTCTCGAGTATTAGGCCTAGAAACCCTAGCTATATTAGTAGGAACTCGCTAGGTTCCTAGAAGAGGAGTAGGAAATATATATCTCTTAATTAACGATATTAAGGGTTCTAAAGAAGGTAGGCGTTAGTCGTAAATAAGGCTAGCGAATCGGGCCTTAGAGCGATTAATTACGAGTCGTATAGTAAGCGTTTACTATATAGGTTAAGGCGGAGTAATTAGTCTTTATCGA
>JAABUP010003460.1_pt1 | contig 27832 bp, 33 predicted proteins | sample 5559201 | NCBI WGS metagenome assembly JAABUP01 (sample SAMN10711887, study PRJNA513373) | rock metagenome | isolation source: Antarctica rocks | place: Antarctica | reverse complement strand
GCAGCCATTCCTCTGCTTCAGCTTTGCGGCGTGCCCTTCCTTCTTCAGCCTCTGAGCCTGCACACAATACTTTTCTATTGTGTTAGGTTAGGTCAAGTCAGATTAGGTTAGGTCCAAAGTAAAGGGATGAAATATCACGTTATACACATCATGTCCAATTCAGTTCAGAGCATAAAGGGAGTGGATGAAATTTAGCAAGGTAGTCTGGTCTGTCACCCTTTTTTATGCACAGCTGCGCAAACTCTATGCAAAGCCTGTTCTTGGGTCAGAGCATGCAGTCAGTGCAGTGATAGTACTTCGGTGATGCTTTGTCTTGTTTTGTTTCGTAAGTTGATGATGCAAAGAGGGTGTAGAGCAGCACGAAACAATGTACAAGGATCTGACAGCACTTGCAGACGATTGATACCTGTTGGTCATCTTCAGCACGCCTTCTGGCCGGCTGCTCCTGCTCAGCCCTGCGCCGAGCAAACTGCTCTTCTTCAGCCCAACGGCAGGCCTGTTGCTCTTCTTCAGCACGCTGCTTAGCCAACTGCTGTTCCTTGTTTCTACGCCGCATCTACTGCTCTTGCTCAGCTCGGAGCATAGCCTGCTGCTCTTCTTCAGCACGGCGTCTGGTTTGTTGCTCTTCTGCTGCCTTGAGCCTAGCCTGCGGCTCTTGTTGGGCTGTAAACCTTGCCTCCTCTTCTTCCTGAGCCTGCAGCCTCATGACAGATGTCACGCACTTGGAATCTTCTTACCACATGGGCTTACTGTATGCTTTGCATGGCAAGACAATGCAGGCCACAATGTGATGCTGAATGTGGCTGGTGCAAGCCTTTATAATACCACTTTGGCCTAGCCTGTCTCAAAATCATCTAGGCTGTTGCTGTTTTGGTGCAGGCATGAAGATGGGCAGCAATTGAATGGAAAATCTGGATCGTCCATTCGTTCCTGGGCACGTAAACTGGACGCGTCCAATGACACACTAGCAGCAGTCAAAAAGGCCGAAGAAGAGGAAGGGCAGCAAGCTCAACTCCGGGCTCAGGAAGAAGAGCCGGACACATAGAAGAGGGCAGCACGCTAGCCAATTGAGTCGTTATGACCCAACACCCCCAGGTCTGATGGATTAGGGTTTTTTCCTACGTCAGTGTATTGGGCCGTAATCGTCTAGTTACAATGCCTGTGTCTATAGGATATTGGCAGCATTGCTTAGAAGACCTGATTTGTGGCAATCAGCATCAGTGTCCCTCTGCAATGACATGAGCACAGACACATGCAGTGTGACTACTCCTGAATTTTACACCCTAATATGCTTCATGCAGATTGCCAGCAGCAACAGCCAACGGGAGAAACAGCTAACCAATCAGCTGCTTGCAAACCACAGCAGCAATTCTGGTTGCACCACCAGAAAAGCGTGAGAGTTGGTATGCACCACCATAGTGACAAATTGCAGTCATGGCAACCTATCTGGTGGCCAGCGTCATTGCATGCAAAGTCAAACTGCAAAAGGCCTCTGCAAGTCTCACCTGGCAGAGTCATGGCCAGGGACCCCTTTGTTGAGGGTGGGGGAGGACTGGTGGGAGACCCCAATGACAGGGGGGTGGATGGGGTCAAAGCCCTCCTCAGGCCTGGTCTGGGACTGAGCCTCCATGTTGGCTCTGATGCGCTCCACGTGGGATGAAGATCTCGCAGGACCTCCTCTGTCACCTTCACAAAACCGGGAAAGCATGCTGCCAGCAGTCAATAATGACAGGAGTCTGTGGTAGAGCAGTTGAATGTTCAGCTGCACCAGGAGTTTGGCCGCGTAACCTCAATTTCAGAAGATGAAGCCAAAGGCACAAAAAGGGACATACTTAGGTGACATGCTTGCGTGGTGCCCATCTGACAGCAGAAACACCCAAGGGTAGAATACGCTGGCTACAAAACACTCATGCTCATGGGTGCTATGGCAGCTTACAGAAATGCCCAAGCAAAATTACTATCATTGAGGTCTAGAATTTCTGCAACCTGACTGCATCTAGAGCGATGCCTGTCAATACAAGAAAGAGCCACACTGAAAGGCTGTTCAAAGATCAGCATTAACATGTGTTACAGGTGAGACAGGTGTAAATGTCTGAGGTTGGTGTACCTCCAAGCGATCTTTGATCACTGTAAGCAGGGCTGCTGGGCACAGTGATGAAAGCTCGTTCTGCTCTGCACCGGGCAATGATCCTGGACCCACACTTGCCACATCAGCGCCAGTGCCTGCATCCATCATTCATTGCATGAAATCAGTTCATCTGCATCAAGTTTTGAGACTTATAAAACGAGGCCTCTCCAGCATGTGACAGCATGTGTGTATGAGTCTTTTTTCACAAATGGGCTGGACAGAGAAGAAACCCTCCATCAGGCTGTTTGACCTGCGCCGCGCAGTTCTTGATACTTCTTGATGCAAAACAGCAGCACAAGATATGCTGTTATGCAGGTATACTTCAGGTCCTGCAGATGGCTGGCGTGCAGCAATTAGGTTCTGCTTGCGAGCCAGCCATGCAGTATGGATGCCAGCAGCAGTGATCCCGCAGTGTGTATGAGGTGTGTGATTGGCAAGCAAGGCCAAAGCTGCCAATGGTCAAAAATTGCAGTTCACATTCTGACGATATGACTTGACATGCTGCTGCCTGCATATGCTGCTGCCCATTGAATTTGCCAGGAACCCACTCTGACTGCTTGCATTGTGAGGATGGCACATCTAATTGGTGGTGTGTCAGTACCACAAAGAGTCCAAGTGGCACAGCGCATTTGATGGTGTCGGCAGAACAGCGATAGGCTGGCCCCTTTGAGATGGTTGTTTTGCAGTGGTGGTTCAATTGACAACACTCTGCACATCAATTATCTGATGCAGAATCATGAACGAGACACAGGGCCTCACCTCCTGCTCCTGCAGTCATAGCACCCCTGGGGCTGATCCGGTTCACCTGGGGCTGCTGCCCAGGGCCACACCCCTCAGACCCACCTGCCCAGCTTGCTGACCCCCAAACCTCCCTGCACCCTGCTCCTCTTCCTTCTGACATACCTTGCTCCTGTACCGGCTTCTGAGGCTGCTGCGGCTGCAGCTGCTGCCGCCGCTGCTGCTCCTGCTGGTTAGCTAAAGCTATTGGGCTGAGCCGGCCATCACCATTCTGATTCACAGGTGAGTCAAAGGAATTGTACGCATCACTACCAGCTGCGTTGGGTTGGGACTGGGCTGGGTGAGCCACATGAGGGGTCTTCCTGAACCACTGCGCCATTGTGGTAGGCAGAGGTTGGCGGGCGGGCAATAGGGACCGGGCCTGGCCGCTGCTGCTCTGTGTCTCCCGCCAAAAGAGGCCTGGGACTCATGGACTGGCCCTGAGGTACAGCACAGCAGATGCAGTTCCATTGCCTGTGCAAGCAGCTAAGAAAGCAGCAGCAGCACCTGCTGATGCACCACTGGCACCGCTTGAGGATAACCTCTGTACACCGTTACGACTGCGCAAGGACTGCTCTGACCGCTGAGGAGTGTCTTCTGAGTCCACGGACGGCCGCAGCTGTGGAGAGGGGCGGTCCCAGGTCCTGGGGATAGATGGCGGGATGGCAGGCAAGCCTTGCCTGCTTTGCTGCTATATTTGAAATGCTATAGGACTGGCCTCATCGTGACAGGGCGGGACAGCCTCATTGGTGGCAGGTCTTTGTGGCTGTGGTGGCTGCCGCCGCAGCTGTGGTGCTGGAGCTGCTGCTTGCCCAAGAGGTTGGTACAGGAGCTGCGGATCTGGCTGGCTGAGCCTGCTGTACACGCTGTGCTGGGGCTGGCGGACCTCATTACCTGTCCTGAGCCTCAAGAGCTGCCACAACAGCTGCCAGGAAGTCATCCTTGCTGTATACTCAAATATGTTTGGTGACTGAGAGGAAAGCCCTTTTCATGGAGGTGCTGCTTCGACTCGAAGGGGAATACCAGTTTGTACTGCATCTTTATAAAGTACCTCAAACAGCAATACAAATGTTGTGGTCGATATGTCGATGAGGTTTGTGAAAAGACCAGCCCTACATTTTGCATGATTGCCTGTAATACAAACACAGTGACATTAGCTCTGTAAGAGACGCCTCTTGCACTCTTGTACAGCATTGCCTAACCGCACGCAAAGTCCTGAAGTAGTATGTACAGACTAAATTTTCCATGCACAAAGGACCATCATGTTACGGTAAAGTGTAGCATATGGAAGAGTCTCAACAAATGTATGCCAGCAGTAATTGTGATACTGCTAATGCGCTTTGCAAATGTTTGAGAGTTGGCACCAATGTCTCAAAGCAGCCATAATCAGCCTTGGGTCATCAATGATTTACTTCTTTCACTATCTGCCAGATTAGGCTGACTGCAGCCAATACCAGGGACAGTGTCAGCTTGTCCCACAGCCATTTCTTGAAATGTGCAAACCTCATTCCAAAGCCTGCCAGCCACACAAAGAGCATCAAGCCAGATCAAGTTTCGTGTCCCCCAGTGCCAGCCCTAACTGACCGCCATATCACAGACAGAGAAAAGCCAGACTGGCCTGCAAAGCAGCAGCATGAATGAGCTGCTAGACTGTTCACAGGCACATGCAGGTGCAACCAGACTGCCAGCTTGATTATGCTCACCAACAAAAGGGAAAACTTCAATAGTGCTGCCAACTGGATATAATTCAGTTGACAGCCCATTTGGTGTCTTCCCTGGCACCTCGGGGCGGCCCTGATGAGCACCTTTAGTATTGTACAAGACTCGTATGGCAGCCCTGCACACACTAGCTGCATATCAGAACTCTTCTGGACTGGAACTACAGCTCAAAAAAGGAGATGATATGTCATGTGAACGCCGAGTGCCACAGAGATGTGTGCTTGCAGGCACTACTTTACAGAATACTGGCAAATGCTACCTGCTGGTCTCCACCAGATCATCTATGTCATTCAGCCACAAACGCCCAGCAGGCAAACCATCAGGCATAAACAGCGTCTCGTCATCTTCCTGTCTCCGAAACAGATTTCGCTGCATTGGCACTCTAGCTGTCTCAGTGTTGCCTTTGAGCTTTATCTGCACTGTCTTTCCTTCCATGATGATGCCATCTGCAGAGAGTACATGACTGTATCATTCTTGCCAAACGGCTTGGACTTAGTCGGCCAACTTGTTTTTGACTTGATTTGACACCATGCACAAGACATGTCAGGAGAGGATTCCGTGTGCTCACCTGAGATGCCAACAGCGCTGTCCTTGTTGCTAGGGGACTGCGGCGATCCTGCACAAAGCAAAGTGTCACCTCAGGCTCAGATGTTTGTTTGCTGATGTTGATTGGACCTGACCCTAATTGCTGTACGCACATATAGCTTGGCAATTGAACACTTATACACAAACCAGAGAGACAGCTGAAGAAGTGTAGACCATTCACCTTCATGGTACTTGCATAAAGAACTTTCATTGTTAAGAAGAGACACCTTTCACTGATGAACATTTGCTTGTGCATCTGCAGGACCTGGGCTGCTACGCAAACCATCAAACGACGAGCACAGACAACGACGCAGGTACACTTCAAACACCGACCTTGTGCATGCTTTATTGCCTTCTTGACAACGTTACACCTCTTGATATTGAGGCCATATGGTGGCTGGCCCAGAATGGCAGGGTTGAGCTCAGTGAAAGGACCAGAAGCGTCATCCTCTCCCTTGTAGCCTACGCTGTCATCTTCCAGGGCTTTCAAGATAGCTATCAGGTCACTCTGTTGGGCGCCGGCCAATGCCAGGGCGTCACGGACACTAATCATGCAGATCCTGCGCAATGCCAAACACTTGTTTGGCTGGACTCACGAGGATAAAACATCTCAGGACACAGAGCAAAAACCACATACGTTACCTTTACCTTTACCAAAGCTTGAAGCAGCTAAGCTGCAGCGTAACTTTGATTTGCGGGAGACGAGACACCATAAGCAAGCCCGTGCTGCTGATAGATGCTACACAGGCGTGTACTGTTTTCTACAACCTGTCTATTGTGTGTCAAGCCTGCTGCGGTCCAAAGGCTTGCCCGCTGTTGATGTTGCAGAGGTGCAAGAGAGTGCAGCCAGGTGAGTTGCAGCTGACCGGTATAGCTGAGCCACCCTGAACTCAATATAAGGCCGTTACCATCGAACGGTACTGAAAAGCGTCAGAGCAGCCGAGCGGGAGCAGAGAATTACGCTGTTGAGGTTGTCAGAGCTGCCCTTTGATCGCTGCTACCTTGGAAAGCTCAAACTGTTGACAGCGAAGCAGTGTATCGGGTGAGGGTATCAAAGATCAAACCCTAGGAGAATGTTCCAGGGCAAACTTCGTCGTACGTTACCGGTACACCAGGCAAAAGTTCTGGGACCTGTGCTTACCTGTTCCTTCCCCTAGGCGTGCAAACTTGCTTTGGATAGCATAGCAAAATCCATGAAGGGATCAGCTGCACTTCCAGTCACGACAAAGTCAAAGATGCCAAATTGGACAGCAGATAGACAGACATGTACAGTGGGGGGCTGCAGCTGTACAGAGGGACTTACAATAGCTTGAGATTAAGTAGATCTTGTTAAAGCAGCAAAAAACAGCACAATTGCCTTGATCATCATCGACACCACCTCAGACAGCAAACCCACGCAGTTTTTCTAATGCAATGTAACATGCAAACAGGTTGCTATTAAAGTTCCTCTTTCAGCGCTTGTGGCCTTTGCCACTGCTGGGGGCTGGGATCAGACCTCCTTTATGAGGCGGCACTTCTGTAGGCAAGCACTGGTGATATTGTTTTCAGCTCGCTATATCTGTGTTATGCCAGTGTCGATGGGTATTGTCTCTACCTGAACTGTCTCTGCAGGTGTTGGTGCCAGAGCCATGAATTGACAGCTTGCTCCCAGGAGTGCGCGCTGTGCTTGAGGATGTCCAAGCTAGGAATGCTCGGCTCCAATCTGGGAACAACAAGCAGATGACAAGGTTTCTGACAGAGCAGCTGAAGGCTCCCTGCAAACTGCTCTGTACTCTGGCATCTGTTTCTGGCAAAGCCTGCCACTCAGGACACAGAGGTGAGAGCCATCAATGTGCAGCCAGCTGCATAAGCTCTGTACATCGTTGATGGTGATGAATGCAATTATGTATGTAAGTCATGATCCAAGGATGCTGAAGCTTGTCATCACAAAACCCAACCTTGCTGTAGTGATAAGCAGATATGGGTTGTTGTATATGTTGCACAGGCTGCCTGCTGTAGCAAACATCATGCTCACTCATGAGTGTCTCACTCATGAATGTCTAGAGGTTGCTCAGCAGATCATGTCAAACCATGACAAAGCAAACAAGCAAGCAGAGCTAGACGTCTCTACGCTAGATGTCGCAAGCCATGCAAGCTTGCCTGAAGCAATTGTGTGGCAACTCAGTAGCTTAGGATCCAGAAGCAGTGGCTAGGCTCATAGCTGAGAAAACGACGCCATGAACAAGACCTCAGGCAATGTCCCAAGGGACTCAGAGAAAGTGCTTGCCTTGAAGACACCAGCAGCCAAGCAGAAGGTCAACTTGCTGGACAGGCTGTGGATCTATTGACGCACTTCCAGCTCACATTGGATCAGATCCAACATGAGCTGGATCAGATGAGGGAAGGTGCACACTGAATTGCAGGGCAATACAGCACAAAGCAGTGACAACATCTCAACAGCTGAGACAGATGTGACATGGGGTGTGTTCAAAGCAGCTTTGGGGTGGGTCTGCTGCAGGCAAGAAGCAGCTCGATGGGTCAGTCTCAGTGAGTGTAGTTGAATTTTGCAGAACAGTCAGGCAGGCAGTGTCATACAGCTCACCTGCAATGAATGAAAAACGCTGATGCAGTCACTCAGAAGCCTGTTGCCGTATGAGTGAGCTTGACTGTAAGCAGATCTAACGACAACCTCAACATTTTCGACATTTTCTTCGGCAGAAGGTAGCTCGAAGTCTAGCCCGGCACCATTATTTGGAACATTACTCCCCAAGTTTCCATAGCAAATCTCATGCTGATACTCAAACTCATACATTGTCTCGCAGTCTGGCCTCTATCTCTTGTCTCTTCTTCTTTAGATAAGAGTCTATCACCGCCAAGTTGTCTTGCAACTCGCGGATTTCAGTATTGTTAGTCGTGGTTGGTGCTGTCAAATTCTGCAGAAGGAATTGGTTTGCTGCCTGTTGTGCTGAACTGTAATTGGTGCTCATTGGCTAGGTGATTTTGGCCCAGGCACTCCTCTGTTCTTGTCTATCTCGTCCTCAATCAGTCTGAGGTATTCCTTCAAGTTGCACCGCAGATCTGGGGTGATAGGGAGCCTGTAGATATTTCTGTGGGTGATGCTTAGATAATCAATGATTGCATCTATTGGGAGAGGGATGGCCATGTACGTCTGCCAATCCGGGTAGCTAGGATCAATGCCTCCAAAACCTTGTCAAGGTAGAAATGCGCCAAGGCTGCTTCTACATCAGAGGTGTCATCTTTTGTGTATCTCTGGATCCTCTCTAAGTCTGTTGCCAAATCTTTTAGGTCGTAAACTATCCACCTGTAGCTGGTACTGGGAACAATGTTAGGCATTTGAGTTGAAAGCGCGAATGTAGAAACAAAGGTGATGATGTCTATCAGCCTACGCACGGATACTTTATCCTCTGTGCTTAGGGTATTCAAAGGCGTCGAGTTTACAAACCCTCTTAGGGCCGCAATGATCTTGAGTCCCTGCATGATCACTGTGATCCCGAGGTTGTCAACTCTAGTAGCAAAGCGCTGATTTTGTTTAGCATGTCAAACACCTCGTTGATCGTGTAGATAGCACGTGGCTTTGATTTTTCTAGTCTTGATAGGGACGATTTCAGGTGTTGTAGCAGGTTTTCGTTGGTGGCAGCCATGAATTTGCAGAAACTACAGGGTTTTGTCAAGGTATTGCAAAGCTACAGTACTATGTGTACAGAAAAATTAGAGTTATGTCAGCATAAGCAAAATGTGACATAACACAGATAATCTCTAAGGTGATTCCTATAGATGTCTGGCCCAAACTCTGCAGCATCTGCCCTATACCACCGTAGGGTCTGCCCACAATCATGTATGGATCAGCCCTAGGTCACTGTAGCTTCTGCTCTAAAACACTGCAGGATCTGCATGCATAAGCGGAATAATCTGTGTGCAAAGTTCTGAAGTTCTAAGAGATCTGGGGCTGTAGAAGAAAGTTCGAGAATCTTCTGGATTACGATAGAGTTGACTAATCTTCTATAGATTTTCAGGGGTAGTTTGGTCACAGTGAGCCTCAGCGGCTTTGAAATCCCGACCCCAGAAATCAAGGGCACGCAGGGGTGTGTAGGGATCACCTAGCAAGGGCCTTAGTCATAGATGCAGCTCCTGGAACTCCTCCTCGATATAGGAAATAAACTCTTAACTAAGTAATTAGGAGATCAAGTACGTACTGTATACAATACTGGGGACTCTGAATGAGCCCAAACCCTGATTACGTGTGGTTTAGGCTGACAGATAGGGTCTGGATTGGAGTCTTTAAAACATTGCTTGACGAATAGGGTTGTTTTGAGTGCATTGCTCACACACAAGTCCTATGTGCTTGCTTTTGCTTTCTTACATAATCTGCAAAATCCTAGGAATCTGGATATGGTCAGTGGTCAGTCAGACAAATATTCACATGCGAAGCCAGTGTTTCGGAGCACCTCGTGAGTGATCACATGCAATTTGCATCCTGTCGCAACTTTCTGCGATCAAGCTGAACAGCACAGCGTTCCTATCAGGTGCAAATGTCTGAAAAAGGAGGCAAGAAACGGCGACAAGAAGGCGGCGGCGGAGGTGCTACTGGAAAGAAAAGCAAGTACTTCCAAGCCGTAAGTTAGCAAGTTGACTAGCTCGCTCCTCAGTCGGCGGCAAGACCGTGGGTATCGGATGTCTACATCTGTTTAACTTCTGCAGAACTCCAAGGCGACATTGCCAGTTGGCTCACGGGGAGTACTGGTATCCTGCATTGGGGGCAAAGAACAATATGCAGCGAAAGACTCTATCAGGATTCTAACTGAGGTGCTGTGCACTGCCGATGGCACTCAAGCTGCAGACTTGCTATTTGCATTGAACGTCATATGACACTTCTGTACAGGCTCTGCAACATACTAACAATGCACTCTGCTTGTGAAAGCTTATATGCTGTGCACGCAGTATTATGAGCGCTTGAAGGGGTCATCAGATCCAGCTGCTCCTGACACCTCTGCTAAGCCTGCCGACATCAGCAGTGCCATCGCTGATGAGGTTGCTGAGCTTCAGAGTCACAAGGGCAAACTGTTTGTGTATCATAGAGTCAATGTGTTTGGCCTCATCTATATCGGCTTTCAAACTCCTGATGTACATCCCACCCCATCTGAGGTGGTGCAAGCTGCTGCACGAGATGTGCTGGAGACCAAGCAATGCCTTAGCAAGTGAGCTTTCTGTGCCTGAAGTTGTCTGGCTCACATTGTCACTCAAATGTCAGCTTCAATAGACTGCATCTTGATACATGTCTTGTTTCTTGCCTATGCATGTGATAGCTTAATAATGTCATAGCTTATATATGCACACTTTGCAATAATCATGATATGCACGCTTTGGCTGCAGAAATGCAATCACTGTTAAACATGTGCTGTGGAGTAATGAGCTGCAACGTGCTGCAGGGTGTGCATGAGGTTCATGCCAATAGAGGGTGTTTGTTATGCTGGGCTGGAAGACATCTCCAAGCTAGGCAAAAAGGTCTTGGCTGAGCACTTCCCTACCGGCGAGGATGTCCCACAAACTACAGTAAGAACCGCAAGCTCAGCTGGTCACTGCAGTTTCACTGTCAATTTGAATCGACAATGCAGCTTCCGTGCATAATTAAAGCTTGTGTGCTTTGCAGTTTGGTGTGTTGTATGAGCACAGAGCCAGCGATCTATTGAAGCGCATGGATGTCATCAACACCATGGTCGACTGTGTTCCCCAGGTACTAGCTTTGGTCTCTGAGACATCTCTTACTGCAGCACGAGATGACTTCACAAGGGTAGCTGTCATGGGTGCAATGCCTTGCACTGCAGCATCATCTGTGTTGCCTGCTACTGATCAAAGCTGAGCTAGCATCAACTGTGTGTTTTGTTTGCAGCCACCCTACAAGGTGGAGCTGAACAACCCAAAAAAGACAATCCTGGTGGAAGTGATGAAAGCCACTGCTGCTATCAGTGTGGTTGAAGACTACAAGCTGCTGGGGAAACTGAATCTGAGAGAGCTCAGCATGATTGGCGATGATGCTGCTGCTAATGGCAAGTCAACAGGCAGCAAGCAGCCTGATGCAGAGGCTTCAGTGGATGACACGCAGGCTATCTCACCAGAAGTTGCAAAATCAGCATCTTCTGATCCCATTGAAGCTGCCTCATCAGTTCCTCAAATCACTAGCACAACTGCTTCAGATGCCAAACAAAAATAGCTTTGCCTCATCATGTGTTCACAAGGATTCCATGTGAAAAATGTGCAAGCAAGTCTTCAAAATGTTACTTCAGCGCCCTCAAAGACTTCATAGCATGATGGAACATGATGGGCCTTGTGCCAGCAAGCCCCTGTGTCGCCAGGAGGGCGGTCACGTACTGCCCTACTAGTCAAACCACAATGTGCAGCAGCAATTTGTCGCCCAAGCGCCAGGCTACATTGGTTATCCGCATAATGTCGCAGCCAAATGACGATGCTGCCCCGAGCTCGTCCAGTCCTGTTCCGTCCGCTGACCCCTCTGCGCAGGAGCCTCCTGCACCGCAACCAGCAAAAAAAGGCAAACCTAAAAAGGAGTATAGACAAATCCAGATGCCCACACCGGAGCAAATAGTCCAAGAAGATATGATGAACAACTGCGGCATCAGAACTGTCATGTCTGGAGTGATGGGCATGGGCTTGGGATTGGTGTTTGGTGTTGTGATGGGCAGTATGGATGCAGGAGTAAGTGTCTGCATCGCTGACTGAATTGCCTGGTCCAGGTTTGAGCTTAATCATGGCATGCATCGATACGTCACTGCTCATCAGAATGTCCGTTTGATACAATAGGGCGCTGGAATGGATGGGAACTTAGCCCCAGGTGTTGAAGCTCAGAAGCAGACAACGCGGCAGGTCTTTCGTCAAATGCTGCTCACAGCAAGGTCAAGAAGTTGGTGAGGACCTGCTTGTGCATACAGTTTCACAGGACAGCAGACTACATTGACATTACATACGCTGCACTGCACAATGTAGTGCTTGTCACGGCACCGCACAGGTTGTCTTTGGCTTGCTCATGCCTGAGCAAGTGTCAATCTGCGCAGGACATATGCCAAGGGTTTTGGTGCTGTGGGTGCTCTGTTTGCTGGCTCAGAATGCGTCATAGAAAAGATGAGGGCAAAGCATGACATCTACAACTCCATGTACGCTGGCTGTTTTGCGGGCGGCACGCTTGCTGCAAGTGCAGGACCAAAGGCAGCCTGTGCTGGCTGTTTGACATTTGGCGCTTTCTCAGCAATCATAGACAAGTTTTTGGAGCAGCCATGAGGCAGGATGGGAGAGAGAAATGAATCTATACAGACCATCTGTTGGGTCCAATGAACCCATTGGGTACAGTAATCCCAGATGGCAGCAAATGAATTCCGCAGACCCTGCTGCTTAAAGGCACATGCTATCTCAAACGCTGCACTTTGAATCTACAGTCAGACATACTACTCTATGTTTTGCAGTATTGCATCATGAACAGTCTTGCTAGAGACATAGTCAGCGTTGCAGCTGCAACGCATTCAACTGTGGATTCCCCTTTCAAATGCGCTGCGCTATCCTGTTGCCATCCTCACAAACTCTTGACGTATTGACTCAACCCTTTTGCGATGTGCTGCGTGCTGTGCTTGCAGTCGCTCAATCTCTGTCAAACCTGAAGTTGGTGGCTGCTGCTTGGGTGTGCTTTCCCCTGAACTGCTGCCTGTTGAAGCTGCACGCTTCATTTCTGGTCTAGGCACATTTCTGGCAAACTCCAAAGCCTTTTCACGCACAGACTTGCTCTTTGGGGTCTCGACCTTGGGCCTGGCTGTTGCTGTTGCCATCGAAGCCTACATAGTCAATACTTCAATCTTTTGACTCCAGTCTGTAAGTCCTGTAACTACTGAAAGTTGACATCATGTTGCACGCAGGCAATGCATTCAGAGCAAGGCAATGCTGAGCAGTTGCTTGCCTGGTCACCTGAATGGCTGCTGGAAACTTGCATGTTGTCACACAGCAAGTGACATATGCATACCTGGTCACTATATCGGCAGACCAAGCTATGTGCAAGGCAGCCACTACATGAGAAGACCATGCTCAAAGCATTGTGCGGGGATCTTACCAAGCGCGCATTCTTCTCTCGTATGCTGCGCGCAAGGTCCTTCAGCTCCTCAGCCTTCTTCCTCTTGGCCTGCGCAACAATCAGCTTGAAAAATCTCATGTGATATGCCGCTGTGTTGCACAGCAAGGCTCACACCCACAGCTTCACAAGTACAACAGGTTATGGGTTGTCATCTGCTCTCAAAGGTGCAATTAAGCCTCACAACACCCACTTTAGCGGATGCTATGAGTCAGTGTGCAGGTCATTCAAGACCTCATTGTGATTAAGCTGTCTATATAGCATGTCAGACATCCTAGAAGGTGGTGTTACCTGCAGATCCTCATCCTCAATCTGGGGACCCAACGTTCCCAGCTTCCAATACTCCTTCTGCATCTTAGCATCATAATTCCTGCTGCTGTAATCCTGCTGTGTGTACGGCTTGTACTCCACAGCTCGCGGCCTCCTATCATACTCAATGCTGGGCATGCTGCCCTCATGCTGATCTTGACCAGGTGCATATCCCCCAGGCTGATAGCCTGCTGCATACTGCACTGCATTGCCCATCATCTGCTGTGGCACAGCATCATTGCGTGGAGCTTGCATGTGCTGCGGCATGCCTGCGCTGAACATCTGCTGGGAATATTGTGGCGCTTGCTGCATGGCCATCGGACTAGAGTACTGCATACCAACTGGGTACTGCTGAGGCCAGCTTTCCCCTGCCGGCTGCTGAGACACTCCACTTGGTGAATAAGGACTACTTGGTGAGTAAGCACTTCCTGGGGAATATGAAACCCCTGGGGACTGCTGCTGGAGCGAGTATGCTGCAGAAGGACTTTCAGCATATGGTTGCTGCATGTATGGCAGGCTGCCTGGCTGCATATATGCAGGGGAGTTGGCTGATGTGTATGAAGTCTGCTGCTGCTGAAGCTGCATGGTTGGTGAGCCTGAGCTGTAGCCTGGCACAGCAGTGGGGTCATAATACTGCTGCTCCTCATGGTACTCAGGCTGCTGCTCTGACTGGGCAGCAGGATCCTCATGTACATAGTCGTATATGATCTGCAGAAGCTTGACTATGGCGCCGTCTGCTGCTGCCATCACTTGGTCCACATCATCTTTGCTCACTGGCACATCATACCGCTGTATGTAGCAAAACTCAGGTCAACGTCACAGCAAGCTACACGTCTGACCAAGCCAAACCAGCACAACAAGTCAGCTGAGCCTGACTTGACATCTGCATACCTTGAAAAACTTCTTCAACAAATGCCAGTTGCTCTTCTTGCGCTCAATGCTGGTTACATTTTCAAACGAGTGCATCTGAACGTCATCAGGGAAGTACTTTGACAGTACCTCTGCCACCAAAAAGCCGTTGGCGAAGTCCCTGTAATCGTAAGCATCGTATGTAGCTGCGGGTTGGGCCTACGAGAGTGCATCATGTGGTAGGCCGCAAGCTTGCTGTTGTTTACCTTTTAGGATGCTTGATTGGATAGGTCAGGTCAAGGCTCAGAATCCATTTCAGCAGATGTCGAGGCAGAGCAGCGGTCGACATGCTCAAATTTTACCCGAAAGCTACTGAAACTACTCGGTCCGCGCCCCCTAAATCACCTGCCTACCTAACATCCTACCCTCGGCATGTCTGGTAAAACTTGCTGACCACTTCAAGCCTGCTGTGACATAGGCTGGCACTTGCTACTGGAGAAATGCGCAATACAGGACAAGACTGGCGCTGAAAAGTACTATGAGCGTCCGAACACTGCCTGCTGTCGAACACCGGTGCAGACTCCGTACTTTCCGTGGCGTACTGCAGTACTGTGTAGTCAGGGAACGGTTGACCTGGTCAACAGCCTGCGAATTTGTGCACCTGTATCCTTGACGACATTCATTCATGCCTCCGCTATGTCTTCCTGCCTGACATCACAAAAGTAATGAAGCACATGTTCACGCTATGTCCCACACACAAGGAGCGCTGCTTGGCAAACTCCTGGCCGGCAAACTGGCAGCTTTGGGGATGACCAGGTCCACTGGAGTCGCAATCGCATTGTCGGGTGGTGCAGACAGCCTCAGCCTTGCTCTAGCTGTGTCTGAGTGGTCGAAATCCGACGGTGTGTGCTAAGTCTCTATTTTGCTGCTCTTCGAAGTGTGTTTACATAACATGGCTTAGGGTCTGTTTTACGCGTGTGGATGTAGTCCGGGTACCCAGGGTTGTACGAAATGCTCTAGACAAAGCTGAACCTGCACAGCAGCCAATGCCCCTCGAAAACTATCTGTCAGTGTCCCAGCACCTGCAATGCCTGCTGGATCCAGACACAGCTCAGAAACTAAAGCTGCAGCAAAACATGGAAACACAGCAGCCAAATGTGGCTGCTCTGTGTATAAACCATGCCTTGAGGGTGGAGAGCCAGTATGAGTGCCAGCATGCAGCCAGCCAAGCTGCAGCTATGGGTCTGCAACCTGACATCATGCAAATGGAATGGCTTGAGAAACCCAGACAAGGCCGCTTAATGGAAACAGCCAGCATCAACCGCTATCTGTTGCTTCACAGAGCCTGCAAGGCCAAAAACATATCTGTGCTCCTGACTGGACATCATGCTGGTGAGCACAAAGGCTGTGGTCCGGCCTATTTGTTGACGAGCTTTGTTATGCAGCAAATGTTGGTTTATTTCATCCTGCATACTGGCGTTTGTGGGACTACGTCCCCATTTGCCCTTACACAAGGCTGCAAAGACATACAGATGGAGAGTGTGTCTATCCAGGAGACCAAGCTGAGAACCTGATGATCAGAGCCAGCAGGGGCAGCGGCATTGCTGGCCTAGCAAGCATTTCTCAGGCATCATGGTGCTTCCTAGGTACATGTCTGTCCCAAGCTACATCACAATTGCACACCTGGCCCTTTGATTTCTGCACTGCACTTGCCCCTTACTATTGCAGCAGTCTGCATCAAGAGGAGGTGCATCGCAGGAAGCACTTTGGCGTTGCATTTGCATGCTGCTGCACCATGATAGACCCCCGCTGGCAGCAAACACTCATAGCTGCTCTGTGCATGCCCCTTGACCTGCAGTTCATTCCTGAATTGTGCACGCAGATACTGATCATCCCTTGTTACTAGTCAGGCCATTTCTGGATGTGCACAAGGGCATCCTGGAGGCTGCTTGTAGAGAGCAGGGACTCACCTGGGCCAATGACCCAACTAATCTTGATACTAGCTACCTTAGAAACAGGATGCGTGCACTTCTCAGCCAACACCAAACCCCTGCACAGTCACAGCAACATGTCAGCAACCTTGCTTCAAGCTGTGAAGGCCTCTCAGCAACTCTGGGCTCTGCAAATTCGCTTGCAAATTGTACATCAGACGCAACACCCAAAAAAAACCAAAGCAGTTCACACAGCACACAAGCAGTGCAGGAATCAGCTGGGGGACTTCAGGCAGACGCCACTCTGAGCCATTCTCATAGTGCAGACATCATCCTCGCAATCCTGCATGTCCAGCGACGTTGTGCTGCAGCTCATGACGTCATATCATCTCAGGCTAAGGCTCTGTTGACTGATAGCTTGAAGCTGAATGAGCGCAATGAACAGAAGCAGGGAATGACATCCATTGAGTCAGGACAGCAATCATCAAGGATCTGTAGCTTGGCAGTAAAGCCATTTGCTGAGGCCCAGGCTGCTGTTGCCCTTCTTGCACTGTCAGCTGTCCTGCAGGTATGCCTCAGCACTGACTGCATGATTGCATGATGATGATTGATTGCACATTCATCTGACAATAAGGCAGATCATGAGGTTGAGGTTGAGGTCATCAGGTTCATTCTAGCCATGCTAATGTAGAGCAGAAATACATCCCAGTGCCTGCCATTCAGGATGCAAAAGTTTCATTTGCAGCACTTGTGTACCAAACTGGGTATTGCATAGGACTTAGATATGTAGGTTGGCATGTAACGGCAGCGTAGCGCTATGTTATGCTTTGAGATTTTCCATGAGACTGTTGCAAACTGTCGTAGACAGCTCAATGAGAGCTGCAAGCATCAGCTGTAGTCTTGACAGCTTGTCCAACATGGCTACTTGTTATCCTCATGCAGGCTGTCTCCTTCAGGCATAAACAGCCAGCCTTGAGCTCTGTGCAAAAGCTGCTTTCATGGATCTCATCTGGGAAGCTGCGGCACAGGTTTGCGGACAATGACTGTATCGTCAGCCCTGTTACTTTCAGTAAAGGTTGCCATATGAAGGTGCAGCCGCTGCCATATGTTCGACCAGCTACAAAATTACCGGCTTCCAGACGCCACCAGTGACGGGCATCATCGCAGTTGTCAGATGTTTAGTTTTGTGTGTGTTGGGTTCAACTCCATCCACAGCTTTGTTGCTGTTGTGGGTATGACGCACTTGAGCCGTGAACTCAGCATGAGTTGCCCAGGCAAACCAGGTGGTGCACGGACTGCACATGTTGTTCTTTGTGCCTTGACAATGAATGCTACCAGTGTTTTTTGGCTGTTTCAGTATCATGTAGTCAGTTGATGGGGGTGAGTTCAGTTCACTTGCAAGCACAGCAAATGCCAGTCAACTTCAGCAGCACTAGTGGCAGCAAAGCGCTTTGCTGACATTGTGTACGTTGACTGTAAGGTGTGTTGACGTTCCAGGATTGCCATCATCAATGGACACAGCCATGCATATGCACATTCCTTGATATATTGGATCTCAGATACACGTTCCCAAGATACACTGATTTGCAAAGCTTGGTAAAGTGCCTGGATCATAGGGGTACTATGTCAGTGTTAGATACAGTATGCAGTCAAGCACGGGTTGTGTTAGGCTGCGCAATGCATTGAAATGCATACGCATCTTACAAGAACTCAAACGTGCTGCAATGCATGTACACTGTTAAGGGAATGCCGCTGGCTGTTTCCCAAAATCATGCATCTCAGTTATTAATAGTTGACATCATTTGTGTTGCTCTGTTCACCGATGCCCTCTATTAGCGACTTGAGCTTTGCAGTGAAGGGCTTATGTATTGTGAACAAATTGGCATGCCAGGATGTTCACTCATGAATGGCCATTCATGTTTTATTCGCACTGCAAACTGTTGCAGCGCTGTGAATGTGCAGCCATTAATTGCGCGTCTGTCTGGTCCCAGAGCTGAGCCTTCCAAATGCTGAGCCGTACGTGGTGGCAGGCGGCGCCTGATTGACAGCAGTGTTCACACCGATCTTCCAGCTCGACTCCATGGATCCACCGCCGCTGTTCAATCTGGCTGGCTTAACCGGTGTGCTGCCTGGTGCCAGCAGCGCAGTCGGAACCTTTCTCGGCTGGCCGTTGGGAGCCAAAGTCCGGGTCACCCCCGACTTGCCCACTGCTGCGGAGGGATCAGCACCAGGGGCAAGAGCCCTGCTCATGTCTGCCATCTGTGGACTAGGAGGCTGAGAATTGGCTCTGCCCATGGCAGATCCAGACGCTTTGACCGCAGCCAGGGGATCAGGACTGCTCTGACTCAGCAAGGAAGACCGACCAAAGGATGCCCGCAATGAACTGGGGGTGGATGACAGGAAATTTGTGAGCCTGCAATCATACACTTGTTGTGGCAAATTTGCTTTAGAGCATCACAGACATTTCTGGCAGGATGCTTTTTTTGCTATAATACAGCCAGCTTAGACATGCAGCAACCACAAACAAAGTCCATGCAGTAGGACATGCTGTGCTACAGTGACACTTTGAGGTGTAATGTCTATACAGACAACATGGCAGGTCACATACATAGGTGTTGCACAGACAGGTAGAATGCTGACCTGCTGGTACTAGCACGCAAGCTGTTGGACCTGGTGTTGGCGCTAGGAGGGGTGTACAGACTGGGTGACACAGCTGTTGAAGCTGGGGTGCGGCTGGACAGGGAGGAAGCCCTTTGCAGGGAAGGGGCCTGGTTCCCCCCGGCAGAGGTGGGGTACATGCCGGTCCTACTGGATGCTGTCACCTCCAGCCTGGCGGTTGCCAGTCTCTCACCTGTGACAGCATGCTTGTCAGTCTAGTCAAGATACAGTCTTACACCACAAAAAAGCACATCACGCAATTTCGTGCGTGTTCAGCACTTGGAACCAGTGCTGTATGACCCTATTCTACCCACCTGGCAAAGAGGGAGTGTGGAGCATATTGAGCTGCAGCGTCTCAAAACAACATGGCGTGTGGAGTCTGTGTCACACTCCAGATTTGCAAGTAACATGTGCAATGGTGCATTGCAATCAGACCTGTATGCTAAAAAGCAAAGGTACTTAATAGCAGAAGTGTCAGCAAGCAATGGAAAGGACTAAAGTCATCATTTGGAAGCCACCCTTGTTGCGCATGCTGTGCCTGCATAAACGTTTTAGCAAATACAATGCAGTAATGTAGAAAATTGAGAGAGAGGCGAGCAAGACAGGCTTACTTGGCTTGAGCAGGGCGCCTGCCATGGCAGCAGGTTTGTGGGGTAGCGCAGGGGGTGCTGAGGCAGGCTGCATGCGCTCCAAATGAGTTGCCACTTCAGGTGCACACCCCATCTGCAACCATACTCACTGTCAGACCACCGTCCACACAGGCACTTGCTGCAAGCCTTGTCCAATCCCACTTTGAAAAACAAGATTGCTGGAAGAATAGAGCTGCTTTATATCAGTTCTACCATACAAATTTGCACTTGTGCAGGCAGAACACATGCTTGCCGTTCACTTCAGCAAAGCAGCAAATGAGGCCAGCCAGTCACTTACTTCGTGACTCTCTCTTTTGGCAGGGCACAACTTGACTTTCTACGTTCACAGTTCAAAGCCTGTGGTGAGCCTGGCTGAGTGCCAAGCATCACTCCAGACAGGACCCAGGCTCATGTGACCAACAAACAAATGCACAACAGATTGTAAACATTGCTATCAGCTGAAAGGGCAAGGACTTTGGAAGAATAGCCAGTTTTGAAGGCACGCCTGCAAAGCTGTTCTTGCATGGCCAAAAGAGTGGTTGCAGTGGCTACCTGATGCTGCTGCCTGAAGAGCTGGCCTGCTTGTTGGAGTTGCGCGTACTTGGCCAGCAGATGATTCTGCTGCAGGCCAATGACTGAACCCGGCCGGCACACTCGTATGTAACCAATGGCCTCCTCAGGAGTGAAGTCGTGGTGCTTGATGAGGTAGCTGCAGATGAGCACTCCTGTGCGCCCCAGCCCTGCCTTGCAGTGAATGGCCAGCGCCCCTGCATCATTGTCACCTTCTGCTCAGCATTGCATTGGCAAAGGTCAACTCTGTGCATAGTCTGTCTGAATGCTCATGCCAAGCTCCTGCAAGGAGTGAACTTGTGCCTGACTTTGAGGTGCTTATGCCCTTTGCCCCCCCCCCATCATGCAGCAATGTATTCTTGCTAATGCTTCTGTCACCTACAGGCGTCTGTCTCTATACATAAGTGTTGTTGTTCAGATCAAGACCCAGCATTCTCCTGGTGTTGAATGCTATTTGAGGCAAGTCCATTGAAAGGTGAGCTTGCCATTCCAGGTGTTACTTGGACCCCGTCAACTGGCTTGTGGGTGGAATCAGACAACTTCCTCAAGCACAATGAGCCAGAACCAAGGTCTGGAAACAGTTTGAGATGTTCTACCTGCATGAGTTGTTTTGGACCGATTTTGCTTGCATGCAAAGGATGAGCCTTGGAATAACAAAGTTGTAGAAGAAGTTAAACATGCAGGATACATATGGGTCAATGTATGGGACGTTGTCTCAGTGCAGCACACAACATTCTGTGGCCATCTTGAACCTTTGCAACCTGTGCCAGCTATGACAATCTTTCAATGCAGTTTGAAAACTGAGAGAGCAACACCTCCTTCTCTCTCAGCAATCTCTAGGAATCTGGCAGTGATGGTGTCTGGCGGACAGCTTCCATCTGGAAAGTATAGCTCATAATGTCTGAAGCCGGCATCTGTGAACCGCTTTGCATCATACATCTACATCACAGACTTTCAATGGTCAGCTCATGCTTCAGGATGTTTACTGGTGTTCCTTGTGATGCATTGCATCAAACCAAGCGCATGACACACATCACACAAAATGCCTGCATGTGACAAAGGTGCATGGTGAAGGCAGCTTTCGAAGTTGCAGGAAAAAATGTAGAGTACTCACTGGCTTGTTGAGCCTGACAACAGCAGACACCCCTCGTTGCCTGAAGTACTCAACATAGTCATCAGGAGTAAATGACTTGAAGCCATAGTATACACGGGCAACATTGGAGGGGCCAGAGAACGCCAAAAGCTTGCCTGCATTGCACAAAGTGATGTCACTCTATGGCTCTTGATCAACATCTGGACAATGTCATGCAACATGATTCAACATGAAAAGTCTGCATGAATAGGTCAGCATGTCAAGCAGCGATGGCAAAGCTCAACAGGTGCGCAACATGTCTGCTGCCAAGCAATACATTGTTAATACAAGGTCTTGATGTCCACAAGCTGTGGGTCTAAATGACATGTAGATATGCATGCTGGTGTTCAGCATGGGAACAACATTCGCCGGTGCAAAGCTGTACAATAAGGTATGAAAGGCAGCATTGCTTGAGTACCTGGCAGAATCCAGTTGAGATCTCCATTCTCCACTTGCTCATAGTGCTCATACTCCTCAAGACTGAAAGTGGAGTTAGGCAAGTGCCAGTCAATGAACCCTGTCTGCTTTGCTTTTGCCAGCCCCTGCAGCAGCAGCTTTCATTTGTAAAGCCTGGTGTTGCAGCTCATCGCCGCAAAGCAGTCAACATATCCCAATTCTGGATTATCATTCGCTATCATAGTGCATATCATAGCATGAGCATATTGCAGCTTTGAGGCAGCTGCAGCCAGCCTTTGCAAGTGTCGCTGTAGAGAGCATGTACCCTTTTGCACTGTAAAACCAGCTGTAAAGCTCTTGCATGTGACAAGCAATCACCTGAATGCAATGCAGCACAGTCAAGTTGAAGGAGGGAGGGCCACAGGAAGCATCTCTGAAGGGAGTAAAGGGCTGCAAAGACTGCACTCGCTGGTACGCTTCGTCTGCTGAGGCCCCTAGATACACAACCTGGAAGATGCCCAGCTGCATATGCAACACAAGAATATCACCGGAAGCGATAGCAACACACACAGAGAAACTCTGCAGGCAAAAGTTTCCAGATGGCACAGGCAAAAGTTTCCAGATGGCATAGGCAGAGCCATCATGCTTTGCAGCAGGCAACAGGCTGGCATGCAGATCCTAAGACCAGGCGCACCAGAACAGCTGCGTTTGCCCTTTGGTGAGCTGTGGGTCCACAGCAGAAGTAGACAGTTTTGCGCTGCCGCTCTCCTTCCTATAGCATTTTACAGTTTTCATGTTGGCAACTGTGTACTGATCTAATCTCCAATGCGCAAAAGCCTGGCACCAGTGCTGAGTGGTTCTTGTCTGTAGCAAAACGTACACAGTTTGTTTAATGGTTTGCCATGCTTGCTATTACCTGCAGGTTGTTTTGTGTCTTCTGACAAAATCTGTATGTCAGCCCAAGGTTCAGGGGACCAAAGTCTGCATAGAAAGGCTCATACACCTGAGGCATCACAAGCGGTTCAACAACTTAAGCTGTGAAAGCTTACTGCTGCCATCGCATCATAGCCATAGAAAACGCTGTAAGTATTGCAGAGCTCCTCACCAGCTCACTGTCTATGCAGTACGTTATGGAGCCCGCTGCAATAGTGGACCGGTGCAAACCATCAGTAGTTCTCAAAGCAGCCATGTACAGTCGACCTGGCATGATCTCGAGCGCCTGCACCAACCCGAGACGATTGTCAAAAGCATGCCGTCGGGATTTGTCAATCCTCGAAGGAAACAAGACGGCAATGCAATTACCTGTGACAACTGGTCCGCTTGGGTTGCATCATATTTAAGCGGACTCTGCGGATGCTGCATGGCTTCAGCAACCCCCTGCGCCGCTGGGCAGCGCCCACAATGGGGTCGCTGCTGCCCCCGATTGCCGCGTTTGCCGGTGCGTCAGCGGTCCAGTGGGAGCTTCCACACGCGCACTGAGGTATGCAATGGGCACGCAATGCTTCAATTGCACAGCCAGGGTCGACTTCCCTGACTTTGCGCTTGGAGTCGATAATGAGAGTGGGTAAACGGGGCTCACAGATCTGTGAGTAGTTCTCGAGACTAGTTACGGCGCTGGTTACGGCGCTGAAAAATGTAAAAACAGCTTGTGATTACGAATCCTCCTTCGCGCGACACTGCTGCCATTGAAGAAAGGTCTCAAGTTGAGACTCTCCACAGCTTATATTCCAATGCACAAGCATGCTCTGCTATGGCGCGGCAGAATCACCCTTTGATTCCGTGATCAACTGGTCACGAGAGGAAAAGTATCAAACCATAAGAGAACTTCGGATTGAGTGATCCGACCACACTGTATCGCGATGAAGACCATGATGCCAGCGATGAAGACTCACGAACCATTGTTGCATCCTCAACGTATCATACATTTTGGCCTGGGCCCCGCTCGACGTCCGGACCGCCATCATGGCTCTCGCTCCTTACACACGTCCGAAAGTTATCAAGCTGCTCCCGACAATCTACATCGAACGTTAGATGACGCAAACTTTGCACAGCAACATGCTCATTTGGACGTCTTGGCTGCACCGGACGGCAATGTGTCAGACGAAGTTGCAACAGCATTCAGATGGCCTGGAGCGTTTGGCTCGCACGCTGTGAGCATTCTCGGTACGTAGCATAGCCGTGTTGTTTCATCTATAAGTTTGAGCAGGAAGTTTGTGCCATCACCTGTGATTGCCGTGCACCAGGGTCTTTCAACAGCTGGCAGGAACCAATACCCCTCCATCAGTCTGCTGATACTGGTGACTGGTTTGTGAGCATGATGCTATCACCTGGCTTGCACCAGGTTGGCACCGCTCAACTTTGACACGTAGCATGGAATGTGAGGCTACAGATCACTAAAATGCCATGCATGCTGCAGTACAAGTTTTTGGTCGACGATGTCTGGCAAACTTCACCTTGTGAGCCAATTGTCTCAGACAGTCAGGTGAGGCTGCTTAGCAAGCTCCACAGCTTGAGCTTGTGTCAGCACCAATGGTATTGCAAGCATGCATGCAGGGCTCATATAACAATCAGCAGTCAGTTGCGTGCAATGTCACTTTTGACTGGATTGGAGATGGCTTGGCTAGAGAGGTATATGTGGCTGGAGATTTCACGGGATGGATGGTATGCCTTTGAAGCAGATGGCTTTTAAATTGTCAAATTCTGTGACCGAATGTGGTTCGCTATCTACTGATACATGCATTTCACAGGGACAGGTGAATGCAGGATCTATTGCCACTGTCAAGGGAAGCAGGCAGCAATAAGTTCAGTCTTGATTGTAGTCTGTTGGTAAGCCTCTTCTTGGGCCAAGCTGTTTGCTGTGTGCTGCATATGTACCAGCCTTAGCTTCCCTTAGACCACTGCAGCAAATTCAAGCCTGCTTGTTTACTACTGATGTGTGCAGCCAGGAGCATATTTCTACCAGTTTTTGGTGGATGGCCGGTGGAGTGTCTCTGGCAACAGCAGTGTGGAGCCTGATGAACAGGGTCATCTGTCTAACAAGGTACTCTGCACAGACTTTGGCTGCTGTGGTGGTCAGCATGCCAAAAGATGCCTTGCACGTTCTCTGCGAGCGACCAGGGAATTGAATGCATGTGAAGCGCAAGGTGTGCATGACATGCAGCATCAATGTTTATATCAGCTGATGCATACGAGGCCGCCAGTGCTTACAGCCTTCCACAGTGCTTACATGCATCTCACAAGTTCGCAAGCTTTTGCACAAATGCACTCTCAGTCTGCATGCACAGATCTGCAGCTAAAGAGTGCTAGCAATGCAGGTTGTTGTCCATGCACCTCCAGCCTTTCACCTGTTCTATGGTGAGCCAGGCTGGCAGGGGGCTTCAATCCACATGCGCTTGACTTGCAAACAGCACACACAGGTCTGTACTCTGCACTCTGCACTCTGGCTGAGCAACGAACTGCAAGCTTGACTGCAGTCCATACTTGCTGCTTGCACAGCTGCTCTGCAATGCTGGACTGCTTTTCTGGTGTGCACTGTCACCTGGAGTGTGCTCGTATTGTGCCATGCTTGCTCATTGCTTGAAACAGCCATACATGTAAGGTCTGACCTTGCCACACCATCAGATTGCATCCATCAGTTCTGTGTGTCCTGCGGCTGGTGCCTCTAGATCTCAACAGACTGTGGTGCTGCATGCTTCGGCTGCTGGCCTTGTGTTTATGAGCTTGGAAGGACCTAGGGCACATTGGGGCAATGCAGGCCGCGTGTTAAATGCAGCAATTTGTCAATCAGTAACATGTTTTGTCTTTGTTTTTGAGACTCATTTGGGGAACCAACAGACAATAACTGAAAAGTTCTGAAAACTTTGAATGGAACAAGTCAACAAATGCCGTTCCTGACCACAGACCACAGAACGGTTTGATGTTGTAGACGAAATATGCTTGCAGCTAAGCCACAGAAGAAGTTTAAGCAAAGTATGTCTAGCACAGTGTGTCCAGGAATTTGTTTGTCTTTGCCTCAAGAGATAGAGTAATCACGCTAAGGCTAAACGCATGATGGCTACTGTTGGAAGGCTATCAAACAACAAGTCTATCTTTGTGAAGCACATGCAAATGTCAGGCGCAGTCAAAGTATGTCTTGGTAATGCTGTACAGATGTACTGTTGTGCCACGTGACAGGGGTGGCAACAAGTGGCTCTGCACAACACAGCAAGCAGATCCCAGCACTGGGGCGGAGGCCGCTGGAAGACAGCTGTCATACCCATCCCCAAAGGCTGTCAAAGCACTCAGATGGAGCTTGCCATCAAGAGTAACACCAATGAGGTGTGTCAAATGTGCAGCTGCAATGATTTCTGTACAAGTCATCCCCACAAACCATAGGCCAGTTGCAAGGCACTGTCCCCACCATTGGGGCATGCCAAGCCAGCAGCTCCAAGCATCTTTCCAGCCTGTTAAGCACCATGTGTCTGACAGATGCAGTGTCTCTTGGTTGTGTCTGCAGCCCCCTCATCCATGCTTGACTTGATCAGTAGCTGCCATGCCCAGTGGTTGCAGCTGTGGTGCGGGTCTGCAGGGGCACAGGCCATCTGAAAGCAGCCAGTTCATGTGTCCACACCCCGGTGGGTACAAGATTCAGCATGGCCAGTTGCGCCCCTTCCCTCAGGCCACTGCTGGACCCATCATGCTGGTTGGTGCACTGCCATCACTGCCACACCCTGCCACACAACCCTGCTCATGTCTCTGTGCAATCTGCCAAGGTCTGGTTTGACTTTCTGCCAATTTGGACGTTGTGCTGTACCTCATCAATTCAGCCCTGGGCTACTATCTGCCGACAAGGCTTGGACAGTCACTTGTGTTTGGTGCTGATACAACTGCGGACTCAGCTGAGTGCCAGCCTCAAACACAGCGCTGCTGCTTGGGCAGTCTAGTGATTAGCTAAGAGCGAACCATCATCAACATTGTCTAATAAACGCCATGTGTTGCCGCATTTCGTCAGCATACAAATGGAACAGCCGCATGTAAAAGGCTGAGCGTCTGTACGCGTAAGTGGCATGGCAGGTGAGTGATCTGGACGGCACCATGGTGGGCAATGGGCATGAGGCTGATGCAATGACTCACAACTTCAAGCAGTACTGGGAAGACAACGCTGCCTTGCGCAACAGTGTACTGGTGTACAACACTGGCCGCTCACTGGGCCAGTTCACGTCTCTGTACCAGGAGAAAGCTGGCGCACTAGCACTTCCAAATGTCCTCATCACTGCTGTTGGGACCAAGGTGCACCTCCTCTCAGCGCCCTTCTGTTCCCCTACGCACAGCTCCCTTCTATTACGCTATGCACAGCTCCCTTCTTTTTTCCCAATAACAGCTTCCCTTTTCCTCTGCTGGCCACTCTGTGAACACATCAGCACCAGCGCCTGTTCTGCAAAACGCGCTTGCCTGTACATGTTTGTCATTGCTTTATATGGTGTGCCTCTTGGCGCAAGGCAAAGAGTCGTAGTGATGTTACTGCACAGCTTTGGTCACAACACAGGCCAGTTGCCATGCAGCTTCTCATAGACACTCCAATCATGACCGTTGCTCTCAGCCAAGCTGCGGCAACACTCAACCACCTGTGGTGCAACAGCAGCCTGCAGTACTGCTTGAACTGTACTAGGAGACGTCAGCCTGGGTAGTGAAGACAGATGTAGTTTGAGTTCCTTGGTGTCATCAGGTTGTGGTGAGCGTCAGGCTGTGTTGCAGATCTTCCTGCTGGACATGGAGGGGGGCAGCAGGGAGCAGGCCTCTGGTCAGAAGTGGCACCAGGACCTTCAGTGGTCGCACCGCCTGGAAGAAGGCTGGGACCTCTCAGCAGTCAAGCAGGTCAATTCTTGACGTCTGTCCAATGCTATGCTTTGCGTGACTAACCACAAACAGACCCATCTGACAGGCACTCCTGTTGTGTCAAAGTCACTTCACGTTGTCTGAAAGATTGGACAATGCATGGTATGTGAGTGCAAAAGTTGTCCATTGCAGCACAAACTAGCTTCAACACGC
>JAABUP010003459.1_pt1 | contig 27841 bp, 42 predicted proteins | sample 5559201 | NCBI WGS metagenome assembly JAABUP01 (sample SAMN10711887, study PRJNA513373) | rock metagenome | isolation source: Antarctica rocks | place: Antarctica | reverse complement strand
TAGGCTGGAGCCCACCTTTGCCAAGCTTGACCTTAATGCCATAATGGCTCTGCGGAGAAACACGTGGCCTTGGCAGATGCTCACTGACCTAGCTGTGTATTTCAGACATGGCATGCCAGTAGACCTGCATATGCTGTCATCGTGCCAGTGGCCGTTGATGGAGAGCTTGACTCTGTGTTCTGGGAGACTTGATGATGCACAGGCTGCTGTGATTTTTGGGCTGACTGGCCATTGCTCCGGAACCTAAGGCTTCCTTTCAACTGTCTGATGCATTTGGAGGGAGTAGACCACAACAGGTGGCAGCAGCTTGAGTCACTCTGCCTGATGGACAACCCAGTCAGTAACACAGGCCTGCAACGACTTGTTAGCGCACAATGGCCAAAGCTGACATCTTTAGATCTCAGCGACAATACAGCCCATGTGTGGACACCACTCACATGGCATCAACTGATTGAGGCAAACTGGCCAATGCTGTCTAGTTTGGATCTTGGTGGGAATGGGATAAAGGCAACTATGATGAAGAACATTGTTGAGGCTCAATTTTCCTGTGTCAGAAAGCTAAACCTCAGCGACAACTCGTTGGACAGCATAGCTATAGGTCATTTGGTGAAAGGACCCTGGTTGCAATTGTGTGAAGTTCAGTTGAATCGTGCTTTGTGTGGCTCTATCGCAGACTGTCTGGTTGTGTTGAGCACAGGGAACTGGCCGCAACTGAAATTCCTGTGGTTAGTTGCAAATGAAGTTGATGTCACAGCCTTGCCTGCACTTGCCAAAAGCAACTGGCCATCCTTGTTCTGTTTAGACCTGATGTATAATCCTTCATCAAGTGATGACTTCAGACTGATGGGCGGTGATGCTGCTTGTGATGAACCCAGAGACATATGTAGGAAAGTTTGGCCTAAGCTGCAGTTTTTGGAGTATTAGTGACAATTGTCTGGTTCAGTGGGGCGTTACTGATGGAGGCATCCAAGTTCTGCATGTCTTGCTTGCTTTTGTCTCGCCTTTGACTGCAACTGGTACTGATTGTCAGCAGGACTTGCAGTAATTCGACACAACTGACTCATCTTTGTGATAGATCTCAATACATGTACTTATATGTTGGTGTAAAAAATTGTGACTGCGACCTAGCTTAGCAGACTGCACACACGATTGGTTTTTGCAGGCTTGTCTCTGCCTGGCATCCTCATCACATGCATTTGTAGCCATGCTCACTGCATGTTGCTTGAGACCATGCTTGCTGCTATGTTCTCTTTTGCCCACGGTCCATGGCGCCATAGCATTATTGGGCATCTGCTTTATGGGTCATTACACTGCAGTTCCTTTGCAGTCAGATCTAATCTCTTTGGGCATGCACACAGCTGTGAATGTCTCAGCTAGCATGGGGTTGGCAGCAAAGAGAGACAGGCTATGTATTCGTTGCATTGTTCAAGATCTACAGACGCACTTGGTATTTCAGCACATGTTTTGCTGGAAGTTGCAATGATTGGACATGTCCCTCCGTTGTGAAGGCAGACTTTGGGCAAGCCATCCCAATACGGCAGCGAACCCAGCATGTCTGGCCATCTTTGTTGAAAGCCTGCCTGGTAAGGCAGGGCATAATTTGGCTGTAGAGCGTCTGAGTGAGTTTGCTGAGCTGCCAGCTGTCTCACCTGATGCAGCACAATCACCCTATCACATGTAGCAATACAAAATTGCCTGAGTGTGTCAGCTACAGCCAAGTTTGGCAATTGAATCAGCGCTGCTGACCAACCTAGTCTGCAAGATCTGACTCAGACACACATCTGGAAGAAAGTTGGGTTCAATGCTGCAGATTGACAACATGGAGCGGCTGAGCCACCACAGACACTGCCATGATAGCATTGCAAGATGCATGCTGCTTAGAGACTGGATGAAAATGCTGGAAGTTGCACAGCCAGGGTGGTTGTCACCTGCTTGTCTTGCATCCAGAGCCCTGTTGGGCCCCCTTTCTGCCATCCAAGGCAGCTGGACAAATCCCAGAGCCACATCATACCTGCAGCCATACAGTCATGCTTTTCCGTGTAGAACACTCGGATGCAAGTTGCAATGCATGCTTGTGTGCATGGCAGCTCATGATGCGGCCGTGCAGGACTCTCCTCCAGCACCGCACCTTTTCCCCCCCCGACATCATACAAAACAACTACAGCCAAGATACAGTCACAACAGCAGACAAAATCTGCGACGTTTATATAGGCCTTCCCTGATACGCTGCATGTATTATTGACACGGCCGCAGAGGTTCAGCAGTCATGTTTGACAGTCATGCAACAATTGGCACATGAATAGATGAGCCACAAAAGGCACAGTGTTCCTCATCAGGACCATTCACTTTCAGCTGGCTGAAACCACCATGCCCCACAAAGGCCATGTACTTTGTTGGTAACACAAAATCTGCAATGCAATAGATATGCCAATGTTCTCAGCATGAGATACCATTGTTTGCACGGCCCAGGAGCTGGTCTCCATCAGTGCTGAGGTACAAGCCTTGATGGTCAGCAGCCCTATCAGGCAGAGGCAGGGGCACTTCAGCATCGGTGAAGGTTTCTGTCTTTGGGAAGTTGCCCAGATACTCCTCTTCATATACAGCATGACTCATCTGCCTGCAGGAAGCTCACATGATGAGGGGTGAAGATGACAAGCGGTCCAAGCAGACCACAAAGCCATGACACAGCATGCAAGCTTTCAGAGACTGCATTTATAGATGATTGAAGGTGTTGCAGGCAGGCAGGCAGGCGGGCAAGCAGGCAGGCAGGCAGGCGGGCAGGCAGGCAGACAGGCAAGCAGGTAGGCAGACAGACAAACAGATGGACGGTCAAAGCAACCCTGCACCTTTTGTCCCAGACAGCCAAAGGTGCACCAACATGGCTTGTGAACAGGAAATGCCCTCTGGCACAAGTCATGATAGGGTACAAGCTCCTGTGATGTATGCTGTAGCGCTGGACCATGTCCAAGCCAGCCCGTGTGTCAAACACACACAAAGCAGCAGCCTTGGCATTTGATCTGTGACAACACAGGCTAGGCATTCCTGAGTTTGTGCAGCTGCTGCACACCTCTGCATGCAACCATCACGGCAATTCAATCAAACTGACATGAAGCTTACTAAACTGTGAGGCATAATGCAGGGGGTCCATATTGTGTGCATGCGACGTGTCTGTCCTCAAGTACTTGATGCACACCTCTCCATATTACAAAGGCAAATGGCGTCCAACCTCAAGCTGCTGGAACAAAAGCCACACTAAGCTGCTTGTCAGATCTGCACTTTCCAGTCAATAGCCCAATTTGTCACTGCATTCAAGCAAAATGCAGTGACAAATTGGTAAAACAAACTCACCTGTGTTTGCTGCTCCTGCTATCACTTCATTGCCAGCATCGTCTTGATCAGTGATGCAAAAGCATGTGAGGCCCCATTTTTCCATAAATTCGTGTGCACTTGCAATGCATTGTCCTGTGATGGCATCGAATTTCTGCAGACTGGACCTGCCGCCATGTTCTGGGTCGCATAATCCACATAAAAGTTTCCGGGATGGACAGTATTGCATGTCCACAATAGGGTCACTGCAGACACCAGACTCTGCTTGTTGATAACATTGAGATGGATATTCAGAGCATATGACATGACAGGCGCAACTTGACTGTACATATTACAGTGCAATGGCAAAGGAGGGTCACATGGAACGTGACTGTATCAAAGCTTGCTTTGATCACCTACTGCCTGTGTTCCAATGATTTGATATTGTTTCCTTTGACAGGTCTTCTGGGAGAAGATTGTAAGTATCAATTGCCCCATCATGACGTCCAACTGCCACCAGACCAATGGCAAGCTCTGTGATGCTACAACATAGCTGAATATCTTGTATTGTGTGCGATCTAACCAGTTTTCCTGCCTGTGTGCAGTCTCCAGTGCTCCACATGCTTAAGGTACTGCCCAATGTATAAACGATGTCTCCACCGGCATGGCTATCTTGCCATACATCAGCAGCTGCAGCTGTGCTGACACAAAAGTCAGCAAAAGAGTCCTCCCTGAGACAAGTGCGGTGGCCTTCGATTTCGGTGGCGTGCAAGCCCCCCCAACAGTTGTTGGTGGCGTACAAAGCGTGGGAATTGGCCAGGGAGTGGCTTGTATTGGTGACAGCTACTGGGGGGGTCTTTTGCTTGCTTTCCTCCTCCGAAAGCATGGTGCTTTGGGTGCGACATACTAAGCAAGATGTGTTCAGGTTCTGCCATCTGCTCTTGCATAAGGTGTTCCAAAGCACAGCTGATGACGACAAGCTGCGCAAGTCTCTGTTCGTACAACTGACTGTTGCAAGCGAGACTGGATCAAGCAGCGAAAAGATGGCTGTCAAGACCTCACGGTCCAAGGATGCTAGCGTCGCAGAGCCACTGTCTTTGCGCATGTTCAGGCTACAGGCGTCCCTGCGACAGGCCTACAGCTGCTGTTTGGCAGGCAGTGACAGCGGCACTCACCGGCAACTATTGTTGGATAGATTACTAAGCCATGTGAACAGTGTCCATGAGAGAGCTGGTTCATTGGCAAGTCGGAGCCATGGTATGATCAGTTGCATATCAGCACAAGAAGCATGTATCGCAGTGCCCACAAAGCACTCCCGAACAGTTAAAAGTCGCACAAACCCGGTATGACTCTGTGACTAGTAGGGCGAAGCAGATCTGGATGCAGCGACGCAATGATGAGCTTGTAGAGAAATCCAACAAGGACTCGAGACATTTCTGGAAGGTGTACAAGACCAGAAAGCGAGACAGCTGCCCTGTTAGCCTACCTGAGCAGAAAGAAGCTTTCCAAACTCTCTATGGTGCTCAGCCTGCTGAGCCCCCACAGAGACCTGCAACATCGGGTGTATCTGCAACCAGTAGCTCTGATGATGAGTGTATGTTTGCCAGCATCACTGCAGAAGAGTTGCATGTTTGCATTAAGAAGTTGAAGCGCAGCAAGAGTCCTGGCATTGATGGTGTTTCTGCGGATATGGTCATTGATGGTGGTGACCTGCTGCACGATTGCCTCTTACAGCTATTCAATCGCATGCTTGCCACTTCCTTCCCTGAATGTTTGTCTGTTGGTATGATCACAGCAGTGTTTAAGTCTGGAGAAAAGTCTGACATGAGCAACTACAGGGGCATCACAGTAGGACCAGTGTTTGCTAAGCTGTTTGCAATGTTTATAGAGCACAGGCTTGCCTCATGGGCTGAGGAGCATGGCGTCAAAGCCAGAGGTCAAGCAGGCTTTCGAAAGAACTATCGCACAACTGACAACATTTGTGTTCAGAGCGACATGATGAGTACAGATACCTTGGCTTTGTGTTTCATGCCACCAAGAACATGGCATATGGCGTCGAATACCTAGTGGCTGCTGGGAAAAAGGCAGTGCATGCCATGCGACGGCGTTGCATCTTCCTATATCTGTCTGATCCTGCTACCATATGCAAGCTGTTTGACATTTTGGTGTTACCCATTTTGAGCTATTCTTGTGAAGTTTGGGCAGTCAATCCCAAAGTAGGGGCAAAAGCTGAACTGGTACATAGGCAGTTTCTGAACTAATTGCTTGGTGTCAGAAAAAGCACGACCAACCAAATATTGCTTGCAGAATTTTGACGTTTCCCTTTACAGATTCACTTTTGGCAGCAGATTTTGCGTTACCACAACCGAGTTCGTGCTCTACCAAACAGCCAGCTTGACAAATTAGCATTGATTGATGGTTTTTGGGACACCAACCCTCCTCATAGGGTTGAAGCACTTTCAGGCAATTGGAGGTCTGATGTGCGCCGGTTTACTGACACACATGGGCAACAGATCCTGTATGACGAGTTAGATATTTCCATCATTGTTGAGCGAATAAAAGCGCGCTGAGTTGAGGACTTCCTTTTTGACACAGACCATAGCAGCTTGCAACTCCACAGGACTGTCTACAAACCCAATCATTCAGTTTACCAGTACTCTGACTATTTGTCTACTGTCAGATGCTATCCCCACGGGAGATTGATCAGTAGGTTCAGGTGTGGTTGCCATGGCCTACATGTTGACACAGGCCGCTTTGGCAAAGATAGTGAACATCGCAGCAGAGAGGATAGGGTCTGTCTTGTGTGCATGTCTGGCTCAGTAGAAGACGAACACCATTTTCTGTTTGACTGCCCCGCATACAGTCACATACGTCAGCAGTACAGCCACCTTTTCCAGCAGGCTTCATCTTCAGTAGCAGCTTTTCTGGCTACTGACCAACCCAATGTGGTAGGCAGTTGTCTATATTTATGGACTTGTTTTGCACAAAGACAATCTGTTTTGGCCAGTCCACTTTTAGCTTGGCTTCTGAACTTTGTAGAACTAGATTAGTGTAGAGCGTGTGGCGTGTGGTACTAGCGCCCTCCTTCATTACAGCATCACCAAAGCAAATTCTTTGGTGCTCTATTGTCGAACGCCTTGAACATTTAGTGCTTAGTGTATGTTGTTTTCCCAGTTATTGTCTGTTGACTCCCCTGATGAGTCCTAAAGACAGAAAATGTAAATTGATTGATTGATTGATTGAACTCATTCAGCTCTCTCATACTGTCCTGTCTGAGAGAGCGGCGTCGAGTGCCGGATTGTGGATCAAAAGAGCATTGCCACAGACTTGTGCACATTTTGACATCATCATAGCATGACAAATTCAGCGATGATGGCCACCAAGAGCATATGCATAATTTTGAAAATGCCTCATATGATCATGCATGAAGCACCAGAAATACAATACATTCCTTCGCTTGTCATCAGTTCAACAACATTAATGCCTTAGTGCATTGCCAATCGAGCAGAAGTAGGCACACCCCAGTGAGTGCTGCTTTGATGTGATCAGCAGAGACACAACTGACATGTATGCAGGCGCCTGCCTGTCAGACTTCCCATTGGCAACCTTACAGCTAGCTCAACATGCTTCGAAAATTTCAGCCACTACATAGCCAAGCAGAGAGCAGGCTTTGGTGACCAAGGTTGGCATCGGTCTGCTTGTGGGCCTGCTACAACCATAGCTGCACAGTAAACCAATGCTGTCACCGTGCTGGTCGGTAACACCTACTTCATCAGCGCAAACAGTGGGCCATGCCAGTCAAGTATACAACAAACAACAGTGATAAAGAAGCCCAAGCAACTTTCAACAATGCTTACACCGTGAGCCATAGCATGGAAGTAGTTTTGTTGTAGGAATATATTGGTCGTCTATATAGGTCATCCTGGTCTTGCCATGCTGCATGTCACCTAGTGACAATCAGCCGCTCACCATGCAGAGAAAAGACTAATTGATACACCCCCTTTACATCTGAAAGCACTGCATGGGATGACAGTTGGTTGTGACGCAGATGATCATAAGATGAAATATGAAACAAGATAGGGTCAGGTCAGAAAGCTGCACTTGATCAGCATGTGCTGTGAACTGGTCTAAAATGCCACGGTGTGTCAGCTGCTGGTATTAGGCACCTCAAACTATGTTGTTGCTGCTGCCCTTGCCTCACGTGCAGAATGTCATGTGCCGCAAAATGTTGACTTCACCGCCAACCACTGGAGTGGACAAATGCTTCTGGACCTTCTGGCTGGTTGTTCGCTTTGCTGCATAAGTATATAGTACATATATGCCCTCCCAAAACCTGCACGTCCAGTCCTCAGTCAAGGTGCTGTGTCAGCAGTGCAGGTAGTGCGACTGTAGTCACGGTAGACAACGCCAGTGCAGCCTCTAAAGAATGCATGCTTGTGTAATACAGCAGAGCAATGCTTTGCAGGAGCTGGGGTGAAGACATGCTGTTGTAGGATGGCAGTGCCAGTGCAATTTACGCCATGCTTCTTTTGCACTTACCCTTTGATTGGGTATGCTAATTGCTGTCTGCCTCGTACAAGTGCTTTGATTTCTTTGCACTGCTCTCTATTCAAGAAAGCTTCAAACTTTGCAAGCTCAATATCCCTGTAGGTGTGTCGGTGTCAGTGATGTTACATTGCAAGAGCTAACAAGAGCTAACAAGAAAGAGTGGCAAATAAAGCTGCTTTACAACTTGCCTATTTTCATCGCTCATGTCTGGTCGTAAGACAATCATAGTTTCATATCTGCAGCCACAGGAGAGGACATCAACGCTTTATGCTTGATGTATGCGTGTGACAAGAGTCATTACTGTAATGATACTAAGTAAGCTCATATGCGTCACTCTGAACAAGCTTGACGCATTATACCTGACATAGCCCTCAGGTAGCTGAACTTGTGTCCTCTGCTCCTGTGCAGCTCTAGCAAAAACCTGCAGATTGCGTGCAGTGTCGATCTGGTTGATTAGGCTCGAGCACCTCTCTGCACTGATCAAGCACACGCTGTACTGATGTCAGTAAGCACCTTTACGGAGTTTCTGCCCGTCCGTCGCCTAGGGGCCTGGCAAGCATGCTTTGCGCTGAGTACTCCTGATGTCCTTTGTGGAAGCCTTTGTATCTGTGCCGCAGGTCGTATTTGGCTGTGAAGGCAACTGCAGCTGGTCAAAACTGGCAGGCAAGCCGTGTCGGAAACAATGTGCGCTGACATTCCAACACCGCCTTGAAGTCTGCGCCAAAGGTATGTCCGAGGGAGTCGCTGACGGTGCTCGCCCAAACTTTCTGCTCCACAGGGCTGAACAGTTCACTCCACGGCGCTCCAGATAATACCCTAACTGTAACCCTGATTGAACCTTTGAGCTTCAGTTTGTCTCACAAATCTTGTGTCAAAATTGCTGCGAATAAGACAAAAGGCTCAGCATCAGAGACAATGCGGCTTAGAGTGTCATCTTGGTGTTTGGTTGTTTGGCCAGGTACAAGTAACGCGAGCGGCTGACACCAGCTTGTGAAGCAACACTGCGAACTGTCACAAGAGGCACACAAGCAGCGCTTAAATGTCGTCTTGCCAGGACAGCAGCGATCTCAGCAGTATCGCAAGCAAGTACTCATGTAGCTATTTGAAACCTCTATCCTTCTTCGTCTCTTGGCAAGGGGTTTTGACACTGGCTTACAAGTACGTAACCCATCGGCTGCTAAAAAAGCTGCCGGATCTGGCGTGATTTCACGATCTCGGCAAATCTCAAAGTCCAATGTCTCTATCTTGTATGCAATACAGAGGCTTTTCACCAGCACTAGCAGGACTCAAACAAGAACTCAACAGCAAGCACCCTGAGTTGCCTCGTGAAAATCCAGGCTCAAAATGGCCCAAAACGTCTCTCGGCGCGCTGAAAGACAAACAAAGGCTCACCCCTGAACACCTGTCTGTACTGCTCAAGCTTTGCAGGCAGGTGTTGTCCTGCCTTTGAGCCTATTTTACTTTGACAGCTGACTTGCGCTTGTCTCCGTTTGAAACAATCCACATCATGTGACTCCTCTCAGGTCTTTCAACGAAGCTCTGCAAACTGAGGCAAACAGAGTCTTGGTGGACCATCTGCTAATAGTGTTCTACAAGTGCAGGTGTGCAGCTCCATCATGCAGTGCAGAACACTGTCTCTTTGTGTGTGGTTATGTGTGTGTGTGTGCTGCGAAAGTACCGCACACGGCGTGTGACATGTATGGCAGTTTGATAATATTGCAAGTCACTCGAGGCATTTTCCCCTTTGGAAGTGCTAAACTTACAAGACAACTTGGTGCTAGCAGAGTCGTAACATGGCTGCTTTGGTCAATGCACAGTGCACCAGATAGTGTCAAAGAGTACAAGCATGTGCTTGGTTGCCAGGTCACTAGAAAAGTACCTGGAGCTCTCAAACGTGCCATTGAGTTCAGAAGATCAGTTGGATGACTCGATGCCATGCCAGCAGGAGCAGGACAATGTGCAGGCTGTACTGCAAGAAGCTGACCACCCTAGCTATTGGGTCAGTGCAAGCAAGGATGGCAACAGAGAATCTCATTATCAAGGTTTGTGTCATTCATACTGACTTGCTGTAAGGACATACCATGCGGCAGCGTGCGGTCAAGCAGTATCAAGGGCCAACTGTGCTGGGTGATGCAACGTTCTGGTAACTCCCTGGACACCATGGAGCCGCTGGTCCATACTGTAGTGCTGATGGATGTGCTTTGCGTGCAAGGTGCAAAAGCACTTGGTTGATGTTGACATCCTTGGCATGGAAGGTACATGGCAAGTTGCAACAAAGTCCTAGTTTCACAAATTGGGGTCACAAATGCTTCCACAAAAGCTGCAATGCAGGTCCTGCACTTGGATGTACACTGGTGGCAGGTCTGGTTGGGCAGAACAATTTTACAAACAAGACGCTCGACCACAACCAGGGGACTCAGTTGACGGAAGTTATCAACCAGTTCAGGCAGCAAGTCGACCAGTTCCTGCCTGGCATGTATGCATGGTTCGATGACAGCTCATTGCATGTCACTATCAGAGCTCTTATGGGCTGACACAAGCCCTCGATACATCTTTAATGCAGATGCCAGACGGTTCAATGCATCCATGATGGTGAATACAGCCATACGTACAATCCAGCTATTCAAGTATGGTTTGCCTGCATGCTTGCATTCACAAGTATATTACACGGCCTAAGCCACCTCATTCAGGTACAAGTGTACCCACTGCATGCGAAGTGTGCCACTTTTAAGCATGGAACTGCGCAACTGTACGCAGATGCCTCTCCGTGTCTAAATTTGGGGCTGAGAGGAGTTCACGCTTCAGTCGGAACACGCACACAGTCGGAACACGCACTCGGTTCGCGATGAGCTAGTGTCTTATCGAGTTTTCAAAGCAAGCCCAGAAGCAAGCCTGCGTGGGAATTGGCTGCCATCGGCGGTTCCGGGGTGTTCGCAAACACTCTCACACTACGTGATTACATTGCCACTGCTTGCTACAACGGAAAGCATCGAGTGAAGTAGTTCGATCTAAGTCATACGAGACAACCGTGCTTGCACAGACCTTTTTATTCCCGTTAAACAGTATTCATGCAAGTCATGGTACGTTCTATATGCGCGCTGTATTTACTGTCACAACCGGGTCGTGGTGCACCGAAGCAACAGTTGCCACTTCTGCTGTGTTCCGGTTGCGTTTTGGCGATGACTTCACGTGTGTGCATATAGACTGCTGGACACGTATTGCAGGCTCAAACGACGTGCCGGCGACATTCCATGCAAAGGCAACCGTTTTCGTCGGATACTATATCACATGGTAGTCAACGACATGCCCCACGGTTGGCCTGTCGTCTATCCCGCACATCAAGAACATCTGTTGCAAGACAGCATGTCGTTACCAGCGCCATGGACTTGCGAACTGCTATGGAGAACGTTAAACAGCAAGTTCAGAAGCAGAAGACTGCTGTTGTGCTTGGTGCCTTTGGTGTGTTGGCATCAGGCTTGACGCTTGCAGGTAACCTTTAGGCCTTGCACGTGCACCATTTTCCACCTTTATTGCAAGAACGGAAGCTGCTTGTTTTGTGGCGCCTTGCAAGTGAGGCCTGATGGGCTCCACAGAATTTACTTTCCTGGACTGGTAAGAAAGGGTTGTATATTGCTGCAGGACCTGGTATAGCAGCCGACATGGTCAAGACCGGCACTTGTTTGCTTGGCAAATGTCAGGTACATTCCCACCAGGAAGGACACACATTGTTCAATTAGCCACACCCTAGGGCCTGCTACACAACAATGGATTGTCATCTGCTCTCCAGCAAAGCTTCCTACGATGCTTAGAAGCCTCCCTGCAGCTGCCGCAACAATGCCTTTCCTGGGCAATTGCAATCACGCATGAGGATGACCTGAGAATTTGGCCCTTTGTCTTAGACCTGACCTGTTGCAGTGACTTCTCTGTCATATTCAGCATGCCTATGAGTCTTCACTGATACTGCACGTCACCGGATGCCCTGTTTTGCTTCAAGTGTTGTTACGCTGCTTCTTCAGCCAGATTCAATGCTTGCATCTGCCTGTGCTATGCAGCTGCAACTGGCAACTTGTATAGCAGATCCAGAATGCCTGGAAAACCTTGCCTGTCTACAACTTTGCAATGGACGCAAAGATGAAGCTGGGTGTCAGGTACCATCTTTGACCTGTTTATTATTGATGCAATCTCTTCTCAGGTCCCACATGTCCTGCATATAACATGCCAGTATGTTCTGGTAGGCAACTAAAGCGGCCATAAAAGTGGGAATGTATCAAGCAACAACCCTGATGTGGCTCATGTTTGCTGACCATGCTCAGCTACCAAAGTTTCTTGGCAGCATTGCATTAGTGGTCTTTCTCTGCCAGCTCATTCACTGGTCTTGCCATTTGTTCTGCGGCTTGAGTTGATTGTTTGATAGAATGTCAGTTTGTTGCATTGGCAGTTCACTCAAGTAGGGTTCATGGTTTGTTGTAACGCTAGCTGCCAAAGAACATAGCACCTGTGCTGCAAACACGTGTTGTCACAATGTTTGGTGCCTGATGCAGATCAGATGTGGAGATTTGTACAATGACAAAGCCATTGCGACCTTCAACGCCTGTGCAGTCAGCGACCAGAAGTGCGTCCCTCAGAAGATTGACAGAGACGTGTTTCCTGAGCCCAAGCCTGAGGTCCTTGACAAGAACTTTGACCTCGGCAAATTTGAGGTGAGATTTCAGATTTGGTGCTGACATGGATCTGTGGGATCGCAAGGGTCCCGAGGTCGGGAACGGCAGCAGACAGAAAGCAGCAAAGTGACTTTTTGGACTACCTCTGAAAATCATAATAGTACCGACCGATTGGCTTGAAAAAAGACTGAATGTCAGCAAATATTTCAGAGAGTACAATCTATTGAGCCAGCTACAATTTGCAGCTGCAGCTAGATACGCAGACAAGACACAAGTAACTACTAGTCTGGTTTTTCCAGCTTTTCCACCAGCTCCAAACATGTGGTGACTTGCCGGTCTGACTGATCTCCCTTTGCGCTTACGAGAACAGCAGTGCATCACAGCTGGCCACGGAGGCTTTCCCTATGTCCTGCAGGGCCGGTGGTACATCACAGCAGGGTTGAATCCCTTGTTTGATGACTTCGACTGCCAGGAGCACTACTTTGGAGTGCCAGAGCCTGGCAAACTGTATGGCAAGATCAACTGGAGGATTGCCAAACCAAACGATGACTTCATAGAGCGCAGCACTGTGCAAACCTTCAAGCAGGTAGCACCCCTTAGCAGTTTGCTTCTGCTTAGCTCCCAATCACAAAGACCACAGAAAGATTCAGCAAGGACAGCTGCTGTCTTGAAAACACCGTCATTATACTGCAGACTTGTCTATAGAGTGCACAGATTGTGATGCGCATAGGGTTCAGTGCTACTAAAGAGATTGTGATGCGCACAGGGTTCAGCGCATCCAGATATATTGTGGTTTGCATAGGGTCCAGCCCTACCAAAGATTTTGTTATGCACATAGGTCCAGCAATAACAAGGAGACTCTTGTCATGCTGCAAGCAGCTCTGAGACTTCACTGCAGTGGAGCGCAGCCCATCCTAATTTGCAGTTTCAGCACAGCTTTCACATGTCAACATGCGCACCAGATTTTCTGTTTTGAGAACATGCTTGTGCACTGTCTGCTCAGTGACAACCCAGCAGCAGGTCTGCAGCAAGCCAACCCTGTAGTCCTACACAACCAAGGCAGTGACTATCTCAAATCTATGTTGACACTGCGTCTGATAACCTTGTGTGCACGATGCAGCAAGCAAATCCTGCAGTGCTTTACAATGGAGGAAACGAGTACTTGCACTATGAGGACACATGGTACATTCTGGCATCCAGACCTGACGAGTACGTGCTGGTCTACTATGTGGGCAACAATGATGCTTGGAAGGGCTATGGCGGGGGGACCGTTTACTCCAGGTGTGCAGCAAAACTACTGTTCTGGATTGTCAGCAATTAGTCCTGCATTGATTACTGTCTCTAATATTGCTGTCCTGATCAGCTGCAAGCCCAAGGGAGTATGTTACATGTGCCTTTCTTATCCCAGGCATGCTCACAGCAATCATGTGTGAGTTGGTGCATGGATGTCAGGACGACTCTGTCATGCATGGAACAAGTTGCGTAATTTGATGATTGGTTCCAGGCAGCTAGTTGCAGCAGACTTGTTACATGCCCAACATGTACTTGTTTGGCCCATGAATATTACATGTTCAATACGTAGCTGTCTGGGCCATTGCTCAGCAAACAATGTCACCTATCCAACATGTAGTTGGCTGGCCCATTGTGCAGCAGGAATGTTACATATCCATTATTAGTTGTCTGCCCCAATGTGCAGCAGACATGTAAAATGCTCAAACATGTAAATTTCTGGCCTGTCATGTGAGCTAACTGTGCCCTCTGAAATCATCACAGCATCTAACATGAACCACATGCCACCCATGAGCTCAGGTACAAGTCAGAAATACATTCTTTCCCAAAATACCAGTCAAGGTCTAGGGCTCCTCATCCGTGAGGTGCAGCTGTCAGCGACCAAGAAGCTAATCAAAGCTGTGTCAGCCAAAGCATGACAGGGATGTCCAAGACAGACCGCAAACACCACTGTCATCTCCCCGACATCAAGAATCCTTTTGCAGTCATGCCACCCAGGCTGCTCTGGAGAGACAAGACTTGCCCCTGCACACACCTAGCTCATCATGAGCCGGAAAGCATTTGAAGAATTATTTTAGTTATTAGTAACAATATTATTGTTATTATCATGATGTCACACACTCACTTTCCTTTGTGCATGCACTGCAGGTCTCCCACTCTGCCTGAGCAATATCTTCCAGAGATCAAGGAAGCCTTGAGCAAAGCTGGGCAGAACTGGGATGACTGGAAGGTCACCGACAACAGCTGCAAGCCCCACCCTCCCGTCACAGGCCTTCTTGCCAATGTGAGCCACTGCTGCATGCCCAGTCATGCTTTGCTGTGCCAGCTTCATCGCCTGCTACACCCTAGTCGTGCTGTGCACTGCCAGCTAGACTGCCTGCTACACTTTTCGTTATGCTGTGCACTGCCAGCTAGATGCCTGCTTTAGAGTGCTGGGTGTGTAATGCATCCGTGGTGCATGAAACACAGATGCATCTGCTCATTTGTGTCACGTCAGCATGGTGTGCAAGCAGGTTGGGCAAACATAACCTCCGTCAATCTAGCCCGCACCTTGGCTTCGGCTATAAGCCAAAGGGAACAGGTCCCTACATTTCTTCTTTCAGAGATCTTCTTCATTGTTTGCAGACTTCATCATTGTTTGCGTGCTCCATGTCCCTATGTACATGTTTATTGTGCGCGTACTATGTCAGCTTTACTCGCCGCTAAATGTCAGATCAGATGTTGCTAGTTCTGGAGCGTAGACAAATTTCAGGCAAAAACAGACAGACTGACATTTGTGATTGTCAACTACTACAGGCTGAGAAATTTTTGGAGACTGAGCTGACATCTGTAGAGAAGCTTTTGCAGAATGACTTGACCTCCTTTGGAAAGGGCTTTTCTGTCTTTGAGACGGTAAGCTGCAAACACAGTACTCAAAGCATGAGTGTTATTGCTGAGCAGTTTGGGTGTGAACACTCTGGCACAGTTTAGAGGCACCCTTGGCACTGCAAGCTTGCTGATCTGTGCAAGCACGGTGTGATCTTGTGTCATGGGCTTGCCGCTGGCGTTGGCAGGCCAAAAGACCTTACAGCTGACATACATACCTCAGCACGACCACGTTGTCTAGCTCGCATTCCAAAGTAACACAGGATGCTTTCCCGTGCTGACACTCCATGTGATACCTGCAGAATCTTGAAAATGCCATCACGGGTGACGAGAAGATTGTTTCAGATGAGATTCAGGAGGCAGAAAAATACTTGTATGGTATTGAGAAACAATATGGCAACAACTTGCCCAAGTGGCTGGATTGGGGGCCGTTCAGAAATTTGTTTGGAGGCGGATCTGGCAACTATGGAGCTGCCAAATAAGTGTCCTGAAGCAGTTGAGTAGACGATTGCAGAGAGATAAACCATGACAGCGTTGTGTCTTTGTGAAGAGCTGCATGCTGTATCATGACTGACAAGCATGGTAGATGCCTGCCAACCTGTGCATAGATTTATGCACAGCCTGGTTTGAATGCTTGCAACGTCTGTGAGCATCGATTTTGCTGCCGAATGGCAAAAATTCTTTTCTGGAACAGGATTTTCTTGATGCTTGCGAGTTTGCAGGATCTCATCAGTGCCAAGCCCCACGGTGTACACCACGGTGTACACCAAGGCAGTGTTGTGTGCTATGATGGCTATGCCATTGCATGGAATGCAGTGTTGCTATATAGTGCAACTACACATGCATTTTAAAGATGTTTATTCTCGTTGCTCCTTGAGCTAGTGACATTGCAGCAGCATATTGAGCATGCTGCTGCTGATCGCAAGGGCTTTGTGTCAAGTGCATGCCGTGCCCTTCCTCCTGACACCCTGCCTGACTGTTGTGGCCATTTCTTTGGTGGTGGTGGTGCTTTGGATGCAAATTTTGAAGCCAGAAAGTGCCAAATTTGACTTTTTGCAAAAGTCAATACCGTGTGAACAGCTTGATCACTGTCGGGTAAAGCTAGCGACGTACGCAGGTCAAAGCAGCTGCAGCTCTGTTACCTGCATTGCATGCCATTGGGTTGCCAGTTTCGTTGCCATGTCGAAGAAGCGTTTCAGACCGCTGGGGGATATCATCCGTATGGGCCTTGTAGACGATGGCGCACTGCTGCGATATGTGGTGGGTCTTTTGTCTCTGTCACACTTCAGCAGATTATAAAGTCGGTTGCAGAGCTAATGTGCTCTGAACATGCATGCATGTTGCAAAACATTTTGTTGCCTTCTCGCAGTACAAAGATCAGCTAATGGCAGTGGGTCGAGCTCGGCAGACCGGCATTGAGGTGCCAGGACTTGGCATATTGAGTGCAGGAAAGTTTGAGGAGCATGCGGGCAGCAAGCTTCACCGGCCAAACCAGCATACTCTTGCACCTTCTGGCAAGAGTTTGCAGGTGGAGTGCTTGCAAACTTGGCGCCTGCATATGTTGCCTTTACATATGTGCAATTAAAGACTAGCTGAACTAATGCTTCAAGCACAAGCAGCAGGAATCTGCTGCAGGCATGACAATGATGCACCTAAATGCATTGCTTTCAGTGCCTGACATGCTTCTGAATGCAGGACATTATGGCAGATTCGTTTGAGGACGGGGCAGGTACTTCCTTGCATCATTTACCAGCAAAGCCAGTGCCAACTGTGCCTCTGATGGATGATCCTAATGATGACTTCTGTAGAGTTTGTGGATATGGGGTAGGTTGTCCATTCATATTACAACTTCCTCAATGCGTGCTTCATTTGCCCTGGGGCTGAAGGCAGCTTCGTGCTGCATTCTGATGGCTACCTGATGGATCGCAATCCATACAACATTTCTCTGAGCTGGATCCCATGTCACCTCTGGTGCATGCACTGGCCTGACATCAGCAACAAGAGCCACACTGTGCAATTTCTTCAACATGCACTTGGCCTTCAGCCATCAGATCAGCCAATCTGTTGTGTCAAACGTCAATGCATTGGCCTTCAAGCATCCGAGTTGTGATCCAAGAATGAAGTTTGGAAGTCAGCAAGCTGTGGGGCAACCGCAGGGAGACATGCTGTGCTGTGAGACATGCCCAGCAACATTTCATACGGAGTGTGTGGGTCTTACCGCCTTGCCAGATGGGGACTGGTGGTGCCCCCAATGCGTGTGTGCTGTCTGTGGCCAGGCACACTTTGAGTCACGAGCTCTGCCTGCAACTGCCAAGCAGGTACACAGCAGTGCACTGACTTCACTGCAGACAGCAACACAAAAGCAGGAAGGTGTCAAGACTGTCTTGTAGATGCCTGTGCAGCTTTCAAGGATACCATTCTTGATGCACTGATGCATGAGAGTACATCGTGTCAGAATGCTATGTGCATGCCTCATCTGGCAATGCTCACATCATCTGACCTGCTGTTCATGATAGTCAGAGCAGCATCGGGGCTTCTGCAAGTACCTTCAGGTCCATGCGCCTGGTCATTGTACTGTTTTGAACGTGTACCAACAGATTGCAATCAATCACAGTCATGGGATCTGGCTGAATGTCCATGCAGCTTTGTTTCCCAGAATTACCCAGGAAGGACACGTGTGTAACAGGCCTTCTTTAGGCCAACCTACCCATGCGCCAACTGCATATTCTGCAATGATATCAAGCCATTTGCTGTCTTCATTGCCCATGTGCATACATACAGGTCATCTGGATTGATGCAGAAGACACAGTGGCAGGCAGCACAGCCTCAGCTACCAGTATCAGACCCATGCTGCACCCCCCTAAGCCCTCAGCTCTCGCCACCCTCCCCCCCAACAAGGATGCGACCCCAGCTTCTGTTACTGGCGCCGTTATTGTCCACAAGACAATACATCCCAATGCTGCAGAAAGTACTGCGCATGCAACAGCAACTGCAACTGCAGCAGTAAGTCTGCCTACTGAAGATCTACCTAGCGATGCTGCAATGAGTGATGCTACTGCAGCCGCTAGCAGTGAGCAGCCTGACAGCATTCCTAGCACCAACCCTCAGTCAAACCTTGTGGGAGCAGACCACATCACTGGCCCCTTCGCTGCAAGCACAGTGGGCAATAGTGCCAATGTAGTTGGCAGCGACGATGGGCCACAAGGCAAAGACCTGGGAGTGATAGGAAAGGTTAGTGGGAAGCTGTCAGATACTGGATTGCTGTCAGGGGTACCTGCGTCAGCAGCAGCGTTGCAGGGGGCTTTAGATAGCAGCACACATGCGGCCAGGACCGAAATGGGTTTACCTATAAATGTCAGCTGGCAAGGCAAGGCAAGGCTAGACCAAGCTGCTGGGAGTGGCTCACAGGAAGGGAAGAAGAACGACGGGCAGTTGGCGGCACAGACAGGGCCGGTGTCACTGGAAGGCTCTCTGGCAAGCATGCTTCAAGGGAAGAAGAGGAAGGTGCCTGAGGCCACAGGTGGGTTCTTGGCACCTCGCCTAATGACTTCCACATCCAGAGACTGCTGGCTGTATTCTCCGCCTCTGAATTTCTGCTGTGTCATCATTCTTGAAGCCGATTTGCCATGTCAAAACCTTTGGCTGCACACTCTTCCTCTGTTTCTTTGCCATGTCGTCAGTGCAGAAGCCAATCTGCCATGTCCACACATCCAAGACTGTTGGCTGCTTACTCCTCCTCTTTTTCTCTGCCGTGTCAACATTCCAGAAGCCAGTTTTCACAGAAATCGTGGGAAAATGGGGTGCTCTGCAGCCAGCCTGGTGCTGACATGGTTCAGTAAGTGAAAGAGGACAGTCCAGCACTGCTGTGAATGTCTTTGCCTGTGGATCTTGCAGGGCTTCCAGATATTGTCCCAGGCCCACTTGGGAAGAAGACCAAGAGCAACGGCTGCGACCCCAATCCAGCAGTGGGTGGTACTTGGTCTGCAGCAGCTGATGCCAGCAGCATGCATGGTATGCCTTCAAGCACTACAACAACACTAACATCTTGTCATCCAAATGTCTTGGTTACTGCCTACACATTCTAACTGAGCTCAAATTTGAGTCCTTGTGAAGGGTGACCGGTGACAGGCTCCTGCACAGCAGTGTCTTTCATGTTCAGTGCACAAACCAAAGTTGCATAGCTGCATGGTAGGATGTGGACTTGCAGACTCCTCAGCTTGTAGCCTGTCTGATACAGCATGGTTGCCATAAACATACAAGACAGCACAAGGCTGAGACATTGCCCTTTGACTTCACCTCTGGTACGTGTGGTCATCATCAGGCATATTGAATGTGCTTGCAAGGGTTGCTAGCATGCAGAGCCTGACGACGGGAATGAGTTTAATTGCTCTTCTCAACCCCAAAACATTTACATTTTTACAGAAATGTCCATCCTACAGTGGAAATCTAAACTCAGAAATGCCTGGAGACATTAAAAATGCGTTTCTACATTGGGGAGATGTTTGAGGTATAGTCAGTGAAGTATGCGTCTAGTGAGTCCAGTTGGTGTGATAACAAATGCGTTTAGCTAGCTGTGATCTGCTCATGTCCTTGTCCAGATCATGGTGACAAAGGTGGCTTTGTCATGACTGCAGAGCGATTACAAAGGATTTGTCACCATTGTGAGAGCGGATACAAAGGGCTTGTCATGACTGCAGAGCAGCTACAGAGGGTTTGTCTTGACTGCAGAGCGGTTACAGAGGGTTGCAGCAAGTGCAGCCAGCTTACATAGGGTTTTCAATGACTGCAGAGAGGTTACAAAGGGTTTGTCATGACTGCAGAGCGGTTACAAAGGGTTGCAGCAAGTGCTGCCAGCCCACAGGCGGTGCAAGAAGCCCTGACCACCGCTTTCCCGCCCTCCCAGGGTAGCGCAAAGAGAGCTGAGAAGCTCAAGCAGTTTTTCAGTGATGTCATGCCGGCTGGCTCAGGATTCAAGGTGAGACATCCTAGCGCATGGCAGTCCAGCAGAGCTGTAAAGAGGAAGTCCTGCCTTGCAAGTGTGCAGCAGCTTCTGTCATACTCGACATTGTTGCCTTTTGGAGCCATCAACAGCATGAAATTCTTTCAAGCAAAGTCATGCCCGTCAGAAGATGCACATCTCAGCACAGCAGGAGCAACCAGCTTGAAATGCTGTCTACAGTCTATGCTGTCTGCGCAGAACAGAATAAAACAATGGCATGAGTTCTCCCTCCTTCCTGGCCAGTCATGACTCATTTGCATCTTGCAGGATAGGTCAGCTGCCCTCGCAGCACTCGCCTCTCATCTTTGGCAGGCCAGAAACAAGGCCACTCCATCTGGCTTTCAGCCAGATGCCCCTGGCAGGGCTGTCCCCAGCAGCCCCAAGCCTGCTATCAAGAGCAACACCTATTTAGGGAGCCCCAAAGAGCAACTGCAAAGCATTGCAACTACAGCTGCTGGCATAACTGCTGATATAGATGCTGCAGCGATTGCTGCAGACAAGCTGAGTCAGCAGCAAGCAAGCAGGGTTGACTATCCAGGTGGTGCAGACAATCCAGGCGACGTGTCTACAGGAGTGGTGGACGAGTTGCGTGCAGCGCCATCAACAGTGGCAGATAGCAGCAACCAGCAGGCTTCTGGACCAATATACAACCTGTCTGAAAGGGAACACAGGATGGCAGCTAGGTCAGGCAAGCTCCAACGAAGGGTAGCCAACAGCAGCTTTGAAGGCAAAGCAGGCTCCTCGCAAGGCAAGCCTAGTGGGCAGACTGGTACACCAGAAGGGCAGGTCATTCCTCAGTCTGATGGGCCAGCTGATGATGATGACATGCCTGATGTTGATGTGGCTATGCATGATGGATGCATACATGCTGACATCAGCAGCTCAGCATCTGCCCTGCGTCAGAATTCGGCCACAGATGCTTCTACATTCAGACCAATAGCTGTCACTGTAGAAGAAACTCCAGCCCCTGCAGCTTCCAGGGCTGCCACTGCTGCTGCTGCCATGCCTGCCAGTGCCAGCACCACAGCTGTGGCTCCTGCACAGCCTTCTGCATCAGCCCTTGGGTCCATGTCTCCAGGGCTTCTCAGCCAAGCAGCCTTTGTGCCCTCCCAGCCTCCTCCCGCCCTGCCAGCTTTTGCTGTAGGGGCAAAGGGCTCCACGCATCAGCCTTCAGTCCTGGAGCAGATGGCAGCCCGTTACCTCTATTCCTCTTCTTCGGCTAGACCTCAGCTTTCAGAACCCAGTCATTTGGCTGATCCCTCTCTCCAAGCAGCCGCTACCTCAGCCCTAGACCCAGTTCAGCAGTCTGCTCTGGGTTTAGGTTCCAGCCAATCGCAGGAGGTTGCACAGTCGCCAGTGTCTATCAGCATGCCAGCACAAAACTCAGGCCTTGATGATGTGGTAGCATTCAGTGGACAGTCTCCAGATGACCCAGCACCACAACAGAGATCCACTGCTGTGCATGCTGCTACATTGGTCAAGGAGGTTCTGCCCAACAGTCAGGTGGTCTGCCCCAGCAGTGGGCGCAAGCACCACTTCAGCTGCTTATCAGCGCAACAGCAGCTTCAGGTAAGGGGACACTTCTGTAATCTTCCTGCAATCATGCACTTTTGAAGCTGGGCCTCTCCTCTCTCAGCTCTCTGGTATTGATACAATCCTTGTCTGGTTTTGATCAGGTGACCAGGGTAAGATCAGCTTGCATGTGGCGTCTTGGACATTATGTGTACTTTGCATTTGAACATCTTGTGTACTTTGCATTTGGACATCATGTGTACGTCGCATATGTCTGGGGTCAGACAGACTTTGCTTGATGGCAGGCAGCCGCAACAAACAAGCTCACCTTCTTAGTCAACAGGTGCTGATGCAGGTAGTGTCAGATGAAGACGTATGGTTCAGCAGTCCCCAGCACAGGCAGTTGAGCGCTGAGCTGGCAGGCGTGTGCTGCAGAGGGCCCTTGCCATGTGGCCAGGTTGATGAGTCAACGCCTGTCACATGGCAGCTCATCAGAGGCGCAGCAGTTGCAGATCCACAGGTAATGCACTGCAGATATTGCTGGAGTCTCGTTTGCAGCTGGGGTGTACACACACAGGTACCTACATATATTGTATGGCAGAATGACACATTGCTCACTTTTAGATTGTGCAATTTGACGAGCTACAGAGGTTGGGAACATTTTAACGCAGGCCAACGTAAGCGTTGCGCATTGTGGTAAGGTTTTTAAAGGCCTTACAGTCCCAAACAAGTAATGAGGAGTGAAAACAGAGGAATGCTGTTGCTTAAGCTTTGCTACAACGGCACAATTCCTGGGGCTACACTCGCAGTACGCTGAAGTATTCAGCAAGTGAGCTCTGTCAACACAAATGGCTTTCCTCGGTGCTGGTCGGCCTCACACACACGCCATCCTTGCTCTTGTTCAACTGCAACACAATCCTTGTTTGATGCGCAGTCTGTCTTACACATATGTTGTTTTTGCCTTTGCGTAACTGCAACACAACCCCTGGTTGATGCGCAGAGTTGCAGGGGCTATGCACCAAAGTGCTCAGCCAGTCAGAAAGGTCACCTGAGGCAAGTGCTGTTTGCTGCGCGCCACATCCTGCTGGACTGCTGCGGCACGCTTGATGACAGCAGAACCGGTGAAGACGCTATTTCATGGATGCTTCAGGCAAGCAGCTTGTGAGCAGCTGGTTGAGTCTCAACTGTTTGTTTGCCATGGCATGCTTCTTATACACATGATGAGCATCAAGAGTAGGGGTGCTAATGAGCCAAAGTTGTATGTGCTTCTGAGTTGACATCACACACCCTTTGTGAGCAGCTGAGTAGCCTGAGCCTTAAGTTTGTGACAGCATGCTGCTTGTCTTCATCAATAAACATCACGGTACAGTGTGGCTGACAGAAAACATCCGTGCCACTGATGAAATGGTGTCTCACATGTCATATTTCCAGACACACTCAGCTGTAAATCCTTTACACATCTTGGGCAGCTACAGTTTCAGTATGCAAGGCAAGTAGCATTGCTGGACATCATGAGCCAACTTCATTCAAACAGACAAAAAGTTCCAGAAACAGGGGCAAAACTCTCAAAGGTCATGTTTGCATATGAACATTCCTTTCTTGACTGTAGGGCAGATGCATTGGGAACCGCCTGCTAGACTTCTCAGGCTTTCATGTGGCTGTGCTTTGGGTAGCAGGTGTCATGGCATCTGTAGGTGGGTCACACCTGCTGGCATGAAGCAATATTCATGTTGCATGTTGCAGAGTGCTCATGTGGTATCGTTGGGCGTCTTGTGGGGTTTCTTGACTTCAGCTTGCCCAGTGTGAGTATGCATGCAGATGTCAGCATAAGCTGGCCAACAGATAAACAAGAGTCTGGATGGCATTTGCTATGTCATGCGTGACTTTGCAATATTGCTTCCCATTGCTTGACATGACGTCCATGTCTGGTGAATGACAATCGACCAGGCCTGACTCACACTGACTTTGTATCCATAAGAACAAACAACAAATTTTCTGTGCCACTAATTTTGACAATGCCCTGCTTCAATGCAGCCCTGGTGCGTGCATTTGGTCCTGAGCTGGCAGAAGTGCCCCTGCTTGCTACTCGCCATGAGCTGCAGGGCAATGCCCTAGCCCCCCTTCTACTTCACCAAGTTGAGCGTACTCTTCTTCAAGCTGGAGTCACATGCATCATCATGCCAGCCTTGCCCTTGCCCGAAGGGCCTTCACCAGAAGCCCCCTTGCCTGATCAAGCAGCCCCGCCTGTGACAGCATCAGGGCTGAAGCCCTGGGGCAGTTTGGTCGGCTACGCAATGCCCTCACCAGCTCAACTGCTAGAGGCATGCAGAACATCAATGCTGCAATTGCCTGGGACGCCATATCTGATCAAGCCGCTGTCAGCTGACTCTATAGTTAAGGTAAGGAGACGCACCATCATCCGGCATCACTGTGCAGGGGTGCATGTCATGCCTTATGGTGGTAGAATGACATGATAAGACCATTGCATATCATACTGGATGTGAGAGTGGACTACATTTGGTGACATTGGCGTCATGGGCAGTACCAATTGCTGCTCACACACATTCTCAACACTGGATTTGATGACAAAGGCTTGCATGATGCCTGTGCTGTTGCTTAGTGAAATGGATTCTGCTTCTTCTGCAAATTATCCAAACACTTTGCATCACAGAGCTGATTGTGTCTGATAACATCGACGATTCCCTGTGGTCATAAGCTAAATAGAATTGATGGCAGAAGAGCCTGACAAGAATGCATGTGGTTGCAGGTGAAACGATTCACGCAGGGTCTCAGGCTGAACCCTGAGGCAGATGCTGAAGCCCTAGCACACTCTGGCCTGCTCATCCCCTACGCACCTGAAAGCGCTGTCAAGCCTGAACCCAGTTTGGAGCCTGAGCCTCATCTGAACCCTGAGGTGACTAATGAACCCAGCAATGACGCACAAGCCTTACCAGCTCCGCCTGAAGCTGGTGTCCCTTTAGAGAGGAAGAGCACGGGCGTAAATGGTGTCATGTTTTCAGCTGATATAGATGCGTTTGTTGGGGTTGATGGGCGTAAGACTAAGCAGCCTGCTGAAGCCGCTGGAAAAGCCGGCACAGAAGAACCTGTTGACATGGTTGATGAGGATACTGATAGGCAAGGAAAGGCGTCTGCCAGTGGGCAAGGTCTGCCTTCTGAATCCGAGGGGGCAATTGTCATGGTCACCACTGGGGATGAGCCAAGTGCAGGCAAAAGGCATCTAGGGGAGACGCACTCTGGCAGTACATCTACAGCAGATGCTGATGGCATCAGAGTAACGAAGTGTCATAAACCTGTCATGCCACACTCTAGCACAATAGATATGCAACCACCCTCAAGACCAGCATCTACTGCTGCTCTCAGAGGTGTACATGACAGCGTTCATGAAGATGACACAAGCAGGGCACAGCCTGCAAGAAATACTCCATCAAGGAAGAGTTCATCACCCACATTGGCCACTAAAGATGGCTCGCCAGCTTCTGCAGCTCCTATTCGCTCTACTGCAACACCGTCTAGGGTGAAAGTTCCCAATCAGCAGTCAATGATGCCTTTGACTTCAGCAGCGCTGTAGTTGTTCATTGTCATGATATCTCGGATTACACTTCGCGTCCTTACTGTTTTCTTCATCATAAGGCTGGACGATCTCCAGCACCAGATGCACACAGATTAAGACATTCTCACCAATGTTTAAAGCAAGAACGTGGACGAGGAGTATTGCACTTTGTGCACAAGCCATGCAATGAATTGCAGATCGCTGAATAGCATACCTCTGACATTGTGCTTTCAATTGTTCGACATCATGTGTTCACCTTTCTGATGAATGTATAGACAATAAAAACATATGTCCATCAAGCCTGACTCACATGTCTAATGCTGCATTCTCTCCAAAACAGATATAGACATGCTTTCAGTGCCATCCACCGTGGCAATGCCCTGATTTGATGCAGCCCCTGGTGCATGCATTTGGTCCTGATCAGAGCTGGCAGAAATGCCCCTGCTCGCACCTGCCATGAACTGCTGTGCATTGCCCTAGCCCCCCTTCTTCATCGAGTGGAGCAAGTTAGTCTTCATTATCATGCCAGCCCTTGTTAGAAGGGCCATCACCAGAAGCCCTCTTGTCTAATCAGGCAGCCCTACCTGTGACAGCTAGCCCTGAGGCAGTTTGGTGGGCTACCCAATGCCCTCACTAGCTCAGCTGCTGGAGGCATGCAGAGCGCCACTGCTGCAATTGCCATGTCTGATCAAGCAGCTGTCAGCTGACACTGTGGTGAAAGTAAGGAGATACAACTGTTATCGGAGATATCAGTAGGCAGGGAAGTGCATGATTGAGTGGGCAAGGTTTGCCTTCTGCATGCAAGGGACCAATTCAGCAGTGAGCCCAGTGCAAGCAAGAGGTTGTTGGGGGAAGCAGCATTTGACAATGCGGCTGTAGCAGGCTCTGATGCTAACAAAGCAGCCAAGCACCACAGGTCTGTGCCAGACCCCAGCACATCAGATGCACATCCATCTTCATGACTGGTTATATCTGCTTTCAGTGCTGCAGATAATGAGTCCTCAATCTGCTGACTCAATCAGGCCTCAACCAGCAGGTGCTGCAGCAAGGAAATGTCAGCCACCTGTGTTGGCCACCAAACATGGTTCACCATCTTTTGCAGCTCCTGTTTGCTCTGTTGCAATACCATCAAGAGTGAAAGGTGCTAAGCAGCAGCCCACATTAGTTGCACAACTAACTAGACTTGAAAATAGTTGCATCCGTAATATGTAATAAATGTTGGTGGGCCTCGCTGTACTTTGACTCTGCCGACTCTGGTTCCGGAGCTCGACTTCCATCATCGTCGAATAACGAACCAGCAGGTGCAGTACGACAGGATATCCCAATGACTCGATCGGGACCACGGCTGACTGTGTCGCATGCCATTTGCAGCAAACATCACTGCATACACAATGATCACACTTTGAAGCATTGCTTTCTGCATGACCTGGTGATGAAGGCACACACCCTGGTGTGTCAATGTATATTATAAGCTTGTTAACAGATGCTGATCAGTGTCTCTAAATTCAAAGTCTGTCTGCTGACAAATGCTGTGCATACAGAGTGGCGCAGTGGTGTGTTCAAAGAGCCAGCAGCTATTGACTGTAGAGCTTCTGGCAAGCGTAACACCAGACCAAGTCTGGTTGCCAAGGTTGGGCGACGACTGCAACGCAACACTGATGATGAAGTTGTGGGGGTTGAGGGCATGGCCCGACCAACCACCTTGCCTTGTTAGAATAGGAACCCTGTGTTGCAAGCTCAGCAAGCTTTGCCACTATACATACTAAATATTGAGCACCATGGTCACACGTGAATAGAATCTTTCAAAACGCCATTCTCAGTTTGTTCTGGTTGAGCTATGTATATGTAAGTAGCATCTGTGAGAGTACTGTGGTGCTGTGAACACCGATATTGCATCACAGTAGGAAAACACCACAGACCTGCAGCGATGTGTACTGAAGTGCATAGGTTTTGTTCAGTGATACAATCTAGTTGCCATCAGAGTGAGCTCAAGAGATGCTACTGACATATCGGAAGACTTGTGACAGTCTGTTTATCAATTTGAAATCATGTATAATCAGAAACCTTTTGTGTGGACAGCATTTCGTACATGGTATACATGACAAGCAGCAATGCTGCTCTTTGCTGGTACTGCCAGGGCGTAATGTGACTTAAGACAAGCTGCGTTTCATGACATTCCTTGGTGTTTACAGCACTCAATGACAGCCAAAAAGGGACCTCCAGATCTGATCGTGTTGCTAGACTGTGTCACATAGCTATGAATTCAGGTTTGCCACCTATCTATGGTGGTGTTGAAATAACACCATGGCCATCTCAGCCGCTTGCAATCCAGGCAGCAAGTGCACAGGATCACAAGCGTGGACAGGATGC
>JAABUP010003458.1_pt1 | contig 27842 bp, 32 predicted proteins | sample 5559201 | NCBI WGS metagenome assembly JAABUP01 (sample SAMN10711887, study PRJNA513373) | rock metagenome | isolation source: Antarctica rocks | place: Antarctica | reverse complement strand
TGCCATCAAACTGCTCGCTCAGGCCTCCCTCCGCTGTAGCATGGGCCATGATCACACCTAAGAAACTATCGCCTACCTCCTCAAGCCGCCGTAACGCGCTGTGGAACGCTGCGTCTTCAGCTGTGACGTTTACTGGATATTGAAAGTCATCCGGCAGCAGAGCTTGCCAGAATGTGATCCCCTGCTCTGAGATATCCAGCCAAGTCCGCTCCATAGCACTGAATGCTGTGCGGTATAGCACCTCCGCCACGCTCGCTGTACATAAGAACCAGGGATTGCCTCCGCTGAAGCCATCGCCATCATAAACGTCCTCGGGATATCGGCCAACCGCGACACCGGCGAGCTGATCGCTTGATTTTGCAGCCGCGGCATTGATAGGGAAGCGGTAGCGCATATCCTGCACCAGTGCCAGCAAAGTCAACAAGATCTCATCTGACCAGGGCGGAAATACGTCCTCATGTCCGGCGTATTCGTCTCTAGTCCCGTGCAGTGAGGCCAGTAAAATGCCGCAATCCAATCCCGACCTCTCACTCTTCAACGTCTCCACTAAGTGTGTTTTCTTATCGTCCCAGAACCCCCTGATCCAGACCGCCATTTCATCCGCCTGCTGCTTGTACCACTCCGCTGCCCCTGCGTCACCAAACGACTCCGCTAGTTCTGTCCCCTCCCTTAAAGCCCGCAGTTGCACCATCGCAGTAAAGAAGTGCAACCCATCAACTTCTTCCCAGATATCGAATCCTGCAGAGCCCCAGTTGTGGGATACGTACTCGAGATCTGCTTTGATGATGCTGGTGGGTGGCATCGACGCATTGTAACACCTTCTGTACCAGTCATGGCCATCTTCTGTTATCCACATCCAAGGGTGCGTATCATTGTAAGCATGCAGGAAGTGCGTCAGTGCGAGAGCTCGCAGAGCAGGCCCATCGCGCTGTGGCCGACCCCAGGAGCCGGTGAATGGGGTGCCATCGGTGTTAAATTTCGGTTCACCAAGTCCTGATAGATCATCAAACGTTCCGGAAGGATTATCCGTGTGCTGAAGTTTATACTGGAGATCTGCATATGCATTGAGGATCTCAAGGACATGAGCTGAAAGGGTCGAGGTAGGGTCGGATGAGTAGAGCGATACGAGTGTGGACGTTATGATCGCTGCGTCACGGGCCCCTAGGAAAGAGTCAACGACAACGTACGTGTGGAGGCTGCGTGAAAGGGGTTACATTGATAGTAATAATCTGGGTGTGACCTGGACGGGCTGGCTATGATTGTGCCTGGGATGGTATCCCACGTATTTCTTCCGCCTGGCGCTATATTCGCTAGTAGTCTGTCGATTGCAATGTCATACTCAGTATCAAGCCATGCGTCCAGTGGAGAGTCGAGAGTATAGTTGCGAAATTCGTTAGATCGTATTTTTCCGAGTAACGGAACCTGGCCGAGTATTGCGTCTGCGTATGATGCCGAAGAGAGGGTATCGGCAAAAGCATAAAGAAGAATATAGCTGATAAGCACAAACGCAACAAGACTAATCATGTTGAAATGGTTGATGGAAAGAACATACAATCCATCGGACCTCATGAGACATAAGAAGGATGTCTGGAAAGTAGAGTGGTAAGAGAAGGGCTCGATGAATAAAACAATGGTCAATGGCCCGGAGAAATTGAATACAAAGACACGTCCGACGTCGGTCTGTAAGAAATTTATCACATTTGCCAAGTTGACGTGGCAGGTGCCATGGCTCTGGCCCTTCTAATACCAATGAGAAGAAGCCTGATCATGTTTGTCCAGTAGCATTGTGTAACGGGATTGTCAATGAAGCAAGGTGACGTGCAAGAATGGAAGTGGCGTCGGGAAATAATAAATCCTCCTGTTACAGTCAGGGGTGTGTAGCCACGATGTTGCAGAGGTAAGGTAACACTTTAAACGGTGCACATGCTACCGAAAATGTTCCATTTATCGTGAATTTGTCTTTGTCCACAACAAGAGTTTGGAAGTATGAGTTACTACAACGGTTCGTAGTGTCAATTGCGATTTGCAGGCTTGAGGAGCACATGATACGATCTGTAATGTCTCCTGAACAGCGAGATTTGCGCACTCTATGATCAGCTTCTGCCCCTTGTGTAACTACGGATCAATGCCTAGCTTAGGGCATTAACGATCAGACTGGTACCAGATAGCCCTATGTAGAGTTCGATGCTTCCCGTGTCAACATGATACAGGTTTATATACTCTTGCCAAGTTTTTTTGTGTTACTGAAATTCTCCAAATTCTCCATCATCGAACCCCAGATCCGCCGCCGATGCAGGCTCGGGGACAAAGCTCTGCCTACTCCGCCTGTTCTCCGCTTTCAAATCCTGCGTGTTCGGTGGTGGTGGCAGAAATGGCGTGGCCTTGACTCCTCCACCACCTGCTGATGGCGGTGCAATGGAGAACGGCGTATCTTGATCGTATGGCGGTGGAGCAGAACCGTCACTATTTTCTTTCTGTCTCCTCCCCCTCCCACCAATGCTCACAGTGATAGTCTGGCCCTCCTTAAGACTAAAATCCGTTTTATCAGGAACCTTCTCTTCTACGATGCCCTTCCCTGATGTCTTCCTCGCTCCTGCAGGTGTTGCATCCTTATCCATCCCTTGCACCTTCCTGACCTCTTGCAGTGCAACACCAAAGTCGAACGCCTCACTCCTTTCTTCGAACCCTATCCCAAGCACGGCTTTCATCCCACCATCTCCAACGACTCTCACCGCAAAGAATCGCGAGCTATCAAGTACTTGTTCCACAGCTGCGGGGCTTGTGTATGGTGCCGCTGCGAACAATTGCCCACTACTCGGATCTTCCAACAAGATGTCTGTCTTCACAGTCTCACCAGTGCCGTTGGAAGTTGGAATGGCGGTTTCAAGAATGCGCAAACGTGCAGTGAAGATCTGACGCTTATTGTTGTCGGCGGTCCAGAGGGAGGCATTGTAGCCTTTGTTGCTCGTAAGAGGAGGAATAGAGTAGACGTGCACGGAAGAGGCAACGAAGAGGATACGCTGAATGGCATCGTTTGGAAGCGGCTGGCCGGTTGACGGGTCGACGGAGGCCATGGTCGTTCAAATGCAGAACTTCGATCCTGAGGGATTGGACTTAACATGCATTGCCGAAAATCTCGCGGATACATGTAGTTACATGAGAAATCTGCTTTGGCATATCCAAGGGCGCGCGGATAAAGATCATCAAATGCTTCTCAACGGATAACCTACGCATGGGTTTGTACTGTAGATGCAACAACACAATCATACTTCTTCGATGCCAGCTCATGCAGGCTCCTTGCTAGCTCCCGCACCGCCGGCCGTGTACTTTTGAAACCCATGTGGTCGAGAATTTACAAATGCAATTTGACAGGCTCATCCAAGCTTAAATATACCATAAATCTCTCACAACTCGAATGAATCTACGGTTATACCGATGGCGGGGTAATCTTACACGTAGCCACCATCACGTAAGCATCCTTCTGCTCATTTCTGTTGCGACTTGAGTTGATTGACTTGACTTGACTGAAGAATTTAGCTACTCAGGGGCAGACGACAAGTATATACCCGAGCTAGTCTACATTGTACACATGTGGCCTGTAGGCCCTATCCTTGATGTTTAACACTCCCACTGGGCCAAAGGCCACTGCAAATCCAGCCCATACTCATAATGCTGACTGTCTGCGTCAATGAGGTGTTCTGAACTGCCCTAATGGGCCTTGACTACCTCAATAGGCCTTGATCCTCACTCCCACTGCATTCTGAGTTGTATAACGGTAGCTGAGTAGGAGAATTTGATATGCTCCAGGGAAAGAGTCTTTGTCACAGTACAGCTGCACTGCACTGATCCCTCCGTCGACTGCCCATTGCTGGGGCTTCCGATTGCCCATCACATACTGTGTAGGGACTTCCGAAGACTGCTCATCGCTGAGGCTTGCGATTGCCCATTGCTGGGACTTCCGATTGCCCATCACATACTGTGTAGGGACTTCCGAAGACTGCTCATCGCTGAGGCTTCCGATTGCCCATTGCTAGGACTTCCGATTGCCCTGGTTTCTTGCAATGGTTGCATTTTCCTCGAAATTTCGACGAGGAACGGCTTCGGTCCCCCCTTGTTGCTAGAGCCGACTCTGTCTGGGGCTTATTTCTGGATGCAGAAGATTCCTCCGTATCACGAAGCCTTCTAACTATCTTATCAAAGTCCGATTCTTCGGCACTTTGTAGGATTTCCGTGATGACTTTAAACGCGTCACCTAGGGCCTCATATAGGACCATTATCTTCATGTTATCCGTAGGCTTTTCCACAGGACTAATAGCCGCTATCTCGGTCTGCAAGGCCGTCAGTCTAGAGGCTATTTTGTGGACGTTCTCGTTCGTCTTCGTTCGATATGTAAAGAACTGTTTCAACAGATCCATAAGTCGTACTTTCTTGGTGGAAACGTGGACTTGTTTCAGCTTATTCCACTGCTCTTTCAACGTCCTCAACGTTATTATATGTCCTATATTTTCCACTCCCACTGCTCCCAAAAGAAAAGCCCTTCCCTGTCCATTGTCCCGTTCTCTTTGTCTAATTACATCATCATGTATAGGCTCTGTGGGCTTGAATTCCTCTTCAATAAGATACCAAATGCCCCTCCAGATCAGGTTCGCCTCTGCTTGGTTAGCCCAGAGGTTATAGTTGTCGTTTGTAAGATGAGGCATTTGTATCTGGTTGGTGGAGGACGACGACATACTGAATGCTGTGTGGACGTCGCTTTCTAAAAGGCGTCTGTGGGATCGATAATGTTGTATTTGAACTCCGTTCAGTCCAATTTGTAGGACTCAATGGCGGGTGGTTGTCGTTTTACAGCCGTCGATGAAAAGTGGCTGGTAACGAAAAACGAGGGCTGAGTGGAAAAAACGTCGATTTCGACACCTCCGCCTTACGCCAGCAAGGTGGATAGTGAGACTGCGACCTCAATGCTTTGTATGGAGTCAGATCTATGCAAGGACTGCTCAACTTCCGAGTTTTGACTTGATTGAGACCGAATTCGTTCAAGAGGTCGATGTTCCGGCCGATTCAGGGGTCTCAGGGGTCACCGTCGTGGCACAATGATGATTTTCGGCGCAAATGCGAAGAACTGATTGGTCGATCGATTTCGGGCTCTAGGCACGACAGCTGCACTGCGTCCTCAACAGCCTCCTCGACGACGTCTAGGTATGGGTAACTGAACTACCTCAATAACCTAACAACTGAGCAGTCACAACGGTACAGGAAGAAAGACGCTGACCGGGCTCATAACCTGTTGCGACTTGAGTTGATTGGCTTGACTCGACTGAAGAATCTAGCTACTCAGGGGCAGACGACACGTATATACCCGAGCTAGTCTACATTGTACGCATGTGGCCTGTAGGCTCTATCCTTGATGTTTAACAATTTCAAGCTTTACTAGCGCGCATTGTCAAATGCTAATTGTTTGCGGTGCCAAGTCCATCATCAACACCTCCAACACCCTACCAGGAGCCCTCGACGACACACCCGCCTTATCTGGCAATCCTCCCGCCATGACGAGATTGGCAACAATGGGCAATGTCACGAAACGTAATGGCAAAGAGCCATTCGAGTACGCCTTCGCTCCGCTCCACAGCTCTCTGACTCAACACTAACGATCGTCGCAAAACCAGTATAGTAAAGACCTACAGACACCTCCTGGCCTCCGACCCAGACCTAACCATGCCCGTCGCCGCCATCGAAGCCCTCGTCCTCCTCCTCACCTCCTCCCAAGCCTCCACCATCTCCGAAACCCTCGACCTCCTCGCAACATCCACCGCCCACCTCAAACGCTCCATCCCAAACCCCATCTCCCTCTCCGCAGGCACAGACCTCTTCCAGCGCTACCTCATCACCACCCTCCAACGGCCCGGCCAACTCGGTCCCGCTGGCGACTTCCGCAGTATACGCTCCCACCTCCTCTCCAACGGCCGGCTCTTCGTCCAGCGCGCCAGAGAATCCCGCCAGAAAATCGCCTCCTTCGGCAGACATTTCGTCCGCGACGGCGCGACCGTGCTCACGAATGGCGGCTCTCGCGTCGTCGGCGCACTGCTCAAATCCGCCGCGGACTCCAGCTCCGGCAGCGTGCGCTTCCGCGTCATCTACGTCCTCAACTCCACCTCCACCAATAACATCTCAGACGCCGAAGGCCACTCCATCGTCCGCGAGCTCCGCGCCAAAAACGTCCCCGTTGCCACGATACCGGAGTCCGCAGTCGCATACTCGCTCGGCAAAGTGGACATGGTAATCGTCGGGGCGGAGGGCGTGGTTGAAAACGGAGGCGTCATCTCCCGACTCGGCACCTACCAGATCGGGCTCCTGGCCAAAGCGGCAGGGAAACCATTCTACGTCGTCGCTGAAAGCCATAAATTCGTGCGGTTGTATCCGCTGAGTCAATACGACCTCCCGATAGAGCAGAAGGTCATCGAATTCAGCACTGCCGTCGACAACGACGACCCACAACAACAAGAGCAATCAAACGAACAAGAAGACGAGAACAATACCACAAACAGCGCCAACGACAACGATGAAGCCATCAGCGCAGGACCAACATGGACAGAAACCACCCCCCTCGTCCCAGAAGAAACACCGGAATACTTCTCCCCCCACAAGGGCATCTCAGTCCCAAACACAAACACCAACACCAATAAATCCCCCCGAGCAAAGGGCGACGCGGTGGATTTCACGCCGCCGGATTTGATCTCGGCGCTTATTACAGAGAGTGGGGTTTTGACGCCGAGTGCGGTTAGTGAGGAGTTGATTAAGATCTGGTTTTGATTTTGATTTTTTGGGAGGGGAGGGGAGATAGTTTTTGGTGGGGGGGATGGATGGATTGCATTGGGGATGGCGTTCGGGAGGCATTTGGTGTGTCTGTCAGGCGTTTGGGGGGATGGGATTGTGATGTAGAATGGATGGGTGGATTTAGGGTGTTTGAGTTGAAAGCATTTTCTCTACGTATGCCATCTCTGGGCTATTATATAGTCCAAACTCCCATATCCGGCTATTCTTTACTCTTTATGAGCGAAATCGTCGCTGTATAGCTCGCTCCTGCTTCAGACGGCCAAATCCATCTTCAACGATATTTTCATCAGCTACGAAGATGGAGCGAGCCTCAATTACCAGTACGAACAAAGTCAATCCATATCTCCACCACTCAGACTCCCAAACTCCCCGTCCCCCAAAACCCCTTTAGCGACGCGAAATCCAACCCTTAAGCGTTGATATATAACAAAATCCCCAAGCTGCAACACACAAAGTCACCCCTCCACACCCAACTCAGCAAGCTCCCTCTCCTTGGCCCTCAGCATCTCGCGCATGGCTTCCGCCTCCACTCTCAACTGCGCACGTCGTTCCATCTTCTCTTTCTCCTCTACGCCGCTGCCGTTCAAAGTAGATAAACCTAGCGTCCCATCTGGGATGGGCGGGGGTGCGGTGCTCATGGCGAGGAGGGATGGCTCGATGGGCATATCTTCTGCTGACGCTGAGAATCCTTGTCGTTGTTGTTCGTTTTCTTGATGTTGGGTGGGATTTAGGATTGAAGAGATGGAGCCCAGACGATTTGTGTCTGGGGAGTCTAATGCGGTTGATGGACCTTCTTGGGTGGCTGAGAAGGATCGTTTGCGTTTTGAGGTAGGTAGATGTGGGGAGAGTGATGTGTGGTGCTGGGACGGTGATGGGTAGGTCATTGGTGGTACAGGTGCGCCGTTGAGGGGTTGATTGTGGTGTTCCTTGGAGTGTGAGGGTGAGATATGGTAGCCGGTGAAGTCTACTGGTGGAGGATGATGATGTGGGTTCTGTTGGTATGGCGTGTGGAAATTACTTGTACTTTCCCGCTGACGGGATCCAAGATTGATGGATCCGTCAGGATTGATGCTTCCTCGCTGGTCATCGACTAGCTCGTGATGGTAGGGTTGTGCGGAATCTGGAGACAGCGAAGGCGCAAGAGGAGGTGAAGGCGGCGTATGTGGTCGCTGATCCTGGAGAGCCGGAACGACTCGCTTTCTTCGCTTGATGATGGATTTCTTCATCGCTACCGGTCGATGTACGCCGTGGAGCTTGTGATATAGACCTTTGGCGTCAAGTCAATATTCAATTCCTGCACGAGGTTCAAGAGAACTGACCACAGGCGTTGCATATAGTGTGACCACTTTCGTCTCTCCTCCAAAGCGGCGTGATTGTCGTGCCGCAATTCTGGCAGGCCACTTCTACATTCGTGGCATTCCGATTCTGAAGTTGCAGAATCTGGCTGTCGGCTGCTCCATGTCCGTTGTTCTGAGATGTCATAACTCCAGAACCACTATTATCAGCCTGAGCAGCTTCGTCCGATCGACGTGCTGCATCCGTATGTAGAAGCGTGGATTGCGTAATCTTCGATACGCGATTGTTATAAGCAGGGCATCCGTCGCAACCATTCGCACCTCCAGTACCATTACACCTACCCCCGCCTGGACAAGATCCCGTGGGTACTTGGTCTGCAGATACATAAGTTGCTCCAGCGGTTGGATGATGGGTACTTTGATTGAGATTTGACGACGGTGATACACTCCTAAGTCGATGTGAAGCATGCTGCGAGTTCAACATAGGAGTCGATGCAGATGGCCGTTTGAGATTGGTCGGTCGAGACGTATTGCGAGCTTTGAGATAAAGACCGCAAGCGTTGCAGATAGTGGAACCGGTGGGTGATCGCCGCCATAGCGGTGTCCGTGTGGTACCACAGTTGCTACAAGATATGTCAGATTAGTCTCAAGACTGGCAGCGTATAGCGGTTTGTATCCTGAAGGGCATTTGCGAATTCAAATGACTCGCAACGTACCTGCACACTTGACCCATTGGTGGAGAGTTGTCGATCTGCCCCGAATGTCGAAGATCGCGTTGTAACTCATCAGATGACGAAGACTGGCTGATATACCTTCTCTGTAATCCATTCTCTTCTATTTGCCCTACCTCGCGGCTAATATTCTGCGGTCCCATCCCAAATACATTCGAGAATCCGGCATGTTCGGACCTAGAGCCACCACCGGCATCCCTCCGACCTTCGGAATGCTGTACGAGCTGATGAGCAAGCTCTAGATCCTCCTTCGATGGCTGCCTGACCGGCGCCGGGGGGCTTTGGTTCGCAGAGGCCCGCGGCGCTCTTTCTTGCGCTTCCGCCGTCAACAAGCCCGTCATGGTGGAGGCCGGCACTTGTCATAACCTTAAAGAGGACATTGGGAGTCGACAAACGGCTCCGAGATCAAGTCGATTAGGTGGCGGAATATCTGATGACGATGTCTGGAAAGCTTTTTCTGCAGCAGGTCCGGGTTACACCCGAGGCGGACTTAGATCGGGGAATTTCGAGGAAGATGATGAGGTTGGATTCTAAAAAGAGATATACAATAGTCACACAGTGCCTTACGAAGTTGACGTCTTGTGCAAGCCGCATGAAAGATTTGAGGCTAGAGCTGCCCCAGATTTTCTGAGAAATCCGAATTACCGAGCTTGTGATTGGCTGAGATGGCAGAAGACAATTGTCTCACTACTTTCGCCGATGTAATGGCCAGTGAAGCTTGCTTGAGTGTAAGTACCTTGAGGAGCATAACATCATTGCGCATGTATTTTTGAAGAGCATTCGTGAATTACTTCGGGCTGCTCTCGCAGCATCAGATTAGATATCTACCGGCCTGGGTACGGATGCCTTCCTGCATAGCAGATACGAGAACGGAGTGGAACTCAAGCTCATTGCCAAAATAGTATGCTTGATGTGAACAAAAACAGGAGTGTAGAGACAAGGGCAATACCGGAGTTATTTTACAAAGCATAAGAATTCTGGAAAGACTGCTGAAACTGCAAAGCTTCGACTCCTTTGCCCAACATAGTCTCGCCGTCTTGTAGATTGAAAGGTACATGTATACATGAATGTTCTTTGAGTCGGTCATAACCATATTATCTGATGCGTTACCTGTAGCTCGGCGAGAGCCCCATAACCAAAATGTGCGGCCGAACCCGTGCGGCCCTAGACCTGCTCCGCACCCCAACCAGCATCTGCATCTCTCATATTCTGAGGCGGCTCAATTGATGGAATAAACTCCAGCACGACGTAGATGAGTCCTATAATGACTACTATAGCCCCAGCGATGTAGCGCAAGGTGCTGTCGTGGAGGAGGATCGATCCGACAAAGATGTAGACTGTGTGTTTTCGGTCAGTACAACAGTCAAGCATAACATATCACGGGGTCCATAATCTACTTACAGATACCACGTCCCAGGAAGCTAAAGAGAAAGGAGGCGTATCTTGCGACGTAGGGCGGGATTTGGAACTCAAGCAAAGCCGTTGCTAAGGGTCGTATTGATCAGCTACCGGCACATCCAAAAACATCATCCAACCTGGCACCCACCAAGACCGAATATTATCACGTATGCCCCAATGATCGCACTCTGACTATTCTCGCTATCAGATTCCTACACGGGATATTTGCGACTCGTTCGAAGCAGGGACTCTTACACGCCGATCGGAAAGAATTGACTTATTCCACCCAGTACCATTATAACGGCCACAACCAGATTGACAATCCGACTGCAAGAGATACGATGTTAGTCCCTTGAATCATCAAGGCTGGATACGGCGCATCACTTGCGCGGCGCATAATTTTCCGACAGCTAGGACTGAGGCAGCTTACAAGGCATTGGTAAAATCCACCATCTTGAAGTTGAAGCGAGCGCTTCAGCTGCACCACAGCTTCCGGGTCTGCCGATGAGTCTGTTTCTCAATTCGATATATTGGATACGTGAAGTCCTGATGAAGATCGACAAGGCGAGGGCTGACGAAAACAGTGATGCGGCTTCAGGAGGTCGGAAACAGCTTGGACACGGCACCAAGCTTAATTAAGCGAACCACTCATAAGGTTTTGCAGGTTCATCGTCGACCGTCTCATCCGGTCAATCTTGCGGACACGTCTGCGTTCCAAAACAGCCCCCACGGTCCCCTTCTTCCCAAGATAGAGACGGAGTTTGAGTGATTTCCTGCTCGGGTTAGAGTGACTCACGCCTCCAATGGGAGTTCCGCAACTGGGTCTTTGTGGAGGCCTACGATCCACCGGATAGAGACTTACGCCCTGGAGCTATACCCTCGGGCTCGGTTTGATGAACTTGTACGTGTTCCTGGCTGAGGGGGGAAGCTATCTCATGTTTCTGGAGACCGTACTGATAGTGCCAATACAACTGGATTTACTTCATATATCGTGAAGACATAGCTGCTTGTTACAAGCTTAAAGATAGACAACGTTGTCACTCGGTGCCGAGATACTCGTACTTCATGTTGCTTACCCTAACCAGCATTCACAACTTCGACTTCTGAGCTAACGCCTCTTCGACTAGGTTCACTGCAACCTGAGAAGAACCATACGAGGATTGGTACCCATATCCGCCATGACCATAGTTGTGCACCGTCCAGACACCGTTGATCCTCTCCTTTTCCAACCTTACGCCATTGAGTCGGAGGGGTCTCAAGCCCACACCATGACGGATAATGCTCAGGTGCTCGATACCCTTTCCGCCCGTCATGGCGGGGCATAAATCTACGGCTCTTTTCATGATTCTGTTTGCAAGATTCGGATCGTATTGCGAATCCCAATTTCCTTTCTGATACGAGCCTCCAAGAATGGTACCACCGCCTGTTGTCCACGTTAATAAGTATTGTCAGACCATTTTGAACCTGTAAAAGACTCACCAGCAGCCCGTTGCATAATATAGCAGGCCTCATCATCACCATCATCTGTACCAGAGGTCGAGCACATGATGCCTGGATCATTGCGAACAATGACAATCTGACCTCTCGCTGGGATGATGTTTTGGTCCTCGACGCCGCCAAGCTTTCCCGCGGCCAGACCTGTACAGTTGACGACTAGATCCGCCTTGCTTCCAGAATGATGGACGTTTGCTGCATCCGAGATATGCTTGAAGATGGCTCTTTTGAATATGACCCTACTCTTGAGGCACTGGGAGGTGAGCCATGGCAGGTAAAGTGCTGTGTTGATGCAGACCGAGGTGAAGCTAGTTCCAGAGTCCACCTCAGGAGGGAGCTCGGATTTGGATAGCTCTCGAAACTGGATACTTAATTGTCAGTGCAGTGGTTACCACATGCAGATAATCTCCCCGTCATACATCTGGAACGATATCTTTGAACCAAGGATCCGACTTCAGTAGTTCTGAGAACCATGCCCCCGTCGTGCTTTCGGCATCTTTCTTGCGGTTGTACACCGCAGTGCCTGCCAGACATTGGCGAGTGTAATCAGTCTATAAGTCGAAGGATATACCATACTTTGGAAGTGTACTCCAGACTCTGGATGCTTCGTTGCCAACTCCTTGAGCTCTGGCCAAGTGTTTTTATCCCACTCGGCAGCTTCGGTACCCTTCCTCGAAACCCTAGTCATGTCAAACAGCACGCTCGTCGGTAGCCCGTAAAATCCGCCACGTCGCATTGACAGATGCTTTGATCGTACTTACGGCAAGTAATTGGCGCCTGCCCAGGGTGAGGCGTATTCAATGTCATAGTCCCCGGGCATATGTTTTGCAGCAACAGTGATTTGGTATCTCCCAGTTCGAGACAGCAGCAAGGCCGTCGTCAGACCGGCGACTCCAGCACTAGATACACCGTCAGCAAGTCCGAAGTTATACGCAACTTAATGCTGACCCAACGACCACGATGTTTGCTTCCGCCATGACGATGCGATTTCGTAGGGTAAGGCCGAGGGCTAACTAAAGTAAGCTCATCGCGGGTGCACCAAAAGCGCTCGGGATGAGTTAGTGCGGACGGATGACTGGACCGATATCCAAACAGCAAGACCAGAATGACAATAAAGTCTCACAAATCAACGATGGGTTCGTGCAAATCAACCCAATCCTCTGGATAGCATAGTATTCACTTCGAGACTGATACTATACAAGGCTGCACACCTCACCTTAAGTTATGGTGTCGGCAGCCTCCTGCTCTCAATATTGTACAGCCTTCTCAAAACCATCGCCCATCTCCGTCATGGGTCCCGCTGATTAGATTCCATCTCACTGGGGATTGGGGAACAATCGCGATAGACTTCCCCTGAGCCTCCTTTTTGTGGTGACGCAGCGTCGACTTCTCCCGGAGTCACCTTGCAAGCCCGCTCGGTAAAGCACCAATCTACGGATCCCAAAGTCCGACCTGTCTTTTTGAATCTGTACCACCTAAGTTAGGGACGGCTGTTGCTGGAAAGACCACATTTCGTGGCAGCACGACTGTTACACTTTCTTTTCACTATCCAACTTGATGCAGAGCTTCGTGGGCTTGCAGCTTTCTTTTGCCCAGCATGGGAGGTTCAACCGATGAATTCCCATTGCTTGGGGCATTTGGTCTGTACGCCGCTGATATTAGAGGTGATGGTACGAAGTGGCCCCCCAGGCAGCTGGCCCCAACACCACAACACTACAACACCACAACACCGCTTTTATTCGAGACTTTGAGCTGACACATTTGATGGATACTAGGTAATTGCCTGTTTAATGCTCTCTCCGACCAGCTCTATGGCGCTCAGTCTTCACACCGAGAAATCCGTACTCGTGTGATCGCCTACATGCGCGAGCACGCTTCGTACTATAAACAGTTTATTGACGTCCACCCTGGCGGCGGAGTCCGTCGAAATCCCAAACGCAAAAATGCAGGGGCATATTCTACACCTGCGAATTACTTTCCACCTACCCCGGAAGAGGTTGAGAGGGTATTCGAGAGTCATATGCAGCAGATGGCCAGGGGAGGTACATACGGTGACAACATGGAGATCTCGGCGTTTAGTGCTGCGTTTGGGGTGGATGTGAAGATATACCAGAGAGACTTCGCATACATGGTCCCTGCGGGTGACGAGGACGTCAAGCGGGGCGTAGTGCACATTGCATACCATGTCAGTGGTCCTCTTAGGGCCAAACACGCGAGTTGGAAGCTGGCATAGGGCTAATGACGAGAATAGATCTGGGAACACTACTCATCTATACGCAACATCAATGGACCTCATACCGGTCTTCCTCACGTCAAACCTAGCTTCATATCTCCAGAAGCCGAGTTAGAACACAAAGAGAAACTCTCCAAGACACCTTATGTCCTGCCTTGGATGGTCAACGTCGTCACGCAATCACTACCATATCTCGCCGACCGAGCGACAATACAAAGAACATTAGAAGACTGCAGAGGCAGCATCGACAACGCCGTGTCAAAGCTACTGGACGCAGAAGAACGAGGCAGCGTATCGTCGGCGCAAGAGAGCTCTAGCGTAGAGCGAGAGCCAGATAGCGACGAAGAAGCACTATCCGGCCCCAAAAAAAAACAGGACCGCCGACTAAGTCGAGCCACCAGAACAGTCCTGAAAGAAAAGGAAGAGCAAAGGAAACGCGACCTCGCCCTACGGCTAAAAGAGTCCAAACCCCCAAAACTCAACGGCCATACACCACACCAAGAAGACGACAAGCACGAAAACGGCCCGAAGTACGAAAACGCCCGCAAATACGAAGACGCCGACGAAACGGAAGAAGAAGACTGGCGAGACGGCACCTTCAAAGACTCCGAGAGCGCCAGCGCCTCCGCCTCCGCTTCAGACTACTCCTCCACCAACAACACAAGCAGACCCAAAACCAACGGCGTCAAGCTAAAACTCTCGCAACCCAAACGAGAAACCCCGAACGGCACCACGATCATGTTTACGAACGACAGCGGGCCCAAGACGCAGCAGAAACAGCACAGTCCCAAACCCAAACGTATCACGCTGCGCGATAAGAAAGATATCAAGAAAGCGGCGCAGAAAGCTGCTGCGAAAGAACGGAAACAGGGCGTTGCGGTGGGGAAGGCTGTTAATGGGACGGCGGGGACGAAAGGTGGGGGTGGGGGTGGAGGGGTGAGTCTTGTGAAGAACGGAAAGGAGAATACGCCGGCGATAGAGGCGGGGATTAAGACACTTTATATTTGATTCGAACGTGATCATGAGTCGGGGATCTTAGGGGTTCTATCTTGCATTCTTCAGGTGGGGATTTAGCGATGCATTTGTTATGGCGTTTTCTAAGGGGGGCATCTCATCTCCAGATCATGAGAGCTCAAGAGGTCCACCACCCGGGAGCATGGTGGGGAGACCTTGGCGTTTAAGTACGGAACAGACCTGATATGTTTTTTCTTCTACAGACGTTGTTAGGTAGACAGCACGCATTCAGTGGCGCTGCGAAGTCACTGCGGTCACAGGCAGCATAGCATCTAGCACATTCCTCAAATCAATCAATGGATCTCGAAACTTTTTCAATTCAAATAAGGCAACCATCACCAGCTCCCTCCCATACCTTATCTAATCTCTGCAAATTACCATCCCCCCTTTCCCTTTCTATCGTGATCTACCCCTAAGCACCCCCAACCTCCTTCTGAATAGCCGCCTCCAACGCCTTCGGATTCGCACCCACGACCTCACCGACTTTCTCGCCGTCCTTGAACAGCAAGAACGTCGGCATGGCGCGGATACCGAGTTCTTGCGCCACGTCGGGAACTTCGTCGACGTCGAGTTTGAAGAAGCGTGCGCTGGGGTAGGTTTCTGACATCCTATTTTATCAAGCACATGAGATGTCAGCCGGAATTAAGGATAGGAGGTAATTGGGCCGTGGAGCGGGCGGAACAGTGGGGGAGGGGAAAAGGGTTGGAAAAGGGGGGGGGGTACGTACTTTACGACCTCGGGGGCGATGACTTTGCAGGGACCGCACCAGGTTGCGAAACAGTCGAGGACCATGAGGGAGTTTTTCTCGTCACGGGCCGTGTCGAAGTCGGATTTACTAGTAGCGAGAGCGAGAAGCGGTGTCAGTTTTTCGTTCTTGTTCTTGTGCTTGAGTGATGGAGGGGTGAAGTTTTGACGGGATCCTCATCACCGGTGCGGTCGAGCGCTTATGGTGTGAGGGTGATGATGATCGTTATTGAAGACAGGAGAGAAGGGGAGGATGTTGGAGTGTAGAAGTAGAGGATTGCAGAAACTCACGCTTTGAGGTTGTGGACGCCCATTTTTGCGGTGGTGGTTCCGAAGTATCTTATTTGACGGGCTGAGATGGATGATCGCTGTGATGTGAATCTCGAGGTCGTGAGTAGTGTTGTTCTGAAGGCAGATGATGAAGAAGCCAGGATGAGTGCTCGCAATGAGGTTTTGTAGATGGTGAGTTGGTGGGGTGAGATAGAAGGTGTGAGGGGTGTCTAATCGTCAACGAATATGACGAAGACGGGGGATTAGGAATCAGATCTTGCGCCATTTGGAGGCTCGGGTTTGCTTAGTAAGCAGGGATTTGATTTCGAGGTGGATGTAGAACGTATAATGCTGATATCCTACTGCATAACGTTTCAAATGCTGGTATCATTGCCAGTAATGATCCACAACTAGGCATTTCTTCAATGTCGCGGTCGGCCGTTGGAGTACTATGTTACACTGCTCCATTGCTGCACTTTGTCGTTGCCGTTGCACACTGCTCCATTGTCAACATTGGCAGTCACGTTCTTGGTGTCGATGACAGCTGTTGGGGAGGCTGCTCTCATAACCGCGTATAAAGCCTTCGTTCTGAGCGCATTGCCAATCATTGTTCAATCATACAGAATCAATTTTTCCTGTTCTCGTTGCCTTTCTGAGCCTTTGAAATGTCCTTGATCGTTATTGGCCTGGGATATGGCAGTCTAGCAGCATTTCAGAGGCTCTACAAGCATGGGCTGCTAAGGCAGTCCTGATTGCCCTTTGTGTACGCCTGTATGTACACTAGGGAGTAGAGGCTACTGCTATTATCCAACTCCTTATCCTGTTGCTCAAGGAAAGATTAGCGGAATGCCCTTCTGATCGAGATTGTGACGAGACGCCTTACCATGAGTCCATGACTATTACACACAGGCACAGGTAGTTGCAGATTCTGTTATCTACACAACTCTATCTTACTCTATGCGATTGCCCTTTGCAGTGATATCCTGGACGCCCCGTCGACCTCACTGACCCTTCTGGATCATTTGTAAACACCGTCAGCATTTTGAACGTTATGCAACGGGATGCCAGGATTAGAAACGTTTCCCAGGATCCAGTGGGTGCATGGGGGGGTGGAGGAAAGTGGCATCGGAGAGAAAATACGCTTGTTCCACGGTGCCGGCCAGTTCTTTCGGCTCCTTAAGCGCATAATCAGATGGTAAAATAGCCCTCCTACCCTTCTCCAGTCTTTCGGGCTCCACTCGTGCTGATCGGTAACAGGCTGTCCCAGGCGGTCAACAGAACTACGGAATCACCGAAATATATGCCGGCGAGAACCCAGCAGTCGAGTAAACGATTTCCTGTTCCACATAGGGTTCCATCTGTTGACCGCGAAATCTAGCATTGTTGCAGTGCACGGACTGAACGGTGACGCGTTCAGGACTTGGACCACAGAGAAGTCAGGAATCTGCTGGCTTGGAGATAAGGATCTGCTTCCAAAAGCGCTCAAAAACGCACGAATATTGACATGGGGCTACAACGCCAATGTCACGTCTTTGTTGGGAAGCACTTCTTCTGACCGGATCCTAAACCATGCCCAAACGCTCGTCGCCCAACTGGAAGCAGATCGTGCGGTAATTGCTGCCTACACCCCTTCCCACGTTGGATGAGGCGCTCAGTTCTGTTCGCTCCAGATCGAATCCGCTTCCGAGAGGCCTATCATATTCATCTGCCATTCTCTGGGAGGTATCATCGTCAAGAAGGTGGGTAATGTCTCGACTACCGCGCGCCTGAAGGCTGCTGACCTCGTCCCCCAGGCACTGGCTTACTCCGCCAGCAGGACATCAAAGAATATAGAGCATCTCCACTCAATTTTCGTCTCGACCTACGCGATTCTATTCCTCGGTACACCGCACAACGGTAGTGATAAGGCGAAACTGGCTAGGATAGGACAGAGAATGATCAGCGCCCTCGCGCCGAAAAAGGTCTGGGACACGGACAGCCAGCTTTTAAATGCCTTGCAAGAAGGTTCAGAGACGTTACAGAATATCACGGATCAGTTCGCTCCTTTGATGAGGCAATTCCATATTTACTTCTTCTGGGAACAGGAAAAGACCGATCTTGGCTACACTAGAGACTATGTGACTAAATCATCCCCCTGATCTGTGATTCGTCTCGGTCATGACTGACAACTGTTAGGTGGTTGATGAGACGTCAGCCGCTCCAATGCTAGATAACACTGAACGAGCTGGAATACCTGCCTGCCACTCCGAAATATGTAAATTTGAAGATAAAAGCTCGGCAGGGTACAGAACTGTGGTTGCTGCATTGATAAGATACGCTCGAGAGGCGCCTGCGACAATTAGCTTTCGATGGTGCAAAGCGAGAGAAATGCTTGACACGCAGAGATCAAACGAAGCTACTGAGTTGCTAGGCGCATGGAATTGAGAGAATCTGCCATTGAACTTGTACATGTTACACATGACTTTCAAAGATGAGTGTGGCCAGTTGATTTGGGCGGCAGTAGATGTTGAAACACTTTGCTCTGTACCCTGAATCCTTGTCTTTTGGGAGAGCGCAAAGAGTTTCAGTGGGTGTACTTACTGTGTGGCTATGGATGAAGCGTTATTTGCTCATACAATGCTTCGATTCTGCTGCCAACAACTAAGTCATCCATCTTACGGTACTTCCACCAGATTGTTGATCATCCAAATTGTACTTGGCAGCCGTCTCCGACTGCGATGACAAGGGTCATCATCTGCCGTTCAGACCCTGTCTTCTCAAACACCTGACCCGCAGGCATTTTGGGGGTGTCGTGATCAACACACTTTCGTTGAGAACGTTGGATAGATAGGTCATCTTTTTCAGATTCTCTCGCTTTAGGTTAGATTTACTGCCAGCTACCCAACGAATCTCTTCTCGCAATCGGCTCAAAACCTTTGGATGTCGGATCAGAAGTCGGCTTAGATGTTAGAAGTGTAAGCCAGTTTGTCAACTGCTCAAGGGTTGGCAAAGAAGTCCACAAAGAACTGTATCTAAGTGGCGCGAGAGTCTGCGCAGTACAAATCGAGCTAACAATAAAAGTAGTATGAATGAGATTGATCTTACAATGTCCAGGATAACAAGCAAGCTGTTGTATCTCTTCCCGCGAGCAGGATATTGATCAGTTGGTGTCTTAGGGCAAGTCGGTTGGAAGAATCCTGGGCGACAACGCCGAGGAAAACGTAACGATCAACCTTTCCGTGTCCAGCATCCGAGGATATTTTAAGACCTCGCTCGATTATGTCATCGATAAACTTATGGACAGCCGTGCATGCATTTTTGAACTTCCTACCACCTATGAGCCAGTAGAGGTCCGAAAGACAGTAGCGTTTGGCTAAATATTCCTGTGCAATATTGAATGCCTCAGCAAATGAAGTTTTGTCCAGTGAACGGTCTGCCCTGAGGCTATATACAGATTCCCCAAAGAGAAAAGCTGTGGTTGTATCCAACGTGAAGCGGAAAAACAAGGGTTGCAAATCGACCGGCTCGCCGGCGGTGGAAATGCATGCTACAAGATCGTCAACATGCTCGCGAAAGACTTCAAGGTCTCGGTACTGATTGCGAGAAAATTGCGGACGTAGAAGCTCTCTTGAGTGCTTCCAAGGAGCTCCGTCTTGGGTAAAAATCCCATCACCTAGTAACGGATAGAAGATCTGGCGCCGAGGCCCATAGCCATAATCTGCTTGCACGGTCAGATTCCAGACAACCCCATATCAGGGAATGCGTTACGCAACCATTGAAGTGGGTCGACAACATGGCTTCTAGATTCTTCGGATCTATCGTACCAAACGCCCGTGTCCCAAGGAAGATTTGTTCCAAGGTGTTTCCCACGTCCCTAAAGTGAAATAAGAAAAGGGCCATCAGGCGCTGATCCGAATCGGCTTGAAAGATTTGCAGTATACGATCGAGGCCCAATGGCCACGCACTCCGTAGCCTTCTGGGTGGTAGACAGCCATGGCGAACGCCAAACGCTTTATCTGACTGCTCAAGTTTTAGTCGTCTACCAGGACTGTGCTACCATGATGACTCGGATTAAGAGGCTCCTATAGAAAGAAAGATTATCTTACATGATATTCAAGGTATCTGACAAGGGCGCGCGATGGATACAGAAAGCTGCGACAATCGCGAATATCACATACAGCCGAGACACATTCTCAAGGCTATGAAGTGGATTTCGGTATGTTTTCGACATCCAGGCCGACATGATGATGTAGGGACGCGACAATAATCAAGAAGCTCTTTCGAGGAAGAAGGGAAGGAGTCTATCATCTCTTGCCAATACATGTGCGCGCAGCATGAAGCATGTGCCGCAACATGGATCTAAACTGGCGGAAACATCGTTGGTCGGACCTGTCTGTACGCAGTTCCGTCCAAGCCTGGCGTCTAGATTATAACACCTCTAACTCAAGCAGTCCTGACCTGCGGACCTGTAGCTTCGTATGTGGAGGGACGAACCTGGTGCCAAAAAATAATCCGTTCCCGCCCTGTTGCCATGGTTCGTTGTGGCCTTAGCGATTGGCCACAACCTTCTGTAAGGGGGTGGCGCCCGGGGCATTTCTGTAACCGGACTCATACAGAAGTGCGGTCATTATTCAATTACGCCGTTCGCGAATCAACTGGCCGGAGTTCTCTGAAGACCGTGGATGGGACGGGATAGCCCGATCCCATAACGTGCAGCCACCGGCGCCTAAGAGTACCGCATTCCGGGCTAGGGCCTGGAGCATGATCAGCGATTCTAGATGATGTTTCCTCAACGATTGCAACTTCTTTCTCGCCGTGGTAGTGTCTTAGAGTGTCTGAGCGCTCGACATTATCCAAAATGTTATGGTTGTGACAGCTGTACATCCAAAAGGGCATGGTGATGAGAGAGGGAATTGGGATGTAGAGTAGGTGCTGCTTTTTCTTGTTGCTTGAAGGGCGCAACCCGTCGGGACGAGGGCCTAATAGCCTCTTAGTATTGTTGCGGTCCATGGACTGGACGAGGATCAGAGGGAGACCTGGATTGATCCGACCACGAGGACGTTCTGGCTCAGCGACTTGCTACCTCATACCAGTCTACGTGCTCGAGTTTTGACATTCGGATACAAGGCGGATGCATCGTCCTTTTTCGGGAACGGTTCGTCTGACAGGATTCTACAACACGCACATACTCTTATCGCCGAACTCGAAGCAGACCGCGCCATCGATGGTGCCGCTGAGAGACCGATCATATTCATCTGTCACGGCCTGGGTGGAATTCTGGTGAAAAAGGCACTGGCCTATTCGGCCACCAGGGTATCGAAAAAGGTCGAACATCTTTACTCAATCTTTACCTCCACATATGGCATTCTGTTCATGGGCACACCTCACAATGGCATCGAGAAGACGAGCTGGCCGGTGATGGCGCAGAACGCCGCTGGAGTTGCGGATGCGCCCAGCCAGCTTTTGACGGCGTTGGCCAGACAATCGGAAACATTGCAGAACATTAATGATCAATTCGCACCTCTGACGAAACAGTTCCATATCTTCTTCTTCTGGGAACAACTTCGGACTGATCTGGGGGCAACACAGAGCTACGTGGTGGAGGAGGACTCGGCAGCCCCAATATGGGATAATACTGAGCGATCCGGTATCCATGCCAATCATTCACAGATGTGCAAATTCGCGAGCACCAAAGCGCCTGGTTTTACAATAGTGGTTGCTGCTTTACTCAGGTATGCTAGAGAATCACAAGCCACGATTGAGTTCAGATGGCAGGAAGCAAGGAAATTGCTCGACGTGCAACATTCGAACGAAGCAGCAGAACTGATAGGATTCGACGCACACAATGACAACAAACCTTTCATCTACCGGAGTGAGAATGCTACTCAGCTGCGGAATAAGCATTTCCTCATACCGCACAACGTCAGCAGCATATTCACAGGTAGAGACGACATCACCAGGAGACTCCAAAAGAAGATCCTCTCGTCGTCGGCCACGGATGCGCCTCGACAACAGAAAAGGTTCGTCCTCTACGGCTTGCTTGGGTGGGTCGGGCAAAACTCAGTTCTGCTTGAAATTTGCTCAAGATAACCGTGATAGGTAAGAAACTATTCCTGGGACGGCGGGACGGCGGTAGTGTTGCCGACGTACCCAAGAAGGCCAAATCTTGTTGGAGATGTCGGCAATATATGTCGCCGAAACTTGAATCACGTTGGATGCACCTTTGCAGGTTTCGACAAGTGCTGACTGTGATTGTGTTCAGCTTCTGGGGTATATTCTGGATCGATGCTAGCAGCGTTGAAAATGCAGAGAGCGCATTCTCGGAGATCGGGCGGATTGGTGGAATGGGCGAGAATTCTGCTGCTGGGAAGCATTGGCTGTCTAATCTCGACATGTCCTGGTTACTGGTAATTGACAACGCCGACGATCCCTCAATTGATGTTTCTAGGTTTTTCCCAGCAGGTGATAGAGGCCACATCTTGCTGACGAGTCGTAACCCGGACTGTAGAGTGCATTCGACAATTGGATACCACGAATTCAAAGGGATGGACCATGAGGATGCCATTACACTTCTCTTGAAAGCCGCTGACGTCAAGAATCATATGGACAGAAAGGTACGGAACTTGGCCAGGCCGATTGCCACAACTTTGGGTTACCTCCCGCTTGCTCTTATTCAGGCCGGAGCATCAATCAGGCAGAACATTTGCCCCCTGGAAGAGTACCTTGATGTTTATTCTCGCCATAGAAAGCAGATCATGAGCAACCAACCCGTTCAAGGCACAGATCATTACAGGTATACAATCTACACTACCTGGGAGGTCTCCTTCCAAATGATCGAAAGACAAGAAACGGAAGCGGCGGCTGACGCAATCGAAATACTCTTCGTCTTCGCTTTCCTCCACTTCGAACGAGTTCCGGTCAGTATCTTTGAGAGAGCATGGAAGAATCTGCAATGCTTGCACACCTTGGCGCCATCGAAGTCATTGTTTGCAAAAATACTTGAAAGCTTTTTCCCTGCCTCCAATCGAAACAGCCAACCACGATTACCCCGAATTCTTTGCCAAGAGGGTTCGAGGTGGGACCCATACCGCTTTCGTCAGGCTATTGCGATTCTATCTTCGTTTTCCCTTATAGTCAACGACGCAACAAAGGATAGCTACTCTATGCACCCCGTTGTACATTTTTGGGCTCGTGATCGACTAAGAAAAGCAGATCAGGAACCAGACATCACCACCACTACTTTAGCAAATTCAATTACTTGGGATTTTGAAGCTTCAAATCATACATATCGAAGATCTTTAGTACCTCATATCGATTCTTGTCTCCATAGCGAGCATACAGAACCGCTTATCGGTAACAATGATGACAGCAATCAGGTTTTGAAGGCTGCCAAATTCGCATATGTGTATTCGGAGAATGGCCGCTGGCTTGAGGCTAGGGAGCTGCAGGTCAAAGTGATGGACATGAGACTGGACGCTGGGTCCGGAGCATACCGACACTCTAAAAGCGATGGTTGAACTTGGGTGGACTTACTGGAATCTAAGCCGCATGGACAAGGCCGAGGACCTGCAGCTCAAGGTGATGAACACAAGGATGAGAACGCTGGGCGCCGAAAACCCTGCCACACTCAAGGCAATGAATGATCTCGCGCAGACGTACTGGCTGTACGGTCGAATGGCCGACGCCGAAGATCTAGGATTGAAGGCAATGGTTGGGATGATAAAATCCCTAGGCCCTGGGCATCCTGACACACTGATGGCGATGCACAACCTTGGCCGAACTTACATGCACCGTGGTCGTCCTAAACAAGCCCAAGAGCTGCAAGTCCAGGTGTTGGAGGCGAGGAGAGGGATGTTTGGTCCCGAGCACCCCAACACACTGATGGCGATGTCGGATCTCGGAATGAGCTACAACGCCCTCGGGCGCCTGGCTGAAGCTGAGCCGCTTCTCACCACCGTCGTCGAAGCAAGGAAGCGCACCTTAGGGCAGGAGCATGCCTACACTTTATGGGCAATCAACGACCTCTCCAAGATCTACTGCGGGCAAGGCCGCGCGGCCCAGGCTGAAGCGCTGCTGGACAAGATCTGGGACGTGGTAGTGCGAACGCTAGGGAAGGAGCACATTGGCATGTTGATGACCATGTATAACCTCTCGCGTGCCTATGCGGGCCAGGGCCGCTGGGCCGACGCCGAAGTCATCCTGACTAACCTGATTGATGTTCAGACCCGCAAACTGGGCTGCGAACACCCCGACCGACTTATCGCGATGTCCGAGCTGGCGCGCACTTACAGGCATCAGGCACGTCTCGACGAGGCTGAGAAACTGTTTTCCAAGGTGATTGAAGCGATGACGAGGAAGTTGGGCCCCGAGCACCCCCGAACGCTCAGCGCAATGGGCCAGCTTGCTGTGGTCTACCAACAGCAGGCCCGGGTGGGTGAAGCCGAGAAGCTAGAGGCCAAGGTGGCAAAGCAAAGAATATCCCTCCATAAGAGTTCTACTTTCTAGGAGGTTTCGTGTAGTCGAGCGCCCGCTTCATTGTTACGGCTATAACACCATGCCAACATAAAGGCGAAGAGGTGTGCGAACAAGAGCGACAACGATGGTTAGAGCTTTGAGAATTAGGCTAGCACAACGCCTTGATTGGCCGCGTAGAGATCTTTTTGCTGGTTGACCGCCCTCTCACAAGCTTTTTGCTTAGCTAGGAAAAGCGAATATCCGCTGACTAGTATGGATCAGGGAGAGAGACACAAGACTACAACCAGCGCTCAATCCAAGCCATCATCTCCCTCGTCCGCCTCCGCGTCCATTTCTTGCCTGCCGTCGGCTAGAAGCTCAGGATTCTTCCACCCAATCATCCACTCATTCGCAAGAAAAGTATAAAAGGAGCAGTAAACAGCAATGACCTGGTCGAAATACTGAACGCCACAGTTGAGGTCCCGGAACGTAGCCTCCATCTTCAGCCCCACGAAACATACCTCAAGCACGTCCTCTTCGACCCAGAATTCAAACTCTTCCGGCTTCAGAGGAGCACTAGCCTTCTCTTCTTCGGTAAGGTCATCGTCAGGCACCGCGGGGCATTTCCATTCTCTCGCACAAATTTTCCCCAAGACGCGCTGATCGTGGACCTGGTCATTGTAGAATTGCCTCGTCTCCTCGTCGGCGTAGATGATCTTCGTGACTTCGAGCCCTACGGCTCTGCTCTTGATGACTTTATTATCCGATCTCTTCGCCAAATCGGCGAACCGCTGAGCTTGGTCTTCGCCGGCGGCGGCTAGCCCGATCTTGAATGTTCTCCAGGCATCTTGGTCGCTCATACCGATGGTCAGCTCCATGCCTTTCGCCCACTCTTGGTCGCCGGCATAGAGGCCCTGGTAGTAGCCGCCAAAGAGCGTCGAGCAGGCGATGTTGAAGTCACCTGGCAGCGCCCAGCTTGCTTGTCTGACTTGCCAGAGCTCCTTCTCGGCGAGGTCGCAGATCGCGCGAGCGCTGTTGATTTGCTCTGAGTACTCTGGACAGACGTCGTGGTGGAGGAGATAGTTGAGGAAGTTGCGGATAACGGATGTGTATGTTTTGAGCTGCTTCTCTGTGCCATAATCGAAGACAGCCGGTATACGCGAGGAGCTATGGTATCGATGATGTTTAGCAACATTACTCGGCTATGGATTTGCATTGCCTAAGAACTTACAGAAAGGCCTTAGCAATCTCTTCAAAGTCAACGACCCAAATCGACGAGTCTTTGCCAATGTTGGCTTTGTCACCGCCAACGAAGTTCGTCGCAGTTATTTTCCTAATCTCTTCCGCGTTATGGTCGTCTAGTACCTTGGCATCAAGGCCACCAAACATCTTAGGGCCTGTGTCAATACCACCAAAGCTCATGTACTTGTCAAAGACGTCCTTTCTTTCGGAATCGAAGTTTCGTTTGGCTTTGTACCGCTGGATGGCCGTCTCGATACGCTCACTGAATGTGCGAGATCTGATTGACAGTGTTAATCGTACGGCCACAGAGTAGGTCAGAGTATGTTTACTGGTGGTACATATCCTTCTCCTCCTCATACTCGGCTGGCGTCACTGGTGCGTCGACGTAGTATTCCTCGAATCCGGTAGGCTTGCCCTATATCAGACAGATTCAGCAGAAGCGAACAGATGCTAGGGAATGCGATATATACAATCCCTCGCTTGCTCTTGGGCTTCCTCTTCTTCTTCTTCTTTTTTGGTGCAAGTCCCGTGGTAAGCTCTGCTTGACCGACTCCATCTTCGCCCTGTTCTCGATCTTCGTGATCATCATCACCGCTATCCTGATTCGCATCCAGGACACCATCAGGTTCTGTGTCTCTGTCCTTGGTGGAATGCGACCCGTTGGTCATCGGAACTCCGTTTAGATCTACCTCTTGCAATGCCGCGCTTGGTGCCTCCACCTCACTGTCATGGCCGTTGGCGAGGTTGTCCATGTTTTCGAACTGATCTAATTGATTCAGATTAAGTGAAGCAAGGAAGAAGTTGTCGAGGTGAGATCGAAAGGAACTTCAGATCTAAAGGATTTGACAGGTTTGTGTGATGCCGAAGGTGAACAGAAGACAAGTAAGAAGAAGAGATGTTCGAATGGTAGAAGTAGATCCAGATGAAAGAAGTGTTAGCATCTGAGTGAATCAAGTTGATAGTTCAGCCTCGTACCCGCTTTTGGCGGACTTAACTGCAAGGAGCGTTTGGATGAATTTATGTTAGCACTTTGAATCTATATCAGCTCATAACACTGCTTCAGGGACTCCGTCATAAGAGGAGAAAACAGGAACTACAGCATCGTCGGATAAAGTTTGTTTGATTCCGATAAGGCGGATTGAAGACAAACCTCGCTAGAAGCGGGAGCATCCGTGCGCTAGACAACGCGTTCCGATCCGTCAGAACCTTGTAGGGCTGAACCTGCCTTGATGACCTATTCCGATACATTATCTCACTCGTCGTAGTATCCCTATCGCAAAGATACTTACTCGTCACTCTGATGGCGAAACACTCATTGACCTCCTCAGAGCTCGTAGCATTCAACCACGCCGCCGCAGGCCAGTCCGTCCCCCTCCCCCCAGCCCAACCCATCCCAGCAATCCACTAACCCCCATTGCCAGTGACGGCGTCCTTTCCGACTCCTCCGGCGCCCTAGTCATCAAGCCCTGCACGCCCGCCGAAATCGCCTTCTACGAATCCGCGCCCGCGCACCCTGCTTTCGCGGCCTACATGCCCACCTTCATGGGCACCCTCTCCCTGTGCCCACATGCCGACCCTTCAGCTGCAGCCGCCGCGGCGCTGACATGCACTCCCACACCCAACTTCACCGCTCCCACCGCCACCGCCACCGCAAACACCAAAACCGAGGAGATCTCAGAAGCCAACATCACACAAGACACATGGACGCCCTCGCAAGGCAGGAATCTGGACTTGTCCACCGCCATCGTCCTGTCGAATGCCGCCTTCGCTTTCAAACACCCCAACGTCCTCGACGTCAAACTCGGCGCGCGCCTCTGGGCCGACGACGCGCCTCCCTCCAAACGCGCGCGCTTGGACAAAGTCTCCGCCGAAACGACGAGTGCGAGCCTCGGATTCCGTATCGCGGGGATGAAAGTTTGGCAAGGCCCTGATGACACGGCGGATGCGAAGAACGATTCGGAGAAGAGGGGAATCGATGGGGAGGGGTATAGGGTGTACGACAAGAACTACGGCCGGGGATTTGTTGGGAGGGAGGATGTGCGAGGGGCGTTTGAGGAGTTTTTGTGCGTGAAGAGGGCGGAGGTGACGAGGGGATTGGGGGAGAAGGTGGCTAGGAGGTTGAGGGAGGAGGTTAGGGGGATGGAGAAGGTGTTGGCG